>Ga0181535_10000269_pt1 | contig 80296 bp, 77 predicted proteins | sample PEATcosm2014_Bin_44_FD_119774 | JGI IMG/M metagenome (GOLD analysis project Ga0181535, IMG submission 119774) | Peatland microbial communities from MTU Mesocosm Facility, Houghton, MI, USA - PEATcosm2014_Bin17_30_metaG | ecosystem: Environmental > Terrestrial > Soil > Wetlands > Peat | place... | reverse complement strand
GGCTGCTTCCTCTCGGGAGACGGTTGCTATGGCCTTCCCACCAATCTGCCCTGGGGCATGAGCTTTCCCAACGGCATCGAGCCGGTCTTCGTCCGCGTGCACCCTACGCCGCTCTATGAATTGGCTGCGGGATTGCTGATCGGGGGATGGCTCTGGCTGCGGGGCCGCACGCAGCGACCCACCGGCTGGATTCTGGGTGAGTATCTGATCCTAACGGGACTCGCTCGCTTTTCGGTTGAATTTATCCGTCGCAACCCACGAATCTGGCTCGGGTTATCGAATGCCCAACTGGCGAGTGCCGGTTCGGTAGCTGTAGGAATCAGCCTGCTTGCCTGGGCCGCAGCACGCAAGGCCTCCGCTCCCGACCGTGCACCGCACCCCGTCGAGAAGACGGCGTAGCTCTAATCCTGCGCTGGATTTGACTCGCTCACCAGATGCGCCGCCGTTCCGATCGTCGAACCCGCCGCGCCATACGCCGTGTAGGGCTTGGCGGCCGCTTTGGCCCGTCGCTCCGCCTTCAGCTGCCGCCAGCACTTCCACACACGTTCACCGTCCGATCCCTCGATCGGCAGCACGTTGAAGAATGCGAAGCAGAGATTCGCCAGCCCGAATTTGTGCGAGAGCGGCCAGAGCGCCAACAGTGCCAGATTGGTGAATGGACCTGCCAGGGACACAATCATGTTCTGCGCTGGGCGTCCGGGCTCACGAACGATGTAGAGGCCCTTCCACTTCAGTCCCACGGTCTTGATCTTGACGCCAGCCAACGGGGCCGCAATCAGATGCCCCGCTTCGTGAAACGCCATCGCAATCACGCCGAGCCCCAGACCCTGAAAGAAAGGGATGAACCATGCCAGCGTGTGCGCCAATTTGCCTCCCACGGATTCCATGGTCTCTTAGATGCACACATCCTACGCCTGCGCACCGCAAGGCGCGAGACCCAAAGGGACGAGCAACCACTGTAACCCCAGATGAGTGACGCCGGGCTGGTTACCAGGCCGGGAAGGCGTTCCGTTATCACAGAAGAACTCGGCTCCCGGGGAGGCGGGGTTTCACCCCCCGCATACGGCCGGCAGAGGATCGTGGGCATTAAGCCCCCGGAAGGGCTACCTCTCCGAGCTGCACACCTTCTTTGGAACCACCCCTAAAATGCCGGCGGCCCTCCCGATACCGGCAGCGACGCATCCCCCTGATTTGCGAGCGCGGTTGCCAGCGAATAGCCCGGTCCCGTACTCGAGGTGAGGAACGGCGTCAGCGCTGCAACCGCCGAATTCGGACCGTTGTACACGGCATTCAATCCGTCCATCTGTTCGTACGCCAGATTATTCGCCGGATTGTTGTTCCCGATTACGCGGCCCAGCACGCGGTGCTCTGCTTCAATCCCCATGATCGTCGCCGAAACCTTGGCAAAATAGTCCAGCTCTTCGGCGCAGTAGCGCGAGCCATCGCGATCCCACCACCAGTCGCCGCGTACGCTCGCCGATTTCACCGCGAACTCCTGGATCGCGTTCAGATACGCCCCAATGAACGCATTCTCCAGTGCGTTCAGGAGTCCCAAAAACGGCCCAAGAGCATCGAAACTGCCTGCTGGAAAGATGTTTTCTGTCGCTCCGAACGACTCTCTGGTTCAGGAACGGCCGAACTGCCTCCGCGGATTTGTCCAGATTGGATTATTTTTCCGTCGCTCCAAGGCCCTAGAATGATTTCGGCCTGTTCCATCGCCTTTCATGCCCGAGACCCTGCCAATCCGACCGCCGCTCCCTTCCGTTCTTCTTCTGAAAGGATCGAAGTGAACGCGGCTGCTCCGAATGCCGATGGGCTCTTGATCGGCCGCGTGCGCGCAAAAGACCATCGGGCAATGGCTGAGATCTTCGACCAGTACGCGACCATGGTGTATGCGGTGGCCTTGCGCGTTCTCAAAGATCCGGCTCAGGCAGAAGACGTGATGCAGGAGATCTTCCTTCAGGTGTGGAACAACCCGGATCGTTTCGCCCAGGGACGCGGCTCGCTCGGCGCCTGGCTCGCCGTCGTCGCACGCAACCGATCCATCGATTTTCTGCGCCAGCGGCGGCCCACCGAGTCCTGCGACGAAGTTGTCTTGCCCGCTGCCACCAATCTCGCCTCCGAGGTCGAACGCAATTCGATGATGGCCAAGGTGCGAGGCGTCTTGAAGAACCTGCCTCAGGAGCAGCAGAAGTCTTTGGAATTGGCCTTCTTTGAAGGTTTGACGCACTCCGAGATCGCAGCTCGCACCGGCGATCCGCTCGGCACGGTAAAGACCAGGATTCGCTCGGCGCTGGCAAGTTTGCGAAAGGGAATCGAAGCATGACGGACGCACGCCACATTTCGCAGGAGGATCTCGCCCTCCACGCAATGCAGGCCCTCTCGCCGGAGGAGTCCGCGGCGGTGCGTTCTCATCTTGCCCAGTGCGCGCAATGCCGTGACGATCTCGCGTCCCTCACCGGTGACCTTGCCCTAGTGGCTCTCAGTGCGGACCAGCAGCCGTTGCCGATCGGTGCCCGCGACCGCTTCATGGCGAAGATCTCCCCTGCAGCCAGCCCGGCTCTAGCAGCCCAGACTCCAAAATCCCAGGCCCCTCAGGTGATTTCCATCGTTGCCAAACGCCCCAGCCCTGCCGCTCTCTGGATTCCGTGGCTGGCGGCTGCTGCGCTTTTGGTTCTCTCCGTCTCTCTGGGCCTCGAAATCCACGAGCTCAAAGCTGCCTTGCAGGCCCAGACTGAAGCGTCAGCCCGTCAGGCGGCAGCCAGCGCGCGTGCTCAGCAGGTCCTCGACGTGCTCTCGGCTCCTGCAGCGCAGCACGTGTTGCTCACCGCGGCCAAGACGCCACCTCAGCCCACGGGCCGCGCGATCTACCTTGCCTCGCGCGGCAGTCTCATCTTCCAGGGCAACAATCTGGCCCAACTGTCTCAAGACAAGATCTACGAGCTTTGGGTGATTCCCGCCGACGGCACCGCGCCGATTCCCGCTGGTCTCTTCCGGCCTGACACCACCGGCAACGCAAGCGTCCTGCTGCCGCCGCTGCCCACCGGAGTTCCAGCAAAAGCTTTCGGCGTGACGATTGAAAAAGCAGGCGGATCGACTACACCCACCGCGCCGATCCTCCTCGCCGGCGCTGCCCCAACTTCGGGAGAGTGAAGCTTCCAAGACAAGAGACCCGTGTCATTTTGAGCGAACGGGGCCCCGAACGCTTTTCCTGGGGTCCCCGAAGAGAGGTCTTTGCTCCTTGGGCAGAGTTCGGGGGTGGTGAGCCGAAGAATCTGCGTTGTCTGTGACCCTCAGATCGGAGCTGCACATCGATCTGGGGCAGACTGATCAGACACAACCAACTTCCTACAGCCTCTTGATAAACGCCATTGCTTCCTTCAACTCAGGAAACTGCCGCTCGTCTGCCTTGAACGCCGCCGAGTGCACGCACCTTCTCAGCCCCCGCATCTTCACCGGGTGCTTCAAGTGCAGCATCTCGTGGTACAGCAGATACTCGATCGCATACCGTGGACTCGACGGGCGGTCAAACACTCGGCTCACCACAATGGTGTTGTGCGCCGCATCGTAGTGGCCCAGCGAACGTTTGGCCAGGGTCTCGCTCCACGTCAACTCCGGTCGTCCCAGCAAACCGCCAAAGAAGCGAAGATTGAGCGTGTCGAACACTTCTTCAAGGTTGTAGTAGCGTCCCTGTGGCCCCGTGTAGCGCTTGCGTCCACGCGCCATCCGAATCAGCTCGGTTTGTCGAACCACTGCGGCGCTGGAGGCAAACCGCTTGAAACGCATGTTGTGTACCGGATCGATGTGTTTTTTGCGATAGAGCTTGGCTAGTAGGATGTGCGCGATGGCGCGGATCACGCTCTCCGGCGCACCCTCTAACAGATCTGAGAGGCTTACCCCTATTCCACCCTCGCGCAAACGAATTGTGGTGTTCAGCGAAGTAAACCGGCGGAAGCGAACAGCAATGGGCGGCATCGGCGCCCGGGGGCGCAGGACCCGGTACTCTTGCTCAAAAATCGCAACGAAATCGGCGCTCACCAGAGTGGAGGTTAGCACAGCCCCACGGGCCTTCGCGCCCTCGCTCCCGGACCGAATCAGGTCGCCCTCCTAACTTCGCTGAACAAGAACTCAGCCTTGCTCTGGGCCGCACGAAGTTCTGTAACTCCTTTCTCCTTTAAAGCGTCTACAGGAAGGATGGCATTGGACAAGGGCGCTGCACCACCTGTTCGTCGTGCTCTCTGGGGATTCAAGCCAATATGGGGACCGATTTCAAACTGCGGAGACGATCCTTGCCCATGTGGATGCTCGTCGCCGCCCTCTGCTGGAGCTTCATCCGTCTCTCAATCAGTGGGGCCTTGAGGGCAAATGGGTGGACCACCTTCAGATAATGAGGAGGAATCATGGTTGAACAACCCGAGAACGATGCAAGCCGCATGACGCGTCGCGCTTTGCTGATTGTCGGAGGTGTCGCCGTCGCTGCGTTTGTACTTAAGCTTCGCAACCGGAGTGAGACAGTCGAGGCCAAAGGAAGCGTTCCCAAAGAAGTCAGGATCGTGCAGTTCTCTGACACCGGAAAGCGCGAAGACCTCGCCACTCTGCCGCCCCTGGTCAAAACCGAAGCGGAGTGGCAGCAGCTGCTATCCCCCGCCTCATTTGAAGTCACGCGTCATGCCGCCACCGAACGCCCCTTTTCCGGTGAGTATTGGAACAATCACGACAAAGGCCTCTACCGCTGCGTCTGCTGCGGCACGGCGCTCTTCAGCTCCGAGACCAAATTCGAGTCGGGCACAGGCTGGCCGAGCTTCTGGGAGCCGATTGCGAAGGAAAACGTGCACGAGACCAGCGATGATTCGCTCGGTATGACGCGCACTGCAGTGTCGTGCCGTCTGTGCGACGCCCATCTCGGCCATGTCTTCGATGACGGCCCGAGGCCAACCGGTCTTCGCTATTGCATGAACTCGCTGTCGCTCCGCTTCGTGAAATTTGCCTGACCTCGAACCGCGCGCGCCTTCTAAAGTGGACCCTCCGCTCCCGGATACAGAGGGGTAACTCTCTCTGTCTCCACCCTTCGATGGATGCCCCCCTTCCACTCCTTTCTTTAGAGTTCTCGGTACGTCTCGTGCTTCCCCACGGCCGCGGCGTTTGCCTTTTGCGTCCCGTCGTCGATCTCATCCGAACGAGTAGCTATGGCACAGCCGCTGCAGGGAAATCCTCATGTTCTCGAAGCCGATGCAGTGGTTATCGGTGCCGGTCTCTCTGGAATCGCGGCGGCCATCCACTTGGCGCGCAGCGGATTCCGCGTCATCTGTATTGAACAGCGCAGAGAGATTGCCAATACCGTGGGCGAGTCTCTGGATTGGTCGGCACCCGATCTCTTCGCTGGTCTGGGCTTACCAATGGACGAATTGATCTCGACCGGAGCCGCTACCTGGAAGAGGCACATCACGGTGGTTCGGACTGACTCCGGGAAAAAGGAATTTCTGCCTGGGCCGTGGCTCGCCGAATCCCCTTGGAACGTAGAAATCCGCACGTTGCACCTGGATCGGGGGCGGACCGACGCCCGTCTGCGTGACGTTGAACCCCGCACAGCCGTTGAATAATTGCGTCGCCATTTCAGATCAATACCTGGTTGAGGCCGGTCTCCTCTTTCCGGTTTTGCACGAGCACGGACTTGGAGCGACCTTCGGTCCACGCTGGGAAGGCGTGCCTGCGAAGAATCTTTTCCCAGTCAGCAACGATGGCTTTCGCCGGCCGGGTTTTGCTGTGACCCTCGGCCCGGGAATCGAGTACACGCATGGCGCCAACTTGCTGGAAGCCGGTGTCTACAAGGCCGTGCATCGCGACCGCACGTCCAGCTATCCCGATTCGGTGTAGGGCGGGCACGGGGATGCCGCCTTTGCACAGTATGTCTGGCTCGCTAGCTGGACCCACCGGTTCTAATGCCCGGAACTTCGTCGAGCCAATTAGCTCGGTGCCCAGGTCTCGATTCCGAGACCTGGGATTATTTGGTGACTTTGAAACAGAAAACTGAGACCAAATGAAGCGCTTCCTTCTCATCCTCACGGCGTTCGCTCTTTTCTGCGTCCCGCACGCACATGCCAAGCACGCGCCCAATCTTGAGCTGACCGATCAGCGGGGAAGACCCAGAAGATCTCCGACCTGCGCGGATCGATAGCAGTCGTGAATTTTTGGGCCACCTGGTGCGGGCCTTGTCAGGAAGAACTTCCTATGCTGGCGCGCCTCAGCAAGGAATACGGCGAAAGAAAAGTTCGCTTTGTAGCTGTCTCGGCAGATGAGTGGAAAAACCGAGCTGCAGTCGGGATGTTTGTTGCGGCCCACCAGCTTGGGATGGAGATTTGGCTGGGCCCCGATCTCGATATGCTCGAGCGCGCCGATCTCGGCAATGTGCTGCCGGCGACCTTCGTCCTCGACGAACATGGCGAGGTAGAGACTGTTACGAAACTCCTCGGTTGGTCCGATGCTCGAATTGCTGGCGACTTCCGAGTAGCGGCAACCTCGGGAATGTGGCCGGTGGCTGCAAGAGTCACGCTGCCAGAATCCCGTCTAGCTATCCACACCGTTTGCAGATGAACGGGTAGATTGAGGCCAGCAGATGACCACGGCTTGCAGGTTGCCAAGCGAGTGAATCACGGCTGGAAGTATTAGGCTGCCGGTCACTACGTAAAGCGTCGTCAATAGCAAGCCAGAGACCGCCGTGGATGTGACACCACGCCATCCTTGATACATGTGCATTAGGCCAAATACAGTCGACACGAACAACACCAGGGCGACTTTGTTGAAGTGTGGCAGGAAAGAGCTGATGTAGAAAACCAGGAATCCGCGATAGAGCAATTCCTCGGCAATTCCCGATCCGGCGCAGAGAGTTGCGAACCAGCGCAGCTCGCTATTCGTATCCGGCGAAAGCAGTAGGCCGGCACGTCCGCGCATCTGCTCGCGGAATTTTTCCGCTTTGGGTCGTAGCCGAATTGCTGTGTAAGCAAAGTAGCTGATGATGACTCCACCCAAGACGAGGCTAAGCGGCCATGAGCGAGGGAAGCATAGGCCCAAATTTGCCATGGGAATCGCACCGAACATGCACAGCGCGAGAACTGCAGCAACCGTCAAAAACTGCATGAAAATTGCACGGCGATACAGGTGAATCTTGCTACCAGCGGTGCCGTCCGCGCGAACCTGGCGCATCTTCCGCACCGCTAACCAAGGAGCGACCACAACCGCATAGATCGCGATTAGGTGCTCGAATATCGTTGTCGCCGTCATAGCAGTAGACCCTCTCCTGTGCGCAAGGACGCTTACGACGAAGAGCAGAAACAACGCCCCCATCAGTCGTCCTCGCGAAACTCAATTCACTTCGAGTCAGCCTTGTGCACCGGCTTTCGAGCGGAACCGCACCCTTATTTTTCCGGGCTCCCTCTCCAACTCGCCGTCTTTGACCAAACGGGCCAAAATCGTAAAGATGGAAGCTTTTGGATTTTTCCCAGAGAATTTCACTCCCATTGAGTATGCGGACTTCAATACATCACCAGCGCCTATGTAGCCATTTGCAGCTTTGACGATAATGCGAATTGCGTCCGTCAATGTGCGTTCCCCTTCCTCTGAGACATTCGTCAATGTCTTGAGCGTGGAGATCGTCTGCTGAAGCTGCGCGCGACGTTGTGCAATCACATCGGCTTCTGCATTCAGTTTTAAAAGTTCCTTCTCCGCCACGGAGAGGGCTTTCCTATAATCACCGGTTCCCATCAGATCTAATCCTCACCAAAGAACGATAGCTCTGTCTGGGCAGAATGTCAACAGTTTTTAACAACAATATTGTTATGTTATACTGTTATATATGATCATCGAAAATATCCGGCAGTCGTGCTCGATGACCACTGTCAGACGGGTGTCGAGCACCGCCACCGTCCAGCTTTTTAGCGAGAACCGCAATATTGACTGTTGCTTGGCGCAACGGCTACCCCGACTAATGAAGGAAGAATGTCGTGGTTTTTGGAGCCAATGGGTTTTCAAACAGCTATAGATGAGAAGATTGCCGTGGCAAGTGGAGGTATTTCCTGTTATGGGCTACATCCAGGGCGAGGGACGAAATCAGGGAACACTGTTTCCCGTGGTGTTGGACGACCTTGTGCCAGCCGACCATATATCCCGTGTGATTGATGCGTTCGTCGAGAGACTTGTGATGTCGGACCTCGGCTTCGAGCGTGCTCAGGCCGCTGATACGGGAAGACCAGGTTACGATCCGCGCGATATGTTGAAGCTGTATCTGTACGGTTACTTGAATCAGATCCGCTCTTCGCGGCGATTGGAAGCGGAGTGCCGCCGGAATGTCGAGCTGATGTGGCTTATCGGACGCTTGTACCCGGACCACAAGAGCATCGCCGAGTTTCGTCGGATGCACCGCGATGCAGTTACCGCAGCGGGCGTCGAACTTGTTCGCTTTGCACGCGACTGCGGACTGATCCGAGGTGAATGGATCGCCATCGATGGCTCAAAGTTTCGCGCTGTGGCGAGCATCGATTCCACTCGCGACCGACTCGCTCTGCAGCGCTATCTTGACAGCATCGAGAAAGCTGACGAAGAACACCAGGTGAGCATCGATCCCTATGCTGTGCAGGCTGCGCTCGCGAAGCTGAAGCAGCATCCCGAACCAGAGGCCGGTTTCATGTTGATGCGCCAGACCTCTCTACCGGCATACAACGTCCAGACTGCCGTCGACGCGGAACATGCATTGATTGTGGCGCACGCTGTGGTAACCGATGCATCTGATATCCGTTGCTTGAAACCGATGGCTGAGGCGGCGAAGAGAGCACTTCAAATAGAAAGTTTTCACATAGTTGCCGACGCCGGTTACTCCAACGGAGAGCAAGTTGCTTACTGCGAAGCGGCGGGCATGACGCCATACGTTCCCGTCATGCGCACAGTGAACAACCAGGGCGATGGCACTCTTTTCGGCCGTTTAGACTTCCGTTATGAGCCGGATAGCGATAGTTATATCTGCCCTGGCAATAAGAGATTAATGCGCAAGCACACGAATCATAAAGACCGCTACACCATGTATAAGGCTTCAACCGGCGATTGTGGAGCCTGCTCAGTGAAGTCACGTTGCACGCAGGCTCCAAGACGTGGCTTGGCCCGCCATCTATACGAAGATGCGCTAAATCGGATGGAGGAGCGTCTGACGCCAGAGACGATGAGACTGCGCCGATGCACGGTCGAGCATCCCTACGCGACGATCAAGTACCGCATCTTCGGACATCCACGTCTGCTGATGCGTGGGCTGTCCGGTGCACGGGCCGAAATCGGACTCGCGACGATGGCATATAACCTGAAGCGCATCACGAATGTACTCGGCACGGTCAAACTGACGGAAGCGTTTCGTCGCGGGTGATCGAACGCAACCTCGAAACATGCAACCTGGAATCCTGAGTGCGTCAACGAAACCAATCGCGTGCCTGCTTTACGATCTCCTGATCCGAGTTTCGTAACGACCTCGGTAGTGGCGCGCGTGCTTGGAGAAGCGCACCGAGAAGACATCCGCAAGTCTCTGGACTGGCTCCTCGGCGGAATGAGTGGCGCAGCGCCCGCAGCGGTCGTGAAGCATTACTGAGCTCAAAATGCCCACGGAGGGATTGTTCACTTGTCCTCAGAGCTTGGCGCCAGGCCACGCCCTGCATAAAACTCCCCAAAATAAGGTGAACCTAAAGGCACACGGTTTTCACCGCGACCGCCCCTCGGTCCCTAGTCCCTCAGTCCCAGTCTCACTGCGGCTTCGGCTCCGCCCGGTCCTGGCCCCGCTCGTCCTTGTGCAGGTCGAAATACTCCGTCTGCTCCTTCAACATCTGCGCCGCCTGATCGGCGAGATCCTTCTCGCTCTCGATCGCCTCTTTGCGCGACAGATCGAACCCTGGCTCCGTCGGGAGAGCGTTCAACACATCGAGCCACTGCTTGGTCGCGTCGGTCAGCTCTTTCAGCGACTTGCGCATGTCGGCCTTGCGTTCGCCATACTGGTCCAGGTTCGCCCCCAACTCATCCATCAGGGCGGTCAGGTCCTGCAGCTCATCGTCTATCCGCTTGGACCGAGCGCCTGAATGAATGCGCGGCGTCAGACCCTTGATCGTCTCAACATGTGCGCCGACAAATTGTGCGTAGAGCTTGATGCGTGCATCCGGATCGATCCCCGCTTCGCGAATCTTGTCGACTTGCGCCTCGGTCAGCGGCTGGCGATGCTCCTTTTGCGCAATCGCCGGCGCGGCCAGCGCCAGCAACACGCATCCCTCCAGCAACAGGCTTTGTTTACCCATGGCTTCTCCCTGAAGCACATCTTACGCGTGCAGAAACCGCCTGTTTTGAAAGGGAAGGGGGTTCGGACGATGCGATGGGGTTACTTCTTGAAGACCTGCAACATCGCCTCGTTCTCGGCCTGATTAACCTGTGCGAGGGTCTGTTCCACCAGGGGCCGGTCTTCATAGCTGCTCGAATGCAGCATCTCGGTCAGACGAAACGCCGTGTGCCGCAGCAGGATCTCAGCGTTCTTCAAACGCTTGTTGTCATCGGATACGGATAGATGCACGTGGTGCGCCAGCTGTTGAACCCGCTTGAGGAGATCGCTTGCCTTGTCGACGTTCCCGGCAGCGTATTGACGCAAGCTGAACTCCGTCATCTGGTGAATCAGCTCGGCATAGAGGAAGCACTGATCTCTGGGCTGTGCGTCGGGAATCCTGGCTTCAAGCGCAGCAATGCTGTCCTGATCGGCCACTTTGTCGTCAGGAGTATAGGCGCGTGCCTGCAGTGTCAATGCTGGTAGAAGTACGAGGACCGCTAACGAAACCCGGACGCGCATGAGGGAACCTCCATTGGTTCACAACCGGACGGCTTGGCCTCGGCCGCCCTTCCCCACGCCGTAACAATAGGAGCAATTCGGGAGGACTTGCAAGTGCAAATGTGCTCACATCCCGTTACTACCTGGTCGCCGCGACGTTCTATTTAAGAGAAACTTGTGGATATCCTTCCTGAATACTGGACCCAATCACTTCTTCTTTTCAAGCAAGAGCAATCGCTGTCTCGCTTGCCATTCCTGATCTGGGAACTTCCCCGCCGACGATTCCAGAAAGTGGTGATAGTACTCAGCGGCTCGTTCTTTGTCGTGAATCGTATCGTACGATGTCGCCCAAAGGAAGTAAGTCGATGGCACTTCGGGAAGAAACTTTGACCGCATCGTAAGCGCGTGCAGCGCGACAGCGGGTTGTCCGGTCTTTGAGGCCGCAAACGCCAGGCCGCTCCACCCATCGCCCCCCGCGGGATCGAGCCGGGTGGCCTTGTCGAAGACCGCAAAGGCTCCAGGATACTTGAGTTGCCGGATCAGGTTTTGGCCATGCGCGATGAGCAACTCGGGATCTTCCGGATTTTTGCTGAGAAGGCTCACGTACAGCTTGTCCGAGCTCGCCGGATCGCCGGCATCTGCGTCCACCTCGGCAAGCATCCTCGTGATCGTCGCATCCTCGGGGTGCGCGCTGTGCAGGTTTTCGAGCAGCGGCAGCGCTTCGGCCTTGTCCTGCGCGGCCAACACCATGGCCAACTGGGCGCTCAGCACCGGATCGTTGGGCGACTTCAACAGCGCGGCACGAAGGAATGTCTCCGCTTCTGCATACTGCTTGTCTGCGATCAGCAGGTGAGCCAGGCCGGCGTTGGCCTCTGCGGATGTCGGGTCCTTCGCCAGCACCCGCCGGTACGCCGCCTCCGCGGCATCGTTCTGACCTGAGACTTCGGCAAGCTGAGCCGCAAGCAATGTGTCGGCCGGCGTTTCAGGGCTCAGCTTGAGCGCCTCCAACAATTCCTCGGAACTCCGAAGTGCATCTCCCGCCTGTCCCGGCCCTGGCTTGTCGATTCTCGCGAGTGCCCGCCAGGCGCGCGCCTTCAGTGCGGGCCCGGCTGCGCCAGGGTCGAGTTTTGTCGCCGTCTCCAGCTCGGGCCGGGCTTGCTCCAACTTGTCTTGTCGAGCGAGTAACAGTCCCAGCGATAGGTGCGCCTCACAGGATTGTGGATTCGCCTCTGTGGCCCGCCGATAAAGTCCGACCGCATCGTCCAGGCGGTTCTGTGCGTCCGCCACGTAACCCGCATCGAATAGCGCGCGTGCATCCCCCGGATGCGTCGCCAGCCATGTGTCCAGTTTGGTCTCTGCTGTCTTCCATTCCGCTTTCACGATGGCTGACTCGGCGTCGGCAACCTGCGTTGACGGCCCTTGGCCGGCTGCATCTCCCACCGGTGCGTGCGCCGACGGGACAGTCTCTCCAGCCGACGAGCTCGTGCTCTGCGCGAAACAGCTCAGACCCACAGCGAAGGCAAATCCAAACACAAGCGAAACAGCAGATCGAACCACAAACAACCTCATCTCCATTCTATTCTTTGACGTATCTGCTCGGTACTGCGTTCGTGGGTTCGCGAAACCTGGCGCAATGCGTGCTCATCTAACGAATGGGGCCGGTGTGGCTGAGTCAATTTCAAATCGCTCCGGCGAATCAGCTCAGAACCTGTGGGGTCGCGAACCAGCGAGCACGCAAGAGAGCGGAGTATTGGGTCTCCCTGAAAGCCGATGATTTCAGAGATGTTTTGGGACCTCGACCGAACAGTAACGAATTTAATGGTGACTAAACGGGCAGAGACTTTGGCGCAAAGTAACTTCTTTTTTTAACGAATTGGGGAATGGAAATGCACATCGCTTTTCGTTAACCTAATTGTCAGATAAGGGGCGAGCGGCGTGAGTGCTTCTGCCCGAAGAGAGAACTCAGAACTGCGGCTCGCTCGTCAAACATCCGTGCAGCGCCGCACACAACTCTTTCCCTTCTGGGCCCATCAACCATGAGAGGGACTTTTATCGAGCGCGGCATCGTCCCGCTCTTTGGTTGCCAATCCAGTTTTGATGAGACAGGTGAAACCATGAACTCCCCAATGCTGCAGCATATTCCCCTCAAATCGGCTTTCCTTTGCCAGGATTGTGATTGCGTTGGAAATTCGGCGACACGCTGCCCGGCCTGCGCATCGAATGCATTGATGAATCTGGCTGCGGTACTGAACCGTAACGAAGTCGAAGCGGAAGTCGCGATGAACAGCTTCGCGTTTGCGGTTCCTCGAACGACAGCGGCACTCGCAGCTTAGAGCGGTCAAGAACTCAACTCATAGGTTCCGGCACGCGGGCTTTGCGCGTCCGCGAGGACGTGTGCGTCCTCCGCCAGCGTCCGAGGTCGGATCCCTGACCTCGCGGAATCCGAGTGCCCGACCCGCTGGCTTGCCTGTAATGTCTCCCGCCTATAATGAACAGTGGAGGACTGTGCTCTGTGTCTCCCTGAGACACCAGTAGCACGGCGGTCCTACTTTCTTTCGGTGTTTTCCCGTTGACTTTGAACGATGCGATCGTCATCCGCGGTGCGCGGACCCACAATCTGAAGAACATCTCCTGCGAAATCCCCCATGGAAAGTTGACCGTTGTCAGCGGCGTGTCGGGATCGGGCAAGTCCTCGCTCGCCTTCGACACGATCTACGCCGAGGGGCAACGGCGCTACGTCGAGTCCCTCTCGGCCTACGCTCGCCAATTCCTGGAACGCATTGAGAAGCCGGATGTCGATGAGATTGAGGGTCTCGCCCCTGCTATTGCCATCAAACAGAAGAACACAACGCGCAATCCTCGTTCCACCGTCGCCACAGCAACAGAGATCTACGATTACCTCCGCCTGCTCTACGCGCGCTGCGGCGAAGTCCACTGCGTCCACTGCGACGGCGTCGTGAAGCGCGATTCCATGGACGAGGTCGCTGCCGCAATCCTCGCGTTGGGCGAAGGCACGCGCCTCAACGCGCTGTTCCCGGTCCGGCATGAAGAGCCTTCCGCCGAACCCAGAAAACCGGGGAAGCGGACCGCGAAGTCCACATCGAAGTCGAGCGGAAAGGCGGCGGCGAAGACCCCCGTCGAGCAGATCGGCGAAGCCATGAAAGCCCGCCTTACCCAGCTGCGCAGTGCCGGGTTCAATCGTCTCTACCAGAACGGTCAGATCTTCGAGTTTTCTACTCCGGAGTCGCTGCTCGACATCGACTTCGATGAGCCCGTCTTCGTACTCGTCGATCGTATCGTAGTCAGTAGTGAGAATCGCTCCCGCATCGTCGACGCCGCCGAGACCGCGTATCGCGAATCGGGCGAAGTCTTCTTCGAAGAGGTTCCCCGCGACGACTCCGCACGCAAGCAGCATCGTTTCTCAGGCGAGTATCGTTGTACCAGCTGCCATCGCCCCGGCCGTGAGCCCGAACCACGCCTCTTTAGTTTCAACAACCCCTTTGGCGCATGCCCGCGCTGCCAGGGCTTCGGCAACACCGTCGACTACGACTTGAACCTTGTCATTCCGGACAAGAGCCTGAGCTTGAATGACGGCGCAATCGATCCCTGGAACCGCCCAAAGTATCGCTCCTGGTTTACGGATCTGAAGAAGCAGGCTGCCGAGCTGCGTATTCCCCTCGACAAGCCCTGGCGCGAGCTTTCCAACGAAGCCCGCGAAATCGTGCTGCGCGGAAAGGGAAGCTTCGTCGGAGTGCACGGCTTCTTCGCGCAGATGGAACGCAAGAAGTACAAGCTTCACGTGCGCGTGATGCTCAGCAAATACCGTGGCTATGCCGAGTGTCCCGATTGCCGTGGACAGCGTCTCCGCGCCGAAGCCCGTGCTGTCCGTATCGACAGCCTCAACATCTGCCAGGCCTCTGCGCTCACAATCGCCAAAGCGAAAGACTTCTTCGCGGGACTCAAGCTCTCGCCGATGCAGGAGGAGATTGCCGGTTCGATCCTCGAGGAGGTCCGCCAACGTCTTACGTTTCTTGACGCCGTGGGCCTCGAATACCTGACCCTCGATCGGCTTGCCTCTACACTCTCCGGCGGCGAAGCACAGCGGATCCAACTCGCGACTTCGCTCGGGTCGCGGCTGGTCGGCGCGCTCTACGTCCTCGACGAACCCTCGATCGGCCTGCACACGCGCGATACCGATCGCCTGATCCACATCCTCAAAGACCTGCGCGATCTCGGCAACACCATCGTTGTCGTCGAGCACGATCCAGACGTGCTCCGTGCTGCAGATCATCTTCTCGATTTGGGACCAGGGGCTGGCGAGTTCGGCGGTAAGGTCCTTGCCGAGGGCGTGCTTGCCGAGATCGAGGCCAACCCAAACTCGCTCACCGGCAAATATCTCTCTGGCAAGATCAACATTCCGGTGCCCACGCGCCGACGGTCCCCGGGCCGTGAACGTCTCGTGCTCAAGGGTGCCGAGGCCAACAATCTTCACGGACTCAACGTCGAGATTCCCCTGGGCATGTTGGTCGCTGTCACCGGGGTTTCCGGCTCCGGCAAGTCAACCCTCGTTCACCAGGTTCTCTTCCGCGCCGTTGCTCGAGCCTTGGGCCAAACCGACGGGAGCGACCCCTCCGGCGTGTTCAAGTCTCTTTCCGGCGTGGAGCGTCTCAACGACGTTGTTCTCGTCGATCAGACGCCCATCGGCCGTACTCCGCGCTCGAATCCCATTACTTATATCAAGGGCTTCGATCTCATCCGCGAGCTCTTCGCAGCGCAGCCCGATGCGAAACGTCTTTCCCTCACGCCTGGCCACTTCTCATTCAACGTGCCTGGCGGTCGCTGTAATACCTGCGAAGGAGACGGCACAGTCACTGTCGAGATGCAGTTTCTGGCCGATGTTGAGTTGCTTTGCGAAGACTGCAATGGCACCCGCTACCAGACCAAGATCCTTGAGGTGCACTACAAGGGCAAGAACATCCACGAAGTGCTGCAAATGACCGTGAAGGAGGCGTTGCGTTTCTTTGCCGGGCAGATGCGCCTGCTCGAGAAACTAGCCGTCCTCGACGAGGTGGGTCTCGGCTATTTGCGCCTCGGCCAGTCGGCGACGACCCTCTCCGGGGGCGAAGCGCAACGCGTCAAACTCGCGGCGCATCTGGCACAGGTGCGCACGGCCAATGCAAGCGCCAAGCCTTCGCAGGCCAGCCGCGTGCTCTACATCCTGGATGAGCCAACAACCGGTCTCCACTTTGACGATGTTTCGAAGCTCCTCACGGCATTTCGGAAGCTGATCGATGGGGGCGGGTCGCTCGTCGTCATCGAACACAACCTCGACGTGATCAAGAGCGCCGATTGGGTTATCGATCTTGGGCCCGAGGGCGGCGAGGGTGGCGGCAAAATCGTTGCTGAAGGAACACCTGAAGAAATTGCCGGCAACCTGCACTCGCACACCGGCCATTGGCTGGCCAGGGTCCTATAGCGTCTCCGGCTTCCCGTCCACCAGGCGTCGGATCCCTAGCGGATTGCCATCCTGCAGCTCTGCTGGCAACAGCGCCTGCGGGAATCCCTGAAAGCACACTGGCCGGGCAAATCTGTAAATTGCCAGGCTTCCCACAGACGTGAATCGAGAATCCGAAGACGAAGGGTATGGTCCGCCGTGCACCATCGCGTGGCACACTTCGACGCCGGTAGGGAAGCCGTTGAAGATCAGCCGCCCGGCCTTCTGCTCGAGGATTTGAACCAGCTCGCGGTTGGTCGCAAGGTCGTCCTCATCGCCGAAGATGGTGGCCGTCAGATGCCCATCAAGCGCCCGTGCGGCTTTGAGGTAGTCCTGTGTTCCGTCGCAGCGCACCAGCAGGGTATCCGGTCCAAAGATCTCGTCTGCTAGCTCAGGCTCGGCCACGAACTCATCGAGCTTCGCGGTAAACAACTGCGCATTAACGCGGCAACAATGCTCGGGATTCGATCGAGCCGCTGTCGCCTCGACCTCCACCTTGGTCGCTCGCTCCTGCGTCGCCCGACCGTACTCGCGTGCGATTCCCGGAGTCAGCATTGTGTAGGGCTGGGCTTCATCGACCAGTTTGCCGAGCTCCTCCACAAAAGCTGTTGCCTCCGCGGACTTCGGATACAGAACTACACCCGGCTTGGTGCAGAATTGCCCGGCGCCCAGGGTGAACGAACCAAACAGTCCAGCCGCCAACGCTCCGGGCCCCTTGCGCAGGGCGCCCGGCAGCACGAATACCGGGTTGCCGCTGGACATCTCGGTGAAGCAGGGGATGGGATCGGGCCGTGTCGCGGCCAGATCCATCAGCGCACGCCCGGCGCGCAACGAGCCCGTAAACGCAACCGCCTTTACAAGCGGATTCTTCACCAATGCCGTCCCAGCCTCAATTCCAGCGTCGAAGACCAGCGAGAAGACACCCGGGCTCAGTCCCTCAGCCGCGATCGCGTCAGCGATGATCGTGCCCACGATTTCGCTCGTCCCGGGATGTGCTGGATGTGCTTTCACGATGACCGGACATCCCGCGGCCAGCGCCGATGCCGAATCGCCGCCGGCCACTGAGAACGCCAGAGGGAAATTACTTGCCCCGAAAACGACTACGGGGCCCAGCGGCCGCAACATGGAACGCAGATCGGGTCTCGCCAGCGGCTGTCGATCCGGTAATGGCTTGTCGATCCGTGCATTCACCCACGAACCCTCTTCCACTACTCCTGCAAACAACCGCAGCTGGCCTGATGTCCGTCCCACCTCACCTGCCAGTCGAGGAATAGGCAGTGCCGTTTCCAGATGAGCTCGCTCCGCCAGCTCGTCTTTGGCCGCATCAAGCCCATCGGCGATCCTGCGCAGGAATGCCGCCTTGGCTTTCCCGCTGGCTTGCGCGTAACTCGCAAACGCTTCGGACGCAAGTTCGAGGGCCGTCTCGACTTCAGAAGGCGTGGCCGAGCAGAAGATCGGGGCCAGTTTCGAGCTGTCCGAAGGGTCGATTGCCTGGAAGCACCCGCCGTCTCCTGTGCTTCGCTTGTCACCCAGAAGTGATTTGCCTAAAAGTTCCATAGTCAATCTGAATTATGCCGCACCCCGTTGCGCCCGATGTTTCGCGTCGATTCGGCCAATTGTCGTTCACAGCCGTGTCGAACTACTCGGCGACAACTGGATTTGTCAGTGATCCGATCCCCTCCACAGTCACCGTCACCGCTTCGCCCGGCTTGAGCCAGCGCTTTGGCGTCCGGCCAAGGCCTACTCCCGGCGGGGTTCCGGTCGAGATCACATCGCCCGGCAGCAACGGGGTGATCGAGGACAGATGTTCGATCAGCTCCGGAATCCCAAAGACCAGTTCGCGCGTGTTCGAATTCTGCAAAACCTCACCATCAATCGAAAGACCGATCGCCAGCTGATGCGGATCGTCGATCGCATCCGCGGTCACGATGGCCGGTCCCATCGGGCAGAATGTGGGAAAGCTCTTGCTCATCGACCACTGCGATGTCGCGAACTGCACATCGCGCGCGCTCACATCGTTCACGATCGTGTAGCCGTAGACGTGGTCCTGCCACGCCGCCGCCGGAATTCTGTAGCCGCCCTTGCCGATGACGAACGCGAACTCGGCCTCGTAGTCGGGCTGCGTTGAGTTCTTCGGCAACACGATGTGCTCGCCCGGTCCGACGATCGAACTCGTCAGCTTGAAGAAGACCACAGGAACCTTGGGAACTTCCATCCCCGACTCCTTTGCATGATCGCGATAGTTCAGGCCAATGGCAAAGACCCGTGGAGGATTCGAGATCGGCGCATGCATGCGCACGTCGTTGAGCCGGTATGTGGGGTAAGCGCCGGGCCGATCCACCGAACGAACGCCGGTTGCGATTACAGCGAGCGTATCGGCATATCCCGCGGCGCTCAGATCGGCGATCAGGTTGCCCTCCTCCAGCAAGGCGCCGGGACGAACCTTGCGATCCGCGGCAGAAAACGACACAAGCTTCATGTGGCCCTCCAGGGCAACTTGGAAAAGAGACAGATTACGCCGCCGTCCACCCGCCATCGATGGTGAACACAGACCCCGAGATAAACGCAGCCTCGTCCGAAGCGAGATACCGTGCCATCGACGCAATCTCCTCCGGCTGACCAAGGCGGCCCACCGGCTGGCGCGCCCGCAACTGCGCACGCGTCTCCTCTTTGTTGTCCTTGTGGAATTTCTCGAGATAGCCCTCTACAAACGGCGTTTCCACTGTCCCTGGGCAAATCACGTTCGCCCGCAGCGCCTTGGGATACTCGACTGCCAGTTGGCGTGTCATCGCGATCACCGCGCCCTTCGTCGTGCAGTAGGCGAAGCGTTGCTTGATGCCGACCATGCCCGCGACCGAGCCAATGTTGACGATTGCACCCACATGGGTTGTCCGCGCCTCGGCTGCCAGCAGCAGCGGCAAAAAAGCCCGCGTTACCAGATAGACGGACCGCACATTGACGTTGAGCAGACGATCGAAATCTGCAGTCTCGGTCGTCTCAATCGATCCCACATGGCCGATCCCCGCGTTGTTGACCAGAAGGTCGAGCCGCTTCACGCGCTCCACTGCCGCCACGATCGAACCGGGGTCAGTCACATCGAGGTGAATCGCTGACGCCGACCCGACAGATGCCGCCAAGGCCTCTGCGGCGGGCAGGTTGATGTCCGCGATCCAGACAAACGCTCCAGCGCGAACAAACTCCTTGACCGTCGCCTCACCGATTCCGCTCGCCCCACCCGTCACCAGAGCGAATCGGCCATCCAGACGAAACGGGGACTGTGCGTCCAACGAACTCTTCTCACCACTCATGCAAACTGTATTCCTCTGCGATCGATCTCACGCTGCGCCTCTTCCAGAATAATCGCCGTCGGGTCCGTCGTGGCGAGGGCTCGCGTCACGACGCTATCGATGACACTGGCGAATGCGGCCATCTGCGGACCCACCGGCAACTGCCGCGCGCCGAGCGATATCTCTTCAATCTTCGTGTAGGCAGGAATCCGCGCCTGCAATCCTCGATCGCGCCACGTCGATAGTCGCACGCCGACCGTGCCGTCCTTCGTTCTGCCCAGATCGAGTTCCGGCGTTGCCAGAAACTGCAGAAACTCCCATGCAAGCTCTTTCTGCTTCGATCCAGAACCCATGGCCATCGCCCAGAACACCGAGAGGGAAACATGCCTGCTTCCCCCATCTGCGGGAATCGGCGCAATCGCTACTTTGCCCGCCAACGCGGAACCTGCTCGCTCCGAACGTGCCGCAAATCCGAACCAGTTCACCATCATTGCGACCTCACCCGCCAGAAAGACATCGCCGGATTGGGTCGAGTCCAGCTGCGGCGACTGCGGATGACAGATGGATGGATCGCGCACGACCCGCCGATAAAACTCCAGCCCTCGTGTTGCCTCGCTCGAATTCACATGGGCACTGCCCGCCCCATCCAAAAGCTCGCCACCACGGCTCCACACCTGCAGCGCGAAATCGTAGAGCGTATTGTGCCCGTCGGGAAACGCAGCGAAGACGGTTCCGAAGCGACCTTTCGCCGGATCGGTGAGAAAACGCGCCGTCTCTTCAAACTGCTCCCACGTTGTCGGGGGTGCCAGTTCGCGCCCGAGCCCTTCGCGATGCTCGGCCCCCAATCGAGAATCCTCAAACAGATCCTTGCGGTAGACAAGGCATTCCGGTCCGTCATGCCACGGCAACGACGACAGTTTCCCGTCGATCACCAGTGGCCGAACCAGCGAAGCAGCCCAACCCACGGGCCAATCGGGAATCGGTGCGCGTTGCTGCCAAAGATGCAAATCCTCCAGTGAGCCGGTGGCCACACCTTCGGCCAGCCAGTCTGTCACCAGCAAGGCAAGATCGAAGCGTCCCTCGCGGAGGCCACCATCTCTGAGCGCCGACTCATACAACTCGTGAATGCCAACCGAGACCAGCTCGACGGCAACGCCCGGATGGTTTGCCTCGAAGAGTTGCGCTTCTTCTGCGAGGGCGCTCTCAAAGTCGCCGTAGCTGCGGTGTGCCATGCGAAGCGTTCTCATTCGTCCTGTCCAAGCTCTATGTGCGCGGCCGATTCTGGGAGGCGCGAAAATCGACGAAGATCTTCAAGTAAGCCTGAGCCGATTCGGAAATTGTCTCCGGATGCCCCGCATCCACTGCCGCCAGGTTCACCAGATCGCTCCCAATGCCCAAAGCGCGCGCCCCTGCGCTCAGAAAGCTCTCCGCCGTTTGCAGTGTCACACCGCCTGTGGGGATCAGCTTCAAATGCGGAAATGGCGCCAGCAGCGCCTTCAGATAGCTCGCACCGCCCACGGCCGAGCAGGGAAAGATCTTCACGTAGTCTGCACCCGCATCCCATGCAGTGATCGCTTCGGTCGGTGTCAGTGCTCCGGGGATGGAAACCTTGCCCAGCTTCTTTGTTGTCTCGATGACGGCAGGGTGCAGGCTGGGACTCACCACGAACTCCGCACCCGCCTCGATTGTTGCCGCGGCTTGGGCGGCAGTGGTCACCGTACCTGCGCCCAGCAGCAATTCCTCGCCATACTCCTTCCGAAGCTCCCTCAGCAGTTCGACTGCGCCAGGAACCGTCATCGTCACTTCGACCACGGTCACGCCTCCGGCCATCATGGCCTCAACGACGGCGCGTCCCTGTGCGGCGGATTTGGCCCGCAGCACGGGGATCAGGCCAACCCTCTCCAAAGTCTCCTGCGTCTGCTTCGACATAGGTTCCTTCATCGCGCAATACGCGCCGCGCCACCCTTCATCACATGTTCGACCTCTGCCAGGGTCACCATGCTGGTGTCTCCGGGTGTCGTCATCGCCAGGGCGCCGTGGGCAACTCCGCAACGGACCGCCCAATCGATTGGCTTGCCTGCCAGGAGTCCGTAAATCAGCCCTGACGCAAAACTGTCGCCGCCCCCAACTCGATCCAGGATGTCAATGTCGGTTTGCGGCACATGCACGATCTTGTCCTCATAGAGCGCAATCGCGCCCCAACCGTTGCGGCTTGCAGAGTGCGCCGTCCGCAGGGTGCTCGCGATCAGCTTCAGATTCGGATACGCTGCCGCCACCTCCCGCAACATCTCCTCGTAGCCGGCAATCGGCAGTTCAGCAAAGTCTTCACTCACGCCTTTGATCTTCACACCGAGCATCGCCGTGAAGTCCTCTTCGTTGCCCAGCAGCAAGTCCACCTTGCGCACGAGCTCGCGATTCACTTCCTGTGCTTCGGCTTTGCCTCCGATTGATCGCCAAAGGGAGTCGCGATAGTTCAGATCGTAGGAAACCGGCGTTCCGTACTTCCTCGCGACATCCATCGCCTCCGCCGCAACCAGAGCGGTCGACTCTGACAGCGCCGCGAATATGCCTCCGGTGTGGAACCACCGCGAGCCGCGTTGCGCGCCAAAGATCGACCCCCAGTCAAAGTCGCCGGGTTTTACCTGGCTGATGGCCGTGTGCCCTCGATCGGAGCAGCCGGCAGCAGCGCGAACGCCGAATCCGCGCTCAGTAAAGTTCAGGCCATTGCGTACCGTCCGGCCGACACCGTCAAACGGAACCCACCGGAGCAAGGAGGTGTCCACGCCACCCTGCAAGATGCAATCTTCCACAAGGCGTCCCACCTGGTTATCGGCCAGAGCCGTGGCAATCACGCTTCGCAGACCGAAGCACCGCCTCAGCCCGCGTGCCACGTTATATTCGCCGCCGCCCTCCCACACCTGAAACTGGCGCGTGGTGTGGGTGCGTCCTTCGCCCGGATCAAGGCGAAGCATCACTTCGCCGAGGCTGATGCAGTCCCATTGCCGCGTGTCTTTGGGAGTCAGGATTGAGTCCATATATGCAGGTCGAATCGTCCAAAGACACTGTATCGCATCGACACCGGCCCCCAGCGCGGTCCGGAGGAACGGCTTGCCGCGCACCGAGACGAAAAGCGCGGCCCTGGTGGTAGAGTTTTGAAGCGGACCTGCAGGCAACGCAAATGCGCCTGTATCGGACGGCGACTATTGGACCCAATTTCACAGGGAAGAACGCATGACCCAGAATCTCTTCGATCTGACGGGAAGAGTTGCAGTCGTAACCGGAGGAACGACCGGGCTCGGATACGCCATCTCTCTCGGACTGGCCGGCGCCGGTGCCGACGTAATTCCGACTTCGCGGCGAACCGAGCAGGTTGCAAGAGTAGCCGCAGAGATCCAGGCGCTCGGACGCCGTTCCCTGCATGCGACGAGCGATGTGCAGAGCAGGGAGTCGGTGCAGGCACTCCACGACTTGGTTCTGAAGGCTTTCGGCAAGATCGATATTCTGGTCAATGCTGCCGGCGTCACGGCGAAGGCGGCAACGCTGGAAGAAGACGAAGCCGAGTGGACGCGCGTCATCGATACCAATCTGACGGGTACTTTGCGCACCTGCCAGATCTTCGGCTCCACCATGGTGCGCGCGGGCTACGGTCGCATCGTCAACATCGCCTCGCTCACCTCCTTTGTTGCGTTCTATCGAGTCGCAGCTTATGCGGCGAGCAAAGCCGCAGTCGCTTCGCTTACCAAGTCGCTCGCGGTTGAACTTGCCCGGTCCGGCGTGTGTGTCAATGCGATTGCTCCAGGAGTCTTCCCAACCCCTTTGAACGCCTCGCTCATCCAGGGCACGCCCCGAGGCGAAGAACTGCTGCTTCGTACGCCGATGCGGCGTTTCGGAGAGGCCCGGGAAGTTACGGGTGCAGCAATCTTCCTGGCATCGGAAGCGGCCTCGTTTATCACTGGAGAAATCCTCGCCGTCGACGGCGGATTTCTCGCCAGCGGAGTGAACCAGTAACCCGGACGCCATGAGAATTGACAAGGCCTACGTCAACATCACTTCGCCGGGACGAAACTTCGTTACGCTGAAAGTCGAGACCGACGAGGGCATCTACGGTCTAGGCGATGCCACCCTCAACGGCCGCGAACTCGCCGTCGCCAGTTATCTCACAGATCACATCATCCCCTGCCTGATCGGCCGCGATCCTTTCCAGACCGAGGACATCTGGCAATACCTCTATCGCGGCCCGTACTGGCGTCGCGGTCCTGTCACCATGGCCGCCATCGGCGCCATCGACGTTGCACTCTGGGACATCAAAGGCAAAGCTCTCAACACCCCGGTCTATAACCTGCTCGGCGGCAAGAGCCGCGAGGGCCTTCTGGTCTACGCACACGCTAACGGCAAAGACATCGATCACGCTCTGGAAGATGTAGCCCTCCACAAGGAGATGGGCTACAGAGCCATTCGCGTGCAAAGCGGCATTCCCGGCCTCTCCAGCACCTACGGCGTGACTAAAACTCCAGGCCGTTACGAGCCGGCTGAGCGCGGTTTACCCCAGGAATACGAGTGGGCCAGCGAACCCTACCTACGCCATGTGCCGAAGCTCTTTGCCAAGGTCCGCGAGACCTTCGGCGAGGAGCTTCATCTTCTCCACGACTGCCATCATCGCCTCACTCCCATTGAAGCTGGGCGTCTGGGGAAAGAGCTCGAACCCTTCCATCTGTTCTGGATCGAAGATCCCACGCCTGCCGAATTGCAGGAAGGGTTCAAGGTCATTCGTGAACACACCAGGACGCCGCTCGCCGTCGGTGAGGTCTTCAATTCCATCTGGGATGCGCACGATCTGATTCGGAATCAGTGGGTCGACTACATTCGGATGACGATCGTCCACGCCGGCGGCATCACTCATCTGAAGAAGGTCGCCGACTTCGCCTCTCTCTACCATGTGCGCACAGGCTGCCACGGAGCGACCGACCTTTCCCCGGTCTGCATGGCCGCAGCCCTCCACTTCGGCACGGCTATCCACAACTTCGGCATCCAGGAACACATGCCGCATACCGATGAGACCGACGCGGTCTTTCCCCACCACTACTTCTTCAAAAACGGATTCATGTATCCAGGCGATGGCCCCGGGCTGGGCGTTGATCTCGACGAGAAGCGAGCCGCGCAATACCCCTATCAGCGCGCCTACCTGCCCGTGAATCGCAAACTCGATGGTACGTTGACAGATTGGTAGACGATGCCCAGCCCCACCGTGGAACCCGCACATCAGCATGAGCCCGCGCTTCCGGGGCGCTGGACGATCTGCTCCATGCTCTTTGTGGCAACCACGATCAACTACATGGATCGTCAGGTCCTCTCGATTCTGAAGCCTGCACTGGCTGGCAGCGTCATCCACTTGCAGCCGCTTTTGCCAGGCTGGCCCACTGTCGAGTCGTCGATCCGCCTCACCGACATTCAGTACGGCAACATCCTCGCCGCATTTCAGATCGCCTATGCACTGGGCGTTATCTTCGCCGGCCGCCTTGTCGACAGGATGGGATGCCGGGCCGGCTATCCCATCGTTACCGGCCTGTGGAGTCTCGCAGCCATGGGCCACGCATTGGTGAATTCGGTTCTCGGTTTCTCGATTGCCCGCTTCCTGCTCGGCCTGGGAGAGAGCGGCAACTTCCCGGCCGCCATCAAAGCAACCGCTGAGTGGTTTCCCCCACGCGAGCGAGCCCTGGCTACCGGTATCTTCAACTCGGGCGCGGGCGTGGGCGCCATTCTTGCTCCCTTGGCGGTGCCCTGGGTGGCGCTGCACTTCGGCTGGCGTGCCTCCTTCTTGATTACCGGCCTCTTCAGCGCGATTTGGATCGTCTGGTGGTCCATTCGTTATCGCACCCCGCAACAGGCTCACCCGGCCTCTGCAAAACCTGAATCGCCAAGCGAATCCCCGCAAACAGTGGCCTGGTGGCACCTTCTTCGCTACCGGCAAACCTGGGGATTCATGATCGGCAAGTTCCTCACGGATCCCGTCTGGTGGTTCTTCCTCTTCTGGCTGCCCCAATACTTCAATTCGCGCTTCAAGCTCGACCTGTCCCACATCGGTCTGCCGCTGGTCATCGTGTATGTCATTTCCATGTTCGGCAGCGTCTTCGGCGGATGGTTGCCGCGCGGTTACTCGAATCTTGGAATGGCGCTGCGGCCTGCGCGCCTGGCCGCCATGCTTACCTGTGCCTGCCTGGTGGTGCCGATCGTGGTGGCCGGCAGCATTCAATCCATCTGGCTGGCGATCGGCCTGCTGAGTGTTGCCGCCGCTGCTCACCAGGGCTGGTCCGCCAATATCTTCACCACTTCGTCCGACATGTTTCCATCGCGCCATGTCGGTACCGTGGTCAGCTTCGGCCAGGTTGCCGGTGCCGTGGGCGGGGCGATCTTTCAGCCCGTTGCCGGCCACATTCTCGAACTGACACACAGCTTTGTGCCGCTCTTCCTCTATTCTGGATTCGCTTATCTTCTCGCCTTGCTGCTGCTGCGCATTCTGGCTCGCGGACTGCAGCCAGCCGTCGCCGCCGATTGAAAAAATAGAATGGATGCCGGAGCAAAGCAGGGCTGAACACAGGGAACCTATGACACAGACACGCAAACTACGCATGGGAATGGTCGGCGGAGGCCCCGGAGCCTTCATCGGCCCGGTTCATCGCATCGCTGCCGAACTGGATGGCGACATCGAGCTCGTTGCCGGTGCATTTTCACAGTCGCCTGAGAAGTCCCGGGCGGCTGGGGAGTCCTACAAGCTTGATCCCAGCCGGGCCTACGCAACCTGGCAGGACATGATCGAGTCCGAACGTCGCCGGCCCGATCCGATCGACTTTTTGGCGATCGTGACCCCCAACCATCTCCATTTGCCTGTGGCGGAAGCTGCTCTCAAGGCTGGCATCCCTGTGATGAGCGATAAGCCTGCTACCGCGACCTATGCCGAAGCGCTTTCTCTGGAGAAAACTGTCGCTGACACGAAGATCCCCTATGGCCTCACGCACACCTACGCCGGATACTCCCTTGTGCGCGAGGCGCGAGAGATCTGTGAAAGCGGGGAACTGGGCGCCATCCGCAAAATCGTGGCCGAATATCTGCAGGGCTGGCTCAGCCGTTCCATTGAGAGCACTGGCCAGAAGCAAGCCGAGTGGCGTGCCGACCCGGCCAGGAGCGGCCCCGGCGGCTGCAGCGCCGACATAGGCGTGCATGCCTTCCATCTGCTCGAGTACATCTCAGGCCTTCAAGTCACCCAAATCAACGCGACGCTACTCTCAGTGGTCCCCGGCCGGCGTGTCGACGACGATTGCACCGCTCTTCTGCGTTTCAACAATGGCGCGACCGGATCGATCCTCGCGTCGCAGATTGCGGCAGGAGAGGGCAATGGCTTTCGGCTGCGTATCTACGGCGAGGCAGGCTCGCTCGATTGGAAGCAGGAAGACCCGAACCGTCTGCGCCTCAAGTGGCTCGACGGACCCGAAGAAATTCGCCATGCCTCGGGCAACTATCTCGGAGAGAGTGCTCGCGCCGCGACGCGCTTGCCCGGCGGTCATCCCGAGGGTTATCTGGAGGCATTCGCCGTGCTCTATCGCGAGTTTGCCGACGCGCTGACCGCATGGAAGGCAGGACAACCCGATCCGCTCCCGCCGACGTTGCCCGGCATCACCGCGGCTGTGCGTGGCATGCGCTTCATCGACCGTGCCATCGAAAGCAGTCAACGAAAGAGCTGGATCGAGTTTTAAGATACATATGATTCGGGGGAAATCGAAATGAGAACGATTAAGGGGCCGGGGGTCTTTTTGGCGCAGTTTGCCGACGATGTTGCGCCGTTTAATTCTCTTGAAGGCTTAGCAACATGGGCAGCCAAGCTGGGTTTCGTCGGCGTGCAGATTCCCACATGGGACAAGCGTCTGTTCGATCTTAAAACTGCCGCTGAAAGCCAGGAATACTGCGACGAAATCCTCGGCATCCTTGACGAGGCAGGAGTCGCCCTTACTGAGCTCTCGACTCACCTCCAGGGCCAGCTCATCGCCAGTCACTCTGCCTACGACGCCCTTCTTGAGGGCTTCGCTCCGCCGGAGCTTGCCGGCAATCCCAAAGACGCACAGGCGTGGGCTGTGCAGCAACTCGAGTGGGCCGCCAAGGCCAGCCGCAATCTCAAGCTCAATGCGCACGCCACTTTCTCCGGAGCGTTGGCTTGGCCCTTCTTCTACCCCTGGCCGCAGCGTCCCGCCGGGCTCATCGATGAAGCCTTCCAGGAGCTCGGCCGGCGCTGGCTTCCAATTCTCAACGATTTCGATGACGTCGGTGTCGACGTCTGCTACGAACTCCATCCCGGCGAAGATCTCCACGATGGCATCACGTTCGAACGCTTTCTCAGCCAGGTGAACGACCATGAGCGCGCCAATATCCTGTACGATCCCAGCCACATGGTCCTGCAGCAGCTCGACTACCTCGCCTTCCTCGATATCTACCACGACCGTGTCCGCGCCTTCCACGTCAAGGATGCTGAGTTCCGCTCCACGGGCAAGAGCGGCGTCTATGGCGGTTACCAGGATTGGATCGATCGGCCGGGACGCTTCCGTTCTCTCGGCGATGGACAAGTTGACTTCAGCTCCATCTTCAGCAAGATGGCGCAGTACGACTATCCCGGTTGGGCAGTGCTGGAGTGGGAGTGTTGCCTGAAGCATCCGAAAGCCGGTGCGACTGAAGGGGCAATCTTCATCCGCGACCACATCATCCACGTGACTGACCGCGCGTTCGACGACTTTGCCGGCGCCGGATCGAATCAGGAGAAGAATCGTCGCGTGCTCGGGCTCGATCCCCCTCCCGAGCCAGAGGTGCGGACCTGGGACGACAAGAAGTAAGCGCCCGATTTACCGGCGCCGCGACTGCTTCTTGGTCACGGTGACCAGCTTCCCAGTCACTGCATAGGTTCTCCGCTCCACAGGCGAAGAGAAGACCAGGCTTGTGATCGGATTCCCATACGGCAGCAGCGCCTCAATCAACGCTTCGAGGTCTGCCATGTTCGTGGTGGTTACCTTCAGCAGCAGGTCGTCTCCACCCGTCAGGTGGTGGCACTCCCGCACCTCCTGGAGCGTCTGTACGTATTCAATCAGCCGGTGATACTGCTGGCCTCCACTGCAGCTCATGCGTACAAACGCCAACACGTCCAATCCCAGCGCTTCGCGGTCGATCTCCACGGAGTAGCCGCGAATGATTCCGACTTCCTCCATCTGCTTCAATCGTTCCGCGGTGGCTGTCGCTGATAACCCGATCCGCCGCCCTAACTCGGCAACGCTCAATCGCGCGTTCGATTGCAGCTCTTCAAGAAGCTTTCGTCCATAGCCATCCATCAATGCCGTGGAATCCATGGTCATAGTTCGCCAGTATAGTCGATCCGAATACCAAAGTGATCCCTACATAGCCGTTTCGACTGTACGCCCCTCGTCCGACAGGCCTACCATCTTGGCATGGAAACTCTCGCCCTCGACGGCCAGCCTCTCTCTCTTACGCAGATCGAGTCGGTCGCCATCGCCGGTGCTCCGGTCGCAATCGCGCCCGCTGCGCAGAAGCGCGTGCGCCAGAGTCGAACTCTCATCGAGGAGATCCTCGCTGCAGGAGAAACCGTTTACGGCGTCAATACCGGATTTGGCAAGCTGTCCGACGTGCGCATCGCTCCAGACAAACTCGCTGAGCTGCAGATCAATCTTGTGCGCAGCCACGCCGGTGGTGTCGGCAACCCGCTTAGCGAACCGGAATCGCGCGCCATGCTTTTGCTGCGCGCCAATGTTCTCGCTAAGGGCTTCAGCGGCGTGCGTGTCGAACTTCTGCAGCTTCTCGTGGCTCTTCTCAACGCCGGTGTTCATCCGGTTATCCCTGAAAAGGGCTCGGTCGGAGCCAGCGGAGACCTGGCTCCACTTGCCCATTTAGCGCTCGTTTGTATCGGCGAAGGTGAAGCGTTTTTCAAGGGCGAGCGCATGAAGGGTAGTGAAGCGCTGCACCGCGCCGGTATCAAGTTGCTCCAACTCACTGCCAAAGAAGGCCTCGCTCTGCTCAACGGCACCCAGGCCATGACCGCAGTGGGCGTCCTTGCTGTCGCACGAGCCCAACGCGTCGTTCGGCTCGCCGATCTGGCCGGAGCCATGTCGCTCGAAGCCCTGATGGGAACCCCTGCGGCCTTCGATGAGCGCATTCACCTCGCACGCCCTCATGCCGGTCAGATCGCCGCAGCTGCTCATCTGCTGCGATTGCTCGATGGCTCCGAGATCCGAGAATCACACCGGGAGCATGATTCTCGTGTGCAGGACGCCTATTGTCTCCGCTGTATGCCCCAGGTCCACGGCGCAGTCCGTGACGTCCTCGCTCATGTTGCCGGCATTCTTGAAGTCGAAGCCGGCTCGGCGACCGACAATCCGCTCGTTTTTCCGCGGAACTCGTCCAAGACGCAAAACGGCGGAGCCGTGCTTTCAGGCGGCAACTTCCATGGTGCGCCGCTCGCCTATGGCTTCGACTATGCCGCTCTCGCCCTCACCGATCTCTGCGGCATCACCGAGCGTCGCGTCGACCGCTTGCTGAACCCCGACATCAACGAAGGCTTGCCCGCTTTCCTCTCGCCCGATCCTGGCCTCTCCTCCGGCTTCATGATCGCTCAAATCGTCTCTGCCGCACTCATTAACGAGTGCCAGGTCCTTTCCCATCCATCCTCGATCGGCAGCATCCCGACTGACGGCGGCAAAGAGGATCACGTCTCCATGGGCATGACCGGCGCGCTGAAGCTGCGCCAAATCGTCGAGCACACGGAGCGCGTCCTGGCCATCGAGTTGATGTGTGCCGCTCAGGGCCTCGAGTTTCGTTTGCCTCTGCGCTCCAGCCATGCTATCGAGCGGGCCTACGCGGCTGTCCGTTCTGTAGTGCCGCGTCTCGAGAAGGACCGCGTCCTTGCTCCGGACATCGATGCGCTTGCTGGAACTATCCGCGCGGGCAGGCTCGACGAATGGTGTGCCTGACGCGCACAGCTTCCGCCCTCGCTATCCCGGCCATGTACCATGAACTTCGAGCGCAGGAGGATCCGAAGGCGTGAAGCTCTACCGTACGGCTGCTGGATGTGTCGTTGAAGAAGATAACCAGTACTATCGCCTGGATGGCGTGACGATCGACTTTCTTCTCTCGCGCGAAGATCTGCCTGAGTATCTTGCGGAGTCGATCGCGCAATCGATCCCATCCTCCGAGTTCCGCCCCTCCGAGATTCTCGCCCCGATCAGCCATCAAGAAGTCTGGGCTGCGGGTGTCACCTATTACCGGAGCCGCGGGGCGCGCATGGAAGAGTCAAAAGACGCGGGCGGCGGCAACTTCTACGATCGGGTCTACTCCGCCGAGCGCCCCGAGCTTTTCTTCAAGTCGACGGCAAGCCGGACGGTCGGTCCGGGCGGCAAGGTCCGCATTCGCGGCGATGCCCATTGGTCCGTCCCGGAGCCCGAGCTCACGCTTGTCGTCAGCCCTAAAGGCCGGATCAACGGCTATACGATCGGTAACGATATGAGCTCCCGCGATATCGAAGGCGAGAACCCGCTCTACCTTCCCCAGGCCAAGGTTTACAACGGCAGTTGCGCTCTCGGTCCCTGCATTCTGGTCAGTGAAAGGCCGCTGCCGCATTCAACGGAGATCACCCTCGAGATCGACCGCAACAACCGGATCGAGTTCTCGGGGTCCGTCGCGCTCACCGAATTGAAGCGCGATCCCAAGACGCTCGTCGACTATCTTCTCCGCGACAACTTGTTCCCGAGCGGCTGCTTTCTGATGACTGGGACCGGGATCGTGCCGCCCAACTCATTCACGCTCACCAGCGGCGATCGCATCCGCATCACCATCGACCCCATCGGCACCCTGGAAAACGAAGTTGCCTGAACCGAGACGGATCCAACCGGCGCAAAGAAGCACTTTTCAGCACAGATGATGTTTCAGAAAGGCCAGCGCGCGTCCGCGTGCGAGAGCTGCGGCATGCTGGTTATAGCTGCCGCGCATGTCGCAGTTGAATGCGTGGCCCGCTCCCTCATACCAGTGGATCTCCACCTCAGGATGCGCTGCCTGGACCGCCTCCACTTGCTCGGCTGGAATGTGTCGGTCGAGCTTGCCGAAGTGCAGCTGTACGGGCGCGTTCGGCCTCTCTGTTGCAAACTTCCCGATGCCGCCTGCATAGTATCCGACCGCGGCTGCTGGATGCAGTCGTGTCGCGCTTAGCCACGCCAGAAGCCCACCGAAACAGTAACCAATCACACCCGCGCTCTTGCCTGTTTCATTACCTGCATAGGCAATCGCAGCATCGACGTCGGCCACGGCATTCGCGATATCGAGCTTTCCACGCATCTCCATCGCGAGCTGCACATCCTCTCCTTCGTAGCTGAGCTCGATGCCGGGTTTCACGCGATCGAACAACGCTGGAGCCACCGCGAGGAAACCATCCTGGGCGAATTCGTCGGTGACCGAACGGATATGCTCGTTCACACCGAAGATTTCCTGAATCACAACCAGTCCCGCAATCGGCTCTCCAACGGGCTTGGCAAGATAAATGTTCAGCTCATGGTCGTCCGCCGAGCGAACGCTGACAAATTCACCCATTGTTCATCCTTGAAAAATGTAAGTAAGAAGAGTCTCTGTAGACTTGGACGCGAAAGTGCGCAGGAAGACGCACCAGGCGCATCCGATGATCTGAGATAAGCGGATGAATGCAGTCGGAATGCGTTTGCGATGCAACGGCGGTGTCTAGTAGAGCGGCGCGAGGGCTATGGTCCCGAGCCCCAGCAGGAAGAAGACAAACATGAATACAAGCAGTCTCTTCGCGGCCGGTGGAGCGCCCTCGAACTCATGCCAGACGAACACACCCCAGCATGCCGAGATCATCGTCGCTCCCTGCCCGATGGAATAGGACACCGCAGGCCCAATCTTGTGTGCACCCGACCCGAGAAAGTTCGTGACTGCGCCCGCGCACCAGATCATTCCGCCCAGAATTCCTGCGAAATGCCAACGCCAGAGCGCACCCCAATACTCATCGTTGCGCACACGTGGCTTTCCGTCCAGAGGCTTCCACATCAGCAGCCAATTTGCCGGAAACGTCGAGAGCATGACGCCCACCGCAAAGAACAGGGCGATCGCATACGGTCCTGGTCCCGGATTGCCGCGTTCGCCCTGCATCGCGCGAGCCACAAGCGGATAGAAGCTGCCCATCAACAATCCCGCAACCAGGCTCAACACAATCCCGCGGGTCGTTGTCGCCTTCGCTTTCGTCTCGCGCTTGCGATACGCTGCCGCGTCCAGAACAATGGCCACGGTAACCAGCGCTACTCCGCCAAACAGCAGCAGGGGGTCCCCCTTCGGGCTCACGATGTAGCTCCACACCGAACCCACGATCAGCGCCAGCCCGATTCCTACCGGAAAAGCGACAGCCAGTCCCGCTACATCAATCGCGGCCACGAGCAGCAGGTTCGCAATGTTGAACACAACTCCGCCCAGCGCAGCCATCTTCATTGAAGCTTGCGGCGACTCGACGATATCTGTCAGGAATGGATTGCCGCTCGCCCCATGGCTTCCTGCCGTCAGGCCCAGCACCACTGCGCCTAGCAGGACGCCCATCGCGTAGTCCCAGTAGAAGAGCTGAAAGCGGTAGCCCGGGCAGAGTTTGAGCGTGTTTGCCCACGAACCCCAGCACAGCATGCTCACCAGCATCAGTACAAGCGCAGCCTGATAGGTCTCAGGAAGCAGCATTCCCGTAGCTCCTACAACTCATGTGGGTATCGTGGGAACCATAGCGTCTTTGCCCGCCTCGCCGCAACTGACAAAAGTGCTGGATTCGGGCTAGCCCCGGCGCACCCACGACAAGCTACTGCTTGGCCGCCTTCACCGCTTCGGTCAGCGCCGGCACCACTTCAAAAAGATCGCCGACAATCCCGTAATCGGCCACTTCAAAGATTGGCGCATCGGGGTCCTTGTTGATCGCGACGACACATTGCGATCCTTTCATCCCGACCAGGTGTTGAATCGCTCCCAAGATCCCCACGGCGAGATAGAGCTTCGGCGCAACGGTCTGCCCCGAGCTGCCCACCTGCCTCTCGATCGGCAGCCAACCGTTGTCGCAGATCGGCCGCGAAGCCGCCAACTCCGCACCCAGTGCGGCCGCCAACTCCTGCACGATCGGCAGGTTTTCGGCTTCTTTGATGCCGCGGCCTACACTCACAATCAATTGTGCCGAGCCCAAATCCACGGTTTGCGCCGACCCGCGGAATGGTTCCCCGGGCTTGGTGCGAATCTGTGCCGGTTCGATGGTCGGTGTGAAGGATTCAACCTGCGCTGAGCCGCCTTCGATCTGATCCGCACGGAACGCGCCCGATTGCACCGACACGAAGCAGGTTCCGCCGCCCGCGTGCCGGTAGTCGCCGCTCAAGCGTCCCTGCATCAGCTGCCGAACGAATGTGGGTCCCTCGCCCAGCGCCGTTACATCGCCGATCAGCACCTGCCCAAGCCGCGCCGCGAGCGCCGGTGCGTAGTCCCGTACCTGATAGGTGTGCGGAAGAATTACGTAGTCCGGCTGCTCTGCGCGAATAAACTGCTCCAGCGCGATCGTGTAGCCATCGGCTGTGTAAGCACCCAGCAACGCATGCACTAACCGGACAACCTTCGCAAGCGGTTTTGTCGCCGCTTCCGCCGCGAGCACCTCCGTGCGGGCGCCGGGCAGCACGGCGTTCACGGCCAGTCCCAGCTGCGCGCCCAGTTTCAACCCAGCAGCGACAGCCTCCCAGCTGATTCGTCCGATCTTCCCGTTGCGCTCCTCCAGCACCACCCACACGCCGCTCATAGCACCCTCGCTTCAAACTTCAGCTTCTCTGCCAGAGCCGCCGCAGCCTCTTTCGGAGATCCGCCAATCATCTGTGTCGACTTCTGCTTCTGCGGGGCCGAGATCCGCGCCAGGGACACCACCGGCGTCGCTGTTGTCCCCAGCTCTTGCGCCGTCACGCGCCGGACTTCCTTCGTCTTCGCCTTCTTGATCCCCATCAGCGTCGCGTAGCGCAGCTTGTTGCCGCCCGACTGGATCGTCAGCACCGCCGGCAGCGGCAGCTCGATCGTCTGGAACCAGCCTTCTTCCAGCTCGCGCTTTACTGTTAGCCCCTGCTCGGTCTTCTCCACATGGAGAATCAGAGAAGAGTGGGGCAGCCCGAGCAGCTCCGATAGAATCACGCCGGTTTGCCCATATCCCAGATCGTCGGACTGTAGTCCCGTCAACGTCAGATCCGGGCTCTCGCTCTTGATCGCCGCAGCGAGCAACTGCGCCACGCCCAGCGCGTCGAGTCGTCCCATCGCGCAATCGATATGAATGGCCCGGTCTGCACCTTTGGCCAGAGCCTCGCGGATCGTCGACCCCACGCGCTCCGGTCCTGCGCTCACCACCACGACTTCACCGCCGTGCTTTTCCTTCAATTGCAACGCCTCTTCCAGCGCGTATGCATCCGACTCATTCAGAGCCCATTGAATGCCGGCCTCGTCAATCCATGTTCCCGACGCGTCGATGTGTACCTGCGCGTCGCGCTCCGGGACCTGCTTGATTGCCACAAGAATCTTCATAGAAACGCTCTCGTTTATCTTAGTTGGCCGAACTCGGTCCCACCGTGGGCAGCGCGCGCGCCGTCAATTGTGCGATGTCGAGAAGCTGTGGCGCTCCCGATCCTTTCGTTGCCAGCGCATCGCGAAACATCGTATTGCAGAACGGGCATGCCGTACCCACTGTCGTCGCTCCAGTGTCCACAAGCTCTTTTGCCCGCACATGGCTGACTCGTTCGCCAGTTTCCTCGCCCAGAAATGCGAGCCCGCCACCGGCACCACAACAGAAGCTTCGCTCGCCACTCCGTGGGGCCTCGACAAGTTGCGCCGAGGCTCGGACCACGGCCCGCGGTTCGTCATACACATTGCGGTACCGGCCGAGATAGCAAGGATCGTGAAACACAATCTTCTCCTCACCGCGAATCTTCGGCAACTGCTCCAGATGCCGCGCCAGAAACTCGCTGTGGTGTTCCACCTCCGGCGGAGTTCCGTACTCCTTCCAATCTTCCTGAATCGTCCGCACGCAATGGGGGCAGATCGACACGATCTTCTTCACATTATTCAGTGCCATGGCCTCCAAATTTGCCTCGGCCAGCTGCTGAAAGACCAGGTCATTCCCAAGCCGCCGCACCGGATCGCCTGTGCACTTCTCCTTGCGCAGCACACCGAAGCTCGTATCCAGATACCGCATTACGCGCACAAAATCGGCAATAATCTCGCGCCCTTTTGGATCGTATCCACCCATGCAGCCGAGCCATAAACAATACTCCTGCGTCCCATCGAAGATTGGAAGCTCCAGCTTCTGCACAAACTTGTCGCGGTCCGTCGCGCTCATCCCCAGCGCATTCGATCCGCGTTCCAGCGCTAGAAAGAGCTTCCCTCCGTGGTCGTCTTCCCATGCGCCGGTATTCACAGCCCCGCGCCGCAGCCCGATCAGAATCGGCAAATGTTCAATCCCCACGGGACACTGAAACTCGCACGCCCCGCACGTGGTGCATTGGAAGATCGCCTCCTGCGAGTTGTACTTGCCGAGCAGAGACTCCGCTGACGCCGGTCCCAGTTCACTCAGATAGCTGCGCAGTCCCAATACAATTTCCTTCGGGTTCAGAACCTTTCCTGTATTCGCGGCGGGGCAGTGCTCGGTGCATCGTCCGCATTCCACGCACGAATACGCCTGCAAGCTCACAAGCTGCGTCAGATCGGTTCCCGCCACCAGCCCAAAATCCTCGTCTCCGGCCAGCGGCGGAATCCTGCTGAATCCGCCACGCGAAAGGAACACCGTCGCCGGGCTCAATAGCAGATGCAGGTGCTTTGTGTGGGGAATGATGGGCAGAAACACCAGCAGACACAGCGTGTGCGCCCACCAGAGCACCCGCGCTGCCTCACTGGTATCCGCGGTGGCAAACGCTGCTAGATACGTCACCATGAGAAGAAAGACGAGCAGTGCAATAAATCCCGACTCCCAGCTCAGCTTTTCACCCAGCCACCTGGGCCGCACCAGGAATCTGCGCACAAAAAGGCCCGAGATGCCGGCCGCACACAAGAGCGCGAATGCCGCCGCCAGATAGAAGTAGAGCTGTCCGAACCACCCCGCCGGATCAAGAAACCCCAGCCCCAACCCGACCGCGCAGTGATTCAGCGTCACCAGCGCGAAGGCACAGAATCCCCAGAACACAAAGGCATGAGCCAGCCCCGGCAAAGGCCTCTGGCGGATCACCTTCGCCTGGCACAGAACCTCCCAGAAGAAATCCCACGCCCGCCGGCCAAGCGGGCGCAGCCTGAAGTCGGGATCCTTTTTCGAGGCGAGAATTCTCTTCAGGATCGGCCCGAACCGGCGCCAGAACAGCGTCCCGGAACCCACGGCGAGGCCCGCAAACACGAGTTTTTCTGCGAGGTCAAAGTGCTGCGGCTCGGCCAGCACGGGGAGCGTGGAGGTCATAGGCGAACGTAGCCACCATACATGATCGGAGGTCCAATCGTCGCGCCGCGCCGGCTGCATGTCACGAGCGAACTTGCACAGCGTACAGCCGGCAACGGCCGTCCCAGCTTCTCAATTTACCGCGCGATGATCCACGATCTTATAGTCGTCGGGAACCACGAACAGCCCCGGCTCGGGCGGAGACGTGCTCACGTCCTTTGCGCGGAAGACCTGCTTGCCGGCCTGCGGTGAATCCACGATGGACACCAGGTTCAGCGCTAACTCAGACGACCACCAGAACTCGCGCGTGGTCACCATCGGCGCATCGTTTCCCATCACACCGGGGTTCAGCGTTAACGTCTCCCGATAGCCGTGCGTCTCCACGCCTTCAATCGTGTTCGAGCCGAGGTCCTCGTGCAGCCGCGTTCCCCGTCCATCGGGCAGGGGACCAGACGCGCCAATTCCTGGCACGTAGGTGTCTTCCGTGGTCAGGCGGTATTTCAACAGTTCGCACACTTTGGTCGCAGTCTCGCAGTTGTACCAGGTGTGCATCTCCGGATCGGTGATCTGAAAGACATTCATCTGCGACTTGATGCTGCCGCCCTTGGGCACCAGAATCCAGCGCTCCTGGTAGATCCGTCCCGCCGCATCGCGCACAATCTTCCGTTCGTTCACCAGGGTGAACGTACCGCCGCTGGCCAGCGGGCGCGACCATTCCGTCGCAAGAGTCAGGCTGAATGGCGCGCCTGCCTTGGGCGGGACAAAGATACTTTGCATGGGCCCTGTCTGGCCGCCATCGTTGGCGTGAATGGTCGCAGGCTGGTTCTGCTCCTGCGCTGAGATCAAGGCGGTGAATGCAACCAGAAGGAAGAAGAGAACGAAGGCACGGGCGCGCATGGTCCCCTCCGGGGCGTCTCGGCCAGTATAGTCCCGACTTTATTCGACGGCTTCGAACACTGTGCACTTATCGGAGAAGGCCAACTCACGAACAACAGAATCTCGATCTTTTCCACATGACAAAAAACTGAGGTCGGCCACGAGTCTCACCGCGTATACTCGCTCCGCCATGAGGCGGCAAAGTATGCGCATGATGATGAAGGTGAATATGTCCGTGGAAGCCGGGAATGCGGCCGCTCGGTCGGGAACCCTGGGGACCAAAGTGCAGCAGATCTTGACTGATTTGAAGCCCGAAGCCGTCTATTTCGCCTCCGAAAACGGACAGCGTACCGGATACATCTTCTTTGACATGACTGATTCATCCCAATTGCCAGCCGCTGCCGAACCGTGGTTCCTGGCCTTCAACGCCGGCATCACCGTGACACCAGCGATGACGCCCGCAGATCTCGCAAAAGCCGGGCCGGCGATTGCAGCCGCAGTCGAAAAATACGGAAAGTAGCTTCGCCCTCTCGCTGGCTGCGCGTCCCCCCGGCATTCCCATGGCGAAGCTTCCTCATCGCCTGCTGCACTCGCTCGCAGTTACACTTGGCCCTGAGAAAGGGTGAAACCATGTCGGAGACGATCGAGACTCTGTTGCGCCGCAACCTGTTCGAGGTCTTTGGCGAGCGTGACAACGCAAAACGAAAGGACGCTCTTGCCGAGATCTGGCATGCCGAGGCAATTTTGGTGAACCCGGATGGCCGACACGTGGGCCGTGTCGAAATCAGCCACACCATCGAGAAACTGCTGGCCAAGTTTCCAGCCTTCGTCTTTACCGAGCGAGTTGCACCCGAAGGATTTCACGGGGTGGGTAGAATCGGCTGGGGTTTTGGCCCCCCGGGTTCACAATCCGTCGTCACTGGAATCGATGTTGGGGAGGCAACAGCCGGCAAGCTGAGACTGCTCTTTGCGTTTATCGATCCTGATTCGAAGTAACGCCTTAGGGCCCGATTGGCCCTCCGCCCAGTCCGCGCTTGAACAGACCTAGCAGCGCACAATCTTCGGAGAGTCGATCCCTTTCGTCGCATTGCGCGAATCCACCACAAGCTGTGCCTCGTCGACAATCCTGCGGTAGTCGTAGGTCGAGTGGTCGGTCACAATCAGCACCGCGTCGTATTGCCCGAGATTCTCAAGCGGCGTGTTCGTCATGTTCAGCGCGTAGTGCCGGCCCTGTCCCACGGTTGGGAAGTACGGGTCGTTGTACGCTACGGTCGCGCCCTTTTCGCGGAGCAGCTCGATGATCGTGAGCGAAGGCGACTCGCGGAGGTCGTCAACATCGCGCTTGTATGCCATCCCCAACACAAGGATCTTGGATCCGTTGATCGACTTGCGCCCCCGATTCAGCCCGTCGGCTAGCTGTTCGATCACGAACCGCGGCATATTTGTGTTGATCTCACCTGCCAGTTCGATAAATCGCGTCCGGAAATCGAACTCTCGCGCCTTCCACGAAAGATAAAACGGATCGATCGGAATGCAGTGGCCGCCCAGGCCCGGGCCCGGATAAAACGCCTGGAACCCGAAGGGCTTCGTCTTGGCTGCATCGATCACCTCGTGGATGTCGATCCCCATGCGCATGCAGAGCTGTTTCAGTTCGTTCACCAGCGCAATGTTCACACAGCGGTAGATGTTCTCCAGCAGCTTGGTCATCTCCGCCACGGCCGGGCTGCTCACCGGCACCACACGATGGAAGATGGATCCATAGAGAGCGCCAGCCAGTTCTGCGGCCACGGCGCCGCAGCCGCCGATAACCTTTGGGATGTCCTGTCGCGCCACCGTCTCGTTTCCAGGGTCCTCGCGTTCCGGGGAGAAGGCCACATGCATGCCCCGGCCTTCTTCGCCCCGGGCGACCTTCAAACCCTGCGGGTTTCCCGCCTCCAACAGCGGCACGACAAGCTCTTCCGTCGTCCCCGGATACGTTGTGCTCTCGAGGATGATTAATTGCCCATCGTGTGCGTGCGGAGCAATGGCTCTGACTGTGCGGGTCACGTAGCTCAGATCGGGCTCGTGATACTCGTCCAGCGGCGTCGGCACACAGATGATCACCGCGTCCATCTTGGCAATCTCGGAGTAGTCCGCCGTCGCCCGAAAGCCGGCCTTTTGTGCCTCGCGAATCATCTCCGGCAGAATGCGAACAATGTATGATCCGCCGGCATTCAGAGTGTCCACCTTGTCCGGGGCGATATCGAAGCCGGTCACGCGGAACTTCTGCTCGCTGAAGAGGAGGGCCAAGGGCAACCCGACATACCCCATCCCCACAATGCCTACGCGGGCTTGACGCGTTCCGATCTTGTTTTTGACCTCTGCAGCGGGTCCGGCAGCTACGGTAGCCATACCTCAATTTTAGTGCATGTTTGCTTGCGACCTGCCGGCCTGGGGAACGCATCTCACGGTCTCGATCCGAGAGCCCTCCTATATCCTGTCGTTTGCTGCTTGTCCCGCACGACGACCAGCGGAGGAGCCTTTGCCGAAGTATCTCGTTACCGGCGCGGCCGGCTTTATTGGCCGTTCCATCGCCGCCGAACTGCTCAAGCGGGGCGAACCCGTGCGCGGCATCGACAACCTCATTACCGGGAAACGTGCGAATCTCGCTGGCCTCGAAACCATGGAGTTCGTTGAAGGCGATCTCACCGATCCTGCTGCCTGCGCAACGGCCTGCCAAGGCGTCGAGATCGTCTTCCACGAAGCCGCTCTTGCCAGCGTCCCTCGCTCTGTCGCTGACCCAGTGAACACGAATCTGCACTGCGTTACCGCGACACTGAATCTGCTTGTGGCCGCCCGCGCTGCTGGCGTCGGCCGCGTCATCTACGCCGGCTCCTCCTCCGCCTACGGGGACACGCCCACACTCCCCAAGCGCGAGGAGATGCTGCCCAATCCCATCTCGCCCTACGCCGTCGCCAAGCTTGCAGGCGAGCAATACATGCGCGCCTTCGCCCGCGTCTATGGCCTTGAAACGGTCGTTCTTCGCTATTTCAATGTCTTCGGTCCCTATCAGGACCCGACCTCGCACTACTCCGGCGTCATGGCTCTGTTCTGCCGCAAGATGCTCGCCGGCGAACCGCCAACAATCTATGGCGACGGGGAACAGAGCCGCGATTTCACCTACATCGATAACGTTGTCCATGCCAATCTGCTGGCCGCGCATGCCCCCGCCGAGAAGGTCAGTGGCCAGGTCATGAACACCGCCACTGGGTCCCGAGTGACCCTCAACCATGTCTTTGAAGTTGTGCGGGAATTGACTGGATTTAAAGGACAAGCGATCTATGGCCCGCCCCGCTCAGGCGATATTCGCGACTCTCTCGCCGACATAGGCCTTGCCGGCGAACGGCTCGGCTACAAGCCCATAGTCGATTTCCGCGAAGGCCTCGGGCGCACCGTGGAGTGGTATCGCGCCTGCGCTGGTTCGTGAATGTCGGTGCAGTCCGGCTTTCTGCGAAGTAGAGTTACAAGCCAAGTCGGCTGTTACGGCTGGGGCGTGATCTTCGCCGTGACCGGCTGCATCTCCTGCTGTTCCGTCGGTGGCCTCAAGGTGTGTGCGGCCGTCTGGGAAGCGCGCAGCACTTCGCTCGGCACGATCCCCAGCAGCAGTGTCGCCGCTGCAGCAAAAAACAGTGCTGCGCTCAGCGCGATGCCCACGCGCGGAGACTCAGGCGGCGCATCTCCCTCGGCCGGCCGTTGTGCACAGGAAAACGCCAGCCGCAGATAATACGCCGACGCCAGCCCCGAATTCAGCAGACCTATAACCGCAAGCCAAACCGCTTCGCCACCAACCGCCGCCGAAAACGAATAGAACTTCCCGAAGAACCCACCGGTAAAGGGAATCCCGACCAGCGATATCAGGAAGAACAGCAGCAGGCTGCCCAGCATGGGCGCGCGATACAGGAGCCCGCGAAAGTCTTTTACAAGCGGCAGCTTCTCGTCGTAGCCGCTGACCACCGTCACCACCGCGAAGATCCCCACGTTCATCGCCGCATAGGCAGCGATATAGAAGGCTGCCGCCGCGATTCCAGTCGAGCCAATCCCCGCAAACGCCGCGAGCAGATAACCTGCGTGTGCGATCGAGGAGTACGCCAGCATGCGCTTCACGTTCTGCTGGCGGAGCGCAGCGAGATTGCCCACCGTCATCGACAGGACCGCTACGATCCACAGCACCGGTTCCCACACCGATTTCAGCGTAGGGAAGACCTCATAGACCACGCGCAGCAGCAGGGCGAATGCAGCGGCCTTGGGCGCGGTCGACATCAACGCGACAACAGGCGAAGGTGCTCCCTCATAGACGTCCGGGGTCCACACGTGGAACGGCGCAGCCGATACCTTGAACAAAATACCCACCAGCATCAGACAAAGAGCCGCTAACTCGAGCGGCAGCGCAGGTCCATTCGGAGCTACAACCAGCGCATGCGCAATCTCGTACACCTGGGTCGAGCCGGTTGCCCCAAAGATCAGTGCGATTCCGTAGAGCAGGAATCCCGTCGCAAAGGAACCCAGCAGGAAATACTTGATCGCCGCCTCGGGTCCTTGCCCCGTCTCCTTGCGATATCCAGCCAGGATGTAGGTTGAGATCGATGAGATCTCCAGCGCGATAAACACCACGAGCAACTCGACAGCGCTCGTCATCAGGCACATGCCGACTGCGCCAAAAACCACCAGCGCGTAATACTCGCCCTGGTGATGGCTATCCTCGGGTAGTGTGTCCAGCGCCAGCAACAGGGCCACCAGCACGATCCCGCAGATCAGCACATGGAAGAACACGGTGAACGGGCTCGTCTCCACTGTCCCGTAAAAACCAGTCCCAACAGGCAGCGAGAGCTGCCACAGGCTCGACCAGAGCGCCACCGTGGTTCCCACAGCGGCCACCCACCCCAGCGAGCGCCGCGGCCATCCCCGCGGCAGCGATGCGTCGATCAACATGACCAGCACACCTGTTAGCGTCAGGATGATCTCAGGCAGAATCCTGTAGCTATCGCCTGGATTCATCGCTGGCCCCCTTCCGCGGTTCTGCTTGCGAGGGCGACCCCGGGAATCTGCGCCGATGTTCTTACCTGTACAGGCCCGATGCGATTCTCAATTGCTGTGATCCACAGCGACGGCGCCATTCCCATCACCAGCATGAGCACTGCGAACGGCCACAGGATCGCCTGTTCACCGAAGCGCAAATCGCTAGCGGTGCTTGCAGAGGCCATCTGGCTCTGCGGCCCGTAGAACAGCCGCTGCACCAGCCACAGCATGTAGGCCGCGCTCAGAATCACGCCTACTGTCGCAACCACCGCCCAGCCGTGGCTTACACCCGAGAATGTACTCGACAGGATCAAGAACTCACCCACGAACCCGTTCAGCATCGGCAGCCCGATCATCGCCAGCGACGAGATTACGAACAGAGTGGCAAGTTGCGGCACCTTCGCCGCCAGCCCGCCATACGAGGCAATCTGGCTCGTCGCATAGCGCAGCTCCAGAGCGCCGAACAGGACAAACAGTGCCGCGTCGATCAACTCGTTATTGAGGATCTGATAGATCGCGCCATCCCATCCCGTAAAGGTCAGCCCATACACTCCCAGCACGATCAGGCTCAAGTGTCCCAACGCCGCGAACGCCAGTAGCCGCCAGAAATCTCTCTGGACCAGAGCAAGGCATGCCCCATACAGGATGCCCACTCCAGCCAGCGCAATCATCAATGGCGCGAATGCTTTTGCCTGGGCAGGGAAGAGCCCTACATGGAAGCGCAGCATAGAGTAAAGTCCCAGTTTGCCCGCGACCACCATCGCCATCGCTACCGGCGCTTCATTGAAAGTGTCCGCCAGCCACCCATGCAGCGGGAACACCGGCACCTTCACCGCGAACGCGAACAGGAACGCCAGCGCGGCCCAGGACAAACCAGCCACAGGCAGAGCTCCGGTCGCGATATCTGCCTGCAGATCGGCAAAGCCAAAGGTGCCCGTCTTCGCATAGAGCCACAGAATCGCCACCAGCAACGGCGCCGACGGCACAAACGTAAACAGGAAAAACTTCGTCGCTGCCCTCGACCCATCCTTGCGCCCATACATGGCGATCAGAATCGCCATCGGCACCAGCGACAGCTCCCAGAACCCGTAGTACACCATCAGGTCGAGCGATATAAAAACGCCATACATCGCTGTCTGCTGTACCAGAAAAAGCGAGTAGAAGAGCTTTCGGCGTTCCTTGATTGCGCTCCAGCTGGCCACCACGCCGGCGGGCGCAAGCAACCCCACGAGCACTACGAGCCAAAGGCTCAGCCCGTCCACACCCACGTGGTAGTGGATGGGCGGATTCTCGATCCACAGCCTGTCGATCTCGAACTGAAAACCGCCCTGTCCCTGGACAAAATGGGCCGGCAGGTGCAGCGTGAACCCAAACGTGACCAGAGACGTGAGTAGCGCGATCCACGCGGGCAGTTTGCCCCGATCCGGCAGCAGCGCGACGACCACAGCACCTGCAAGCGGCGTCAAGAGAATCAACGTGAGAATCGAATCGTTCATTAGTGCGCCACCATCCCCACGTGAATTCCAATGCTAGCTAACAGTGATGTCCAGGGCATCAGAACGAACAGAAGAAGTGCTGCGGCGCCCAACGCCAGCCATGCGGCATACGAGCGCAGATTGCCCGATTGCCACCGCTGCAGAATCGCTCCGCCCAGCTGTGCAATACCGCCGAGCAACCACGCGAGCCCACCCAGGACCGCCACATCCACGACCCATTCGAGGAAGAATCGCGATAGGGTCAGCAATGGCTTCACGACGAAGAAACTGTAGATTTCATCGACGTAGTATTTGTGGACCAGCAGGTTGTAGGGGCCCGGGAGACTCGTCGCGAGGCTCGCTGCGCGCGCCGGCTTCGCGCGATAGAACTGGTCCGCAATGTACCAACCGATTAGCGCCACCAGCACCGCAACGATACTCAGGAACAGTTCCGTGCTGCCGCCCCCTGCCTCTGTGGGTCGAACGCCTACAGCCGGCGCGAGAAACTCTCCAAAACGCCCCAACCCAATCCACCCGCCGCACACCGACAGCGCCGCCAAGATCACCAACGGCCCCAGCATAGACCAAGGGCTCTCGTGTGGATGTACATCGTGATTGCGCGACTCGCCAAGAAACGTCAGGTACCAGAGCCGGAACATGTAGAACGATGTCAGCAGCGCCGTCACGAGCCCGACAAACCACAACACGCGCAGCAAACCGCCCTGGGCGAATGCCGCAAACAGAATCGCGTCTTTGGAGAAGAACCCGGCAAACGGAAAGAACCCGGCGATCGCCAGCACCGCCGCCGTCATCGTCCAGAACGTCACCGGCATGTGCTTGCGCAATCCGCCCATCTTGCGCATATCCTGCTCACCGCCCATGCCATGAATTACCGAGCCCGCCGCAAGGAACAACAGCGCCTTGAAGAAAGCGTGCGTCATCAGGTGGAAGATGGCCGCCGAATACGCCGCAACACCGCACCCCAGAAACATGTAGCCAAGTTGCGATACGGTCGAATAGGCCAGCACGCGTTTGATGTCGGTCTGCACCAGTCCGATCGTGGCCGCAAAAAGCGCTGTCGCTGCGCCCACGATGGCCACCACACTCAACGCAACCGGGGACCGGTCAAACAAGAAGTGAGTGCGCGCGACCATATACACGCCTGCCGTCACCATCGTCGCCGCGTGAATGAGCGCAGAGACCGGCGTCGGTCCTTCCATCGCGTCCGGCAGCCAAATATATAGCGGCAGCTGAGCGCTCTTGCCCGTTGCGCCCACAAACAGGCACAGTGCAGTTGCCGTTAACACCCCGCCTGTCCAAGCCGGATTCTCGCTCAGCTTCGTTGCAATCTCCGTGAATGTCAGCGTGCCGAAGTTCGCCAGCAGAAGAAACATCCCAATCAAGAATCCGAAGTCGCCGATGCGGTTGACGACGAACGCCTTCTTGCCCGCATCCACGGCCGACGTCTTCTGGAACCAGAACCCGATCAGCAGATACGATGCCAGGCCCACGCCCTCCCAGCCCACAAACATCAGCAGGGCATTGCCGGCCAGCACCAGCACCGTCATGAAGAACAGGAAGAGGTTCAGATACGCGAAATAGCGCCAGTATCCAACCTCGTGCGCCATGTACCCGACCGAGTACACGTGAATCAGAAAGCCGACACCGGTAATGATCAACAGCATCACCAGCGAAAGCGGGTCGAGCACGCAGCCGAAATCCACATGCAGAGTGCCGGCCGAGATCCACACCGGTGCGCCCTTCTCGATCACCGGCATCACCCTTGCGCCGGTCCACACGAGAAAGGCATCGTGTACCACGATCAGGAAAGATGCCGCGGGAGCGGCGAGGGCAATCGTCGAAACCAAGGCCTTCGGCAGCTTGCGACCCAACGTCCCATTCAACAGGAAGCCGAGAAACGGCAGGAGCGCGATCAAAGGCAAAAACAGCAAAGGTTCGTTCATAGTTTCATCAAATCGATACGGTCAACGGCCAGCGTCGCGCGGGCGCGGAACACAGCAATGATGATTGCAAGGCCCACGGCAGCTTCGGCCGCGGCCACCATCATGACAAAGAAGACAAAGATCTGCCCCTTCACTGCGTGCCACTGATGCGCGAAGGTGACGAAGGAAAGGTTCACGGCGTTCAGCATCAGCTCAATCGACATGAAAACCGTGATCAGGTTGCGCTTGATCAGGAACCCCACTACTCCAAGCGCGAACAGCAGGGCACTCAGCAGGAGATACCAGCTCAGCGGAACACTTTGTTGGAGCACGTTCATTCTCCCGCCGTCCTTTCTCCGTTGCCATGCCGTGCCAGCGCCACCGCGCCCAGAATCGCAATCAGGATCAGCACCGAGGTGACTTCAAAGGGTAGCAGCAGATTCGTGAACAGCACCGTGCTCAGTTGATCGAGATTGGTTTTTCCCGGTTGATTGGACAGGTTGTCGCCAAAGGCCGCCCCGTCGAGGCTCGGCGCGTGCAGTACGACGGTCGCCAAAACGGCCAGCAGTGCGACTACGGCCGGGAATCCGACGATGGCCGCTGCCTTGCTGCCGAGCGTGCGTTCTTCGCGGCCGGCGTTCAAAAGCATCACCACAAAGGTGAACAGCACCATGATCGCGCCCGCATACACAATCACCTGTGCCGCGGCCAGAAACTCGGCGCCGAGCTGGAGATACAGCACCGCCAGCGACGTCATCACCACAATCAGCGAGAGCGCGCTGTTGATCGGATGCGTCTGCAGCAGCAGATTGATCGCCCCGGCAAGGCAGAACGCCGCAAAAACGATAAACAGGATCAGTTGCATCGTTCGATCACTTATACGCGAGCCACAGACTCGTGGCCACAATGTTCAGGATGGCCAGCGGCATCAGATAGCACCATCCAAAACTCATGAGCTGGTCATAACGAAAACGCGGCAGGGTTCCGCGCACCCATACGTAGAGAAACAGAAACGAGAAGACCTTGAGCACGAACCAGAAGATCGGCAGCAAAGACTGAATCACAATGTTCTGCGGCAGCGGAATCAGATCGCCGAACGGGCTCGTCCACCCGCCCAGAAACAGCAGTGTCGCCACACAGCCCACCGTGATCATGTTTGCGTACTCGGCCATGAAGAACATCGCGAACTTCATCGAGCTGTACTCGGTGTGATAGCCCGCTGTCAGCTCGCTCTCCGCTTCGGGTAGATCGAATGGCGACCGGTTCGTCTCCGCATACGCCGCCATCAGATAGATGAAGAACGCGACAAACTGGAAGCCGCCAAACAGATTCCATGTCAGCAGGCCATGCTTTCCCTGGTTCTCGACAATCTCCCGCAGGTTCAGCGAGCCGGCGCGCAGCACCACCCCCACCAGAGACAACCCCAGGGCCAGCTCATAGCTGATGAGCTGTGCCGACGACCGCAGGGACCCCAGCAGGGAATACTTGTTGTTCGACGACCACCCGGACAGCGCTATGCCGTAGACGCCAATCGACGTGATCCCCAGGATCACCAGCAGGCCGATGTTCACATCAGAGATCGCAAAGAAGTGAAACCCGCCTGGCCCCGTTACTTCCGGAGACCCAAACGGCACCACGGCAATCGAGATCAGCGCGCATGCCAGCGCGATCACAGGAGAGATGAGATAAAGCGGCCGGTACACCGCCGTCGGAATCAGGTCTTCTTTCAGAAAGAGCTTGGCCCCATCCACCAGCGGCTGCAGCAGCCCGAAGGGACCCACGCGGCTCGGCCCCCAGCGATTCTGGATTCGCCCCACCAGCTTGCGCTCCAGCAGCACCGTGTAGGCCACGCTCATCAGCATCACCACCGTGACCACGATGACCTTCAGCAAGCTCCAGATGAAAAACTGCAGAATCGTCACAGCCCATCAGCCTTTCGTACGCTGTTCCTCAATCAATCTGCCACCGCGGCGGCAGGCGCGGCATTCTGGTGCCGCTCCAACTCGAGCAATGCCGGGCTATACCGTCCCAGTGATCCCGATGTGAACAGTCCATCGTGTGCAGGCGCAATGGTTCCCGTGCCGCTCAGGGCCGTCACTGGGACAAACCCAGGCTCCGTCGGCACGTCATTCCCACCCAGCAGATTCAGCCGGTCCAGCTTATAGCTCGGAACCAGTCGCTCAATCTCGTCCAGCACCGCCAACGGATCGAACGGGCTCAGCTTCGGCTCGAGATCGTTCGCGGCCAGCCACACCGCATGGCGATCGGCTTCGCCCGCCTGTGCGCCGCGTGACTGTCCGAGGTCCGCCGTCAGGCCCTTTCCGAACGGCACCAGCTTCTTAATCTCTACGCCCATCGAGTCCGCTAGCCGCACCAGAATCTCGAGGTCCGGCTTCACCCCAGCTCGGTCTGCAGCCTTCCTTGCCATCTGCAGATCGCCGAATGTGTTGGTTACCGTGCCCGTTTTCTCATACAAGCTCGCCGCCGGAAAGACCACATCGGCCAGTGCTGCCGTCTCTGTCAAAAAGAGATCCTGCACCACCACATATGTGCCCTTCATGGTCTTCGGATCGACACCCGCAAAAGGATTCGCGCCCACCACCAGCAGCGCACCGAGCCCGCCGGCGAGCATCTCTTGCTTTGTCTTGCCCGGCGCCGTTGGCATCCCTGCATACTCGGCTGCAAACGCCCCCGGATTCTTCACCGGCACATAGCCAGGCAGCAGGTCGGGATAGAGGCCCATGTCTGCTGCTCCGCGCGAATTGGCATGGTCGCCGAGATAGGCAAACTTCACACCTGCGCGTCCAAATCCCCACCTCACGAGCGCGTCGAGATCGGAACCAGCGAACTCCGAACCGAAGATGACAACCAGCGATTCCTCGGCTAGCACCGCGTCGCGGAAAGCCGAATCTGCGATCGTGGCGCTATCGCCTGCCAGATATCCCGCCAGCTTCGCGTATCCCCCTTCGGGTACACGCAGAGTTGCCTTCGCCTGCCGCTCCAGCTTGATGTGCTTGGTATGCGCAACATAGAGCCGGGCCTTGTTCAGGCGAACGTTGGTGCGAATCTCCCATGCCAGCAACGGATGCTCATCGGTTGGATTGCCGCCGATCAGCAGAATCGCCGGCGCCTGCGCTACATCGTGCAGACTCGCTGCGCCATGCCCATGTCCCGCCAGTGCAACCGCAAAGGCCGGATAGTCCGCCGTCCGCTCGTGGTCGATATTGTTGGTGCGCAACACCGTTCGCGCAAATTTTTGCAGCAGGTAATTCTCTTCGTTGGTGGTCGTGTTCGATCCGATCACGCCGATCGCAGTCCCGCTCTTGGTGTCGCGAATCTCTTTCAGTGTCTTGCCTGCGACGCGCAGCGCATGCTCCCAGGTCACCGGCTCCAGCTTTCCCTGGGTATTGCGCACCAGAGGCTTGGTCAACCGGTCCGCACTCTCCACAAAGTCGAACCCGAACCTTCCTTTTGCGCAGAGAAAATCGTTATTGATTCCGCTCTTGTCACGGTTGTCGGCGCGAATGATCGCGGCGCCGTCATCGGCCTGCCTCACACCCAGTGTCACCTTGCATCCGTCGCCGCAGTGCGTACACACCGTCGCAACGTGCTTCATCTCCCAGGGCCGCGTTTTATAGCGATAACTGCCGCTCGTCAACGCGCCCACCGGGCACACGTCGATGCACATGCCGCATTGCTCGCAGTCCAGATGGTCGCCGCCATTCGGGGCAATGACCGAGCGCGCGCCGCGATTCTCCACGCCCAGCGCCCAGACGTCCATACCCTCACCGCACATGCGGACACATCGATAACACAAAATGCAGCGTGGCCGGTCATAGAACACCGCCGGCGACCACTGCTGTTCCTCGCGGTGCTGCTTGGCCTCGGCGTAGAGGCTCTCGCCCGCGCCGTACTTGAAGGTCATGTCTTGGAGTTCGCACTCGCCGCCGGCATCGCACACAGGGCAGTCCAGCGGATGATTCCCCAGCAGCAACTCGATGGTTGCCTTGCGCGCCTGCGCAATCTCGGCCGACTCGGTGACGAACACCTGGCCCTCGGCGACGGTCGTTGTGCAAGCCGTCTGCAGCTTCGGCACCTTCTCCTGTCGCACTACACACATGCGGCACGCCGCCTGCAGGCTCAGCCCAGGGTAGTAGCAGAAGGCAGGAATCTCGATGCCTGCCTTGCGGCACGCTTCAATCAGCAGTGTCCCGGCCGGAGCCGTTAGCTTCTTTCCATCGACTGTGAACGTTACGTCAGGCATTCGTCTCTTAGTCTCTCATCTGCTGCTGGCGTGGCTTGGTTACACAACCGCCAATTCCGCATGTTTCGCATACGGGCATGGCTTGCCGTCTAAATGTGCCTCAAATTCTTTGCGGAACTTCTTCACAAATCCCAAGGTCGGCATCGCTGCAGCATCGCCCAGCGGGCAGAACGTCCGGCCCATCATGTTATCGGCGATGTACTGGATGTTGTCGATATCCTTGGCCACGCCGAAGCCTGCGTGGAACCGCGTCAGTGACTTCTTCAGCCAGTCCGTTCCTTCGCGGCAGGGAATGCACCACCCGCAGCTCTCGTGCTGATAGAAGCTGATCGTCCGCAGCGCAAACTCGACGATGCACGTCTGGTCGTCGATCACCACCACGCCGCCCGAGCCCAGCATCGATCCCGCTTTGCCCACCTGGTCGAAATCCATGCCGAGGTTTTCAATCTCCTCGGGCAACAGCACCGGTGTCGACGATCCGCCCGGGACGACAGCTTTCAACTTCCGCCCTCCGCGCACACCTCCGCCAACTTCATAAATCATCTTCTTCAGGTTGTAGCCCATCGGCAGTTCGTACACACCCGGCCGCTCCACGTGCCCACTGAGTCCGAACAACCGTGTCCCGCCATTCCGTGGCGTACCCACCGCGGCAAACGCCTCGCCGCCCATCGTAATCACGTGCGGCACCGTCGCAATCGTCTCGGCGTTGTTGATCACGGTCGGTCCGCCGTACAAACCCACCACAGCAGGGAAGGGAGGCTTGATCCGCGGCACGCCGCGCTTGCCTTCCAGCGACTCCATCAGCGCCGACTCTTCGCCCACCTCGTAGGCGCCCGCCCCGGTCTGCGTAATGACCTGGAATTCGGTGTCTGATCCGAAGATGTTCTTGCCCAGAAAGCCCTTCGCGTACGCATCGGCGACGGCCTTCTCCATTATTTCAAGAAGGTAGCGATACTCGCCGCGCAGGTAGATGAACCCTAGCTTTGATCCGATGGCGAGGCCCGCAATGATCGTACCTTCGATCACCGCATGAGGATCGTGCAGAAAGATCAGATGGTCCTTACACGTGCCTGGCTCGCTCTCGTCTCCGTTGACCAGAACATACTTCGGTTTCGCGCTCTGCTTCGGCACAAACGACCACTTCATCCCCGTCGGAAAGCCCGCGCCGCCACGCCCGCGCAGGTTCGAGGCCTTCATCTCGTTGATGATCCAGTCCGGCCCCTGCGCCAGGCAGTTCTTCGCCGCCTCGTAACCGCCCAGCTCAACATACTTGTCGATGTTCGCTGCGCCCTGGCCAAAGCGCCGCGTCACAATTTTCACTTCATCGGGATGCGAAACCAGCCTAGGCATTCTTTTCCTTGTTCTGGAGCTGGGTCCGGTACCGAGCGAGAACGTCCGGCACACTCTCGGGTGTCAGCTCATCGTGAAAGTCGTAGTTCACCTGGATCGCCGGTGCCCAGCAACAGGCCCCGATGCACTCCACCTCTTCAAGTGAAAACACGCCGTCCTGCGTAGTTCCCTTATGCCCGATGCCGAGTTCATCTTGGAACTTCTCGAACACGTCGTACCCGCCGCGCAGCATGCAGCTGATATTCGTGCACACCTGCACGTTGTACTTGCCCACTGGCTTGAAGCGCAGCATTGAGTAATACGACGCCACATTGCGCACATCGAGCTCGGTGATCCCGATCCGTTCGGCGATCTCGGAAATGACAGCGTCGGACAGATACCCCACCTCATCCTGTGCGTAGAGCAGCATCGGAACCAGCGCCGACCGCTTCACCGGATACTTCGCCGCCAGCGCGTCGAAACGCTTGGCGAGCTGCGGCGAGAACACCGACATGGTTTCGCTCGTCATTGCATCAGCTCCCGCGCCCAGGATTCCGCGGCCATGTCCATCTCTTCCTCGCCCGTCTTCGATTGCAATGTCCCGGCCTCAGTCAATTTCAGAACTCCGCTACTGCCGTTTTCGCGCAGCCAATTCACTCGCTCGCCGCTCCGCTGCAAATCCAACCACTTTTCCGCGTGGCGCACGGTAATGCGCTCCTCGCCCAACTCAACCGTAGCCTGCCGGTCCCCATTCAACCCGTGCGCCGCCGTATAACTGCGCAGCAGCGAAGCCAACGAAACCCAAAGCTCCGCATATAATTGCGCGGTAGTTGCCACTACCGATCAATCTCCCCCAGCACAATATCGATCGACCCGATCACCGCCACTACGTCTGCGAGCATCCGGCCCTTGCACATCGTCTCCAGCGCCTGCAGACTCGCAAATCCCGGGTACCGCATGTGCACGCGATAAGGCTTCGCCGTTCCATCCGATACCACGTAGTAGCCCATCGTTCCATGCCCCGACTCGATGGCCTGATACACCTCGCCCGCCGGCACGTTGAACCCTTCGGTCACGATCTTGAAGTGATGGATCAACGCCTCCATCTGTGTCTTCATCTTCTCGCGGTCCGGCAGAACAATCTTCGGCGCATCCGCCTTCACCGGACCCTCCGGCATCCCGTCCAGCGCCTGCTGCACAATCTTCACGCTCTCGCGCATTTCCTGGAGCCGCACTTCATACCGCGCCCAGCAGTCGCATCCGTTCGACACCGGCACGTTGAACTCAAACTTCTCGTAGCTCGAGTAGGGCATGTCCCGCCGCAGGTCGAAATCGATCCCCGACGCCCGCATCGTCGGCCCGGTGATCGCCAAGGCAATCGCGTCTTCGGCGGAAAACATGCCCACGCCCATTAGTCGATTGCGAAAGATCGGATTCCCCGTGAGTAAGTTCGAGTACTCATCGATCTTTTCCGGGAGCGTCTTGATGAACGCCTGAATCTTTCCGAGCAGCCCCAGCGGTGGTTCCATCGCCAGGCCGCCGATGCGAAAGTAGCTGGTCATCATCCGCTGCCCGGCCACTTCTTCAAAGATGCGCAGAATATCTTCGCGTTCCCTGAAAGTGTAGAGAAACACCGTCAGCGCACCAATATCCATTGCGTGCGTACCCAGCCAGATCAGGTGCGAGTTCAGCCGGGTCAGCTCCGTGAACATCACGCGCAGCCACTGCGCACGATCCGGAATCTCGAGTTGCAGCAGCTTCTCAACAGCCAGGCAGTAGCACAGGTTGTTGGCCATCGGACCCAAATAGTCCACACGATCGGTCAGCGGCACCACCTGCTGATAGAACTTCGCCTCGCAGGTCTTCTCGATGCCTGTATGCAGGTAACCAATCTCGGGATACAGCCGCACCACGATCTCGCCATCCACCTCCAGCACCAGCCGCAGTACGCCATGCGTCGACGGATGCTGCGGTCCCATGTTCAGGACCATGTGCTGGTCTTTCGCGCCTTCGGCGACCGGTGCTTCCAGGATGGGCGTGCCTACATCAAAATCAGCCATCAGCGGTAGCCCTCCACCGGATAGTCCTTGCGCAAGGGGTGCCCCGTCCAATCTTCCGGCATCAGAATGCGCCGCAGATTGGGGTGTCCTTCGAATCGCACGCCGAACAAATCGAAGACCTCGCGTTCGTAGTAGTTCGCGCCCGGCCACACCACCGTAGCCGACTCCACTGCCGGGTCATCGCCACTCACCATCGCCCGCAGCCGAATCCGCTCCTTATATTGGTGCGACAGGATGTGATAGCTCAGATGAAAGCGCGGCTCATTCGGATACCAGTCGACCGCCGTCATGTCTTCAAAGGCGTTGTAGCCCGCGGCCTTCAGGGCCTGCAACGCGGGCACAATATCGCTCGGAGCTACCGTGAGCGTCAGCTCCTTGCGATCGAACCGTGCATCAACCAACCCCTCGGCGTTCCAAGCCAGCAGCGCCTTCACCGCCGGATGATCCGGCAGTCCTTCCAGAACCTCCGCCCGATTGGCCAGCGTCTTTTCCGTCACAGGTCCGCCTTGTCCTGGCTCCAGTTCAGAATGCCCTTGCGCACAATGTAGTAGAGCCCAACGGCGACGAATCCCAGATAAACCAGCATCTCCCAGAATCCGAACAGCCGGTTTCCGGTGATCGCAGGCAGCCTTTTGTAGATCACCGCCCACGGCATCATGAAAACAGCTTCCACATCGAATAGGATGAACAGCATCGCCACCATATAGAAGCGCACGCTGAACCGTCCGCGTGCGTCGCCGACCGGCACGATGCCACATTCGTATGAGCTCAGTTTGGTCGGGTTGTTCCGGTGCCGGCCGATGAACGAGGAGGCCAGCACCATCCCTCCAGCCAGCCCAAAAGCCACCAGGATCTGCATGAGCAACGGCAGGTACTGCCAATGGTAGGGAATCATCTCGATCCTGTCTGGAAGCGTCTGAGTGACAGTCAGGTATGCGCCACAAAAACCCCGTTGCAGCGCGACAAGCTACTGATTTGAGCTTAGGTTTTCACCCTCGGTCCGTCAAGGTGAGGTGTTGATATTGGAGCTGGCCCAGAGCTTTATTGCGAGGTGAATTTGTGCTGCTGCACTCGTCCCGCTCAGTCCATGCGCCCAGGATTTGCGCAAACCAAGGACCTGCGCCGGATCGTTCGCTACGCGGCTGCCCGGACCAACCCGCGCGCTAGCCAACCGACGAGTGCTCCCAGCGCGCCGCTCAATGGCACGACCGCAAGGTGCCATACCAGCAGATGCGCCGTCTCGAAGTTTGGGCAATGGAGTTCCAGCATACCAACTCCGGCCAAACCTCCCAGTATCCCGGCAACCAGGCCGGCTGATAAGGCATTCAACGCGAAGCCGCGCCGCACCACGAACCAACTCAGCAGCGCAGCGGGAATGGCGTGTAGCAATCCAGCAGTCAGGCATCCGATCCCGATCGAGACAAACTGGTCCATTCCAGGATCGCGAAACAGAGACGCAAAGAGGCCGGCCAATCCGCCACAGCTCAGAACCACAAGCACGCCCGGCATTACGCTCCGCCGGCTTCCGGGAATCATCTCCGCAACCATCGTGCGGGCCGTCGCCCACAAAAGTATCCCCAGTGCTGGGAAGACCAGTCCGCGCTGCACCAGGTCCATCTTCTCGAATCCAAACAGCCCCACACGAAGCGCCCCTGCCAGCGAAACAGCCGCGCATACCAGAACCAGTGCACCCGTCAGCACCCAGTCCGCCGGCATCGGACGAACGGGACGGAGCGATGCCGCGATCGAAGAGGTGACCCGCTGCAACCCGTCCGGTCGCGGACTCTGCGGAGCCGGTACTGCCTTATTTAGGATTTCATTAATCTCGTCGTCTCTCACGAAAGTCGTTCTCTTGGCTCCTTTCTGAGCCCTGCCGCGCTCATCGTCTCCCTCAGCTTCTTGTACGCCCGATGCACTTTCTGTTTCACCGACCCGACGCTCGACGAAGTCGCGCGCGCCACCTCTTCCAGGGACATTCCCGTCACTTTTAGCATCTCAAGCACCTCCCGCTGGCTCGCCGAGAGAGGTGCAAGGAGCGTCTCGAGGTCATGCGCCTTGTCTGGCCGGTCCACGAAGGCCTCGCTCGCTTTCGCTCTTTGTTCCAGCTCAATCGCGCTGATGGTCCGTCGCATCGCCTTGCGGTAGTGGTCGATTCGAACGTGCCTCGCGATCGCATAGAACCACGGCAATGCGGGCTCCCCAGGGCGATAGGTATGTCTCACCCGGTGAATCCGCAGCCATGTCTCCTGCAGCAAATCGTCCGCATCGACGCGGCTCAGCGCCTGCGCAAGAAAGAAACGGTACAACCGCGGGCTGCAGGCCTCGATCAGCGCAGCGGCCGCGCCGGAATCCCCGCATTGATAGCGAATCATCAGGCTCTCAAAGCCACTCTCCGATTGCACGCGATCGACTGTTTTCCCGCTCTCGGCATTAATCTCAGCTCCGTCGCGCAAAACGCCCCTCACTGCCCGAAAGCTCGCACCGGTTTTCGACCATTGACATGAGATTCGCCCGACCTGGCAAAAAGTTACGCGCGACCGCAAATTTTCATAAACCTGCCAATTCCTACGAACGCGAGCTCAAGACCGTAACTTTTTCAAACTCCCCGGCGAAACAACATGCGTGAAAATGCCCGTGCCGATTCGGTTCGCCGGGTCGGGCCGGCACACATGCACGACAAATCCCCAAGGAGATCGCAATGCACTCTCAGAGGCTTAAATTGAGCAGGCGCCATGCCGGTGTCGCGCTGTCGACCCTGTTTCTGGCGGGCGCTGTGTCCGCCCAGGCTCAAACCGGTCGCAACCCACTCATCATCACCAGCACCAACGATCCAAGCGCAAACTCCGTCGTCGTCTTTAAGCTCGACACCGCAGGCACTCCCTCTTTGTCCTTAGGTGAATCCTTCCATACCGGTGGAAAAGGCGGAGCCAGTACGAATGCCGGAATCCTTCAGTTCAAAGGCAATCTGGGCGCCGTCGCCAACTACGGATCGAATACAGTCAGTCAATTGGTGCGCCTTGGAGACTCGATTCTCCCAGGAAGAGCCATTCCCCTCGCCTCGGATTGCGTGAAACCCGATTCGCTAGCCCTGACGGACTCACAGCTCTTCGTCGTCGGTGCAACTTGCGCCGAATCGCACTCCTGGCCAGCAGGTTTTGTTGATGGCGCTGTGGTTAGTCTTTCCGACCCCTCTGCGGCGCAGATCGCAGTCGGCGAAAACTGGGCCGCCGTTACGTTCAGCTCCGGATCACTTTTCCAGTTGCCGCTCACCAAGGACGACGGCGTATTGAGTGGGACCGTCAATCCAGTCACCCTCCCTGCGGACGCGGATAGCGTGCCGCTTGGAGAAGCCTTCTGGGGCAACGTGCTCGGCTTCACTCCGGCCCACAGCCCCGACAGCTTCGCTATCGTCGATGAAAATCGCAACCTTTCTGCTGTTCCCGGACCCACGCCATCCTTCCCCGTCAATGCTCCATGCTGGGTTGCCAAAGGACCGGGCAACATCTGGTACACCGGCAACTCTCCCGGTGCTGCCATTTCGATCTTCTTCAGCGATGGGCAGAGCGGCGTCTTCTACAAATCCGTGCCTCTTCCCGGCTCCCCGACGGACATCACCGTCTCGCCGGACCGCAAATGGCTCGCCGTCCTCTATACCGTAGGCGGTGAAGCATACGTTTCGGTCTATTCGGTCGACCATCACGGCGACCTCACCTGGGTAGCGAACTCCAAACCCATCGGTGTCAGCGCCTTCAGCGGTGTCGCCATCAGTGAGTAGTTGCTCCGCGGCCAACCCGGGCTTGCCCGGCGCGCTCAATGTGCGCCGGGCAATCAGGTCATTCAGCCGGAGCCTTCCGCATCCTCTCGTCCTCATCCGGGCGAGGCCACGATGCGCATAATATTCGCCGGTGGCCTTCCCGCGCGGAGCTCCCCAGCCATGTACTGCATGTAAGGGTCGATGTGGTGAAAGAAGTGTTTGTACCCGGCGCAGAGATAGTTCAATCCGAACTCACCATCCGGGGTCTTCGCAAAACGATGCTTCGGGCACTCCCCGTTGCATGCGAAGCGGACGTCGCATCGGCGGCACATGCGGGGCAGGGCATCGCTCTTGGCGTTCCCAAACGCCGTCTGCTGTTCCGACTCCACCATCGTTTTCAGATCGGTTTCCATCGCATTGCCGAGCTTGTGTTCGGGGTAGACAAAGTGGTCGCAGGAGTAGAGGTCGCCGTTGTGTTCCATTGCCAACGCTGAACCGCACGTCTTCCGGAACACACACAAACTCGCCTCTAACCCCATCCAACTCTCCAGCGCTACGTCGAACTGCTGGATAAAGACTCTGCCCACATCCCGCTTGACCCACTCGTCGAAGATCTGGGCGAGGAACCGGCCGTATTGGAGCGGCTCCACTGACCAGTCCGTCACCTCCGCAGTCCGTTCGAACGATGGCTGAATCAACACCAAGCCATCGCCACCCGGTTCGGCTGCCTTTCGCTCCACCACGGGAATGAACTGCAGAAAGCCGCTCCCGATGTCCTTCAGGAATCGGTACACCTCAACTGGACGCTGTGAGTTTTGCCGGTTCACTACGCTCAGAGTATTGAACTCAACCTTGTGCTCCTTCAGCTTCTCCAGGCCCCGCATCACGCGGTCGAACGTCGGCGCCTGCCCTTTGTCCACGCGGTAACAGTCGTGCAGTTCGCGCGGCCCGTCAATCGAAATGCCCACCAGGAATCCGTGCTGGGACAGAAACCCGCCCCACGCGTCGTCCAGCAGCGTGCCGTTCGTCTGCAGCGCATTATGAATCCGCTTGCCTCCCGCGTATTTCTCTTCGAGCGCAACGACAGTCCGAAAGAAGTCCACACCGAGCAGAGTCGGCTCGCCACCCTGCCAGGCAAAATGCACCTCGTCGCCTGGCTGCGCTCGAATGTATTGCGCGATGTAACGTTCCAGCACCTCTTCGCGCATCGCCCATGTTTGCGTTCCAGAGTACAGATTCTCCTTTTCGAGGTAAAAGCAGTAGGCGCAATCGAGATTGCACAGCGGCCCGATGGGCTTGGTCATGATGTGAAAGCCGCTACTCGGCATGTACGTGTCTCCGCTCGCATCCGATGATACCGGTCAGGCTCATCCCGCAACTCGATGCTCGACACTCCATGATCCGAGCCTTGACACAAGCCTGTCTCACCTTCTATTCCTTGCAGTTCCGCATCTGTTTGTGAGTCCGGGCGACCCAAAGCGCGCGTCTTCGAAAGGGCCCATGGAATCCCGCCGCACAGTCCTCAAATACCTTGCCGGAACCGCGGGCGCCACCTGCTCGCTCGATTCCCTCGAATCCTTCGCGCGCGACCTCGACTCTAATCCCGAGCGGCCTAACATCGTCTGCATCGTGGGCGAAGGTCTGCGTTGGGATGAAATGTCTTCGACCGGCAACAAGATCCTGCACACCCCAAATCTGGATCGCATTGGCCGCGAGGGATGCACCTTCCGCAACGCCTTCGTCGTGAACGCCCTCTGCCTGCCTTCGCGTGCCACCATGCTTACCGGCATGTACTCGCACACCACCGGCGCCGTCTCTAACGTCGAAGGCAAGATTCCGCCTCGCTTTCCCCTCGTCTCCGATCTTCTCCAGCAAGCGGGCTACGAAACTGCCTTTCTCGGCAAATCCCACATCGTAGGCGCGCTCATGGAGCACAAGTGGGACTACTACTTCGGTTTCGTTGGCCAGGCCGACTACTATCGTCCCCGGATCACCGAAGGCGTGCGTGGCAACTACGGTCCAGCCAAGCTCTACGAAGGCGAGTACGTCGACACGCTCCTCACCCGCAAGGCCGTCGATTGGCTCCAGCAGTCCCGCACCAAGCCCTTCTGCCTCTTCCTTTGGTTCTATGCACCGCACGCGCCGTTTTACCGGCCCAAAGACCTGGTCAACGACTTGAACGGCGTGCGCATCCCCGTCCCGTCCACCTTCGACGAAGACCAGAAGGGCTATCCCGGCAAACCGCGCGCAGTGGCCGATGCTGACGACAAGATCGGCTACTCCGAGGTCTTCTCGGACGATCCCCGCTCGCTCGAAGAGTTAGTCAAGGACCACTATGCCGGCGTCGAAGACAACGATCGCAACATGGGAGCCATATGGCAGGAGCTCGATCGCCAGAAGATCGCCCACCAGACCGCCGTCCTTCTTAGCTCCGATCACGGCTTCTTCCTCGGCGAACATCACCTCTACGACAAGCGCCTGATGTACGAGCCATCCATCCGTGTGCCCATGATCCTGCGCGATCCCGGCCGCGTGCACCCCGGCTCTTCATCCGACGCCATGGTCCTCAACCTCGATCTCGCCCCCACGCTTCTCGACATCGCCGGCCTGCCTGTCCCCTCCGAGATGCAAGGCAAGAGTTTTCTTACTCTCGCCGAGGGCAAGCCCGACAGCTTGTGGCGCAAAGACTGGCTCTACGAGTACTACGAATATCCTGGCTTTGAAAACGTGCGCCCCTGCCGCGGCATTCGCACCGAGCGCTATAAGTACATCCACTTCTTTCTCGATCCTGAAGAGTTCGAGCTCTACGACCTCAAGACCGATCCAGACGAAAAGAACAACCTCTACGGCAAGCCCGGCTATGACGAGATTACTGCGCACCTGAGAGATCGCCTGGCCGCACTCCGCACCGAAACCAACGACACCTATCAGTACAAGCCGACCGGCATTCCCAAACACATGGATGTGGGTTCTCTCTCCGAATCCAGCCTGACGCGCCGCCAGCAATAGAGCCGGGCCCTCAGCCCGTTGCTTACTTCTCCACCGTCCGCAGCAGCTCCACAAGCTCCGGCGCCGCAACGTGCGTAGAGTCGGTCGTCAGCAACCCGTACGTCTCCACCGCGTCGTATCTCCGGCCCGCACCGCTCGACTGCGTCCCATTCAACGGCCAATAGCTCCAGGACAACCGTCCGTCCTCTTTCAGTAGCCGCACAAACCAGCGAAACCACTTCGCATTCGCGCCGCACTGAAGCGTCTGGCACGCCCCGAACTCCCCAATCCACAGCGGAACTCCCGTGTCCAACAGGAATCCCGCCCGCGCGTGATACGCCTCTTTCATTGCCTCATAGCTCGCGAAACGATGATCCCCGTCGAAATATGCGTGCGGCGAGTACACCAGCCTGCCTGCCACCGGCAAGCGCACCGGCAGCTTGTCGAACCCCGTAAAGTCCGTCGAATAGTGCGGGCTCTCCACCATCACCAGCAGCCGCTGATTCGCAGCGAGCACCGCCGCTCCGCCCCGTTCCGCCGCCGCATGCCAATCGACCTTCGCATCCGTTCCGCCCCAGGCCGCGCCACTCCGCAATTCGTTGCGCAGATCGGCGCCTACCACCCACGGCTGATCGCGATAGCGCCGCGCCATCCTCTCCCAATCCTCCAGCCACCTGGCCTCCGGATACGCCGCGTTGTACCAGAGCCCGTTCTCGTCCGTCTCGCTGCAGCACCAGTCCGCGCGGCTCACATGGTTGTCCAGGATCACCATCAGATGCGCCTCCGCCAGCGCGGCGATCACCGCATCCATTACCTCCATCGCATGCTTGCCGCGCAACTCCGGATTTGCCGCCACCGCATACGCCGGCACCACAGGATTGCGCTCCAGCGTCTCGTTCGCCCAGGGCAGCCGCACCGAGTTCACGCCGATCGTCTTGATCTGCTCGACAATCGCGGCCAGAGGCGCATGATCCAGCCCGCCCACGACGAACTCCTTCTCGTCAAATCCGTACCAATTCACTGCGGTCAGCCGGATCGCCCGCCCGTTCTCATCCACAATCCGATTTCCCTCTGTATGCAGCGGCGGCGTCGCCTCCTGCGCGCGCGCAGCTGCCGCCATACAAACCCAAAGCCCGCACAGTACGGACCTGCGCACACGTGCTTTCAACGAGGACGCTGTCTTCATCGGGAAAGGATACAGCGCGGTAAGAACTGGCTGCATAAACGGCTTTGTGTCAGGGCACGACTTTCAGCGTGCCGAAACAGCGCCAGAGCTCGCCGTTCCGGGTGTTTTCGCCGCTACTACGGAAGCGATCGCTCCGCCCCCTCGATACTTCGCTCTTTTCCAGCCGCAAAACACTGCAGTGCCTTGCAGATCATTTCCCCGTTTCGGTACACACTGGAATTGGATCGCTCTCCGCCCGACTTTGCGAGGGGAGCAGGGGCTTTCGAGCCCTGAAGGATGGCCGCAGGAAACCGCGGCCTTTAGGCCCGGAGTCGTCAGCGCAAAGCGCAAGCCTGAACACGCGCGACAGCGCGGTTAACTCCGCTGGGGAGCAGTTCTACTGCCCGACCGCCAGCACCGCCAGCAGCACCATCCATGCGAGTCCCATGGTGTGCCAGTACCAGGCCGTCGCATCGACGGCAATCTGCCGTAGCTCGATACGCTTGAAAAGATTGACCGCTGTCAGGCAAACGATGAGCGCGCCAACGCCGACGACAAGGTGCGCCGCGTGCAGTCCCGTAATGATGTAGAAGAAATAGCTCGCCGGCGTCGACCAGCGGTCGAAGGCAAATCCCTGCGCCGTAAGCTGCTTCCATGCGGTCCACTGGCCGACGAGAAAGAGCGCGCCGAGCGCGAGCGTTCCGCCGACCCAGGGCAACGTGCGACGCAGCGCGGGCTTGCCCAACCCGAGCCACTCTTCCATCACATCGATCTCGCGGAAGATATTGTGCCGCGCGAACTCCATGGTCAGGCTGCTCAAGATAAGAACCGCGGTATTGAGGAAGATGATGGGCGGCAAGAGGATGGGACGCCAGTCGCCGATCTGCTCATGCGATCGCGGATCCAGATGCGTGCCTGCCTGGCGCGCGAAAAACAGCACCACCAGCATGGCGAAAAACATCATGTCCCCGGCGAGCCCAAAAAACACGAAGAACCGAATGCGATGAAGCAGTTCGCGCGGACCGCGCCGCGCATGCTTCCAATCGTCGTCGCCTCCACCGCCTCCGCCGCCCGTAGGTCGCCGGTCAACCGGCGGTTTTCCGCCGATTCCTGGTTCCTTCCGTTCCGTTTCCGCCGGGGAGTGCGTAAAGGTCGCGGGCATCACAAGCCTCTGTGAAAACGAGCATACTCCACTTTCGGTTGGACGCACGGCACAAGAAGCCGTTGCTTATCACTCAAAAGGTTGGAAATCTCTCATCTTGAAACGGCCGCATGCACAATATCCACAAATACCTTGTGCACACGCCGGTCGGGCGAGAGTTCCGGATGAAACGTCGCGGCCAGCAAGACGCCTTGTCGCACCAGCGTTGGAAAGCCCTCACGCGTCGCCAGCACCTCGACATCATCATCCACTTGCACAATGCGCGGTGCGCGGATGAAGACCATCTCCAGCGGACCGCCGAGCAGGGAAGTCTCGCCCAGCAAGATACTTGAGTCGATTTGTCGCCCGTAGGCGTTGCGTTCCACCGTGGCGTGCAGCACGCCGAGAGAACGCTGAGGCGGATGAGTCACCTGACGCGCCAGCAGGATCGTTCCGGCGCAGGTCGCAAAAACCGGCTGGGTGCTGCAGAAGGCGCGCAGCGTCTCAAAGAAGCCTTGCTTCTCGAGAAACTTCAGAATCGTGGTCGACTCGCCGCCGGGAAGAATCAGACCATCCAGCCCCGTCAACTCTTCCGGATTGCGTATCTCTGCCGGTTCTGCGCCGACCTCGGCAAGCGCTTCAGCGTGAGCCGCGTAGTCTCCCTGGATGGCCAAAACACCAACGCGGGGGCTTGTCCGTGCCTCAGTCAACCCTTTTCCTCAGTTACGTCGTTTACTTTTACTCTGTTACACCGGTGCGACCGCCATCCTCGCGCCGGTTTCCAGCGCCAGGGTGAAGTGCCACCGTGATCATGCGAGCGAACAGGGCACAGTTGGCCGCACCGCAGGTGCTACCAGCCGCGAGTTTGGAGAAGTTGAGATTCTTCTAATCCCGCAGCGGCCAAGCCCTTCATCGTGCCGGTCACCTGCTCGCTCACTTCCGCAAGGATCTTCGGATCCTTGTAGTGGGTCGTCGCGAGGACGATCGCTTTGGCGCGAGAGACTGCTTCCTCTCGCTCCTTTGGATCGTGCTCGACGTCCAGCGGAGTCGCGCGCTCCTTCATAAAGATGCCCGAGCCTACAAAGATTGCCTCGGCTCCGAGCTGCATCATCAGGGCAGCATCCGCAGGCGTTGCTATACCGCCGGCAGAGAAGTTGGGCACGGGCAACTTTCCGTTCCGAGCAACCATCTGCACAAGTTCGTACGGCGCCTGCAGTTCCTTCGCTGCGGCGTATAGTTCCTGCTCTGAAAGCACGGTCAGCGCCTTCATTTCTTTGACGATCTGCCGCATGTGCCGGACCGCATGAACCACGTCGCCGGTTCCCGCTTCACCCTTGGTGCGAATCATGGCTGCGCCTTCGGCGATACGACGAAGCGCCTCACCCAGATTGCGCGCGCCACACACGAAGGGTGTCTTGAAAGCGTGCTTATCGATGTGATGGGCCTCGTCGGCGGGAGTTAGAACCTCGCTCTCGTCGATGAAGTCGACGCCTAGCTCCTGCAGAATCTGCGCCTCGGCAATATGGCCGATGCGGGCCTTGGCCATCACCGGAATGGAGACCGTTTCCATGATCTGCTTGATGAGCTTGGGGTTTGCCATGCGGGCGACGCCGCCTTCAGCTCGGATCATCGCGGGAACGCGCTCGAGGGCCATCACCGATGCAGCTCCTGCTTCCTCAGCAATGCGCGCCTGCTCAACGTTCATCACGTCCATAATGACGCCACCTTTGAGCATCTCGGCCAAGCCGACTTTCAGACGCAACCCCGTGTTCCCAAGGCCCCTGTTTCCATTCATTTCTGCCATATTCTTTCGACCTCAGCTTGAGACTTCGGGGCACTCGATGGATCTGAAGAACATCCGGCGCCCTGACCCATCAGTGTAGCAGTGATCGATCCTCCTGTTTCACACCTTCCTCGTCTGGCGCCTATCCGTCGCATGAATGAGGCCTTTCCAATCTTTCTCACTGGATTCTGGTCAGCCTTCTGCATCAGGCACAGGCATGGCGAGGGTAAGCGGCGCATCGTTCGAGGCCCAGTCAATGGATCTCGTAAAGAGCTCGGAGACCATCCAAATCCCAGAACCGGAACGACTCAATTCTGCTTCGACGCCTGGCCCCGAGCCCTCTGCTGGCCCAATCCTCGAACGCGCCTGCGCATCGAACTCGATATCGACGTTCCGGTTCCCAGCTTAAGGTCAGGAATCTGATTGCTCTCGGGCGGGGCCAGGTAGTCGAAAGCCGGGACACGGAGACGATCTCCAGCTGGCCCGGAAAGGTTTACTTGACCTGGTGCGAGCCCGAGGTGATCGAATCGCGATTGACCGTTCGCAGGAAAGCCTCTCCAGCAAGCTCTCCTAAGCCAGGGTCGAGCATTACGGTAATGACGTAGATGCATGCCACTCAGGGGCGGGTCGTGGCGAGTTTCCCCCTATACTTGAGGTAGAGGATCCGGTTTGTTGGCGCCCATCCGATTCATCTGGAATGCGACACGTGGTTGCCGACTGGCGCCCTGGCGCAGCGAGTTTCTTCGCTGGCGAGTAGAAACCTATTCTGGAAAGCCCGCTGCCTCTCTCAGAGCAAGAGACATCTTCGCCTTTCTTTGGAGTTCTCGCTGGGAGTTAGTGAGCTTCCTCGCCTGGACCTCGCGACTGGAAAGGGAGACGCGCAAGCGTGCCTAGAGCCGTCTGCCGGCAATACCCAATGTCAATCTACAAATCGCGCGCGGGTCAGTCTGCAGCCTTCAGGTTTGCGCGACTCGCAGTCATTTTTGTTTGCTGCGCGGGTGCAAGTCCCCATCTGGCTCGTCCGCAACAACTGCCTCCAGTTGAACCGCCAGCCCCGCTGCCGAACCAGGAGTCTTCGGCCACATTCCGCGTGACGACGAATGAAGTCCTCGTCCCGACGCTTGTCGAAAAGAAAGGCGGCGGTATCCTCTATGGACTTAAGCAGTCGGATTTCATGCTAGAGGACAACGGCGTCGCGCAGAAGATCCGCGTTCAAGAAGAGATGGACACCACTCCTGTCGCCCTCGTCATCGCCGTCGAATTAGGCGGCGTGAGTGCTCTGGAATTTGGCAAGGTCGCAAAGCTTGGCTCTCTCCTCGATCTTTTTCTTGCCGATCAGCAGAGTCAGGTCGCCCTGATGGGCTTTGACTCGAAACCGCGTCTGATTCACGACTACACACACTCCAGCGATGAACTGAACGACGCACTCGAGCATCTCCAACCGGGAGACGGTGGGGCAGCGATTCTGGATACAGTGAGCTCTGCAGTCGATCTGCTGGAGGTAGAGCCGAAGGAGTATCGACGCGTTCTGCTCATGATCAGCGAAGAGCGCGATCACGGAAGCAAGCACACCAAGCCGGTTGGACTGATCGAGAAGATCGGACGGTCGAATGTTCTTGTCTTAAGCGTCTCGTTTTCGCCCGCACGGGCCGAATTCCTCCACGACGTGCAAGACTCCGGCGACGACCGCACCATGAACATGGTCTCCGCCCTGGTTATGGCGGTGAAAGCCTTCAAGAAAAACGTAGCCAAAGAAATAGCCCAGGAGAGCGGAGGAGAATACACGACGTTCACCGGCGACAAACGCTTCGAGCAGCGGATCGTCGATGCAGCTCGCCATGTCCGCAATCGATACCTGATCACGTTTAGCCCGTCCGACCCGAGTCCTGGACTGCATACCGTCCGCGTGCGGACGGCTCAGGATTACGGTGCCCGGATCGTCGCGCGCGCCAACTACTGGGTTGAGCAAAGGCGATAACCCGAGGGAAACGTGCCGTCGAGGTCAGGGAACGTCAGTGGAATGCGCAGGATGGCGCTGACAGTGCATTCATGTTACTCTCACACTAGACACTTGAGAGTGGACTGAGACGCAAGAGGAGTAGTACACGCCGTGCTGGCGACTGCAAAGAAAACAGACCTAATTGAACGTTTCCGCACCCACGAGACGGATACCGGTTCGCCCGAAGTCCAGATCGCGATTCTGAGCGAGCGGATTGGTGAACTGACCGAGCATTTCAAGACCCACAAGAAGGATCACGCGTCCCGGCGTGGCCTGCTGATGCTGGTTAGCAAGAGACGCCGTCTTCTCGACTACCTGAAGTCGCACGACTCCGATCGTTATCGTGACGTCATCGGCAAGCTCGGACTCCGGAAGTAGTCGGAAAGCCAACCTTGAACTGGAAGCGCCCAGACCGAATCCTGGTCACGGCCTCCGATCCATACAGGACGAGGGGCCAAGGTGTATTTGACGCTCTGTCTGTTCTCCAGACAGGCCGCGGTTGGTCCTGCCCGACCGCACAACGGGAAATCTCCATTCAGACTGCAGCCCTGAGGTTCAGCGTGGGTTCATGGGCTTTTCGTCCCGCACATGAGCCGGGCTCGCAGTGCCTTGCGAGACGATCCCGTCAAAAAGTTTCCCAAGTGAACAAAACGAAACGAGGACTCTATGTCTACGAAGCATGAAGTAGCTGTCGAGCTTGCCGGCGGCAAGCGGCTGGTATTTGAGACTGGCCGTATGGCAAAGCAAGCATCCGGAGCCGCCCTGGCGACTACGGGCGAAACCGTTGTCCTGGCTACCGCAGTAGCCAGTCAGGAACCACGCGAAGGCATCGATTTCTTCCCCCTCACAGTCGACTACCGCGAGTACACCTACGCTGGCGGCCGCATTCCCGGAGGATTCATCAAGCGTGAAGGCCGGCCCAGCGAGAAAGAAATTCTGACCGCCCGGCAGATCGATCGTCCCATCCGCCCGCTCTTCCCTGATGGATTCCGCAATGAAACGCAGGTGATCGCGCTTGTCTTCTCGGCCGACAAAGAGAATGATCCGGACGTCATCGCGATTAACGCTGCGGCTGCTGCTCTGGCGTTGTCTGACGTTCCATTCAGCGCAACCGTGGGCGCCGTGCGCGTAGGCCGCATCAACGGCGAATTTGTCGTCAATCCAACCTATTCCGAGCGTGCGCTCACCACGGTCAACATCATGGTCGTGGGACACAAAGACGGCATCGTGATGATCGAGTCGGGCGCGAAGGAAGAAACGGAAGATGTCATCCTTGCGGCGATTGAATTCGCACATGGTGAGATCAAGAAGATCGTTGCCGCAATTGACGAGTTGGCTGCCAAGGCAGGCAAGGCGAAGCGGACGTTCGTGGCACCGGAGTTTGACGAGGCCTATTACGCAGAGCTCAAGGCGAAGGTTGGCGATCGTCTCAAGGATGCGCAGGATACTAAGACTCACGGCAAAACCGAGAGCTATGCGTTGATCAAGAAGATCAAGGACGAGCTCGCGGCGGCGCTTCCCGCCGATGATCCCAGTGCGAAGAAGAAGCTTGCGACCTACTACGAGCATTTGATTGAACGGCTCTTCCGCGAGCAGGTGACCAAAGACCGCATTCGGCCCGATCGGCGCGCGTTCGACGAAATTCGCGCGATCAGCATTGAGACGAGGGTGCTGCCACGTACCCATGGTTCGGCGCTCTTCACACGTGGAGAGACGCAGGCACTGGTGACGGCGACGCTGGGAACAGCCGATGACGGGCAAAGGCTCGAGAGCTACGAAGGCGAGCAGAAGAAAAACTTCATGCTGCACTACAATTTTCCGCCCTTTAGTGTTGGTGAAACAGGGCGTATGACCGGCGTGGGGCGCCGAGAGATTGGACACGGCGCTCTCGCCGAGCGAGCGATCTCCGCAGTCCTTCCCGAAATCAGCGAGTCTCCTTATTCGATGCGCGTCGTCTCCGATATCCTCGAATCGAACGGTTCTTCTTCGATGGCATCGGTTTGCGGTGCGAGCCTCGCGCTCTTTGACGCAGGCATTCCGCTCAAAGGCGCAGTCGCTGGCGTCGCGATGGGATTGGTCAAAGAAGGGGACGACTATGCCATTCTGACCGACATCGCCGGAGCCGAAGATCACTACGGCGATATGGACTTCAAAGTAGCGGGGACCCGCAAGGGGATTACCGCGCTCCAGATGGACATCAAGATCGGCGGTCTGAGCCGCGAAATCCTGCAGCAAGCGATGGAGCAGGCTCGCCGTGGACGGCTCTTTCTGCTCGACAAGATGGATGAGGCGCTGGCTGGACCGCATCAGGAGCGGTCGCAGTATGCTCCCCGCATTGAGACGGTTATGATCCCCACCGACAAGATTCGCGATCTGATCGGCAAAGGCGGCGCTACCATTCGCGGCATCGTGGAACAGACTGGCGCCAAGATCGACGTCGACGATACCGGCAGAGTGAGTGTTGCATCGAGCGATGCGGACGGCCTGAAGAAGGCTCTCGCCATGATCAACGACATCACTGCTGTTCCGGAGTTAGGCAAAACCTACCTCGGTAAAGTGGTTCGTCTGGCCGAGTTCGGCGCGTTTGTTGAGTTGTTCCCCGGCACCGACGGCCTGCTCCACATCTCCGAAATCGCTGAACATCGCGTGAAAGAGGTCAAGGACGAACTCCGCGAAGGCGACCAGGTCATGGTCAAAGTTCTGGCCATAGAAGGCAACCGAATCAAGCTCAGCCGCAAAGCCTTGATCAAAGAACAACGCGCGAAGCTCGCGCAGAGCGCCCCAGCCACGGAGGGAAGCGAAGCAGAATCGGAGCGCACGGCAGAGCCGGCTCCTCTGCGTCCCCGTCACGAATTCGATGAGCGCCAGCCGGTCTCCAATCAGAGCACGATTCTGATCGAAGGCGGAGACGACTTCGATGAAGAAGACGGCGAGGAGATCGACGAAGACAACGAACCGAACTTCAATCGGGTCGAAGGTGCCCCGGTTGCAGTTGGGGCGCCTCAGGCAGCCGGTGGAGCGGGCGGAGCGCGTCCAGCGGGTGTGAACAATCGCCGGCGGCGCCGCAAACGCGGCGGGCGGGGCCAGGGTGGCGGACAGAATTAGTACGTGATCCACGAGAAATGCCCAGGCAGTTTGCCTGGGCATTCTCTTTTCAGGGGTCGAAGTGAGTACCCGTGTTCTGAGTGCCGCTATGCGCCGTATCCTTCCGGCGCCACGCGTAGTTCGGGCTGTGCCACATCCTGGGCAAGCAGCGATTGAGGAGGAATCTTCGCTTGGGTCCACGGCTTTAGACCGCGCACGATGTTCTTCTCGTCATACATCCGCATATCCGCTGCAATGCAGAGTGCCTCGATCTCGGCAGCATCGTCTGGATAGACGGCGACGCCAACACTGGCTCCGATTTGGATCGAGCGACCGTCAATTTCAAGAGGTTCACCGAGATTCTCAATCAGCGATTGCGCTACCTCTTGCGCACTTTCGTTGCCCGAGATGCCCTCAAGGATGACGGAGAATTCGTCGCCTCCGGTGCGCGCAACCGTATCGCAGGTACGCACCCGCCCCACGAAAAGCATGCTGACCTGCTGCAGCAGAAGATCTCCCGCATGGTGTCCGAATGTGTCGTTGACTTGCTTGAAGCGATTGAGATCGATCACCAAGAGAGCAGCTTTCGTGCTCGATCGACGCGCACGTTCGAGCGCAACTGCTAAGCGATCCTGGAACAGACGACGGTTTGGCAAGCCGGTCAGGTCGTCGTGAAACGCCAGGTATTTGTTGTGCGCGATCTGATCTTCGAGCAAGAGCAGAATCATTCCCACCGCGACGACGTATTTGGGCAGGTTCCACACTTCACTTTCGATGTGAGTATTGGGGTAGAAAGCCGCCATAAGAGGCCCGACAACAAAGACCGACGCCCAGGTAAGGAACCCGGCGATGGTGATGAAAGCTCCGGCGCTGGCGCGGCGATAGGCAGCCCAAAAGTGAAGCGTGCAGTTGAGATAAACGGTAAAGAGAACTCCATCCAGGGCAAGTTCGACTCCATTGCCGGGCCGGTGTTGGACGAATAGCAGGAAAACACATAGGCCACAATTGATGGTCACCAGCATCCAGCGGAGGGCGTGTTGGAACCGGCGCACTGCCAGGGCGGCGAACAGTGGTGGGATTAGCCCGAAGAGCAAAGCAGCGGGTGTCAAAGCCCAGTCGGTCGCGGGACTTGCGTCGGCGAGAAAGACATAGAGACTATACGCGAAGAGAAGGCCGCCGAGCATCCAGCGGCTGGAACGCTCGTGGCGATAGGGAATGGAGGCGTAGGCGAAGAGGATGCCGGCGTCGGCCAGAGACGCAAGGCCGATGTCCATGCTGAGAAGGCCCCAGTTTCCGGGTGCGGAGAGGAACATGAACGCCGCAAAATGGAGTGCAATCAGCAACCATCCCGTAAGCCACAGGCCGGAACCAGGCTTCTGGCCGCGACGCGCCACGGAGGCGAACGCGCAGGTCAGCAGTGCGACTGCCGCCAAATCGGGTAGTTTAGTCCAATCCAGCACGGGCGCTCCAGCGGGAATATGGCCGCTCCGACCAGTTTAAAGTTCAGCCAGGTCCGAACCGGTATAGCTCTTTTGTGCCAAAGCGGGCCGATGGGCAAACTTGTGTAATTGTGGAAATCACTTCACTCTCTATCGGCCAGGACGGTCCTATTTTCCAGGGATTTGAGATGCCTCGCACATGCGCCGCAAGCTTCTGTTTCTGATACACTAATGCCGAGTGCCAGTGTTTGTTCAGATCGCTTGGTCTGATTCGATTGGCAGGGGAAATCCAGCCAGCTTGCGCCACCGCAAAGTTGCTGATTTCTGTGACATCAAGATCCAAATTGCCCACCAAAGGCAATCTGGGGACGTAGCTCAGTTGGTCAGAGCGCTGCCCTGTCACGGCAGAGGTCGCGGGTTCGAGCCCCGTCGTCCCCGCCATTCATTCCAAATCACTTGGGAATGCATGGCATGACAAAATCTCACACCGCCAACCACAACTCAACCCACAATTACTGCACCATTCCCGTGGCGAATCCCATCTCGCCGAGGAAGGCTCCCTGCGCCTTCTGCATTTCCTCAAGATCCGACTGTGAGTAGAGATCGAGCGTCGTCTGGATCCTTCCGTGCCGCAGGATTCCCTGCACGGTCTTCGGGTTTTCCTTCCGCTTGTTCACCAGCCAATTCGAGAGTGAATGGCGGAGGTTGTGGAACCCGAAACGTTCCCCCTCCGCGATCACAACACCAGCCAGCTTCGCAGCAGGCCGCAGGTGATCGGCGACGAAAGTGGAAGGAGACAGCGGCACCTTGCCCTTGCATTTGATGGACGGGAAGACAAAGTCCGTGCTCTTCGAGTAGGGACTCTTTCTCTGCCAGTCCTTCAGGCTCAAGGCCAGGACCGGATGCATGGGCACATAATCGTCCGAGGCGTCGGTCTTGGGTTTGCCATCCTTGCCCTTGGCCCAACGCTTGGAGATGCGAATGCGCCCCTCATCCCAGCGGATATCGGACCAGCGAAGCGCCACGATCTCCGATGCGCGAAGAGCGGTCGCCGCGCAGGTCAGCACGAGGGTAAAGTGCAGCAGGTTATTGGCCAGCAGACCAAGGATAGCCACCGTCTGCGGCGGTGGGATCACGATGGCCTCGTACTCCGAGGTCGTGCTGATCTCGACAGCGAAGACCGGGTTCTTGGTCACCTTTTCGTGAGCGAATCCCACCGCATAGACCCGGCTCATGAGGCTCCGGATCTTGGCGATGGTCGTCCACTTCAGGCCCTTATCGTTGCGGGCGAAACGCGCATTTTAGGCCGCGCGATGATGGCAAGCACATAAGCAACCGCGATTGTCTCGAAGTGTATCCAGGCCACGTGGTTGAAGGCGGATTTCACGTAGATTGGCCCGTTGCTCTCTCGGAAATGTGAGTCGTTGTAGTTTGGCCTCGAATGAGCAAATTCAGACAAGCCACTAAAGATACGGCGTACATATATCAGCCAATGGTATTGCGATGTAGATTCTCCTATAGTCCCAAGCATGCTCATCCCAAAACCGTTTGAATTCGTACCAAACCGCCGATGATAAGAATTTCAAAGCTTCTGATGCGAGATCGATAACAATTGCAGCACCGCATCCGACGAGGATCATGCTCTTTGGAATCGATTTCTTTTCAGTGGTTTGTCCCATAAGTTTTGGGTGAAAGCTTATCAGACCCGATCAAGGCGATGCCGCGGCCGCGCGCCCGCAAGGTAGCGCAGGCCTCCAGCGGCGGAACTCTTCACCGCAGGTGAGGATACAGGACCACGTGCGAATTCGCGCCTTTAAGCTGTATATATGACGATTGATAAGAACGATGACGCGATTTTTGACTGCATGACCCATGAGGCTGAAAGGCAACGACTTAAGCACCCCGAGCATAGCGACGCGATTGACGCGGCCGAAAAGAAGATCCGAACACATGTGAAGGACGGAAAGCTGGAAGAGAACCTTATCCTCGTCGAATTTACAAGAACTGTAGAGAAACTCTGGGCTCCGAAGGTTTCCCCGCGAACCGTACATAACGCTCTCCGATACGCCTCCGAGTAAAGTCTCTTCCAGAAAAATGGTCGCCACTGTCGGCGACCATTTTCCATTTACGATAAGCCTGAGTCTTAGAGCTTCCGATCACTGAAGTTCTCGGCGAGCTGCGCAAGAAGAGCCAGAAGAGCCGTCTGATTGCACTTGCGGATGAGACCCCTGAGTTCTTTCTCGAGTTCTTCGGCCGTCCCGCGAGGCTTCTCCACCTCGTACCACTGAAGCCATTCCTTGAAGGTCGGATCTGACGTGGGAAATCGCCCCTACCATCTTGAGTGCTTTTGGCCATTGTGTCTCGCCGGGCAGCTGATGATTAAGAAGTAAATGAAGTTCGTGCCACCAAGGAATATGCTTATCGTCATGCCCTTGATGAGCAAAAAGAAGCAGCCGTTCATCATCGATGAAAATCTCAGCGCTGCGCTCAAACCTTATCTGCCGGCGGACTCACGAACGACCGTCGAATGCGGTCTCCCAAAAGGGACCAAGGATTATCCGTGGATTATGGATCTCTGCAAGCACAAGAAGGCGATGCTTGTGACTGCTGACCTCGGCTTTTGCAAGCACGTTGCACGCTACCAGCGTGAACGTAACGACTGTTGTTGGGGTTTTTTGCTATTACCCGACAATGAGGGAAAGCAGATCTAGCTTCTGAAAAGGTTGAAGGAAGGCAAGATCAAGCTGAAGCATCCAATCGATGATGAATTTCATTTCGATGCGGCACGGCATGAAAATCTCTGCATCAACCTGAAGGCCAATCCGCCACAGGTCACCGAACTTTGCAACTGCGAATGGGAGGAAGAAGATTAAGAAATTTTCAGTCACTCCCAAATGGGAACCCAACGGTTCTAAACCGTCATCGCCAGGGCACACTCGACGCACACCTCGCAGTTGCCCGGGATCGGCTTTTATTGGTGCGTGGGAGACCGACGGGGGTTCAGTGAAAGTAAGATTCAGCCGTCGATCGAATCAGCCGATTCGCGCGATTGAGACTCCGAGTCAATGGGCAGTCTTCGTTGCCGCCGCCACGGCTCAAGCGAATGTGGGAAACGGAAGGCGCTTCCCACATTCGCATTGCCGATGCTTATTGCATACCAAACTCGACCGAGTACTCGTCCGGTTCGTCGATCGTCAGCGCATACGACATCAAGCGCGCATTCAACTCGTCGCGCCGAGCTTCTAAGAAGCGCAAATCTGCATCGGGAAAGAGTTCTTTTACGTGCCGACGTCCTCAGCCGCCCTCTCCAGACGCTGAAGCTTTTCGATGGTCATAGCCCTCGCCTCCTTTCTTGGTTCTACCTATGGATTCGATATTCAGTTTTTTCCTTTTGCCTCGCCTCCGCCTGTCCACACCATGCAACATATAGGTGGTGCCTCCAAACCACCCCGAACCAGACCGTGGACTGGTCGGAAACGATCTCTTCCAACTCACTGAAAAGAAAGCAGAAGACGGTGAATTTTGGCCAAAGTTCTCGCCTTCTCGGCCGGCCCATTCTGTGGTTTTTCACCGATGTCGACTATATATAAACACACTAAAGTCTCAATAAACGAGAATTTTGTGCTATTTTATATAGCGATGAACACAGGTCAATCTCGGCTTCCTATCTCGCGCGCGCGATTAGCATCCGTTCTGCGAGCGGGAAAGGAAGTTGTCTCGGTAGAAATCACCTCGAAGATCCTCGGGATTGATCGGCTCGATGCGGCGAAGCTCCTCTCCCGCTGGCGCTCGCAGGGCTGGTTGCGAAGAGTAGGACCCGGAATCTATGCACCCGTTCCACTTGATCTCGCTTCGAGTGACCAGGTGGTCGCAGATCCATGGGTCTTGGTTCCCGCGCTCTTTTCGCCGTGCTACGTTGGCGGCTGGACCGCTGCGCACCACTGGGAATTGACTGAGCAACTCTTTCAGGAGATATTCGTCTTCGCCGCGCGCCGCGTCGTTCGGAAACATGTAACCGCACAGAGTGCTCGCTTTTTCGTGCAGCCCACAATCCCTGAGCGCCTGTTCGGATTGAAGACCCAGTGGCGCGGATCAGTGAAGGTACAAATCTCCGATCCGGCGCGAACGCTCGTCGACATGATTGCGATTCCCGAATCCGGAGGTGGAATTGATCAGGTCTCCGAGTGCCTGAAGACCTACCTAAAGGGCAAGACCACAGACCGCGAATTGCTTGTCAGCTACGGCGAACAATTCGGAAACGGAGCAATCTTCAAGCGGCTTGGATTCCTCGCTGACACATTCGGCGACGGGGAACTGGCGAACATGTGTCGCACGCGGCTCACCCAAGGCTATGCCAAACTCGATCCAGATCTATCATCTGACCGGCTGATCACAGCATGGCACCTCTGGGTCCCGAAGTATTGGAGGCCTCAGGCCAATTGATAGACAAGCGCGAAATTCTCGAGGCAGCAACGGCCTACTCGCTAGGCCTGCCAGGAGTTGTCGAGAAAGACTATGTTCTTGGTTGGGTCCTCGCCGGCATCAATGCCCATGAAGCGCTTCGAGAGAGCTGGGTGTTTAAAGGCGGAACCTGCCTGAAGAAGTGCTACTTCGAGACCTATCGCTTCTCCGAGGATCTCGATTTCACGCTGCGCGATGAAGATCATCTCGACCAAGAGTTTCTCATGGAGGTCTTCGAGCAAGTTGTCAGCTGGGTTCAGGAACAGTCGGGATTGAATGTCCCTCGCGATCAGCTCGACTTCGAAATCTACGCCAATCCGCGCGGCAGGCCTAGCTGCCAGGGCAAAATCGGTTATCGCGGTCCCGTGTCACCGACTTCCGGCGGCTGGCCCAAAATCAAGCTCGATCTAACGGCTGATGAGAGACTGGTGCTTCCGTCCGTAGAACGCGAAGTATTTCATCCCTATTCCGATCGGCCCGAAGAAGGGATTTGGGCCACCTGCTACTCCTATGAGGAGGCATTTGGCGAGAAATTTCGCGCGCTTGGGGAACGTGCTCGGCCCCGTGATCTTTACGATGTGGTGAATCTATTCCGCCACATCGAGCGCCGGCCGACAGCCGCGGATGTCCTCGATGTGCTTCGACAGAAATGCGAGCACAAAGCGATCGTCGTTCCGACCTTCACTTCACTCCTGCCGCATCGTGAGGCGCTGACAGTTACCTGGCCGCAGATGTTGTCCCATCAGCTTCCGGTATTGCCACCGCTCGAGGAATTTTGGGGTGCACTCCCGGAGATCTTCAATTGGCTCATGGGCGGCCAAGCATTGCCACAGCCCCCCATCCTACACCCGAGTGCCAGCGAAACATCTGTGCGTACACGAGTGTTGCCAACGGGAGTGCCTATCCAGTCTCGTTCGGCTCTCGAAGCAATTCGGTTTGCCGCCGCTAATCACCTGTGCATTGATCTCCGCTACGAAGGCAGCGTGCGGCGTATCGAGCCATATTCTTTGCGCGAGACGGCTGAGGGCAACTTTGTATTGCATGCCCTTCGAAGCGATTCAGGCCAAGACCGCACTTATCGCGTGGACCGAATTGAGGGTGCGAGCGTCACACAACAGACATTCAGACCCCAAAAGGCAATCGAGCTCACCGAGACTGGCGCACTCTACGTAGCTCCTTCAATCGCAACGCCGAGGATGCGACTGGCACCCCGAATTGGCCGTCAGCGAACGGTGTCAGGCGGACCCACATATGTATACCGATGCTCAGCATGCGGCAAGATCTTCAACAAGAAGCGAATGGATCCAACCCTCAACGCGCACAAGAACAAAAATGGCTATCCGTGCTACGGACGGTATGGCTCATACGTGCGGACGAAGTACTGAGAATCGCTATGATAAAGACGGAGACTAGGTTGAACTTTGTTGTCGTCGGCACCGACCACCGATTCTTGAGATTCCCTGGTTCGACACTGACATGACGGCCGAGGCCCGATGCAGGTATCGCCGAGAAAATTGAAATGTCTTCCACGCAGAAAGCCGCCAAGGAAGTGCTCCGGCGCGTTCTGGAAGATCGTCAGTCGAGTGATATTCGCTCAGATTTGCATCGAGAGCAGCATGGAAGAGAGCCTTAGGTCAGAGCTGTGTTGCCAATCACGTTCCCTCGGATAATGTGTTTTTCTCCCAAGGAATGTGAACAGGATCACAAGCTAATTCCTGCCGCCGTCGGACGAAAGGCCTTCTGGCCATGGCACATTTTCCCGCGGGTAGTGGTCACAGAGCCGCTGCATGCCCGACCTGCACGACGTTCTATTTTTTCTTAATGATGAACACGGTTTTATCATAGATGCGGTCGGCTTCACCAGTCTGCCTGAAGTGTTCGTCATTCAGAAGCGCGTAGTCCAAAATTGCGCCACAGATGTCCTTCGCCGACTTCTGCTTGAGTTCCTGGATAATTCGTTCGATCTGTTGTCTTTCTACCTCATCACCGTCGTAGACCCCATCTGTATAGAGAAAGATGATGTCCCCTGGACTCATTAGGGTGATTTGATCCAGGTCGGAAGGCATGATCTGCGATGGCCTGAGCATGAGGGATACATACCTGGTCCGGTCAGGGTGGTCCTCGGGGATCTCTAGCCCGAGAGAAGGGAATTGCACCATGCGATTCCATCCGATATCCATGAATTTACCGAATTCCGCAGAGAACACAAGCGGCGGCGGATGGCCGAAGTTGACAAACCGAAAGAGTCCGTCCGGACGCACTTCACCGTAAATCATTGTTGCAATCTCGCGAGAGCTTTCCTCCGCGTTGAAGCCTAGCGCATTTCTTGCGGTGACCGATTGCGCAAGCCTGAGGTTGATGATTTCGAAGACCTCCGCCGTTGTTTTTCCGTTCAAGTCGAGTTCGCAAAGCATCGCCGTATGAAAGGTGTCATGCACGGTCGAAGCGATCTTTGCCGCAATGCTCCCGTGACCCTGAGCATCGACCAACAGCACACCCGCAGTCGTATAGAGTTCGTGGAGGTTCTCCGCAATCCTTAGCTGCTCTGAGCTCTTGGACTTCCTGTATTGATTGGCGTCGTCCGGTGCGTATTCCGGTCTGGATTTCAACCACTGCAGATGAACGTCGACCAGATTCTGCGGTGGTAACCCTTCTGATGGAGGTTCCAGGTACTCCTTTGAGAGTCTTTTGGCGCGTTCTATACGAGCGTCGATGTTGTACCGCTGTTGAAAGTTGATGTACTCGAACAAGTCCCCGTCCGCATTGGCCGCCGGAATCGAGTTTCCGTACATTTCGATTCCATTCAAGTGAGGAATAGCCCCCTCAACGGGCTTCAGTCTCTTGCGGAGATACTCGTCAAGAGTTGAAGACACGACCGTGTGCTTTCCATTCGCATCCATGGCGAGTTCCTTCTAGCAATAGATTATCCGCACTCACCGAGCCCGTAGCGTTCCGGACGAATGCAATTTGGCGGCTATCGCTGAGCTAGGCGGAGCATCCCGTAGGTGACGACGCCGGTGACCGAGACGTAGAGCCAGAGTGGAAAGGTCCAACGGGCCAACTTGCGGTGCTTCGGGAAGTGGCCGGTGATCGAAAAGAAGAAGGTAACCAGGACCAGCGGCAGCGCGACCACGGCCAGAACAATGTGACTCGCAAGGAGCGGAAGATAAATCGAGCGATAGGGGGCATGGGCTGGATAACGCACGTCGCCGTGGAGCGCGTGATGAAAGATGTAGCTCACGAGAAACAGAGCTGAGAAGATGAATGCCGTGATCATTGAAGCGCGGTGGGAAGCAATCTTGCGCGCCCGGATGAAGGTAAAGCCGATAAGCAGAGCCGTAGCGCTGAGCCCGTTGAGCAAGGCATTGAGCGCGGACAGAAAGGCGAGTCGTGTGCTAGCGGCGTCTACGGCCGGATGCACATAAATCAGCCAAAATAGAAATAGTGTGGCGGCCGCGCTGGTGGCGAGGATGACGGTGACGGCTGGGCGCGAACTGGATTGGGACTCCGCCGTCAATGTTTGGGAATTGGTTGGCAATCGTTCACCTCAGGGAGCGTACATGATCATTCTTTCCGCACTTCAGGTTGTCACAAGGCGTCGAGCTCGCATTGACCTTCGCCGGGTCGCGAGTCGTTGCCATCGTAGACGTTCAATTGGGATGTCTCGCACTATGCGTGAGTCGGCGCAGGACGAATTCCTGTATCAAGTCGTTTAGCATTCGTCCGCCCGTGCTGATGAGAGTGCCCTCGAACACCAAACCCGGTCCGCGATAATCGGATGGTGGTAAGACAGTCCGCCTCTTGCCCAATCAATCGATCCATACTGTCTCGACGAGGGGCACGGCAAGCTGAGGCAGATCCGCAATCTGCTCTCGTTCCCACCGGATTGACTATTTTTGGAAAGGTCGTATATCTGCATCAGCCAACAAAACGATTGTTTCGTGACATCGGGAAGGTTGATTCCCAGCTGGGCTTCAAAGCTTTTCTCGAAAGTTGCGTGGAACACGAGGCGAAATAGGTGATGCGGAGTCTGAATCTAAGAAAACTGCCTCAACAGAGGGGTTCACCCAAGTTTGAAGTGAACCCCTGGGTTGAGACAAAGTGAAATTGGAACAGTTGCCGTTAACGATGCGGGTCAGGCCCGCATCAAGAGACCTAAAGCGCAGGGATCGGTGTGCTCGCGCCTGTCATGGTTCTGTGGCGGGTGGGAAAGTGGTTGGATAAAGGTCAGCGTTCAGCTCGGTGTAAAGGGTGTTGAAGTAGGCGTCGCCTTGAACAAAGTCGGCTGAGACATACGCGACTCCGCAGTAGGCATCGTTGATCGTATTGTCGGTGATTTCATTTCCCGAGACT
>Ga0181535_10000268_pt1 | contig 80317 bp, 73 predicted proteins | sample PEATcosm2014_Bin_44_FD_119774 | JGI IMG/M metagenome (GOLD analysis project Ga0181535, IMG submission 119774) | Peatland microbial communities from MTU Mesocosm Facility, Houghton, MI, USA - PEATcosm2014_Bin17_30_metaG | ecosystem: Environmental > Terrestrial > Soil > Wetlands > Peat | place... | reverse complement strand
CGAGGGCGCAGCGCATTCCATCCAGGCCCGGAGGTCATCCTCCAATCAAAGGCCGTATACATGTGCGCAGACCATTTCCGCCTTCCTCATTCTTCGCTTGCAAAACGGCGGCGGACCATACATGAAGGGTAGGGTTAACCGCTCGGAACTCGGAATTCTCTAGGTTTTCGTCCACGATGCTTGAGAAATGGATCGATTTGGCATCAACTGAGAGACCAGACTACATGGGCATACGGCCTTCTTTTACGAGTCCGAGAAATCTGCGGGCTAACTCGTGTATGCGGTCATCCTGGCGTCCTTGCACTGCATCTGTGGGCAAGAGTTCCGTACCTACACCGATCGCAGTTGCCCCCGCGAGAATGAAGTTGGGAGCCGTCTTGGGATTTACACCGCCCGCGGCAATCAACTGTACCTGCGGAAGAGGCAGCTTCAACGATTGGATATAGAGATCGGCGCCCAGTGACGCGGCTGGAAAAACCTTCACGAAATCTGCGCCGGACTTCCATGCGGCAATTACCTCGGTGGGAGTGAGTGCACCGGGAATTGCCACGACTCCGCGCCCAAGCGTAGCTTCGATCACTTCCATCACTAACCCGGTGCTGGTAATGAACGTGGCTCCAGCGTCGAGGCAGCGTTCGGCCGTATCTTTGTCCAGCACTGTTCCGGCACCTACAACTAGGCTCGGGAAACGTTCTGCCAGTTGACGAATTGCTTCGATGGCGCCAGGCACTGTCATCGTGATCTCGGCGACGGGTATGCCTGCTTCGTAGAGGGTTTCAGCACAATAGAGTGCATCATCCGCACTGTTTACGCGAATGCCTGGGAAGATCCCGACCTTTTCGATGCAGGCTTTGACTTGCTCCCGTTTCATAATTGAGATCCGTCCTGGTCGTAGATCGACTGAGTATAGAGAAGACTGCTCGCACTGAGGTCTACCCCGCGAAGGCCGGTTTTCTACTGCAGGTCCTTCTCCCCAGATCAGAATCATTTTCGAATTCTGACTACTCCTAAGAAGACTTGCATGCTGCAATAGCGCTTCTATCTCCGGGCGGTGGCTTGGCTGGATTGCCAGCTTCCCGCTCTAACGACTCGGCAATGAAATCGTCAACTCTGATCGCTCGTGGAACCAAATTGATCGCCATGCCCAGATCATAGTCTAGGCCAGAATCTCGCATTACGACCGGAACCCCTTGCACCGAGCCGAGAGGGACGCACAACGCTTCGACGCGTCTCTAGGTGGGTTGAATCTATGGTCGTTTCAGCGAAGTACGCGCACAGCATTGTTCGAGTCCGCGCAACTTTTGCGACGCGCTTCACATTGAGGTCCCGGGAGAATGGTGGCCGGTCCGGACATAACCAACTCTTCTGGCTTGAGATTCCTCTTGTTGAAGCTAGGGTCTCTGTTCAGCAGCGCGTTTGAGCGCCCGAAGCCACTCGTTCCCTGCATCGCCAAGTGCCTTCGAGGAGTAGAGCGTCGCCATCAACGGCCCATCCATCGACTCTTTCATGGTCAATAGAGTCTGATTGCCGGTTTGTGGCTTCAACTCCCATACGTGAACCGCTTTGGCAGTCATCGCGGTCCCCGTCCAACTCAGACGACGTTCTGGTTCGAGCAGCTGCACCTGTGAGTGAATGTTTGTTCCGCCGGTCCGCCACGAGAAGCTCATACCTTTTTCAAGCGGCCCTGCTGCGGTTACGTTCTCGATGAGCTTTTGCCATTTTGGCCAGGAGGGCGCATCGATCAGGATTGCCCACACCCTTGCGGGTGGAGCAGCGATCTGGATTTGAAGGTGCGTTGTAACTGGAGCATCTTCATGAATTGAGCCGACAACCGCGAGGCGGTTCAACGTCACAAGCGGCTCCCCACATCCGTCGATTGCAAGAAATCCCAATAGAAGGAAGAACTGGAAGAGGAATGAGCCGGTTTTGTTAAGGAACATACGAGGGATTCTACATGTGCACTTCGGAAAGTGGGCCTGTTGGCCTGAATTGGCATTTCTAATGGTTTGTGGCGTATCCGGAAGTTATATAGGAGTAACACTTCGGCGTAGTTTTCGGGATCGGCACCGGGAAACGCCTTGTCGCCAGGAAGGTGAGCGATCAGGCAGGCCAGACAGTTCAAAAATAGAAGTCAGCCTCGCGCGAAAAAAACGGGCGCAACCTCGGGAGGGGGCTGCGCCTGCTGATTATCGAAGAAAAAGGAACGCCTGGGTATCCCAGAAGTTCTTGACGGAATCCAGAATGGTGAAAAAGTAGATTCCTCGGCTCACCACCCCGAACTCTGCCCCAAGAAGCAAAGATCGCTTCCTGGGGACCCCATGAAGGACGTTCGGGGCCCCGTTCGCTCAGAATGACCCCTTTACCTATGTTGTGTACTTCTCAGAGACAGCACACTAGATCTGCGAACAGTCAAGCGGGCTCAGGATCAGGTTGGTGATGTTGGAGACGATTGGCTCGGGTGCAAAGCGTGGATCTGCGGAAAGCTTCTTCCACTCCGGATCGTTGCGGAACACGTCCCACTTCGCGTCGAGTTCGGCACTGTCGGTGAAGCTGACCATATAAGTAAGGTTGGGCATGCGCGAGCCCGCAAGCGTGTCGCCGAAGAAGACCATGTGAAAGCCTGCCTTCGCGAAGATGTCGAACTCGCCGGAGTGAAACATCTTCACCTTGACGACGTGGTCCTTGTAGCTGGGGCTCTCGTAGGTGCGCAACTGGAAGATGCGTTTGGCCTTTGCGGCGGCAAAGGGAGGCGGGGTCAGCCGTGGCCAGCCTTCAAACGCCGCCAGAAGCGAGTACTCCACGCGCTGAAAAGCCGGCGCAGACGCGGGCGCACCCCAGAATGGATCGGCAGCCTTGAGGAACTCCTCGTCCAGCGCGAGATGGAGGTCAAGCCCTGCCAAAGCTGCGACGTCTCCTGACGGAATCAGTGCATAGTAGGTCGGCGTCTCGGGGCCAATATCGACTTTGAAGGCGCCGATCCGATCGATGCCCATGCGAGTCAGCGCTGGAATGAGCGCACCTGCCAGATAGTTCTCTGTCAGCTTCAACTGCGGGCCGTTCATGAGGGAGTAGCGGCGAAGCTGGTAATGTTCGCGGGCAGGTGCGGCGTGCGCAGGCACGCTGCCGGCGATTGCAGCACCGGACGCAGCAAGAGAAGCGGAGAGAAACTGGCGGCGATCCATGAAGCCCTCCTGGGGTCAGGATCACTCTAAACGATCCGATCCTCAGATGAATCGGGCTCGGTCACTCTTCGCCGATGTCTTCGTTCCAGACTTCGGGATGCTCGGCGATGTAGCCCTCGAGCAGTTCGCGACAGTCACGGTCGTCGAGATCGATGACTTCCACACCATTCTCGCGCAGCCAATCGAGCCCGCCGGGAAAAGTGCGGCTCTCGCCTACGACGAGCGTTCCGATGTGAAATTGCCGAACCAGGCCGCTGCAGTACCAGCAGGGAGCCAGCGTCGTGACCATGATCATGTTGCGATAGCTGCGCTGGCGGCCAGCGCGGCGGAACGCGTCGGTCTCGCCGTGCATGCTGGGGTCGCCGTGCTGCACGCGCCGGTTGTGCCCGCGGCTGATCAACTCGCCGGTTTGCTTAAACAGCGCAGCTCCGATCGGAATGCCGCCCTCGATCCGCCCGTAGCGCGCCTCTTCAAACGCCACCGCCAGCATCTTCTTATAGCGTTGAAGGACTTCCACGGTTCCTGCGCTCGTGCTTACATCGCCCACAAACTCGATGATACGAGAAGGATTTCGTGGGCTAAGGCCGCACTAACGGCGAGACCGCCTCTTTCTTAAGAATTGTTAAGCCGTGAGGCTGGCCAAGGCAGCCCCGGCCCGTGCTATCTCGATGAAAAGCTGGGAGAAAGGAAGCGGAGGCCAGCCGTTTCGGCACAGTATCGGACCCTTGTTCGAGGGGTTCGATGGAGCTTGACTTCGAGCGCGCTTCAAGATGTACGGTGATCTTATGCAAAACGCGGGATACACCATACGGAGCATGGCAGAGCGGTGCGGAATGACCGCGCACACGCTTCGCTACTATGAGCGCGTGGGGCTGATTCAGCCGGTCGGACGCGCGCGCAACGGTCACCGTCGCTATTCCGATGCCGATGAGGCGTGGTTGCACTTCCTCCATTGCATGCGCGCGACCAGCATGCCGATTCGCGAGATGCAGCGTTACGCCGAACTCCGCGAGAAGGGCGATGCTACAAGCCTCGAGCGGCGCAAGATCCTGGAAGACCATCAAGCGGGGATTGCCGCCCAGATCGTCGAGCTGCAGCAGGCGCACGCGCTGTTGACCCACAAGATCGCGAACTACAAGAAGATTGAAGAGCGCATCCGCATCAACCGGCCGGTGTTGTCCGAGCCTGAAGTCGACTGCGAGCTCGAACCCGTCGGCTAAACCGCGAACTACTCCAGAGGTACCGTCATGAAGACGCGCAGGCTAGGCGCGAATGGGCCCACGGTCTCGGCCATTGGCTTGGGCTGCATGGGCATGAGCGAGTTCTATGGAGCGCGCGACGACCAAGAGTCGTTGGCCACCATCGATCGCGCTCTTGAACTCGGCATCGACTTTCTCGACACTTCCGATGTTTATGGACCGCATATTAATGAGGTCCTGGTGGGCAAGGCCTTGAAGGGACGACGCAACCGCTTCTTTGTTGCAACCAAGTTTGGCATTCTGCGCGACCCGAATGACCCTACCCGGCGCGGCGTCGACGGCAGCCCAGCCTATGTGCGCAAGGCAATCGAAAGCAGCCTGCAGCGCCTGGGCATCGACACCATCGACCTCTACTATCAGCACCGCGTCGATCCCAGCACGCCGATCGAAGAGACTATCGGTGCCATGGCTCGGCTGGTGGAAGAAGGCAAAGTTCGTTATCTCGGGCTCTCTGAAGCTGCTCCGGCCACGCTTGAGCGCGCGCATCGTGTGCACCCCATTACCGCCCTGCAAACCGAGTACTCCTTATGGTCGCGTGAGCCGGAGTCGGAAGTTCTCCCGCTGTGCCGGCGGCTCGGCATCGCTTTCGTCGCCTACAGCCCGCTCGGGCGCGGCTTCCTGACGGGCGCGATTCAGAGTGCGGCAGACTTCGCTGCCGACGACTGGCGCCCCAACAGCCCGCGCTTTCAGGGCGAAAACTTCGAGCACAATCTGGAGCTGGTGAAGAAGGTGAGGCAGTTCGCAGAGGCGTCGGGTGTGACGCCTAGCCAGCTGGCGCTGGCCTGGGTCCTGTCGCAGGGCGAAAACATCGTGCCGATCCCTGGAACCAAGCGCAGAAAGTATCTGGAAGAAAATGCCGGCGCAACGGACTCTTTGCTGGCTCCCGATGTCCTGCAATCCTTGGGCGACGTGTTCCCGCCGAACGTAGCGGCGGGGGATCGATACAACCCGGCGATGAAGGCTTTGGTCAACGTCTGAGCGCTCAAATCACCGGGTGAATCAGACGGAGTTATCTCTGTCGCGGATCGCAGCGCTTCTCCACGTTTCGATTCGGAATTGTTCCACAGCGTTAACGGTTTGTTGTTTAGCGCTGCAAACCCCTCCTATCCATGGTCGATCTCGGGTAGGATGGCTGCACGCGGGCTTCGGCCCGAGGAGGTCTCCTGTGGCAGATTCTCTTCCTCCCCACCTAAGACATCTGCGCGCCCAATCATCTGATCGCACGCTCGCTCCGGACCAGCAGCCGGTGGAGCTCGAACCGCTGTCGCCTTCCGCTACCGGCCGGTTCAGTCGGCGCTCCTTCCTGTCGGGTCTCGGTGCGACAAGCCTGCTTGCTGGGACCGCTCCCCTGGCCGCCGCCGCACCTGCAATTGCGCCGGTGACCGACGAACCTACAAATGCGGGCGGCACATCAACCGTGACTCTGCGCATCAATGGCAAGGAGTACACACTGCGTGGACTGGACACGCGGGCCACGCTCCTCGACACGCTGCGCGAACGGATTCATCTGACCGGCACCAAGAAGGGCTGCGATCACGGCCAATGCGGTGCCTGCACTGTGCATGTGAACGGCCGACGCGTGAACAGCTGCCTCTCGTTCTCGGTCATGCACGAAGGCGACGAAATCACGACGATCGAGGGCCTCGGCCAGCCCAACAACCTGCATGCGATGCAGGCAGCCTTTGTCGAGCATGACGGATACCAGTGCGGCTACTGCACCAGCGGCCAGATCATGAGCGCGGTCGCTCTGCTGAAGGAGCCGGTTGGGCCCACGGACGAAGACATCAAGCACGCCATGGCCGGCAACATCTGCCGTTGCGGCGCCTACACTAACATTCTTGCCGCGGTAAAGCGCGTACGGGCCCAAGCGTGACGAAGGAGCAACTCCATGCAGACTTTTGACTACATCAAGGCGTCCAGCGTCGACAAGGCATTGGCCGGCGCATCGGCAGGCAAGTTCATTGCTGGCGGCACAACGCTCGTCGACCTGATGAAACTCACTGTCGAAAAGCCTCAATCGCTTGTCGACATCAATCTGCTCCCGCTGGACAAAGTCGAGCCGTTGCCAAACGGCGGATTGCGCATTGGCGCGTTGGTGCGGAACTCCGACCTCGCCTGGAATGCAGAAGTAAAGGAGAAGTACGCCGTGCTGGCTGAGGCGATCCTTTCCGGCGCCTCTCCGCAACTGCGTAACATGGCCACGACCGGCGGCAATCTGCTGCAGCGCACGCGGTGCGCCTACTTCCGTGAGCCCAGTGCCGGGCTGCCCGGAGGCTACGGCTGTAACAAGCGCACCCCGGGCTCGGGATGCGCCGCGCTCGAAGGCTTTCACCGCATCCACGCGATTCTCGGCACCAGCGATCACTGCATCGCGACCCATCCTTCCGATATGTGCGTTGCCATGGCCGCTCTCGAAGCCGTGATCCATGTCGAAGGACCGAAGGGCAAACGGACGATTCCGATCGGCGAGTTTCACAAGCTGCCAGGCGACACACCCCACATCGAAAACGCGCTCGAGCCGGGCGAGCTGATCACCTACGTAGATCTGCCCAAGCCGATCGAGGGGGCGAAGTCTACATACCTGAAACTCCGCGATCGCGCCAGCTATGAATTTGCGCTTTCATCTGCTGCGGTAGTCGCCAAGGTCGAAGGCGGCCATATCCGCTATGTGCGCGTGGCGATGGGTGGCGTGGGCACCAAGCCTTGGCGCTCGCACGAGGCCGAAGCCGCGCTCCTGGGCAAATCCGCAGACGTGGCCACATTCCGCAAGGCAGCCGAAGCTGCGCTGGCTCAAGCAAAGCCGCGCACCGACAACGCCTTCAAGGTGGAACTGGCCAAGCGCTGCCTGGTGCGCACGCTGAAGATGGCAACGGCTTAGCTCGGAGGGCCGGTACGCACCCAGGTCAGCTCGTTGCCTGGGCTCGGAACGAAACGCTCGTCGAACCCCGGAGACTTTCGTATGGCGACGCAAACACTTTCCCCCGCAGCCAGTATCATTGGCGCGGCCGTGCCTCGCATCGATGGACCGTTGAAGACCACAGGCACTGCACGTTATGCCGTCGATCACGACTTTCCCAATCTCGTGCATGCGATCGCTGTGCAGAGCACGATCGGCAAAGGCCGAATCCGGACCCTGGATCTGAGTGCGGCCGAGAAGATGCCTGGCGTGCTGCTTGTCTTTCACAACGGGAACATGGAGAAGGTCTACCGGCTCTTTCAGGGCCAGGACGATGGCAGAACCAACGAAGCGCGTCCGCCGTTTGAGGACGACAACATCTACTACTGGGGTCAGTTCGTTGCAGTCGTCGTAGCCGAGACGGTGGAGCAAGCCCGGGCGGCAGCGGCAGCAGTGCAGGTCGAATATGACGTCGAATCGCCCGATGTGCGCACCGATCTGAGTGCGGACTTCGATGGCAAACGTGAGGGCAGCTGGAAGCGCGGCGATCCGGACCAGGCCCTTGCAGCGGCGTCCGTTGTGCTCGACGAGACCTACTCTACTCCCGTCGAGACCCACAACCCGATGGAGATGCACGGCACAGTTGCGGTGTGGGACGGCGACAACGTCACTCTCTATGAGTCGTCACAGGGCGTAGTGAACCATCGCCGTGTAATGGCCGAAGTGCTCGGTGTGCCCTACGAAAATGTGCGTGTGATCTCACGCTTCATCGGCTCGGGATTTGGCGGCAAGCTGTTTCCGTGGCCGCAATCGACCATGGCTGCCGCGGCAGCGCACAGGTTGCGGCGTCCCGTCAAACTCAGCGTCGATCGCCGCATGATGTTCTCGAACGTCGGTCATCGCCCACGGACGCAGCAACGCATTCGTCTCGGCGCGACACTGGACGGCAAGCTGACCGCGATTCGCCACGACTTCTACACGCAGACCTCAGAGCTCGACGACTTTGTCGAACACTGCGGGGAGCAGACACCCTTCCTCTATAGCTGCCCGAACCTCGAAGTCACCACGGCGATGGTTCGGCGCAATGTGGGCGCGCCGGCGCCGATGCGCGGACCGGGCGCGGTGCCGGGTCTCTTCGCGCTCGAGTCGGCGATGGATGAACTCGCGGTGAAGCTGAAAATGGACCCGCTGGAGTTGCGCCTCAAGAATGACGCCGAGCGCGACGAAGGCAAGAACCTTCCTTTCTCTTCGCGGCATTTGAGAGAGTGCTATCAGGTCGGAGCCGAGAAGATCGGCTGGAAGCAGCGCACACCCGAAGTCGGGTCGATGCGCCGCAACGGCAAGATCATTGGCCTGGGCGTCGGTGCAGCGTCTTGGTCGGCGGCCCGCATTCCCTGCACGGCGACGTTCGAGTTCTGCCCCAACGGCCGCGTCTGCGCGCGCTGCGCGACGCAAGATATCGGCACCGGCACCTACACGCTGTTTGCTCAGGTTGCACACGAGAAGACCGGTGTCCCGATAGACCGTATTGACGTGTTCCTCGGCGATACCTCTCTGCCCGATGGCCCTACCTCCGGCGGCTCGATGGTCACGAGCGCCATCCTGCCCGCGGCCAGCGCGGCCGTAAATCAAGCCGTCTCGCGCCTGCTCCACATCGCAGCACAGACCCCCGGCTCGCCTTTCCACGGTACGCAGCCCGATTCACTCACCGTGGCCGACGGTCGGGTCATCGCGAAAGCGCAGCAACCGCAAGTCGTCGGAGTCGCCTTGCACTCCGGTGCGGACATGACCGCGAACAGTCTGCCCTTCGAGGACGTGCTCAAGCTGGCAAATCTGAGCGGCATCTCGGCCACCGGCCGTACGTTTCCTTCGTTCGAAGACCCCAAAGCCCAGAAGTATTCGTTGCACTCGTATGGCGCGCACTTTGCCGAGGTCGAATGGGAACCGGAGATTGCACGGATTCGCGTGAGCCGCATCTTCTCCATCTTCGACTGCGGCCGCATCATCAATAAGAAAGCCGGAACCAATCAGATCCTCGGCGCGGCTGTGATGGGTCTCGGTATGTCGCTCTTCGAAGAGACGCACTATGACAAGCACTTCGGTCAGCCCATCAACGGCAACTTTGCGGACTACATTGTGGCTACCTGCGCCGATTTGCCCGAGCTCGATGTCACCTTCCTCGACTTTCCGGACCTGATCGTGAACGAGTATGGCGCGCGTGGCATCGGTGAGATCGGCATGGCCGGTGTAGCCCCGGCCATCGCTTCGGCGGTTTACCACGCGACTGGCGTGCGTGTACGCGAGCTACCCATTCGCATCGAGGATCTACTCCAGTCGAAGGTGCTTGAAGCCTGAAGTGTGGGACTGAAAGAAGGACGAACTAAATGAGCACGACTCCCGACTCGATCATTGGCGTAGCGACTCCGCGCATTGATGGACCCCTGAAAACCACAGGCTCCGCGGAATACGCAGCAGACTTCCACTTCGAAGCCATGGCACATGCCGTGCCGATCGGCGCCATGATTGCCTGCGGACGTATTCGGTCTCTTGATACAAGTGCTGCCGACAAAATGCCGGGCGTCCTCCTCGTGCTGCACCATGGCAATATCAGCCCGCTCTACCGCACGGTTCCAGGCGACGACAACGCCACCAATAGCGAGGTGCGCTCAACGTTTGAAGACGACGTGATTCGCCACTGGGGACAGCACATCGCCGTCGTCATCGCCGACACGCTGGAGCAGGCCACCGCAGCAGCGGCTGCCGTCAAGATCGAATACGAGCCGCAGACCGCAAATCTTCGCACCGGCCTCGACGACTACACCGGAGAGCGCAAATCCGCTTCCAAGCGCGGCGATCCCGACGCGGCCTTCGCCTCAGCTCCGATCAAAGTCGACCAGACATACATCACGCCAATCGAGACCCACAACCCGATCGAGATGCACGCCTCCGTTGCAGTCTGGAACGGCGATCGCGTCACGTTGTATGAAACCTCGCAAGGAGTAGTCAATCACCGTGCAGTCATGGCGCAAGTGCTGGGACTGCCGTTGGAGAATGTTCGGGTCGTCACGCGCTTTCTGGGTTCCGGTTTTGGCGGCAAGCTTTTCCCCTGGCCACACACCGCGATGACGGCCGTCGCTGCGCAGCGCTTGAATCGCCCCGTCAAGCTGAGCCTCAACCGGCGCATGATGTTTTCGAGTGTCGGCTATCGGCCGCGCACCGAACAGCGCATTAAGCTCGGCGCAACCAAAGAGGGCAAGCTGCTGGCCCTGCGGCACGACTATCTCAACGTGACCTCACAGCTCGACGATTTCAACGAAGGCTGCGGAGAAGCCACCCCTTATCTTTACAGCGTCGCCAATCTCGAAGTGACAAGCGGCCTGGTGCGCCGCCACGTCGGCGCGCCGATGTGGATGCGCGGTCCCGGCGCGGTGCCCGGGCTGTACGCACTCGAGGCGGGCATGAACGAGCTGGCCGAAGAGCTGCAAATTGACCCCTTGCGGTTGCGGTTGCTGAACGACGCCGAAAAAGATGAAAGCAACAACATGCCCTTCTCGTCGCGGCACTTCAAGGAGTGTCTGGAGGTGGGCGCAAAAAGGTTCGGCTGGGAGAAACGCACCGTAGGCATCGGTTCCATGCGGCGCGACGGCAAGATTGTCGGCTGGGGCATGGCTGGCGCAAGCTGGGTGGCCTTGCGGCTCCCCTGCACTGCGTCGGTTGAGTTTTGCTCGAACGGCCGGCTTTGCGTGCGCTGTGGCACGCAGGACATCGGCACCGGCACCTACACCGTTTTCGCCCAGGTGCTCAGCGAGAAGACCGGCGTGCCGCTCGATCGCATCGAAGTGATTCTCGGCGACAGTGCATTGCCCGATGGCCCCATGTCCGGCGGGTCAATGGTCACGGGTTCCGTACTCAACGCCATCGCAGCGGGTGCGGATGACGCGATCCAGAAGCTGCAGAAGCTTGCCGCCGCTGTCGACGGCTCGCCCTTCCAGAACGCGAAGCTCGAGAACGTCGCTTTCACGAAGGGTCGCATTCACGGCAAAGAACAGGATCCCGCCTCGGGCCTGCACTTCGCCGATCTGCTCAAAATGGCGCGACTGAACGGCATCAGCGCCGAAGGCAAAACGCAGCCGAGTTGGGAAGATCCGAAGGCTAAATCCGTCTCGCTCCATTCCTACGGTGCACAGTTCCTTGAAGTGGAGTGGGAACCCGACATCGCCCGGCTGCGTGTGAGCCGTGTTGTCACCGTCATCGACGCCGGCCGCATCATCAACCCGCGTGCAGCGGCCAATCAGATTGCCGGCGCCGTGGTGATGGGCGTGGGCATGGGCTTGCTCGAAGAAACGATCTACGATCAGCGCACCGGGCAGCCCATCAACGGCAGCATGGCTGACTACCTGGTGGCCACATGCGCCGATGCACCATCCATCGATGTGACCTTCCTCGACTATCCCGACCCGGCCATGGGCGAGTTCGGTGCGCGCGGCGTGGGCGAGATCGGACTGGCAGGTGTTGCCCCGGCTATCACTGCCGCGGTCTATCATGCAACCGGTGTCCGCGTGCGCGAGTTGCCCGTCCGCATCGAGCATCTGCTGCAATCCAAGATCGTCACCGTCTAAAGGAATATGAACGACCTCGGACCTATCCTGACCCTGTGGCGCGCACTCGAAAGCTCAGGGACGGATTACGTTCTGGCCACGGTCGTCTTCGTCGAAGGGTCGAGCTATCGCAAGCCGGGCGCATGCATGCTGCTGGCACAGGATGGCCGCCGTGCGGGCACCGTGAGCGGTGGATGCCTGGAAGCCGAAGTGGCGCGGCGTGCGTGGTGGCTCACGTCGTCAGGCCCGGTTGTGGAGCGCTACTCCACACAGGACGATGAAGACGAACGCCCCTATGGCTCGGGCTGTGGCGGCGTCGTCTATCTGCTCCTGGAGCGCAAGCAGAATGCCGGACCGCTGCTCAAGCTTCTTGAGCTCGCCTTCAACCAGCGTGCAACCATCGGCATCGCGACCGTTCTCGATGGCCCGCACATCGGTCAACGACGGGCCACGGGATTGGACGAGCCGAGTGCAGACGCTGACCTGAGAATCCGAGCCGATCTTGATGAGTTGGCCGAGCGAGCGTTCGATCATCACGCCTCATTTGAACGAACGCTCACTCTAGAGGGCGTCCCGACGCGCATCCTTGCCGACTATCGCCCGGCCCGGACAGGCCTGTGGATCTTCGGCGCCGGAGACGATGCAAAGCCGCTCGCGCAGTTCGCGCTGGGACTGGGTTGGTTTGTCGCAGTCGCCGACGGCCGTTCGCACCTGGTCACGCGCGACCGATTCCCTGCGGTAGACGATCTGCGGGCGTTGCCGGTCTTGAATTTGCCCGCAGAAGCACCGCAGAATATTTCGTTGCGTGCCACCGATGCCGCAGTCGTGATGACCCATAGCTTCGATCAGGATTCACGCGTCCTGGCATCGATCCTGGGAGCCGACACGTTGCCGGCCTATTTGGGAGTCCTGGGCCCACAACGCCGCACGAACGAACTGCTGGCCGAGGCCGCCCGCCTTCTGCAGTTGCCGGCCACCGCGGATCGTGTGGAGAAGTGGCTCGGCTCTATGCATGCTCCCACCGGGATCGACGTTGGCGCCGACACCCCGGCGGCCATCGCTCTTTCGATTCTCGCTGAAATTCAGCAGACGCTCACCTCGGCGACAGGTCAGCCGTTGCGCACCGTGCGTGCGACTCGCGCAATTGGTGCACAAATGCTGACTTCCTGATCCTTCGTTCAGCGCTGCGGAAATCCTTAGGCAGCCTTGTTCGCCAGATGTGCTTCAAGCACTTCGAGGAACTTAGCCAACCACGCTGGATGCGCTGTCCATGCGGGCCCTGTGACCAAATTGCCGTCCACAACGGCATCGCTGAAATCGACCTTCACGAACGTGCCGCCTGCCAGTTCGACCTCGGGCGCGCAGGCAGGATACGCATTGAGCTTCTTGCCCTTCAGCACACCCGCAGCGGCCAGCAATTGAGGTCCATGGCACAAGGCCGCGATTGGCTTGCCGGCTTTGTCGAAGTATCGGACCAGGTCGAGTACCTGATGGTTCAGCCGCAGATACTCCGGCGCGCGACCACCGGGAATCACTAACGCGTCGTAGTCGGCCGCCTTCACCTCGTCGAAGGTCGCATTCAGCGTGAAGTTGTGCCCGCGCTTCTCGGAGTAGGTCTGGTCGCCTTCAAAATCGTGAATCGCGGTCCGCACCTGCTCACCCGCTTTCTTGCCCGGGCAAACGGCATGAACGGTGTGGCCCACCATCTGCAGTGCCTGGAAAGGAACCATGATTTCGTAGTCCTCAACAAAATCACCGGCCAGCAGCAACAACTTCGCGGCTTTCATTGCATTCGTCTCCTCTACCTCAGATGTCCTAGCTTACAAAGCTAATCCGTTTTGCTTTCGGTCACGTGAATCTCCTGCTCCCCGGGTCGCAGGATTTCCTCACTCCAGTGTTTGCTTGTTCGTGCGAGCCTCTCCCGAAACTGATCACGCCACCAATCCGCCAACCCGGGTGTTTCGGCAAACTCGTTGGCAAGGTCAGGATCGAACTCCAGGTAGAGGCAGCGATTGATCGCTGGAATCGAAGCACTCCCGTTGAGTCGCTCCTGCATGATCCAGTCATCTCCCTGCTGTACGGCGCCTGGATCGAGTACGCGCAGGTAGAAACCCGTGCGGTTTTCGCGAATGGTAAGTTTCACCCAATCGGCTCGTCCCGCACGCCGCGCTTGCGTCTCGCACGGAACGCGAGGTCCGGAGACCTGCACACGAGCTGAGCCGATCGCGATCACGTCCCCGGCACAGACGTCGGTTTCCTTGAGTCCGCTTAAGACGATGTTCTCGCCGAGATGGCCGTGATCGAGTCGAACGCCGTAGTCGTCGCGCCAGAAATCGTAGTGGTCTGCGAGGTGTACACAGACCGCGGAGTCACGACCACCATGGTAGGGCTGCGCAACTTTGTCCCCGTCGAATCCTTCCGTCGACAATTGGACCGACCCATCGACTCGCCTGCGCGCAATGGACGACACCCATTCGCCGCGGTCGTCGCGAAGAGCCTTCGGACTTCCGACAAATATTGCTTCAACGATGGCCATGGGCCGTCTCTCCACGCGCTGATCCCTGTTGCTTGTTATAGGATGCATCGCCCGCTTCGGCCAGATGCAGGACACATCGCCGGACCGAGAGTGACTATCGAACCCACACTCTGCGTCCCATAGAATTCACTTTATGCCTTCACCCAGCACAAAGCTCGAGGATCTCAACACTCGCATCGTTGCCTGCGATCGCTGCCCGCGGCTTCGAGCCTACTGCGCCGAAGTTGCCAGGGTGAAACGGCGCGCCTATCGAGATTGGGAGTACTGGGGTAGGCCTGTCCCTTCGTTTGGTGACCCCCACGCACGGGTCCTCGCTCTGGGCCTTGCTCCTGGCGCGCATGGCTCGAATCGCACAGGCCGGCCCTTCACCGGCGATGGGTCGGGAGACTTCTTGTATCCCGTCCTGCACGAGGCAGGTTTTGCCTCGCAGCCGAACGCCACCTCGCGCGACGACGGCATGAAGCTGACTGACCTATGGATCACTTCGGTCGGTCGCTGCGCACCGCCCGGCAACAAGCCCGCGCCCGATGAACTGCGCAACTGCTCGCCGTGGCTCGACAAGGAGATTCGCTTGCTGCAAAATCTGCGGGTGGTGGTTTGCCTCGGCCGCATCGCGTTCGATGGGCTGCTCGCGCACGCTCAGCGGAAAGGCGTCATCTCTTCACGCACGGGCTACACCTTTGCGCATAGAGCCGAGTTCACTCTGCCGAACGGCCTGCGGGCAATCGCCAGCTTTCACCCATCTCTGCAGAATACGAATACCGGCAAGCTCACGCGACCCATGTTCCTCTCTATCTTCCGACGCGCGCGTGAGATTGCGGACATCGCAGCACTCCCCGAGCGCGCCCTAAAATAGGACCGACCATGGATGACTTTTCAAAAACGATCCTGAAAGAACTCCTCCCCATTGGGCAACCGTTGCCGACGCCGAAGGGCAAGAAGGACAAGCGCCAGGACGCGCTTGACCACCTTTCTGCACCAATTCTTCTGGAGCGCGCCGCCTATCTCAAGAAGCTGGCCAGGGCCAGTGAGGGCAGCGCAAGCGAAGTTCTCAAGGAGTATCCGCGGCACGCGATCCATCTGCTGGTGCGCAGCCGCAATGGTGGTGCCGAACAGCATGAGCGCTTCGCCGATTTGTTCTTCGTGATCGACGGCCGTGCGTCACTGCTCACCGGCGGAGCGATCGACAATGCAATGACCATCGCTCCCGGAGAAATCCGCGGCGCTGCGGTTCAAGGCGGTACCCAGCAGGAACTCCGCGCCGGAGATCTGGCTCATGTACCGGCCGGCCTGCCGCACCAAATGCTCGTTTCAGGGGACAAGTTCGTGACCTGCCTGGTGCTCAAGATCGAGCAGGATCCAAAGACGTCCTGAATAATTCTCTCGATCGCTGGAGCAGCACGAGCCGTGCATGTGGCAGGCGGATTCGATCTGCAAGCTAGTCAGGAGCGACTGCTGCCCTTCCGACCAGATGCCCGGAGAGTGGTCGTGCCTCGCGAGGATCGCGGCGCATCTTGACCTTGGGATCGGTCCACTGTTGATTCCACTACGAGCACAAGGGCGCCAGGAGGCACCCTTGCTGGGAATTGTCTGCCTCTGTTCCAGCTACTGCAGCAGTTTCAACACGGCCTGTTGGGCCTGATTGGATTGCGACAGGGCTGCCATGCCGGTCTGCTGCAGGACGTTGTACTGCGTCATCTGCGCGACCGTCTGTCCGATGTCGGCGTTCTCGATATTGTTCTGGGCCGCGGTCAGGTTTGTGACCTCGGTGTTTTCGACGTTGGAGTCCGCATTCAACTGGTTGACGGATGCGCCGATGGCGCCGCGGTTTGCAGCAACCGTGCTTACCGCCGCGCTAACGTCAGCCAGGGCCGTCTGCGCATTGGCCGCAGAAGTCAGGTTCGTGCCGGTCAAGCCGAGAGCCGCCGTTGTCAGAGCATTGATCGTGGTCGCGATCGTGTTGCTGCCAGTAGCCGTGCCATCCGAAGTGTAAACGTTGGCGGTGGTGCCGAATACTGCCGTGCCGTTGTAGTTCGTCGTCGCGCCGATGTTACCGATCTCAGTCAGAATCGACTGGTATTCCGTGTCCAGTGCGGTCGCCTGGGGGGCCGAGAGGCCGCCCGTGGATGCTTCCGTCGCCAGTGTCACTGCGCGGTCGAGAAGGCTCGTAACCTGGGAAAGTGCGCCGTCTGCGGTCTGCAACAGGCCCACGCCGTCCGAGGCATTCTGGCTCGACTGTGTCAGAGCCGCGATGTTCGCCTGCAGGCCGTTCGCGATCGAGAGACCGGCAGCGTCGTCTGAACCGGAGTTGATCTTCAGACCGGTCGAGAGTTGGGTCAGCGTTTTCTGCAGGTCCGCCTGCGTGTTGGACAATGCGTCTTCGGCGGTCAGAGACGAGATGCTGTTCAGGATGCTAAGCATTTTACTGCTCCTTTTTCCTTCGCCGGCCGACCGCCTCCGCTGCGCCTTTGGGCTGAGACCGGTGTGAGTGTACGCGATGTCGAGCACGCAACAACGCGCACGACTTCGCTGGCTACCTCCTTCGCAATTGGCGCGCCAAAGTCTGGGAGTCGGTCGACGAATGACAGCGTAGAGTGATCATTCTTGAGGCTAAGTCTATTCATATGAACACAAACTTTAGTAAGCCTTGATCGGTTCGGGTGTCACTGTCTTAGCTGCTCTCATCGAAATCTCATCAAGAGCTGCCCGCGTCGCGCCTCCGATTCGCTTACGGAGTGCAGGGAAAAATGTGCTTCGAGAAAGGTCTGCTTGTGCGCGTCGCGAGCGGCCGAATGCCGGGGCCTCGCTGGGAGAGCCCGGAGAGTACGAACCCTTGCACGCCAGTTCGCCGCAGACCGCTTCGATGAAAGCGGTAAACGAGACCGGGCACAATCTGCCTGGTCCACTAGGCAAAGCTTGCCCGGATCCGGCTCCTACTAGGCATTTGGCAGCCTTCGATAGGCAAGGGGACGCCCTCGCCGGCCGGAAATCGAGGAACGCAACAATGGGCCGAGATAAAGGGAACTTGTTAAGCTTGACCGACTCAGTCTCTCGAACTGCCGACCGCGATCAGCGATCGAACCGACCGCTCCCCAACGCAGAACAGCAGCCTACGGCTGTCAGACTCGTCTATTGATCGCCGACACAAAAGCGGCCCAGCGAATAGGCTCCGAGACCTCGCGCTCCGCAGAAAGGGTACCTGCGGGTTGGTTCGTCCCTTTTTCTGGAGCGGGAGACCGGGATCGAACCGGCGACATTCAGCTTGGGAAGCTGACGTTCTACCACTGAACTACTCCCGCTCAGCTTTTCGTCATTTTACTCTGCGCCAGCCGCGCTGTCAGCGCAACTCTGTGCCAAGCTGAGCAATCCTGAAGAGGCAAAAGGGGAGCAACGTCGTATCCGAGATTGATCGGCTGTCGTAGAATGAGGCGGCTTTCGGAATACGCTTTCTTGCGCGGCAAAATCTAGCCGTACGTTGGAGAGCTTCTGGAAAACAATCGCAGCTTCAGGGATGGACCACGATGAAGAAATCGCTCCGCAAATGGATAGCTCTGCCCGTTACTCTGCCGGTTCTCATGGGGAGCCTGTTCGTTATGACTAGTCCTGCACAAGAAGTCACCGAGATTGGCGGCCAGAAACTCGTTACACTCCACCGCGCCGCCGTCAGCAAAGCCAAGCCCGAATTCACCAGCGTGACCCTCGCGCCCGGCCGGGGCATGGAGCTGATCCAGATCACCGCGAACTTTCCGGGCAAAGGCAGCGTGAGTGTTCTGGCATCTCCCGACCTGGCGACCGCCAAACAGATGCTGGACGAAAAGGACACGCCGAACGGCGATCTCGGCTATCGTCTCGGATCGGTTTTCCTGGTTCCCTATCCGAACCGCATACGCGGCAAGCTTTCGGCAGACGGCAAGACTCTTGCGACCTCGTGGGAGGGGCACACCATCACACTGCCGGCGAACAACATCGGCAAGAACCCTGAGGCCGAGCGCCATGCGATGCATGGGCTCATTCTCAAAGCCAAGACCGACGACGTGAAGGTGAAGGACATCGCTGGTGGGCAGGAAGTCACGGGTGTGATTCACGCCGGGGACTTCGGCGGGCACTGGCTCTCGAAGACCGATCTTGACGTCACCATCTCGCTCACAGCCGAGGCCGTCGATGCCAGCATCGTGGCGCACAACGTGGGCGCCGTTTCGGAACCGATGGCGATCGGCTGGCATCCCTACTTCGCGCTGCCTTCGGGCGATCGCACGCAGGTGCGGATTCACATCCCTGCCTGGGAGATGGCGGAAGTCGATGGCTACGACAATGTGTTTCCGACCGGAAAGATCAAACCCGTCGATGGGACGCAGTACGACTTGCGCGCGCCCGGCGGTGTCGCTCTGGCCAAGAACTTCTACGACGACAACTGGAGCAAGCTGACCTGGGCGAATGGCGCTGTGACCGTGAAGGTGATCGACCCGGCCGCGAAGTATGGCGTCGACATTGTCGGGATCTCGCCGGAGATCAAAACCATCCAGATGTATGCGCCGCCGGCGATGCAGTTTGTGGCCATCGAGGACCAGTTCAACTTCGCCGATCCGTTTGGCAAGGAGTGGGGCAAGATGGATACCGGCATGGTGACGCTGAAGCCCGGCCAGAGCACCAAGTGGCATGTACGGCTACACGTGTTTGTGCCGTAGGCGCATCGAACTGTCTCGCGATCACACGCGGGCAATTATTCTGCAAGTTTTTCTGTGGAAAAGAAGAATATCGGAGGGGGAGGGGGCCCGCGCTTCTCCTCTCAAAGGCGAAGGAAGAGAATCGCCCCCCCCGGGGGGAGGGGTGCCTCCTCCGCCTACCTATGCTCGATGCGTGATGGTGCGCGCCGACGACGCTCACTTCAGAGCTCAAAATCCATTGTGCAGGAAATGGGAGAAATTCTTCGCAACGATCTGCGCAGGGAATGACGTTCGCGGGGTGCGGCGCTTTCTCCGGTGTGCGCTTCGCAGGAACCGACGGGGCGGCCACGATACGACCGGAGTGCGCGTCCAAAGTGCGGATCGATTCATCAACTCAAAATCACTCCCTTCATGTCGGCGTCCATTGCTTCAAAGCCTTCAAGAACCACCCGCAGAGGCGTACCCTTCACGTTGACACGCGGGCGAAAAGACAGGGGAAAGACCCCCTTCTTATCCTTTCCGATCTTCTTGTAGTTCTCTGCTACTCTCGTGGGCGCATCTGGGACAAAGCGCAGCCACCCCAGATAGAAATTGACCTGCGATTGCCCGCCAAATTCGTTCGGCTGGAGGCAGCCAATGTCGTTCTCATCGCAACCGTAGAGATACCCTGTGCCCGCGGTTCCGTCTGCGAATACAACGTCAGCAGCAACAACGTGGGACCGGGCAGTCCTTCCGACAGCTCGGTTTTCTCGGTTGGCCTCACGGTCGCCTCATCCTGGCCCTCGGAGCCTTCCTCATCGGAACAGAACTCCCATATCGGATGATCGACAAAGTCCTGTGGCAAAAGTTCATAAACTAGCTTGCGCACACTAGATTCGTCACCACGGCTCCTTTAGAAGTGATTCGATATTGGCCCAATTTTAGTTCGGCCCGTATCACCCTCAATTCGGAAGGTGCTCTTCGGTCGACCTTGACCGCTATTCCTTGAATCCCAGCAGGTCGACGCGGCGGGCAATGTGGTCTTTGATCCAGTGCGGATCCCACCACTCCTTGGGATCGATCTGCACGCCGTCGAGTTGCATGGCGAAGTGGATGTGATCGCCGCCGGCCATGCCGGTCATGCCGCTCTTGCCCATCACCTGGCCGCGCTTCACCGTGTCGCCGACGTGCACGTCGATCTCGCTCATGTGGCCGTAGATGGTCTGCAGGCCGTAGCCATGATCGACCACGACGCAGTTGCCGTAGATGCCGAGCGGCGCGGCGTAGACGATCTGGCCGTCATTCGAGGCCTCAACGCCGACGTGCTGCGTGACGGCGAGATCGTAGCCGAGGTGCACCTGCTGGTCGATCTTCTTGCCGTGATAGATATAGTTGCGCAGATCGGCAAAGGTCGCCTCAGCCTGCGCGTGCGCCTGGCGCGCGAAGGGCTGCGACCAGAGAAACTTCTGCGCCGTCTTGAAGCGGAGATCAGAAAGAGTTTGATTGTTCGCTTTTCGCATCTCGCTGTTGATCTTCACAAAGCGGGCGACCGGATCGCCGGAGCCGTTTGGATCGAGTTCGTTGAGGACCTTATTCAGGAAGGCATCGCTGATCTGCAGGTCGTGGACCGTGTAATGCGGCTGCTCTTTTTTCGGGAATTGCACGAGGATGGGCTCGGTCACATCATTCCCAGTCCCAATAGACGCGTAGACCAAAGGCGTGGTTCCCTGCGGCATGTTCCACGCAAAGGCGAAGAGTGAAAACGAACCGGGTCTGCCGCCGGGCATCGGCCAGGAGCGATAGGTCTGATCGCCTACCTTCACACCGGACGAAGTGGAAGGACCGGAGACGCTGAACGTCACCAGGTCGGCCATTCCTTGATAGAGGTAGTGCTGGTCCGAATCGACGCTCAGCGAGGGCATGCTCGTGATCACTGTGACGTCGCGCTCGGCGCGCGCCTTGCGGCCGAGCAGATCGTTTGACGTTGCTTCAACGATCAGCTTCGCCGCGCCATCTTTGAGTTGCGGCGCCGTCTTGACGCCGGCGGTGAAACTCCAGCTTGTGTCGGCCAGTTTTGAAGGCTGCGCTGTCTCGCCGAGCGCAAAGCTCGCGCCGTTCTGCTCGATTGTGGCCGAAATCTTCCGAACGCCGCGCGGGTCTTGAACCTGTACACTGACGGGTGTCGCCTGGCCCAGCGTGGTTACAGAAGCAGGCAGATCGATCACGGGAGTCGCTGATCGTGCGAGAACGATCACGACGGGCACAACGACGATGAGCGCCAGGACGGAGAAGAGGAGGACTTTTCGCACTCCTCGATTCTAGTCTCGGTTGCGACCGCTAGTATTCACCGATCGGATTCAGACGCACTCTCTTTCCGCTTCGCGCCGATTCGCGCGCCGCATCGAGAATCTGCATCACTTTGACGTTGGTATCGAGCGCGCTCAGGTCGCCCGTATCGTGGACGTCACCGCGCAGTACAGCGGCGAGATAGCTGAGCGAGTTGCTCTCCCGCTCCGGCAACGGCGTCGCCTTGATCGTCTCCTCGTCGTTGTCGCGTTCATGACGCTCGCGGAGCTTGTCAGAGGCCACCGTGATCGCGTAGCCTGTCGCGCCGTATACTTCCATATCTTTGCGGCTGAAGGGCCAGTTCCACGAGCCTTGAATGACGGCCTGCGCACGCCGATACTGGAGCACGATTGTGGAATCGTCGTCGACGCGGGGATAAATCTCCGGCTTGTCGTGATGCACGACAGCCGTCACCGTCTCCGGTGTCTCACCATGCATCAGCCAGGTCATGAGATCGACGCCATAGCAGCCAAAGTCGTAGAGGGCACCCGCGCCGTTCTGTGCCGGATCGGTGAGCCAGTTCAGAAAATCAGAGGATACGCCGATCTCCTTCGGTCCCTGATGGCCGTCGTGCACCACGACGCGGCGGATGTCGCCAATGTTGCCGTGCGTCGCCTCGTCATACGCAGTCCGATTGCTCGCGTACCAGGTGGTCTCATAGTTCACCAGCACATGAATGTGCTTTTCGCGCGCGATTCTGCGAATGGCCAGGGCGTCGTCGAGTGAGATGGTCAATGGCTTCTCCACCATGACGGAGACGCCGTAATATGCGCCAACTTCGATGATGCGCCGATGCTCGGCGATCGATGTGTAAACCAGCAAAGCCTGTGGGCGGCGCTGTTCGATCATCTTGGCGGGATCTCTAAAGAAGAGATTGTCGGCGAGGTTATATTTCTGTTGATACTTTGCCTGCAGCGCCGGATCGGGCTCGACGATGCCCACCAGCTCCACATCGGGATGCTGTGGCAACTGCGCCAGAAAGCCCGCTACGTGATCGTGAACCAGTCCCACGATGGCCACGCGCAAGCCCTTCTGCACAGATTGTCCGTAGATCTGCGCCTGAAGTGGAGCCACGGCGGCGGTCAGGACGAAAGAAACGAGAGTTTGAGCAAAAGCCGCAGGCAATCGGCGCATGGGCAGGTCCTTCCTTTCCCCTTCTTCGTTGTTAAGGATAGACGGCTGCGCTTGGTCGTGCCGCTCGGAGCCAATGTCAACTTCGCCGTGGAAAAGTCCGTCTATTTCCCCATGCAGCTATCCGCCAGCCAAAAGCCTGCTGAGGTTCTTTTCCGCTGCCCGTGCTGCGGGTATCGCACGCTCGAAGCACCGGCGGCGATGAAATTGTGTCCGATTTGCTGGTGGGAGGACGATGGCCAGGAGGATGCCGACGCCTTCGAGATTCGACTAACCGTCAACGGCCATTTGAGTCTGGCCGAAGCGCGTGCTTCGTATGCTCGCTGCGGCGCCGCCGATCCGCGCTTCCTTCCTTATGTGCGCAAGCCCCAGGTCTCTGAAGAGTAACGTGACCTCCGCATGAACGCGGCGGCCAGCCCCGCCGTGGCCGGTTTGACCCCCACCCGCGAACCCTCTACCATGAGTGAAAGGAAATCCCCGAGCCACGCGGTGCTCCATTCGCCCGAGCGGCGCAGGCAGTTTCTTTGGCGCGCCGCGCCCGGAAGGCACACACGTTGAGTTCTACTGATACCCTCGAAAATTCTCCCAGCAACGAAACACCAGAGGCGCACCACGCCCACGATCACGAAGGCCACGAACATACGCATGGCCCGGTATTGAATCCGGATTGCACCCGCGAGCTGGTGCTCGATATTCCCGCCGAAGACGTCTCCAAGACATTCCGCGCGGTAACGCGCAACTATCAAAAGTACGCGCGCATTCCCGGCTTCCGGCCGGGCAAGGTTCCGGAATCGGTTGTCCGGAAGCGCTTCACCAGCGAGATTCGCAAGGAAGTGATCGATCAGCTTCTGCCACAGCGCTTCAACCAGGGCGTGCGCGATCTGGGCGTGGTCCCGGTGGGCCAGCCGCAGGTTACGGAGCTCACGATTGAAGACGGTCAGCCGCTTCATGTAAGAGCGGCGTTTGAGTATCTGCCGGCGTTTTCTATCGATGGCTACAACGACGTTGTCGTCGAGAAGCCTTCGGCTGCGGTCACCGAAGAAGAGTTCCAGCATGAGCTGACTGAGCTGCGCGAGTCGCGCGCCACCATCGAGCCGGTCGAAGAAGACCGCGCGATTGTCGACGCCGACTGGGCGCAGATTTCCTATTCGGGAAAGGTCGAAGACGAAGCCGATGCTGCCCCCATCGAAGGCCAGGACACGCTGGTCGAAGTGGGCGGCAAGGATACGGTCGAGGCCTTTACCCAGGTGCTGCGCGGCGCCAAGCCCGGGCAGGAACTGAAGGCTGAGGTCATCTATCCCGCCGACTATGCCGAGCCGAAACTGGCCGGCAAGAAAACCTCCTACGAAGTGACGGTGAAGGCAATCAAGAAGCGGACCGTGCCGGAGCTGAATGACGACTTCGCCAAGGAAGTAGGCAACTACGAGAGTCTGGCTCAGCTCGAAGAACGCATTCGCGAGCACATGGGCAATCGCAAGAGCCGCAGCGTCGCCGCCGAGACGAAGGACAGGCTGTTCGCAGCCATGAACGAGAAGTTCCAGTTCGCTGTTCCCGAATCGCTTGTACAGGATCAGATCGACACCCGGCTGGAGCGCGGTTTGCGCGCCTTGGCTGCGCAGGGGATGAACACGGAGCAGATGCGGAAGCTTGATTTCGGACGGCTGCGCACCGCACAGCGCGACGGAGCCATTGCCGAAGTGAAAGCCAACCTGCTGCTCGACAAGATCGCCGACGCAGAAGGCGTAACCGTAACCGATGAGGAACTGGACCGCGAAGTCCATATCGCGGCCCTTCAATCAAATGAACCGGTTGAGACGCTCCGCCAGCGTTTGACTCAGGATGGTGGGCTCGCTAGAATCCGGGAACAAATGAAGCGCGAAAAGACTGCGAATTTGCTGTACGAGAGGCTACCTGCCTAGTCAGCCGGCAGGGTCCTGAAGGGAACCGCTGCAGGCCTGGAGTCACCCCACTCCGAGCCGCGCAGCAATCAAGGGTAGGGGGCAAACCGCCCTCAACGGAAGAGCGAGAAGAGCGCCGAATGGCTTTAGTACCCATGGTGGTTGAGCAGACGAGTCGGGGCGAGCGCGCCTACGACATTTACTCGCGTCTGCTTCGCGATAACATCATCTTTCTCGGCACGCCGATCGACGATCAGGTAGCCAATCTCATAGTTGCGCAGATGCTCTTCCTCTCCGGCGAAGATCCGGAGAAGGATGTCCAGCTTTACATCAACTCCCCAGGGGGTTCGATTACTGCCGGGTTGGCCATTTATGACACCATGCAGTTCATCAAGAACAACGTGGTTACCTACTGCATCGGCCAGGCAGCCAGCATGGGGGCGTTTTTGCTGCTCGCCGGGACCAAGGGGAAGCGCTTTGCGCTGCCTAACTCCCGTATTCTCATTCATCAGCCGTCCATGGGCGGGTTGAGCGGGCAGGCCACAGACATCGATATTCACGCCCGTGAGATCCTGCGAATCCGGGAAATTACGAATACTCTGATGGCCCAGCACACCGGCCAGCCCCTCGACCGGATCGAACACGATGTGGAACGGGACTTCATCATGAACTCGCAGCAGGCCAAAGAGTACGGGATTGTGGACGAAATCATCGACCGGCCTCGCACTTAAGGACCATAGTCAAGTTACTCGAATCGCGGTATCTTATCAGGGGGTAGTGGAATGAAGACGCGCACGGGACCCGAAGAAGCGCTACGGTGCTCGTTCTGCCACAAGTCGCAGGACGCCGTGGCCAAGTTGATCTCGTCGCCGAGCGACTATCCTCGGGCCTATATCTGTGACGAATGCGTCGCGGTCTGCAACTCGATCCTCGAGGACGACCGCGGTGAAGCGCATCCCGCAACAACCGCCGGACACCTTCCCAAGCCCCAGGAAGTGAAAAGCTTCCTCGACGACTTTGTGATCGGGCAGGACCAAACCAAAAAGAAGCTCGCCGTCGCCGTTTACAACCATTACAAGCGCATCCAGATGAACCGCATGCGCAACAACGACGTCGAATTGGCAAAGTCCAACATTCTTCTAATCGGCCCTACCGGATCCGGCAAAACTCTTCTGGCCCATACCCTGGCCAAGATGCTTGATGTTCCCTTCGCCATTGTCGATGCCACTACGCTGACCGAAGCCGGCTACGTGGGCGAAGACGTCGAGAACATCATCCTCAAGCTGCTGCAGGCTGCCGACGGCGATGTCGCCCGCGCGCAGCAAGGCATCATCTATATCGACGAGATCGACAAGATCGGCCGCAAGGACGAGAACCCCTCCATCACCCGCGACGTTTCCGGCGAGGGCGTGCAGCAGGCTTTGCTGAAGATACTCGAAGGCACCGTGGCGAATGTGCCCCCGCAGGGCGGACGCAAGCACCCGCACCAGGAATTTACCGCGGTCGACACCACTAACATCCTCTTCATCTGCGGCGGCGCCTTTGTCGGACTAGAGCGCGTTGTCGGTCGGCGCGTCGGCAAGAAGGCACTCGGATTCAAGGCCGTCGATGCAGAAGCCGATGCAGCAACCACACGGTCGCATCGCGACACCGAATTGCTGCGCAAGACCGAGCCCCAGGACCTCATCAAGTACGGTCTGATTCCCGAATTTGTCGGTCGCCTGCCTGTCATGGGCATACTGGACGAGTTGGATGAACCGGCGCTGATCGAGATTCTCACCAAGCCACGCAACGCCATCCTGAAGCAATACCAGCGTCTCCTTGAGTACGAGAATGTCCGACTTCACTTCTCGACTGAAGCCGTGGGAGCGGTGGCTCGCGAAGCCCTGGCCCGCAAGGTCGGCGCGCGCGGCCTGCGCATGATCCTCGAAGAGCTGATGCTCGACCTGATGTATCACCTGCCCTCGAACAAGCGCGTACGGGATCTTGAGATCACCCGCGAAATGGTTGAGCGCCGCGACCTGTCGCCCTGTCTGCTCGAGAAGGCCGGATAACCCGTATTCGGACCCTGAAAGAAACTACCCTCACGCCAACTGGCTGAAGGTCATTTCCTTTTGCAGAAGATTCTGTTGCGCTTTTAGCGGTCGCCGGCGCTCGACTGCTGCGCCCACTCCATCGCCTTCCATTGCGTCCCAGAAACCAAAGCCTCAGGCACGTGGAGCTCTTCGCAGAGATGGCTCACGATATCCCACTCGCCGGCTTCGACCGCAAGCATCAGGTTGTAGAGCGGTGTCAGGCGGCACTCTTTGTTGGTCAGAGCCAGCTTGATGTCCTGGTGTACCGACAACGCGTCGACGACCGCTGTGATCGGAATCTCCAGAATCGCATCCATCAGGGATAGCAGTCCGAGCAGGAAGAGGTCGACGTTTCCGTCGGCAACACGCGGCCCCAGCAGTTCGCAGAAGCGTGCGCGTGTCAGAGCGGCCAGCATCAGATCCGAGGTGCGGTCGTGCGCAATCTCGAGCGTCACAGCCAGGCGGCACCAGCGGCGCGTTTCATTCTCACCCAATATCATCAGGGCCTGCCGCACAGAACAGATCTCGCTGCGGAATCCGAACATTGGCGAATTCAGATAGCGCAACAGGCGGAAGCAGAGAGTCGCATCCTTCTTGATGAGCTCCTCGATCTCGCCCAGATCCAACTCCTGCTTCATCACCGCATTCAGCAGCGAAAGATGAATTACCCGATTGGCCGTGCCCGTCCAGGTGCGCACCATCTGCGGGCGCCGGAAGAAGTAGCCCTGCGCCAGTTGGAAGCCTGCCTTGCGCGCCAGTTGAAAGTCCTGCCGGGTCTCGACCTTCATGGCGACCATGCGGCAAACAGCTTTATGTCCGGAGACGATGATCCCCGCATCGGTCAGCGAGGTCTGCCGGAGATCGACCTTGATGAAGTCGGCAAAGTAGGCAAGCGGCTCCCTTGGATCGTCGACCGAGTAGTCGTCGAGCGCGATCTTGATCCCGGCGCGCTTCAGCTGCGTGAGAGCCAGCATGACTTCCTCGTCCGGAGGAACCGAGGCCAGGACTTCAAGAACGATGTTCTCCGGCGGCAGCAGGGTGATGAACTCACTCAGCAGGATTTCGCGGGTGCAATTGATGAAAGCCAGTGTGTTGTCGCAAAGGACGCCGAGCCCCAGCAAGCTCGACATGTCGATGACCGAGCGTGTAGCGTCGCTCCCATCCGAGCCACTGAAGTGATTCTCTGCGCCTGAACGGAACAGGAGCTCGTAGCCGAAGACCCGTTCATCAATGGTCAGAATCGGCTGCCTCGCCGCATAACGCGCAACTTGCGGAGCATCAGTCGAATACAGACTCAACGGGTTTCCGGTAGTTTGAGACATGTCCATATATCGGCAAAGACAGGCAAAAATATCAGGTCCAAAAGACGCTTTTTAGGCTCCGGAATAACATTTCCGGAGGATTTCTTCCAGCCCCATTCTCGCTCCGAGTACTATGTTGGACGCGTTGAGACCATCACATCACATCGCAACGAAGGTTATTGCAGTAACATCCGGCCAGAAAACCGGGAAGGGAGGTCTTCCGTGGACACTTTTCCAATCGGCCTGCGATTCGCTAGGCGTCTCTTGCCGCATTGCGCTACTTCGAGACGACTTACGATAGGAACCTGCTTGTTGAGCTCCTGCCTAGTTCTGACGGCGGCCTACGCCCAGCCGGCTCCGCAGACGGATCAGTCGCCTTCAGGATGGTTCCTTGCCGGCGACGCTCCAGCGAATTATCGGACTGGCATCGACCGGACAACGACGCAGAACGGGCAGCCAAGCGCCTATCTACGATCTTCTGTGCCCGTAACCGGTGGCTTCGGAGCCCTGATGCAAAGCATCTCCGCAGCCGACTACGCAGGAAAACGCGTCCAGCTGCACGGCTGGGTCCGCTCCAGAGATGTCCAGGATTGGGCCGGTTTGTGGATGCGTGTTGACAAAGAGCACACCATGGTGGCGTTCGACAACATGCAGGATCGCCCGATCAAAGGGACCAAAGAGTGGACCCCCTTTGATGTCGTGCTCGATGTCCCGGCCGATGCAACGAGTATCTCGCTTGGTATTCTTCTGTCCGGTACAGGCGAAGTGTGGATGAGGAATCTTAGCTTCGAGGAGGTGGGCAGCACCGTACTTGTGACCAGCCCGAGGCTAGCTCCGCCAAAGCTGGCCGCCCACCCGGTGAATCTGAACTTTAGCGATTAGCGCGGCAGTTGCCCGTTCGGATGGAGCTTCTCGTCATCCGTGGTAACCCTTTGCGCTCTTCCAATCCGCTGTACAATCCCAACATGAGCGGCGGAATCTTCTTTGCACCCGATGCTCCCCCTACGCGTCCAATACAAATGCTGTCGGCAAAGGTGCGCCCATGACCACATCCCGCGAGAAAAACGAACCCCGCAAGCTCCCCATGATGCCCATTCGGGACATGGTGATCTTCCCCTACATGATGACGCCCTTTGTGGTCGGCCGTCTCTCCAGTGTGCGCGCGCTCGAAGAAGCGCTCAACGGCGATCGCAAGATCTTTCTCGCCACGCAGCATGACGCCTCCATCGACGAGCCCAAGGCCAAGGAGATCTACCAAGTCGGGGCAATCTGCAACATTGTGCAGAGCGTCAAAATGCCTGACGGCAATATCAAAGTTCTCGTTGAGGGTGCGGAGCGCGCAAAATCGATCGACGTGACCGATCGCGATGGCTTTTTCGTCGCCACCGTCCGCACCGGGAAAACCGAATTCGAGATGACGCAGGCCCTCGAGCAGTTGATGCAGCGCGTCACCTCCCTCTTCGAGCAGTACGTCAAGCTGCAACAGTCGCTCAACTACGAGACCATCATCGCCTCGGTCCGCATGGACGAGCCAGCCAAGCTCTCGGACACGATCGCCGCGAATCTGCAGATCGGCATCGAAGAGAAGCAGGAACTGCTCGGCATCTTCGATCCTGCGGCGCGCCTAGCCCGCATCGCCGATGTACTCGACATCGAGATCGAAAAGCTCGACCTCGACCGCAATATCCAGTCGCGCGTGAAACGCCAGATGGAGCGCGCGCAAAAAGAGTACTACCTGAACGAGAAGATCAAGGCCATTCAGAAGGAGCTGGGCCGCGGCGAAAAGAGCGAGTTCGACGAGCTGCGCAAGAAGATCGAGTCCGCCGGCATGCCTAAGGAGGTGCTCGACAAGGCCATCCAGGAGCTCAAGAAGCTCGAAGCGATGCCGCCGATGTCCGCCGAGTCGACCGTCAGCCGCAACTACATCGACTGGCTGCTTGCCGTGCCGTGGAAGAAAAAATCCAAGGAAACGCGCTCCATCGAGTACGCCGAGAAGGTCCTCAACGAAGATCACTACGGCCTCGAGAAGATCAAGGAGCGCATTCTCGAATTTCTGGCAGTTCGTCAGTTAGTCAAAAACCCGAAGGGTTCGATTCTTTGCTTCGTCGGACCTCCAGGCGTGGGCAAAACGTCCCTGGGCATGTCGATCGCCAAAGCCACCGGACGCAAGTTCGTGCGTCTCTCGCTGGGCGGCGTACGCGACGAGGCCGAGATTCGCGGCCATCGCAGGACCTATATTGGCGCACTTCCGGGGCAAATCATCCAGCACATGAAGCGCGCAGGAACCAAGAATCCGGTCTTCCTGCTCGATGAAGTCGACAAGATGGCCTCGGACTTCCGCGGCGATCCGGCATCGGCGCTGCTTGAGGTGCTCGATCCGGAGCAGAACACGACTTTCCAGGATCACTACCTCGATGTCGACTACGACCTCTCGCAGGTTCTTTTTGTCGCGACGGCGAACGTGATGCACACCATCCCGCCGCCACTGCAGGACCGCATGGAAGTGCTCCGTCTGCAGGGTTACACCGAGCAGGAAAAACTCGAGATCGCCAAGCAATATCTCGTCAAGAAACAGCGCGAGCAGACCGGCCTGAGCGAAAAGAACGTGGTCTTCGCGGACGACGCGATTCTCGAAATCATCCGCAGCTACACGCGCGAAGCCGGTGTCCGCAATCTCGAACGCGAGATCGGCAACGTGTGCCGCAAGGTGGCGCGGCGCGTGATCAAGAAAGGCGCAAAGCTCAAGGAAGAGATCACCGCGGCCAACATCAATGAGTTTCTCGGCGTGGTTCGGTTCCGCGACTCCGAAGTTCATGAAAGGAGTGAGGTCGGCCTCGTCACCGGCCTGGCGTGGACCGAAGTCGGCGGCAGCATCCTCACAACCGAAGTGCAGGTGCTCGACGGCAAAGGCAAGCTCACGATCACCGGTCAGCTCGGGGACGTGATGCAGGAGTCGGCACAGGCCGCGCTGGCTTACACACGCAGCAAGGCGTTGCACCTTGGGCTCAGCCGCGAGTTCTATCGCAACATCGACATCCATCTGCACGTCCCCGAAGGCGCAATCCCCAAGGACGGACCATCTGCAGGCATCACCATGGCTACAGCTCTTGCCAGCGCGCTGGCAAAGATTCCAGTACGGCGCGACATTGCTATGACCGGCGAGATCACCCTGCGCGGCAAGGTGCTGCCAATCGGCGGGCTCAAAGAAAAACTGCTGGCAGCCCTGCGTGCCGGCATCTTCGAGGCGATTTTGCCGCGCGGCAACGAGAAGGATCTCTCTGAGCTGCCCGACAATATCAAGAACGCGATGAAGCTTCACTTCGTCGATACGATGGACGAGGTGCTGGCGCTGGCGCTCGAAGGTCCGTTGCCCGCGCCCGTGCCGGTGGATGCCGACGTGCTGGCCGCGGTGCCGCCATCGGAGACAGGAACAGGCCAGGTCGCGCGGCAGTAGTCGCCACGCCAGCCTGTTCCTCCCATGCGCTATACCACTCAATTTCTGCTCTCCGCTCTCTCCGCGGCGCAATTCCCAGCCCCCACTGTGCCGGAGATCGCATTCCTCGGCCGCTCCAACGTGGGCAAATCGAGTCTCCTGAACGCGCTTGTCGGCGACAAGGCCGCCAAGGTTTCATCCACGCCGGGCCGCACCCGCGCCATCAACTTTTTTCTTGTCTCGGATGAGAAGCGAGCACCACGCAACATCCTCGCCGACCTGCCCGGCTACGGCTACGCCAAGATCTCGAAGTCGATCTCAGCAGAGTGGCCGAAGTTCATCGAGCCCTACCTCGCCGAACGTCCGACACTGAGCCTCTGTATCTGCCTCGTCGACTCGAACATTCCACCGCAGGAAAGCGACCGCACGCTCATCGAGTGGCTGCGCGCTGCAAACCGCAGCTTTGCCGTGGTTGCCACCAAGATCGATCGGCTCAGCGGCAACGTGCGCACAAAGAACCTGGCCGCGTTGAAGAAGGAACTGGAGCTCAATGAAGTACTGGCCGTCTCGGCGAAAACGAAGCAGGGCATGGGCGAACTGTGGTCGCGGATCGAGACGGCGAAAACGGATCAGCTCTGAGGAGGAGCGCCACTTTCCTCCTGTGACCCAAAGAGCAACAGGTCCGTGCCGGTCCCGGAGCACATACATTCGATCCGGCCAGGTGCCTTGATCTCGCCCCGTTGCACGCACTCCCGGACACGCTCGATCATCCGGGTCGCGAACTGTCGATTGGCCCAGACCAGGTGTGCTGCCTGCCCAAGCCGCCCCAGATAGCGGCTCGAACGCATCAGCCAGCGTCGCGCGGTGGCGTCGTCAGGCCCGAGACAGTCGAGCGCAATGGCGTCGAGTTTAGGCAGCCAGAGCGCCGGCGCACGATCCACGCGCCAAGTCACCAGCGCACGCACGTTCATCGGATCGGCTTCCGAACTCCCTTGCTGCTCCGGTGCTCGAGCCTGTTCCTCGGGACGTACTACGCCTTCGCGAAAGAGGTCGGGTCGCACACCGCGCTCCGTCATCTCGGGCGCGACCGTTTCAAGCGGCGCGGCGATACACACAGCCACAGTCTCGCGTTTGCGAATCTCGTTTTTCAGGATGCGCAGGGCCTCATCGAGAGAGTTCACAAGAAAGTCGATGATGCCGTCCCGTACCGCCTGTCGCTGTGCATCTGCGTCGCTCGTAGCTGCCAGCGTCGCCGCGCCGGCGACGTTCCCCGCGACTACCAGCGCGCGGCCTGTCCCATCCAGTTCGCCTGCCCAAAACAAGAGTCCACCCAGGCTCTGGCTCGCATCGGAGCCAGACTCCCTCATCAGGCGGGCGTAGTTGCTATAGGTCTCATGGATGAATGCTTGCGCGGTGGAATGATCGAGATCCTGCGCCAAGAGAAGGTTCTTCCTTTGCTTCGGCTCGCTGTACTCAGACGAACTACTGGAGCGACTGTTCTTTCCAGTTCAGTTTTCGCACGTAAAGAACCAGCTCGCCGGGTTTGGGATCCGTCTTCACCTTGCCGGCATCCTTGCCTTTGACGCAGTCATTCGGAATCACGAGGCCCTCGCTGAGAATGTCTTTAACCGGATACCAGGACTCGGATAACGTGTCCTTCTGCTTCGCCATGTCGCAATTCACGTAGTATTCGGTGGAGTCGGCATAGGTGGCGCGCACAAAGAGCGCGATCGCGGTCGCGGGCAGCCGCAGGTCAGCGGTCCCATCGTCGTTCAGCTTCACCCACTCGATGTGCGCTATCTGCTGGCGATTGATCCGGGCCTCGAGATTGTCTGGCCGAATCCTCTCGCCGGTCTTTCCATCCAGCACGCGCACGGTGATCTTCTCTTGAGCGCCTGCCGGTTGAACTAAAAATGAGACCCCTATGCACACAATAAACAACATTAGGTCTATCGATCGTTTCATGGACAACCTCTTGCACCTACCAGCTCGCGTACGGTTGCTCATCCGAGCCAGTATCCTGCGATCCAGAGTGCACATCGTTGATGCCCCCGGAATCAGTCTGATCCACCGAGGCCAGCGTGTCGCTCGTATCGGTTACCCACGTGTCCTTGCTGTGGGTCATTGGATCTTCCGGGATGCTCCGAAGGTAGCCACTCTGGATCAGGTCGTCAAGTGACTGAGGTGCCTTCTGCTTGTCCATGGTGTAGGAGTCGATGGCCGCCCGCATCACATGCAGGTCTTCGCGCAACACTGCCTCGCGCGCCGACCGAATAGCGCCGATGAAGCTCGGAACGGCAAGCGTCGCCAGGATGCCGATGATCGCCATCACGATCATCAGTTCCATCAGCGTAAAGCCGTCATCGCGTTGTCTGGTTCTGCGCATGTGCTCTACCAGTCCGAGTATTTGGTGCCGTCGAGAGCCGTACCCTGCGACTTCGAGTACACATCGAAGACGCTTTGCCCGCCGAACGAGTCTGACGTTGGATCGTCCTGCATGGAACGCATCCCCCACTCCGTCTTGCCGGTCATCGGATCGACCGGAATGCGCCGCAGAAACTTCACCTTCTTCCCCTGCACGTCGACGCCGCTCACCAGCGTGTCGAGGTCGGGCGGATAGTTCTGACTATCGACCTTGGTCTGAAATGCTCCGCGATCCGCCGCATCTTTGTAGTGATCGATCGCGTCGCGCATCTCCCACAGGTCCCTCCTCAACTCGCGCTCCCGATCCCGCTTCACCTTGAACCGCATCACCGGCACGGCGGCCGACGCAAGAATCGTGAGGATCGCAACCGTCACAATCAGTTCGACCAGCGTGAGGCCGCGTTCTCCGCGTTTCGACATGGTCCGCATGCTGCTCATGAGCGGTGCTACTTCACCACGATGGTGGCCTGAACGCCTTCAGCCTGCAGAGGCTGCTGTGCGCTCGTCAGTACGCCGGGATGCGCGATGCTGAGCTGGGTGCTTCCCGATGCCTTGGCCTGAAACGTCAGAACGCACACGACACCCGCACCGCTTACCCCGGCCGCGCCTGGCGGACGCGAGGCATTGATCACGATGTTTCCCGGGCCATCGTCCCGATGCACCAGCGCCACGGCCTGACCGTCGCTGCTCAGGAAATCGCCATCGCCAACGTTCACCAGCGCCAGCTTCGCCGGATCGTATTGAACCTGGAGCGGCACCGACCCCACATCGCGCGCCCCGGTCACTACGACGGGAACCTGGAAGGTCGTTCCCGAAGCGACCGACGAGCCAGCCGACGGCACCAACGAGAAGCGAAGAGCAGCCGGCGGAGCTGCGCCGGGAGATGCAGCCGCGGCCGCATTGGGAGGCGGCGACGAAGAAGGCGGAGCGCCTTGTGCCGATGCCCGGAACTGCGCCAATGCAGCTGGAGCCGCGGCCTGCGCACTTTGCCCCGATACGGTGCCCACACCTGCCTCCACCGGAGGCCGCGCCGGCGGAGCGATCGGCGAAAGGCTCATGGGAGAACTATCGATGGCAACACGCCGAAGCTCGGTGTACTGTCCGGTTCCTGTATCGACCGGCTGCAGATTGTTCGGGGTCAGAGTGGGCGAGCGCACGATGTGCGGTACCAGGAGGAAGACGATCTCGTCGTCTGTGATCTGGTGATCCTTCGAGCCAAACAAGTACTTCAGGATCGGAATCGAACTCAAGCCGGGAATCCCACTCCATGACTGCATGTCCTGCTGATTGAGGATGCCGGTCAGAACAGTCGCATCTCCCTCGTGCAACCGGATCGTCTGCTCGCTCTTCTTCTGCGCGATAATCGGCTCGGTCACGCCTTCAATGGTGACGCTATTCGCCTCGGAGCTGACCTCAATGGAGAGCTTCATCGTGACGTCGCCGTTATAGTGGACCGTCGGCGTCATTTCGATTACCACGCCCACATCGATGTACTGGAACTGCGTCTCGGCCAGAGGAGTCACGGCTGCGGCTACGCCGACGCCCGACTGAAAGGACCCTGTCGCAATCGGAATGCGCGAGCCGATCTTCATGCTCGCCTTCTGGCCATCCGTCGAGCGAATGCGGGGATTCTGAAGCGTCTTGGTATTGGAATCCGACAGCAGTGCATTGGCTGTCGCAGTCCCTATCGTCACTGCGAAATCGTTCGAGTTCAGGTGCGCCAGATTGTAGAGCGTCGGATTCGTGCTCGAAGAGGATGACGACGAAGAAGAAGAGGAGGAAGAGGAGGAAGAGCCCGACGTTGTCGGCGGTTGCAGACTCACTCCGGCGCTTTGTGGCCACGCGATGCCCAGCGTCCGTTGCCAGTTCTTGCTCACTTCCAGCACCGCAATGTCGACGACCACCTCCGGACGCGCCTTGTCGAGGTCGTTCACAAGCTTCTGCGCCAGCAGCAGCTCATCCGGCGTTCCGCGCATCACGATCGCGTTCTGACTCGGAACACCATAGACGTGCGCATTGGTCAGAACCTGCCGGATCGCTGTCAGTGTGTCCTGGAGATCGTTTTGCTGCCAGGCGTTCGACAGATAGAACGTCTGCACCGCTTGCTCATCGAGCTCCGTCCGTTTCGAACGCGTGTTTGCGGCAACAAAGATAGTGTTGCTTGTGATCGGCCGCCAGAAAGTGCTCGAGATCGTCCCCACGATGCGCAGTGCATCCAGCAGCGAAACGTTGGTGAGGTCAACCTGAATGCGCTTACCCGTGTAATCGGGATCGAAGAGCACATTGACGCCAGCTGCTTTGCCGACCGCCTGGTAGACGATCTTCGAGTCTTCCACCATGTGCAGTGTAAGCGGCTCGTTCGTGACTGGCTTCAGTTGTGCAGGCGCGCCTATGGTATCGAGAAGCGCCTCCTCGCCGGCGCTCTCCGGCAACCCACTCGTGTTCGCAGGCAGCTGCTCCTTGTGCAGCGCACGTACCTTGGCAATCTCCTGCTGCGCCGCTTCATCGCTGGGATCGATTTCCGAGGCGTGAATAAACTCCATCAACGCGCCTTGTTCGTCCCCGGTTGCCAGCAGCCTGCGCCCATTTTTCATGTGCAGAGAAGCGGTCGGCAACTGCACCCTATAATAGGCTTCCTTGTAAGTCAGCTCCTTGGGAGACATCGAATAGGCCTTCTGATAATCGCTGAAAGCCCTGTCGTAGTCTTCGCGAGCCTCGGCAGACTGACCCTGCTTGTACCAGGATTTTGCCGACTGTGCGTGAAGCGTCGCGGCGCTCAGCGCGGCCAGAAACGTAAAAAACGCGATCCGCAAAAAGGCTCTATCTGCGGCCACTCCGGCTGCGCGGCGATTCATTGAACTCCTCGGGGGCAAGTCAGGCTTCAGAGCCGGCAAGAGCCGCCCAGGGTTGGCGAGGCCGGCCAGGTCAGAATCTCCGATCTTCGAAACACCCATCCAACGTTGCCTCATTCTAGCAAAGCCCTGCAGGGTCTTGGACTTCGCGCACGAAGCCCCGTACGCGGCCGCGGCAACCCCGGCGCCTGCCCAGAATAGTCGCTTTTCGATCAATGCTACGATGAAGATTCGAGGTAACTTCGCTGTGTCCCGCCAATCCAGTCACGTCATCGCTCCTCAAGACCGCTCGGGGCCGCAAAAGCCCGTGCGTCCGCGCGATCCCGTGGCCAGTGGGGAGCGCGACGCCGCCCAGAATCGCGCCGCCAGCCACAACTACTTTCTTCTCGAAAAATATGAAGCAGGCATCGCCCTGCGGGGCACCGAAGTCAAGTCGATCCGCGAGGGGAAAGCCAACCTCAAAGATGCGTATGGGCTCGTGAAGGATGGCGAAGCCTTTCTTCTCAATGTACATATAGGACCTTATTCGCACGGCAATATCGCCAACCACGACGAAACGCGTACCCGCAAACTGCTCATGCATCGCGAAGAGGTGCGCAAGCTACAGTCAAAGACGCAGATCAAGGGGCATACGCTCATCCCTACCCGGCTCTATTTCCGCAAAGGCCGGGTCAAGTGCGAGCTGGCCCTGGCCAAGGGGAAACAGGACTGGGATAAGCGCGAGACCGAGCGCCGCCGGGAGGCGGACCGCGAAGCTCGGGCAGCGATCAATGCCGACAAGCATCGGCGGGGACGCTGATATCCGGGCGAGAGGGCTGGCAGGGCGAATGTCGATTCTTTGCTTTCCTGCCCGTATCCCCACAGTGAAATAAAATAGGTCCATGCGGACCAATCTGTCCTTTGCCTCCCCTGCAGAAGTTGCCACAGAACTCCTCGCCATCCTGGCCGTCGATGCACAGACCGAAAAGGGCCCCAACGCCAAGCCCGCGCCATCCCTTCTGAGTTCCGACCCTGCCTTGACCGCAGCTGCAGCCGCCGTCCTCGCGAGCGGCGAGTTCAAGGCCGGGACCAACGAGACGCTGCTCTTACACACGCCCGCAGGGCTTGCCGCCAAGCGCCTTCTGATTGTGGGACTTGGCAAACAAGTCAAAGCTACCGTCCACAGCGTCCGCAACGCCTCCGGAACAGCCGTCCGCTTCACCAAGCCGCGTGGCATCCGCGAATTGACCCTCGTCCTGCCAGAGAACAACTCCATAGGTCCGCTCCATGCAATGGCGAGGGCGGCCGTCGAAGGCGCCTTTGTCGGTGATTTCGATCCCGACACCTATCGAAGCGACCGCAAAGATCTAAGTGTGCAATCGTTCACCGTTGTCGCTCCGGCAGCCTCGGACCAACCTGCGGTCGAAGGCGGCTTCAATGAGGGCGTTATTGTCGGCGAAAGCCAGAATTTCACCCGCTCGCTGGTGAATGAGCCAGGCAACAAGCTCACGCCGACGGTCATGGGTCAATGCGCCTCAGCCATGGCCCAGGAAGTCGGCCTGGCCTGTGAGGTCCACTCCACCGAAAAGCTCCATGAGCTCAAGATGGGAGCCTTCTGGAGCGTCGCGCAGGGCTCTGCCGAGCCGCCGGCCTTGATTGCCCTGCGATACGAGCCTGAAGGCCTGCAAGACGGCCCGGTTCTCGGCCTGGTGGGGAAGGGCATCACCTTCGACACCGGTGGCATCTCCATCAAACCCGGCGACAACATGGAGAAGATGAAGTACGACATGGCGGGTGGCGCTGCCATGCTTGGCGCCATGCGCGCGATCGCCCTGCTCAAACCCAAGGTCCGCGTGATCGCCGTGGTCTGTGCCGCAGAGAACATGCCCGATGGCAAAGCCTACAAGCCCGGCGACGTCGTGACCGCCATGCCCCTGGCCTCCGACCGGCCCGGCAAGACGATTGACATCATCAATACCGACGCCGAAGGCCGCCTGGTGCTGGCCGACGGCCTGACCTATGCCCGCCAGCTTGGCGCAACGCACCTCATCGACGCCGCCACGCTCACCGGCGCCATCGGTGTCGCTCTTGGTCTGATCAATGCGGGCGCGTTCTCTAACGACGACCCCACCTTCGAGAAGTTTCAGGCCGCCCTTGCTCTATCTGGCGAAAAGTTCTGGCGCATGCCGCTTGGCGACGAATACGCCGACATGATCAAGTCGGACATCGGCGACATCAAAAACACCGGCGGCCGCTACGGCGGAGCCAGCACCGCCGCTGAATTCCTCCATACGTTTACCGAGGACACGCCGTGGATCCACCTCGACATCGCCGGCCTCGCCTGGAACGACGAGAACAAGCCTTTCCTTGCAAAAGGCCCGACAGGCGTTGCCGTGCGGTCCATTCTCGAGTGGGTCAGAAGCTACGCCACTTAGAGCAGGTAACCGCATCCGCTCATCTGCGGTAACCAAGACCGATGTCCCCAGATCGCCATTCGGCGTTTCCTTATGCGATCTTTATTGATCGGCGACGCGCGCTGGAGTAGTAACAAGACAAGCATTCGAGTTCCGTACCCAGCGGAGGGCAAAGCAATGATCTTGCAGACGGCACAACTGTCGCCTGGCCAGAAGGCGGCCATCGAAGAGAAGGTCGGACGCGAACTCACAGCCCAGGAGAACATCGTGTTCTGTTGTGGCGCACCCAAGGTCACGAGCGCGGCCGATCGGGAAAGTGCGGTCCAGCAAATGCGCTATCAGCTCGCCTTGCGCGATGCCAGCCAGCGGCGTCTATCGATCGCCGACAGCATGGCGGCTCTCTTAGGAGAAGGCGCGACCGAACTGCCCGCCTAAGGCAGTAGGCCGAAGCAGCCGTCGAGCCGGCGCCTCACGGCGCGTCATGATCTGCGACCACGCAACAACTTCCATCCTTGCGGAAGAAAAGCCCTGATCCGCCCACCTGCTTCCACCAGCCTGCGCCGTTCTTCGCGGAGCGCAGGCTGATGACGCCGAAACGCCACGCCGACTTATCCCCCTCAAACGGCCTCTTGGACAGCACATCCTGATAATTGGGAACTGGCCACGTGTGATCCAGGACCTCATAAGCGCCGATTCCCCCATCCAGGGCGCCGCTCAGCCATTGGTCGCATTGTGCCTTTAGCGACATGCCGGGGCGCAGCGGATAGAGCGCGATGATATGTGCGGTCCCTGCTGGCGCAAGCCTCTCCGGCAGCGCCTGCACGATCCGACGCAGAATTCCGGTGCCCTCATCGCCTCCGCTCCAGAAGTTGTCTCCCGCCGACGCTGTGCTATCCGGGATGTAGGGTGGATTCGCGAGCAACAAATCGCAACCCCCTTCGACAGCCGCGAACAGATCGCTCAGCACGAATTCTGCATTCGCGATTCCATTCAGCGCCGCGTTGAAGCGCGCAAACTCCAATGCCCGAGGATTCACGTCGATTCCTACAACGCCCTCACAGTGATCGCTGGCCAACAGCACATGCACTCCAGAGCCGGTTCCAAGATCGATCGCCCGCTTTCTTCGCGTGCGTTTGACCAGACCCCCAAGAATGTAGCTCTCACCCCACAGCCACATCACCTGGTTGATGGCCGTATTTCTGGAGGCCCGGTCCGTAGCGATGAATCTTCCATAACACGGAAACAGGCAGGTTTTCGATCGAAGCGCTGCTCCGTCTCGCTCGACGAGCCGACTCTCCACCACCGCGTCGACGAATCCAGCAGACGTGAGTTGGATCAGTCGATCCGCCGCGACTTCCTCACCATCGATGAAGAGCTGCAACAGCGTGTCGACTAGATCATTCGGGTCGGGAGTCCATCTGCTACGCAGGGCCGGCCAGAAGTTCACGCCCAGACGCGGGAAGACTCCAAGACGGGCGGCACAACTTGCGAGTGTGTAGCCGCTGCCGGATAGCCCTTCACGCAGAATCGCCATCTTTGCCGGCGCCAAAGGCACGGGAGGCGCAACCTCTTCCGCGAGTGAAGCGAGTCGTTCCATCGCATCGATCTCCTCGAGCCAGGTGAATCAGACGCCCACAATGTTTCCGTCGTCGTCCACATCGATCGCCAGGGCCCGCGGTTCGCGGGGCAGACCTGGCATCAACATCATGTTGCCGGCGATCGCGACCACAAAACCCGCTCCCGCGGAAAGCGAAACATCGTTGATGCGCAGAGTCCAGTCCTTCGGCGCGCCCATGCGCTTTGGGTCATCGGTCAGCGAGTACTGTGTTTTGGCGATGCAGACGGGCAGGCGGCCGAATCCCCACGCCGCATAGCGATCGAGCTTTGTACGCGCCTCATCGCTGAACGCCACACCCGCTGCACCGTACACCTTTGTCACCACCTTGAAGATCTTCTCTTCAAGTGCATCTTCGTCCTCGTGTATCGGCCGCACGCCCGGCATCGGATTAGCATCGATCGCAGCAACGACTTTCTTCGCCAGGTCAACCGATCCGGCACCGCCCCTGCTGAAGGCCTCCGTCACCGCAGATTCAACTCCCAATCGCGCGCACTCCTCGTGGATCGCCTCGAGTTCTTCGCCCGAATCCGACGGAAAGCGATTCAGCGCCACCACCACCGGCACGCCGTACGCCTGCAGGACATGCACATGATGCGCCAGATTTCCGAAGCCCGCAGTCAGATCGCCTTCGCCCTGCGCCTTCAGACTCTGCACTGTAGCCACCAGTACCGCCGCTTCGGGTTTGAGTCCGGACTCGCCCATCACGATGTCGAAGTATTTCTCAGCGCCGAGATCGGCAGCAAAACCGCACTCGTTGACCACGTAATCAGCCAGGTGAACGGCCATCTTCTGGGACAACACTGAGCTCGTCCCGTGGGCAATGTTCGCGAACGGTCCAGTGTGTACGAGGGCAGGCGTACCCTCCGTTGTCTGCACCAGGTTCGGCATGAGTGCCTCGTTCAAGAGGGCCATCATCGCGCCGGTCGCGCCGAGATGCCTTGCCGTGACTGGCCGCCCCTCACGCGAAACTCCCACAACAATGGACTCAAGCCTGCGCCGCAGATCCGCCCTGCTCGAAGCAAGCCCGAGAATCGCCATGATCTCCGATGCTGCCGTGATCACAAACCCCGTTGTCCGATTCGCTCCTTCGCGCCACGGCTTATCCTGCTCGCCCGCGCTCACCACAACCTGGCGAAGCGCGCGGTCGTTCATATCCATCGCACGCGGCCACGCGATCTGCGCGGGATCGAGATCGAGCTTGTTGCCGAAGTAGAGATGCGAATCGATCATCGCCGCCAGCAAATTGTGCGCTGCGGTGATGGCGTGAAAGTCACCATGAAAATGTAGATTGATCTGCCGGCTTGGTTCGACTTGAGATCGACCGCCGCCAGCAGCTCCGCCTTTCATGCCAAAGACCGGCCCCAGCGACGGCTCGCGCGACGTCACGGCCGACTTGAGCCCGATCCGTTCCAGCCCCTGCGCCAGCCCGATCGAAACCACGGTCTTGCCTTCGCCCGAAGTGGTCGGCGTCGTGGCTGTCACCAGAATCAGCTTGCCACGATGCGCCACACGCACATCGGTGAGAATGCTGAGCTTCAGTTTCGCGCCGAACCTGCCCACGGTTTCATAGTCCTCGGGTGTGAGCCCCAGCTTCTGCGCAATACGATCGATCGAGATGAGGGCATCCTGCTCCAACGTTGTGCTAGCCATAAATTCAATCGGTCCGTACTATACCGCGCAAACCGGGAATTCCATGTGACGCCGGCAACAGTAAATGCGAATGCGTCACATCGCCTCAGGGCTTTCGATTCCCAGCCAGCCCAGCCCCGTTGTCAGTTCGCGCAAAACCACTGCGGCCGTTGCCAGCAGAAAGGTCTTCCGCGCCGGGTCTTCTTCTGTCAGGATATGGTGCTTGTGGTAGAAGTTGTTGAACTCCTGTGCCAGTTGAAACGCGTGCCTTGCCAGATACGCCGGTTCTGAGGTCGCGATGCACTGATCGAGCACCGCCGTGCGGCGTCCGGCTCGCAGCCACAGGGCCCAAATGTCCTCGTTCTCCTCGCCGCTTAGATAAGACGCCGGATTCACGCCGGCGAACTGGTGCAGCACCGCCTCCGCCGTCGTCCCACCCTTGCGAAAGATATTGCGGATACGCACCACAGCATACTGACAGTAGGGTCCGGTCTCGCCTTCGAAACTCAGCGCGTCTTTAAAGTCGAAAGCGATCACCGAATTCCGCGTGTACTTGAGCATGAAGTAGCGCAGAGCACCGATGGCAATCTGCTCGGCGATCTTCTGCCGTTCGGCTTCATCGCGCCCTGTTTGCCGCGCATCCACTTCAGCGCGCGTCGCGGCAATCAGCTTGTCGATCAAGTCGTCGGCCTTGACGCCGAAACCCTTGCGGCCGCTAACCAGAATATAAGGACTATTGAGGTCCTCCTCGGCGACCTCGTAACCCATCTCAAGCGCACAACGTGGCGTAAGCGCGACCTTTTCGTATCCAAAATGGATGCAGTGATCAGCCTGGTCGGTGTACCCCATCCCCCGCAGAGCCTGGACCAGATTTGCCTGCGGATCGGTTTGCCTCACGTCGATCACGTTATAGATCGCGTTCGCGCCGCCGAAGTGCGGATGGTCCGCTTCGCCCTGCTCTGTCGAGATCCAGCACTCATGATCAGGATAGGTGAAGAACGTCCTGTAGCCGAAGTCCCGCCCGAGCAGGCCGAACTTCCACAAGTGATACGCGATGTCTTTGCCCACATACGTCACGGTCCCGTTCGAGCGCACGATCACCTTCGCGTCTTCGTCCGGGCCTTCAGAATCGTTCTCATCCTCAGCTGTGTTGGTGCTGCGCTCGTCGGCGTCGGCCTTGTCGGACGCAACGCCCGGTCGCGTCATCACCCAGCAGCCTTTGTTTTTGCCCTCGTTCTCGAAGTACAGCACGCCGGTCTTCTTCAACTGCTCGAAGGCCAGCGCCCAGAAGTCGAGATGGAGAATCTCGCTCTCGCGCGGCAAGAAGTCGTACTCAATGCCCAGCCGCAGCATGGTTTCGAGATGCCGCTTTAACACTGCCGTCGAGATCAGTTCGGCAACTTCAGCAGTCTCGTTGCCGCCCTGCTCGATGGCGTGCAGCGTGCCGTACCGCAAGCGCTTACGCGCCGCCTTTTCCTCCTCTGACCCCTGCTCATACCAGGACGACGTCCGCGCGTAGAGATCCCAGCAAATGTAGTCGATAGCGTCCTTGAAGAGCACGTTCTGCGCAAAACGGCTCTCGCTCTCGGCGATCACCGCACGGATCTCGGCCAGCGACTTGCATTCTAGATGCAGAAAACCCACCACCACATCCGCCACCTGCACGCCGGTATTGTCGATGTAGTTCTGCACCATCACCTGCTGGCCGGCGGCACGCAGCAGGCGCACAAACGTGTCGCCCAGGATCGCATTCCGCAAATGGCCCACGTGGGCAGCCTTGTTGGGATTGATGCTGGTATGCTCGACCAGCGCCACGACTGCGTGGGGCAGACTTTTGGATGCGGGTGTGAGCTGATTTGCAGCGGCACTCCGTGTGCCTTCGGTCCGATCGAACCGCGCATTGATGTACCCTGCGCCCGCGACTTCGAAGCTGGCAAAACCGTCGACCGCGCCGAGCGCTGCCACAATCTCCTGCGCGATCGCCTTGGGCGCCTTGCGCAAGGTGCGCGCGAGTTGCAGGGCAACGGGCGTCGCCAGTTCGCCGAACTTCAGTTCCGGCGGAACCTCGAGCGGGATGCTTTCCAGGGAGAGATCGTATTTGGCTTTCAGCGCCTCGCGAATTCGCGCCTCCAGCCTCTTCTCGAGTTCCAGATACACAGGGGAGAACCTCAGAAATCCTTGATTTTCAAGGCGATTTTATCACCCGAGGTGAGGCAGACCGATGTCTCGCACAGCCTGGGCGCAGGCTTGCCGCACGGGTCGCATACCGTAAGATGAAGAAGGGTCGTCGCTGACTCCATTTCCGTATTTCACGACTCTTAGATCACCTCGCAATGTCCGATCAGGCTCCCGCACAGACGCGCTTTTATCTCACCACGCCCATCTACTATGTGAATGCGCGGCCGCACCTGGGCCATGCCTACTCGACGATCGTCTGCGATGCGATCGCGCGCCGCAAGCGTGCCCTCGGCATCGACACCTGGTTCCTCACCGGCACCGACGAACACGGACAGAAGATCGAGCGATCCGCCAAACAGGCCGGTCGCACCCCGCAGGAGTTTGCCACCGCAATTGCCGCCGAGTTTCGTGGCTTGTGGGATCGGCTCGGTATCACCTACGACGACTTCATTCGCACCACCGAGCCTCGTCATGTTCGCGGCGTGCAACACCTGTTTGCTACGCTGCGCGACAAGGGCTATGTCTACAAAGGCTCCTATACAGGCCAATACTGCGTCTCCGATGAGGCGTGGGTCGATGTTCCTCCCGGCGCGCCGTGCCCCGATTGCGGACGCATCACGGAAACCGTCAGCGAAGAAAACTACTTCTTCAAGCTGTCCGCGTTCGAGCGCAAGCTGCTTGAGTTCTACGAAGCCAACCCGGGCTTCATGCAGCCCGAGTCGACCCGTCGGGAAGTCATCAGTTTTGTCCGTAGCGGGCTCGCCGACGTATCCATAAGTCGCAGCAGCTTCACTTGGGGCGTTCCGGTTCCCGGTGATGGCAATCAAGTGATCTATGTCTGGTTTGATGCCTTGGCGAACTACATCACCGCGCTTGGCTATGGCTCTGATACTCCCGCCGATGAGCAACGATTCGCCATGTTTTGGCCCGCCAACATGCACCTCATCGGCAAAGAGATCAGCCGCTTCCATTGCGTCTACTGGCCAGCTTTCCTGATGGCCGCGGGCATTCCCGTGCCGTACTCGGTGCGCGCCAACGGCTGGCTGCTCTTCGATCAGGGCAAGATGTCCAAGTCGCGCGGCAACATCGTGCGGGCTGAGACCGTTCAGGAAGTGCTCGGCGCAGACGCCTTGCGCTACTTCCTGCTACGCGAGATACCCTTCGGCCAGGACGGCAACTTCTCGTTCGACGCCTTGGTCCAGCGCTACAACGGTGACCTCGCCAATGGCTACGGCAATCTCGTGAGCCGTGTGGTCAACATGGTGCACAAGTTCTTCGGCGGAGTGGTGCCGGAGCCTGGTGCGGAAGCATCCGCGGAGGCGGCGTTGCGCGAGCATGCCGTGAAGACCATCTCTGAGTTCGGTCCGACCTTCGACGAGCTGAACTTCTCCGACGCGCTCAAGAACTTGTGGCTCCTCCTCGCCGAGACCGACGGCTACCTCACGGCCAATGCCCCATGGAAGAAGCCGCCCGAACGCTCGGATGCGGATCACACCGCACTCCAGGCCCGTGTGCTGGCGACGGCAGCCGAGGCCATCCGCATCATCACCGCGCTGGTGTACCCCATCCTGCCCGATGCTGCAGCGAAAGTTTGGCAACAACTGGGACAGGGAGAGATCGCCGATGCTGCGAAGCAATCCTTCCTCACCGATCTGAAGTGGGGCGGCCTGAAGCGTGGCACGAAATTCAGCGATCCAGCGCCGCTCTTCCCTCGCGCGGAAAAGGACGCTGTAGAACGCATGGTCGCGCTCGAAGAAGAGAACAACAAGTCGGTGATTGAAGCCGCGGGTGGCCCGAGCCAACCTGCTGCCGAACCGAGTCCCGCGCCGGCAGTCCCGGCAAACGAACCGAAGAAGGCAGAAATGAAGCCCATGGAAGAGATCAAGCCCAGCTCAGCAGCGCCACCTGCAACAACTCCCGCAGCATCAGCGTCCGCGCCGGCTGACTCCGCCGAACCGCAGGTGCCCCAACCGCAGGAGTCTGCTGCGCCCGGTGGCTCGTCGCCAATCATCGAGATTGACGACTTTGGCAAGGTCGAATTGCGCGTTGCCCAGGTCCTTGTCGCCGAGCGCATTCCTAAGGCTGACAAGTTGCTCCGCCTCGAGGTCGACCTAGGCTATGAGAAGCGTCAGATTCTTGCCGGCATTGCCCAGTACTATGAGCCAGAAAATCTCATCGGCCGCAAGATCGTCATCGTCGCCAATCTTGCTTCGCGCAAGATGCGCGGCTTCGAGTCGAACGGCATGCTGCTGGCGGCATCGCTGCCCGATGGCGCACCCGTGTTGGCCGGCTTCCTAGAGGAGGTTCCCATCGGAGCCCGCCTGAAGTAAGTGCGGCCCTTAGGTTTGATCCGCTGTGTCGTCCTCGTCGTCGTTTCCTCACTCGGAGACTCTTTTGCTGATCGACTCCCACGCCCACCTCGACAGCCCGCGCTACGCTGACGACCGCGCCGAGATGCTCGCTCGTGCCTATGAGGCCGGCATCGGCGGGGTGCTCTCGATCGGCATCGGCGAAGGGCCGGGCGAGATGCATCAGGCCTTCGACCTCTGCCGCCAATTCAATGGCCAACCTGCCATCCCCAAGCTTTACGCCAGCGCCGGCATCTATCCTCACGCGACCCCCGGAGCCGATGATGCGGCCCTCGCCAAGCTCGACAACCTGCTAGCTGAACCCGAGGTCATTGCCTGCGGAGAGATTGGTCTCGACTACTACCACGAGGGTGCCTCGCACCGTGTTCAACATGAAAAACTGGTGGCACAACTGACCATCGCTGCCCGTCGCAAGCGGCCCATCCTGATTCACTGCCGCGGCACCAATGAATCTGCCGACGCCTGGGACGATATTCTTCTTGTTTTGGATGAGCATTGGAGGCATACCGGGCTAGGCGGCGTCATGCACTGCTTCGGCGCCGGCTGGGAGCAGGCCCGACGCTCGCTCGATCTCGGCTTCCTCGTCTCCTTCGCCGGTAATCTGACCTACCCCAAGGCTCAGCCTCTTCGCGCCGTCGCCGGCAGAGTGCCGCTCGACAGTGTTCTGGTCGAAACCGATGCTCCCTGGCTCGCCCCGGCACCCGACCGCGGCAAGCGCAATGAGCCGGCTTTCGTCGTCCGCACGGCCGCAACGCTGGCCGACCTGCACGCCGTCTCACCCGACGAAATCGCCTCCGCCACGACCCGAAACTTCTGCCGCCTATTCGGCCTGCCCTCCGGCATGGGAAACTGATAGAGGCTGTTGTCCGGGTCTCCCGGCAAGATCGAGGAAGAACATGGCGCAGGACAATTCATTCGACATCGTCAGCAAAGTGGACATGCAGGAAGTCCGCAACGCAATCGATCAAGCGCTCAAGGAGATCCGCCAGCGCTTCGACCTGAAAGATTCCCACTCGGAGATCAATCTCGAAGGAAGCGACACGATTCAGCTGGCCTCGGCCAACGAGTACAAGCTCGAAGCGGTCAAGGAAATCCTCGGCCAAAAGCTCGTGAAACGCGGCGTCTCGCTCAAGAATCTTGCCTATGGCAAGGTCGAACCGGCCGCGGGACAGAGCGTGCGCCAGAAAATCGGCCTGCAGCAGGGAATCCCTACCGAGAAAGCAAAAGAGATCGTCAGAATTGTGAAGGAATCAAAAAAGAAGGTACAAGCCAGTATTCAAGGCGATACTGTGAGGATAGCCGGTAAGGACCGCGACGATTTGCAGGCCATCATAGCCACGCTGCGCGGGCGCGATTTCGGCGTGGAACTGACGTTTACGAATTACCGCACGAATTAGAGCAGATTCCCAACCGGCCCACGCATCCCCACGCGAAGCCGCACAGGAACGGAAAGCGCGAGAACCGACACGATTGAGTACCCTGGCGATAGCAACGGCACGAGAAGTCTTTGAGCTCCTGCGCGAAGACCTCGTCGCCATCGAGCAGGAGTTGGGTCGCGACGCAGCCTCCAGCGTCAGCACCATCACCGAGATCGCCGAGTACCTTCGGGAAGGCGGCGGCAAGAGAATACGCCCCTCTCTACTGTTGCTGACCGCCCATGCGCTCGACTACTTCGGCCCCAGCGCGATCCGCCTCGGTGCGGTCGTCGAGATGGTCCACACTGCCACCCTGGTGCATGACGACATCATCGATGGTGCCCAAACCCGCCGCGGCCGCCCCTCGCCGAACACTACCTGGGGCAACGAAAAATGCGTTCTGGCCGGCGATTGGCTCTACATGCAGGCATTTCGCGTTGCCCTCGAGGAGCGCAACCTCCGCGTGCTCGATCTTCTCATCGGCCTCACCCAGCAGATGGTCGAAGGAGAGCTGCTCCAGATTCAGCGCCTCGGCAAGGCCGTCTCCGAGGCCGAATACTACGACCTCATCTTCCGCAAGACCGCCTGCCTGTTCTCCGTCTCCATGCGGCTTGGCGCAGTCCTGGCTGGGGCTACCGAGACCGAAGAGAACAACCTTGCCACCTATGGCCGCTCCGTCGGGCTTGCCTTCCAGATCGTCGACGACGTCCTCGACCTGACCGCAACCGAAGAGGTTCTGGGCAAGCCAGTCGCCAGCGATCTGCGCGAAGGCAAAGCCACACTGCCGGTCATTCACTCCATCGATCACGGAACGGCCCGCGACCGCCAGATGATTCAGCGCGTGCTCGACGATCGCAGCTTCGAGCACTCCAGCCGCGAACGGATCCAGGAGATCCTTATCCGCAACGGTTCGGTCGAGTACGCCATGGCCGCGGCCGATCACTATGCCGAGCAGGCCCGGCAAGCTCTTGCTTCCCTATCCGACTCGGACTTCAAACGTGCGCTGCTCTGGGTACCCGACTTTGTTGTAGCTCGCGACAAGTAGCTTTCTTCTTCCCCGATGACCACGAAACCACAAAAACTGTGGACCGAAGTCGATGCCTACTTCGACCACCTGCTTATCCAGCGCGATCCTGCCCTCGAGGCCGCCATTGCTGCCAATCGCGAGGCCGACCTGCCCGCGATCGACGTCACGCCCCTGCAAGGTAAATTCCTCGAGATCCTGGTGCGTGTCTCCGGAGCCCGCCGCATCCTCGAGATCGGCACACTGGGCGGGTACAGCACCATCTGGCTCGCCCGTGCCTTGCCTGCGGGCGGAACTGTCGTATCGCTCGAGCTGGAGGCGCGCCACGCAAAGATCGCGCGCGGGAACCTGAAAAGAGCTGGTCTGACCGAGCGAGTCGACATCCGCGTCTCCCCTGCTGCCAAAAGCCTCAAGAAGCTCGTCGCCGAGGGAGCGGAACCCTTCGACCTGATCTTCATCGACGCCGACAAGGCGAGCTATCCCGACTATCTCGAGTGGTCGCTCAAGCTCTCATGCCCTGGCACGCTCATTGTCGCCGACAACGTCGTGCGCGAAGGGACAGTCATCGATCCGAAACACCCCGACCCCAACGTGCAAGGCGTTCGCCGCTTCACTGAAAAGCTGGCCGCCGAGCCCCGTCTCACCGCAACCGCGCTCCAGACCGTCAGCTCAAAGAATCACGATGGATTCATTCTCGCCGTGGTCCAAGGCTGAATCGACTGAAACTAGCGCAACCCCTTCACCAGCACTCCCCAGAAGCCAAAACCAGCCAGCGTAATCGCGGCGGCGCGATTCAGAATTGAAGTGCGAATCTCGACGCGTTTGACGATCCAGGACGAGAAGGCGCTCAGCACGGTCCACCACAGCATCGATCCGAGAAAGACGCCGGCCACAAACTGAGCCGGGTCGGCAGCGCCGACCGCTGAAATCATCGCCGCGAACGAGAGAATCGTCATCGGATTCGAGATCGTCAGAAGAAACGTTGTTCCGATCCGGCGCAATCGGCCTTCGCTTTCCCCAACAGCAACCTCCTGAAGCGACGCCTCATGCCATGTCTTCCAGGCCAGCCAAAGGAGGATCACTCCTCCAACGATAGCAATAGGACGTGCATACGCCGCGGCCATGCGGACCCCAGCCGCAGCAAGAGAGCCGTAACAGAGATCGGCAAGAGCCGCGCCCAACCCGCTCACGATCCCTGCGCGAAACCCGGACCGAAGAGATTGTTTCAGGACCAGAGTTCCAATCGGTCCGACCGGTGCAGCAATACTGAATCCCAGCCACAACCCTTGCGCAACGGGCACAATCGACATGAGTTGAGAGTAGAATTTGCGGAATCGCCGCGGAAGGAGATTTCGGAAGTCATCAGCCCCCGGCGATTTGGAAACAAAAGTAAAATTGCGATATGAAATTCGATTCGAAAGCGGACATCGATGCGACCGACTGGAAGTTGCTGAGCGTGATTGAACGCAATGCACGCATGAGCTTCGCAGAACTGGGCAGAAAACTTCGGCTGTCCGCTCCAGCTGTGGCAGAGCGGGTGAAACGGCTCGAGGAGCGCGGCGTCATTCAGGCTTACCGCACGGAAATCGACCTCTCCGCTCTGGGCAGGCCCCTGCACGTCTACTTGCGCTCGGTTGTGCAGCCGTCAGATTATGCGCGATTCAGAAAGAAGATCGAAACTCTCGACTCGATCTTCGAGTGCCACCATGTCACCGGGACCGAATCGTTCGTGCTCCGCGCAGCACTTGACGGCGTCCCATCGCTCGAAGTTTTGATCCAGCAACTCACAGCTTTCGGACCGACGACTACCTCGGTCATTCTCTCGACGACACTGGATCGGCGTCACTATCTTCCAACGCAGAAGTGATGCCGATAAAGTTCGGATCGCAGCTCTGTCACTAGCGCTGTTGCAATCCCGGATCCTGTTGCGCTTGCTCCGTGATGTGGACCGAGTGCTCAAGCTGGAACGTCAGCACCGTCTCAGCGGGCAGCATAATCTGCTTGTTGCCGGTGAGCGCTCCACCAGCCGTCCCTGCTCCGCCGCCGGCCAATGCGCCAATGGCTGCGCCTTTGCCGCCGCCTGCGAGGCCGCCGACCAGCGCTCCGAATGCCGCACCACCTCCAGCGAATAGACCGGTGCGCTTCCCTTTGCCTTTCCCCGCACGTGAAATCGAGCTGGTCGCGACAGGATAGCTGCCCCACCGCGTATGAATCCTCTCAAGCCGCACCGAAAGGAGAGCCCCGCCTTTGAAGTGGCCTAGCGGCTTCGCATCCTCCACAACACCCTCGGCGCGTGCTTCCCGCGGAATGACAGTCTGGCCATGCACGGCCACGTCGTGGGCAACCGTCGCCGTGAACGCGTCTCCCGCGTGCGAAATCTCGGATCCAAGATCGGAGTCCAGCCTGACTTGCAGCTGCGTTCCCTCAGGTAACGACACAACAGCCGGAGGCGGCGGTGGAGGAGCGGACGCTTGCTGGCCGCTGCCGGCAGGGCCTGCGGACGACGCTGTAACGGGAGCAGCACCAGCCTGCCCACTGGCTGGCGTCGCGGTCTGTCCGGACACAGGCGCCGCGGAGGATTGCGCGGCGTCCGGTGACGCGGCTGGCGCTGACTGCGCGGGTTGCGCGCCCTGGCTTGTTGCTGCCGTGTTGTTATTCGACTTGCATCCGCCCATCGCAAGTGTGGCGGCAAGACTGACGGTGGCAAAGAAAGCAAAACTGCGGAGGACGTTCATTGGGTCTGCTCCTAGTGTTTGATCTGTTCTACTCTCTGCAAGACGAGCGACGGGCAACTCACAAGACAGTGCGTCAAAGCAGCATGGAGCCTGGCATATTCAAGGAAGAGGAAACTACATCAGCGAGTTCAACGGATCGATCTATCTTCTAACTCTCACTCATCATTTCGCGCAAGGCCGCTGCGTAGTGCTCCGGCAACGGTTTCTTATTCAGGCGATCGTCGCAAACCACATGCACAGTCTCGCCTTCCGCCAGCAGCGTCGCGTCCGCGCCGTTCTCTCCCTTGCGCAGGATGCGATAAGCAAACTTGATCACTGACTGCCGCAACAGTGAGGGCCGAGTCTCGATGAGGATTTCGTCGTCGTAGTGCGCTGGTGCCTTGTAGCGGCACGTCGCCTCCACCACAGGAAGGATGCACTCGTGCTCCTTCTCCAGCTGGCTGTAAGCAAGCCCAAGCGCACGCAGCAACTCCACGCGCCCCAGCTCGAACCAGACCAGGTAGTTGGCGTAGTACACGATGCCCATCTGATCGGTTTCGGCGTAGCGCACGCGCACCTGGTGCGTGAAAGCGGGCATTCGGTCTCTTCCCGTCGGCCTAGGGACTATCGACATATACGGGCGGGCACGTTGCAAGAGAAAATCCGGCTAGACGAAGCCGAGGCCGAAGACTGTGGCGGGCCCACCTTCGCCGAGAATGACGTATGGCCGGATTTTATCCGCAACCCGAAGGGACGGGGCCATTTTTCCCCATCTCTTTGTCCATCGTCGCTCACAGACACCCGGTATGCCTCGCTCCTCATTCCTAGAGATGAGAAAAAATAGCTCCCGTCGCTGCCCACTCGTATATGTCGATACACCCTAGGGTTTCAGGTGGCTGAAGACTGTCAGCTTGGCTACGTCGTTGAAGCTGACATACACAAAGAACATCACCAATACGACAAAAGCCGCCTGATAGATACGCTCTTTGATCACCATGCTGATGTCGTGCCGCATCAGGCTTTCGATCAGCAGCAGCATAATCAGGCCACCGTCAAGAATCGGGAACGGCAGCAGGTTGAGAATGCCGAGGTTGAGGCTGATCCCGGCCGCGAGTCCAAACTTTGGCGCCCAGTACTTCGTTTCCGCGGCCTGACCTGCCGCGTGGGCAATGCCCACTGGGCCCGCGAGTTGCTTGACCGATGCCTGCCGCGTGAGCAGCTTCTTCAGCACGTCGACAATCAGCAGCGAATTCTCTGCACAAAAATCGCGCGCTTCGCTCACCGCTTGTCCAAAGACCATGGGCCGCTCATGCATCGGCGGATCGGCTGGCGCAACCGCCATAAAGCCAAGCCGCCACTGGCCATCCGTCTGGGTGGGATGAACCACTGTCGGCGCAAGCGTCGCGCCGTTGCGTTGCACGGTCAGAACCACCGGCTTGCCTTGGCCCTGCTGCAGATAATCGAGCAGTGGTTCGACGGTATGAAATACATGGCCGTCGACTGCGACGATCGAATCGCCGCCCTTCAGCCCTGCGCTCTCCGCCGGGGAACCGGCAACGGTCTGGTCTACACCTATAGGGCCGTGCGCGTATTCAAGGAACAGTCCCGTCTGGTTCAGTTCCAATCCGCTCTTCGCGGTCTTGCCGGGGATTTGCAGCGCGGTCTGAATCGTCTGGCCGCCTCGCTCGACGGCCACGGGTAAAGTCTGGTCGGTACTGTCGCGCGTCAGATCGATGACAGCTTCGAAGTCCGGATTCTTCACGTTTCCGAGTTGACGGAACACATCGCCCGGCCGCAGACCGGCTTGCGCTGCTGTCGATCCCGGTGTAACCCATTCCACCGTCGCCACTTTGATGTCGGGGACCTCGTTGATCCAGCCGAAATAAAGCAGCATCAGCACAAAGGCGAGAATAAAGTTCGCAGCAGGTCCAGCCACGCCGATCAGCATGCGCTGCCAGCGCGGATGCGCATTGAAAGCCGCCGGATCGTCGATCGGCGTATCTTCGCCTGGATTCTCGCCCGTCATCTTGACGTAGCCGCCAAGCGGCAACAGGCAGACCTTGTAGTCGGTATCGCCATGTTTGATCCCAAACAGGCGCGGCCCAAAACCCACCGAGAACGACTCGACGCGGACACCGCAGAGCTTGGCCACGGCAAAGTGGCCAAACTCATGCACGACCACCATGATCCCGATGAGAACAATGAACGCAAAAGCTGAGACTAAGAACTCGTGCATATGTTTAGGGACAGATCCTTAAGCCCGCACTTCCCCTAGCAGCCGGTTCTTGCCTCGGCGCCGCAGTGAACGCATCAGCCATTTGACGCGCTTCCTTATCCGCGGCGAGCACACCGGCAATCGTGGTCGGGTGAGCCTCTGGGGTAGACGCGAGCACTTTTTCAATTGTACGCGGGATTCCGCCAAACGGAATTCTCCGCTCCAGGAAGGCCTCTACCGCAACCTCGTCGGCAGCGTTCAGCGCAATGCAGTGCGCCCCACCCTTTTCCGCCGCCTCATAGGCCAGGCGTAAGCAAGGAAAGCGTTTAAAGTCCGGCGGTTCGAAATCCAAGTGGCTCAGCGCGGCCAGATCGAAGGTCAGATTCGACGCCGGCCGCTCCGGGTACGCCAGTGCGTACAAAATCGGCAGCCGCATATCCGTGACCGAAATCTGCGCCAATATCGAGCCATCGACGTACTCCACGAGCGAATGCACGGTGGACTGGGGATGCACGATAACCCGCACCTGCGACGGCGGGACGTCGAAGAGCCGGCACGCTTCGATGACCTCGAGACCCTTGTTGAGCATTGTCGCCGAGTCGACGGTGATCCGCCGTCCCATCACCCATGTTGGATGCTTGAGAGCCTGCTCGGGAGTGACCGACTCGAATTGTTCCAGCGGAAGCTTGCGGAAGGGCCCGCCCGAAGCCGTGAGCCAGATCGTCTTAACTTCTCCATGAGTCCCGACCCGCAAACATTGGTGCACGGCGTTGTGCTCGCTGTCGATCGGCAGGATAGGCACTTTGCGCTCGCGCGCTGCCGCGGTAAGAATCTCACCGGCCGCCACCATGCACTCCTTGTTCGCGAGTCCCACCGGCTTGCCTGCCAGGATCGCCGCATGGATCGCTTCGAGACCCGAGACCCCCACAATGGCAGAGACCACGAAGTCGGCATCAGAACGCGTCGAGCAGGCGACCGTGCCCTCTGTTCCCCAGACAACCTCAATGCCCGTGACGCCCGCCTGCCGCAACAGCCGCGCAAGATCGTCGGCCAGTTCCTCACTGGCCATCGAAACCACTTTGGGCCGCCAGCGAGACGTCTGGGCAAACGCTTCGTCGACGTTCCGCCCGGCAGCGAGCGCCGTCACGGAGTAGCGCTCCGGATACTGCTCCACAATCGAGAGTGTGCTTTGGCCAATCGAACCCGTTGAACCGAGAATGGCGAGCCTTTTCAAGAACCTCGTTGCCTCTCTTTGATTATCGCCGAGCCGCGACCTCAAGTTTGTGCGCCAGGCTTCAGCGAATCACCTGCGCAAACCACAGCACGGGCGCGGCCAGCAGCAGCGCGTCAATGCGGTCGAGGACACCGCCGTGTCCGGGCAGCAGGCTACCCGAGTCTTTCACGCCCGCGGACCGCTTTAGAGCCGACTCCGCCAGATCGCCCACTTGTGCCGCGACATTCACCACTACTGCCATCACCAGCCAGTACCACCACACCTCATCGGCAAAGGAGAGCTTGGTGAAATTCCACTGCACCAGTTGCAGCGAGAGCGCGTACAGGCCCACCGTGACCAGCACGCTGCCCAGTACTGAGCCAATCGCCCCGGCCCAGGTCTTGTTGGGGCTGATCGAAGGCGCCATCTTGCTCTTGCCCCACATTCGCCCAGTGTAGAGCGCAGTAATGTCTCCCGCCCACACAACGAAAAGGAGAAACACGATCAGGGACGGTCCATTCGACTCCTCGCGCATTGTGGGAATCGCCAGCAGCGTCAGCCCCACATAGCACAGTGCGAAGATCGAGGAACAGGAATCGACCAGCACGCGTTCGACAGGCTTGCGAAAGGTACAGCAGGCCAGCAGGCTCAGGCCCAGTCCGCTCAGAATCACCAGGGTCTGGTCGGGCCATTGGTAGTTACCCGCAAACAAGGCTAAGAAAGCCGCCATCACAGCGAGACGTGGCGGCTTGGCGCCACATCGTTCCGCGAGGCCCAGAAACTCCCACCCTGCGAGGATCGCCACTGCCGTGACCACAATGGTGATCAGCCATTTTGGCCCGAAGAAAACCAAGGCCAGCGCCAAAGGCGCCAAAACCGCAGCAGTTACAATTCGTCGCATTCAGGGATGAGGATACACCGCGCAGCGAGATCAGCAAGTTACCGAGGGACAGCAGGTTCGGACCCAGTGTTTGACCATGTTCAGCGCGTCGGCCATTCCCACTTCGGAATGTTGAATCTCGTCTGGCCAGCAAGGGTCGTTTCGCCGAATGATTTCTCTAGATGCAGACGAGGGCAGCCTTCCAGCTTTTCAAGCGACTCAATCAGCGATGGTGAATGCGACACAACGATGATCTGCGTGCGTGCGGCTGCAAGGGCGATCAAACGAGCGAGTGGCGGCAACAGGTCTGGATGGAGGCTCGTTTCAGGCTCGTTGAGCACCATCAATTCCGGAGGCCGAGGCGTGAGAAGCGCCGCCGTCCAGAGAAGGAAGCGCCCATGCCAGATGAACTCTCTCTTAATCGCCGGATCGAGCGGAAACGCCAGTTGCGCAGGCGGAGGGTAGCCGAGGTCAATGCAATAGCTGAAAGGGGCACCCGCAAAGCCAACCTTCAAACTCACTGCTTGCTGTCGACGCGTTCCTTCCACTTCGTGTTCGCCCTGGCAAACGCTGCGTGCAATCGTCTCCGGGCCAGCCCACAATGTCGATGCCAGCCCGCCTTCGCGAGCGAGCGAACCGACGACGGTGTTGAGAGCTGCATCGGCTAGCAAGCGCAACGCTCGGTACAAGCTCCACCAGTAACTAGGTTCAGTTTCGCAAGGGGAAGGACGATGTTGCGTAGCGAACGATAGCCCGAAATCGCGAGCGTTTGAAGCATGAAGGAGGATAGCAAGCAGAGAGTCGGGTTCACCCAGCCGCGATCTTCATCCGCTCGGGGTCTTCCTCGACCTCGCCGCAGCTTTCACCGATGCCGCCAAAGCGGCGCTCGCGCTGCTGAAATGCAGCGATGGCCTCGAGCAGGTGAATCCCACGGAAGTCCGGCCACAGCCGATCCGTCACGAAGATTTCGGCATACGCAATTTGCCACAACAGATAGTTCGACACCCGCATCTCGCCCGAAGTCCGGATTAGCAGGTCGGGGTCCGGCATGTGCGCCGTATAGAGATGCCGATGAATATCTTCCTCGGTAATGCGGTCCGGCGCGATGTGCTTGAGACGCATCTCGGCTGCCAGAGCGCGAAACGCATCCACCATCTCCGAACGCGCGCCGTAGTTCAGCGCCAGGGTCAGAGTGGTGCCCGTGTTGCGCGCTGTCGCCTCCTCGGCCCAGCGCATCTTATCCTGCACCTCGTTCGGCAGATCGTGCGTGCGCCCGATATAGCGGATGCGCACGTTGTTGTCCATCATGCGCTGCACGTTCGATTCGAGATAGCTCTTCAGAAGCCGCATCAGGAAGTTCACTTCTGCGCGCGGCCGGCGCAGGTTGTTCTCCAGCGAAAAAGCGTACAGGGTCAGCCAGGGCAGTCCGATCCGCGACGCTGTCTCCGTCACCAGCTGCACGCTCTTGGCGCCCTGCTGGTGGCCCAGAAACCTTTTCAGAGAACGGCGTCCGGCCCAGCGTCCATTGCCGTCCATGATGATGGCGACGTGATCGGGAAGGCGTTCCGCCTTGAGAGTGGCATACACGGCGCGCTCCTCGACTGTGAGCTCATCGATACGCAACGTGCCTGTTAGTTGCAACGGAATCGCCTCGTGAGTGCACCTGCGGAGTCCGGGGCGGCGCTGAAATGCATGGACAATTGCAAATCGAAGTTGAGCGCCCCATCCAGACGGAGGGCCGGTTCATTGAAATAATACGGAGACCCGCGGCCTCCGGTGCCATTAAATCCTCGGCACCATCGAACCTAGCACATGCGCAGACCCGCCGCAAACGCCTAGGCGCACAACCCAGAATCGGAAGTGCCCGCGCAGCACGGAGTACGCCGGCGCGACCACTGGAGACCCCACGAACGCGTCCTGCTTCGTGGGGTGGAAACGCGCCGTTGGGGGTGCTATGCTGTGCGGCGCCGGTCTGTGACCATGTCCCGCAGCGATCCGTAGATCAGTGTGCGGTGCAGCGAGTCCAGGTGCGGCAGGAGCGTCGCAATCTCGGCAAGCAATGGGTCGGCCAGAATGGCTGCCACTTCCTCGTCGCGCCGGCTGCGGGAGTCGCGCACGAGCTGGCTCATGTCGACCTCGAGTGCGACCGCGAGACGCTCCAGCGATCCCAGCGTAGGGATTGCCTTGCCGTTCTCGATCTTCGAGATGTAGGTACGAGGCACCTGCATGCGGCCGGCCAACTGGCGCTGGCTGAGGTGCCGCGCACGGCGAATCTCACGCACCTGAGCGGCTACCTGCAATCCAGCCTCAGCCGAGGCGGGAACAGGCATGCTCGTCACCAGTTGAGGAGTTAAGGGAGCCGGCTCCTCGATATCGAGGGGCCTGTGACATTTTCTGCAAAGAGAGGTGCTGGGTCTGAACTGCACTAACTTGCAGTGATCACAACGCAGAACTTCTCTCGTCTCCACACTCGGAAGGGTGGTAGCCATCGTAGGGTTGCGGAGTGCCAGAGCGTGGTCTCCGCGGTGCCTTTTCGCACCGTGAATGGTGTTACTTTGGGGGAGGTGAACCATAATTGTCAAGTACAAACTTAGGGTCAAACCTAAGATTTGCCCATCATACTCGGAAAAACCCTAAGAAGCACGAACCAAATGCAGCAACAGGAGGTTAAATTCATGTCCGCGAAGGGCTATGGCCGCGACCAAGCCTGGCAGCTGTTGACCGAGTGGACCCAGAGCGACAGCCTGCGCAAGCACGCCCGTGCCGTAGAGATTTGCGTCTCGGCCAGCGGCGAAGCCGAGGCTGACCGGCTGGGGCTCACCGGCCAGGCTCAAGACAAGTTCATCGAGCTCTACGCCACCACTGCCCTGCTGCACGACTTCGACTACGAGCGCCACCCCACGCAGGAAGAGCACCCTTTTGTCGGTGTCCGCGAGCTCGAGCGCCTCGGCTGGCCACAGGAGCTGCGCACGGCAATCCTCGGCCATGCACAATACTCCGGCGTGCCGCGCGTGAAGCACCTGGACAAAGCCCTGTTTGCATGCGACGAGCTCGCCGGTTTTCTAACCGCCTGCGCGCTGGTCAAGCCCACCAAAGCGATTGCCGATGTTGAAGTTGCGAGCGTTCGCAAGAAGATGAAAGACAAGGCATTCGCGCGCGGTGTGAGTCGCGACGATGTCATCCAGGGCGCAGCCGAGCTGGGCGTCGATCTCGACCAGCACATCGGCTTCTGCCTCGAAGCGATGAAGAAACGGGCCGGGGAGATTGGGCTATAGGCCCCGCGATAGCACGCCCCCTCAAGCACTTGAAAGACGCTCTGATTCGCGTGCGCCAGGTCACCTGCCTCCAGAGCCATTTTTGCGCTAGGATAGCTGCACCGCCGGACCTTCAGGCCGAGAGAGGTTCCGTATGATGCGCTTCAAGTACATCCTCGCTGAGACTGCCAACGGAGTTCGTACCCTCACCCTCAACCGGCCCGAAAAGCGCAACGCCCTGAGCCCCGAGCTGATCGACGAGCTGACTGGCGCTCTGCACGATGCCGCCGAGTGCAGTTGCGGTGTCGTCATTCTCACGGGAGCCGGCCCGGCCTTCTGCGCAGGCCTCGATCTCGATCACCTGGCCACGATCTCCGCCAAGACACCCGAGGAGAACCGCCGCGACTCCGAGAACGTTGCCCTTGTCCTCCGCACCCTCTACGAGTTTCCCAAGCCGGTCATCGCCGCCGTCAACGGCCCGGCGATCGCGGGCGGCATGGGCCTGGCCACCATTCCCGACTTCACTCTGGCCGTGCCCGAGGCCAAGTTCGGCTACACCGAGGTCCGCATCGGCTTTGTGCCCGCTATCGTCGCCTCGTTCCTGCTGCGCCAAATAGGGGAAAAGCGCACCCGCGACCTGCTCCTGACCGGCCGCCTGATCAAAGCACAAGAAGCGCTCGATCTGGGCCTCGTTACGCAGATCGTTACCGCGGACCAGCTCATGTGCACCGCCAAGGCCCTTGCGCAATCGCTCCTGCAAAACAGCCCGCAGGCGATGCAGAGCGTGAAGAGGCTCCTGGCCAAACATGCCGCCCGCCGCCTCGACGAAGAACTCGCCGATGCCATCGAGGCCAACGCTTCACAGCGTGCCACCGAAGATTTTAAGGAGGGCGTCCAGGCGTTCCTGAATCACAGGCGGGCGGTCTGGCCCAGCCTGAGGCCTCCCGGACAAGCGGCAGACTAGGGCTCCATCGGCCGCCGCGCACCCCACCGCCCGCCCTCGATCAGGCGCTCCTCGCCGGGCCTGCTTTGGTAGTCATAGACCCAGCAGGTGAATCCGCCGCCCTCGATCAGTGTCACCAACTGCTCGATCCGTGCGTACTCTGGACCCTCGTAAGCATCCAGCCTTCGCAGGATTTCCACGTCCTCCGGCAGTTCGTAAACAACCCCGTAGATCATCCCCGCCGACGCAGGATCGATCACTGCACCCGGATATCCGCCAAGATCGTAAAGCTTCCCAAACAGGAATCCTTCTCCGGCAAACCGCAGCCTCTCTACCACCCGCGCGATCTCGCGCGGCGCAAGCCCTGGCTGCAGAGTGCCGTAGGCAAACAGGTGCCGAATCGGCTCTGTCGGTGTTTCGGGGCGAACCAGGATCGGCTCAGTCATCGGTCTCGAGCCAAGGTTTACAGCGGATTCTTCGCTCTTAACTCTGCCACAATCTCCGCCGCCGCCTGCCGTGCTCTGTCCGCCTGGTCCGGCGGAAAACTGATCGCTCCCACGCGCGCATGACCGCCGCCACCATAGCGCTCGCAGATTGCAGCGAGGTTCACCATCTTCGCGGGATCGGCCTTGGTCCACGGATTCGAGCCCACCGCAACCTTGGTACGGAAGCTCGACTTCGACAGCCCGATCGAGTACGTGGCCTGCGGATGCAGGTAGTACGGGATGAACTTGTTGAAGCCTTCCATCGGCTGATCGGTGATGTCGAAGAAGATTGTGCCGTCGCGCTCCTCGCTTCGCTGCCGGATCAGTTCGATCGCACCGCGGTGACGCTCTAGCAGCGGCTGCAGCAAGCTCGCGACAAACGGCTGCCCCAGCACATCGGCCAGCGGCATCTCGGTCAGCAGTGGAATCAGTCGCGGGATGAACGCCGGGTCCTGCGTTGACTCGATAATCAGCGTCAGCTTCATCGCCGGCGCCGCCATCTCCACGGCAGCCTCGGGGCTCTCATACTGCGCCCCGTCCACGATGTTGGCCCAATGGATCATGTCGGCCATCGGCTCCGTCTTGAACCCAAATTTGGCCGACGCGACATCCGCAAGAAACTTGGTGCACGAGGTGTAGGCCGGATCGAAGAACTTGTGCGCGGCGCACACCGGGTCCTTCTGACAGGCTTTGAAGTGTTCCTGGTCCTCTGGCGTCAGAAACGCCGACAAATGATGATCGAACCACCACGTGATCCTGGGTGACGCCGAGTACTTGAAATCGACGATCGCATTCTCATCGCCCGTGAACTCGCTCTCGTCGAACAGTGCACCCGCGCGGTGAACCAACCCGTGATAGGAGTAGTCAGCGGAGCCCTGCGCAATGCATTCGCGATGAAACCGCGCGAACAGGGAGGCTGAGCAGGCCCCATCGAAGCACTTGTCGTGATAGAAAACGCGAACTTGCAATCCCCGCTCCGAACAAAATCCGGTCAAGCCGGAAGATTAAGAATCCTGCCCAGGACTCATTGTGTCAAGGCACGATGGGTACCGCCGTAAGTAAATGTACCGCCTTGTGTGATAAGGGTTTCGCCGGTCCGCAGCCGTGGTTCAGTAGAATTCAGTTCGATGGAGCCGCAGACTCATCTCCCTGCACCCGAGAGTCCGCAGGGTGCTAGCGAAACACCACCCCCGCCCGCATTGGCGACTCCCACCCCAGGTTCCGCACCCGCGCACGACTTCTCCTCAATCTTTCTGGGCAGCCAGGGACTGCGCTGCGGCTGGTCGGCGCTGCTGTTTGTCGGGCTCTACTACCTGCTGTTGTTCGTCTTCTCCATCATTGCTGTATCTCTCGATCCGACCCTCGCCAAAGGGGAATTCGCTCCCGTTCCAGCGCTCATCTCCGAACTTGTCCCTCTTGCGGCCATCCTTGTTGGGGGCTTTGTCCTGTCCCGCATCGAACATCGCCGCCTGGTCGACTACAACCTCCTTGATGCGTGCAGAACCCGACACTTCGCGGGCGGCCTGCTCGCAGGATTTGCGACCCTTTCGCTCCTGGTCGCCGTGCTCGCGATCGGCGGTTGGCTGCACTTCGGAGCCGCAGATCTCCATGGCGCGCCTGTCTTCAAGTACGGCATCCTCTGGGCCTGCGCGTTCCTGCTCGTCGGCCTCTTTGAGGAGGGTTTCTTCCGCTGCTATCTCCTCTCTACACTCACGCGTGGCATCAACTTCTGGTGGGCGCTGGCGACAGTCTCGTGCCTGTGCTTTCTGCTCACAACCGGGAACGATCTCAAAGGTTCGAGCGGCGTGTTTGCCATCGCGCTGATCGGAGTCGTCCCGTGCTGGCTTGTGCACAGATTCAACCCGAGCTCTTCCAGCTTCTGGCAGGCTGCCTGGGCCACTTCCACCGCATTCGGCTACTTCCACACCAATAACGGAGGCGAAGACGCGATCGGCATCTTCACTGCGAGCCTGGTCGGATTTGTATTTTGCGTAAGCGTCCGGCTCACGGGTTCGGCGTGGTGGGCCATCGGCTGCCACACGGCATGGGACTGGGCAGAGACCTACTTCTATGGCACCGCCGACAGCGGTTTCGCGCCGCAACACCATCTCCTGACCACAACCCCTGCGGGCGACACTCTCTTCAGTGGTGGCTCTGATGGTCCTGAGGGCAGTCTCCTCGTCATCCCCGTTCTGCTGCTCCTAACGATCTTCCTCCTGATTCGATACCGCCGCACGAGTCCGGTGACCCCGAAACAGCCGCATCAGCTCGCTTCCTGAAAGGGGTCAGCGGCTGCGCTCCAGCGTATCCTGTTCCTGACCGATGTCCAACATCGAAAACACCCAGCAATCAAATAGGCAGACTCCTGCCGCAATGGCTCGCAGGCGTGCGCGGCGCTGGCTGCGAATTCTGCAGTGGTCGGCGGTTAGCCTGCTTTTGTTTCTGCTGTTGGGAGGCGCTGCCGGCGTGTTTTGGCTGCATTCCGTCGCCAAAGCTGCACTTCCTCAGCTGGACGGCGATCTGCATCTCGCCGGGCTCTCCGCGCCCGTCACCGTCCGCCGCGACGCCCACGGCGTTCCTCACATCGAAGCCATCGCGCAGGAAGATCTCTTCCTCGCCCAGGGCTACGTCACCGCGCAGGACCGGCTGTGGCAGATGGATGCTTACCGTCGCAATGCCAACGGCGAGCTGGCCGAGGTCATGGGCCGTTCTCTCCTCAAGCACGACATCGCCCAGCGCGTTCTGCAGTTCCGCAATACCGCTCAACGCATCTACGCCAACCTGTCCCCCGATGAACGCACTCGCCTCGACGCTTATGCACGCGGCGTGAACCTCTTCATCACCCAGCATCCCAACTCCCTTCCGCCCGAGTTCGCGCTGTTGCACTACAGGCCGAAGCCATGGACAGGCGTAGATTCGCTCTCCGTCGGCATGACGATGATCGAAACTCTCGACTCGCGCTTCGACGTGAAGCTCTCCCGCGAGCGCATTGCACAGAAGCTCAACAATCCGAAACTCGTCGCCAATCTCTATCCCATCGGCTCCTGGCGCGATCATCCGCCCACTGGCCAGGTGATCGATTGGAGCCAGCCCCGCCCGGTTCCGCCTCCAGTCAACAACGAGGACGATGAGGACGACGAGCCCACCAAGACGCAGCTCTCTCCCGGCACAGACATCCGCGCGCTCCGCGCGGTGCTTGGGATTGTCGATTGCGAGGGCTGCCAGCCCGGTTCCAACAACTGGGTCATCTCCGGCCAGCACACCGCCAGTGGAAAGCCGCTGCTCTCGAACGACATGCACCTCTCGCTGACGGTGCCGAACATCTGGTACATGGCCGACCTAAGCGCACCCGGCTATCATGCTGCGGGCGTCACGCTGACTGGCTTCCCCTACGTGATCGCCGGCCACAACGAGCACGTCGCCTGGGGATTCACCGCGCTCTACGCCGACGTGCAGGATCTGTATGTGGAGAATGTCCAGGGCAACAACTACCGGGGCAACGACGCACAATGGCGCCCACTCGCCGTCGACCATGAAGTGATCCACGTGCGCGGCAGCGAAGATGTCAAGCTCGCTGTGCAATCGACCGACCACGGTCCACTGCTCAACCCGATTCTCGCCGGTGAATCGCGCCCCATCGCTCTCAAGTGGCCCCTCTACGATCCCGCGCTCAACACGCTGCCTGTCTACGCGATGAACGTCGCATCGAACTGGAGCGAGTTCTCCGCCGCGCTCGGCCAGTGGTGCTGGCCCACGCAAAACGTCGTCTACTCCGACGACCAGGGTCACGTCGCCTATCACGCGGTCGGCCGCATTCCGATCCGTCCGGCAGGAATCGCCGACGTGCCCATCAACGATTCCGCGCACACTTGGCTGGGTTACATCCCCTTTGACGAGCTGCCTAGCGCTCTCGATCCTCCCTCCGGCTTTCTGGCCACGGCGAACGCGCGCGTCACCACCGACGCGACAAAGTACCCACTGAGCAACGAATGGTCCGATCCCTACCGCATCGAGCGCATCTACAAAGTGCTGCAGGGCCGCGACGGGCTCACGCCGAAAGACCTCCTCGCGCTTCAAACCGACATCTACAGCGAGGTCGATCAGGAGATGGGCCATCGCTTCGCCTACGCGATCGACCACACAGCCGGCTTAGATGATCGCCTGCGCAAGGCCGCCGACCTGATGCGCAGCTGGGATGGCCGCCTGTCCACCGACTCCGCCGCTGCTTCGATCGTCACTTCGGCGCGCGCTGCCCTACGGCCGATGATCCTCGAACCTAAGCTTGGCAACCTGGCCAACGAATACTCCTGGTCCGAGTCCAACTTCGCCCTCGAAGAAATCGTCATGCACGCCAATCCCGACTGGCTTTCTCCGGGCTTCAAGGATTGGGACGCGGCTCTCACCGAAGCTGTGCGTCGCGGCATGGAAAAAGCCAAAGCAACTGCAGACGTGAGTCACTGGAGATACGGCAGCTGGCACGTCATCGATCTCGAACATCCTCTCGCCCCATTCCTTCCATTCATCAGCCGCATCGCCGGCACAGGCCCACAGCCGTTGAGTGGCGACACCGTGACCGTGAAGCAAGTGGGCCGCGCCTTCGGCCCCTCGCAGCGCCTCACCATGGACTGGAACAACGTCGACGGATCCACAGAAAATATTGTTCTTGGCGAAAGCGGCAATCCCTACAGCCCTTACTTCCGCGACCAGTGGAACGACTACGCGAACGGGAGAACCTTTCCGCTGCCCTTCACTACCACTGCCGTCGCCGCACAAACGCAGCACACGCTGCACCTGCTGCCATGAACGAACAGAAAACAGGTGTCAGTGATCGAGAATCGGGATCGTTCGGCGCAACCCCGATACAACCAAAGTCGCAGCGCCTAATCGGCATCGCCGTCCTTCTCGCTGCCGCTCTCATCGCCATCGCTCCGCAGCTCTTCCTCGGCAACTCGTGCGGGCACGACTTCGACTTTCACCTCGTCTCGTGGCTCGATGCGCAGCACAGCTGGCGTCAGGGTATCCTCTACCCGCGCTGGGCGCCGAGTGCAAATTATGGTGCAGGCGAGCCGCGCTTCATCTTCTACCCGCCGCTCTCGTGGATGCTCGGCGCTGCCCTCGGATTCGTCTTCCCATGGAAGGCTGTCTCGATTGCGATGACGTATCTGTTCCTGGCCGGCACGGGCCTGGCAACACGTGCCCTCGCTCGCCAGAAACTCAACGAAGGCATGGCCACGCTCGCCGGCTGTGCCGCGCTCTTTTCTGGCTACGCCTTGTTCACTGCCTACGAGCGCTCCGACTTCGGCGAACTCGCCGGAGGCTTCTGGATTCCGCTGCTCTTGCTCTTCGTTCTGCGCGACCGCCTGCCCGATGCACCAATCCTGCGCCGTGCCTTCGACGGTTCGACAGTTCCATTGGCCATCGTTCTCGCCGGTGCATGGCTCTCCAACGCGCCTCTGGGCGTGATGGCCAGCTATCTCCTCGCCGCATTCACTTTCACGATTGCCGTCGCGAGACGATCCAGTGCACCATTACTCCGCGCTGCCACATCCGCGAGCCTGGGGCTGGGTCTTGCAGCCGTCTACATCCTGCCCGCAGCCTACGAACAGCGCTGGGTCGATATCCGCCAGGCCGTGAACGATCCCGGCTATCAGTTCCAGAACAGCTGGCTCTTCGCCCGCCATACCGACCCCGCCCTCGAAGAGCACGACTTGGAGCTGCTCAAGGTCTCGGCGATCGGCACAACCATGCTGGCCATAGCCATCTCCTGCATTCTCATCGCATGGGCGCGCGGTCGATTTCACGGCGCAATTCGCTGGTGGATTTCTTTGGCTCTCATTCCTTTCGCCGTTCTCCTGCTGCAGTTTCCTATCTCCAGTCCGCTCTGGCGAACCTTGCCCGAATTCCGCTTTCTCCAGTTCCCCTGGCGCTGGCTCGTCGTCGCCGAAGCGCCGATGGGCGTCTTCTTCGCCCCTGCCGTATGGTTCGCGCGCCGCAACTGGCGCGTCGCTTCGCTCTGTGTATGCGGCGCCGTATTTCTCGTCGGCACGGGCGCTGCCGCCTTCAGCTTCTTTCAGGATTGTGATGAGGAAGACGCCGTCTCCGGCATGTTGAACGTCTACCGCGCCGGAACCGGCTTCGAAGGCGCCGACGAATACGCGCCTCTTGGCGCCGACAATTCCATCGTTCCCATCGGCGTCCCCGCCGCCTGCCTGGCCGCATCGCCGTCCATCACGCTAGGCGAAGGGCCTGCAGACACCAACCCTCCCTGGAATTCCAACCAGGGCAGGTGCCTCCAGACCTTCGCGCCAGGACAAAGCGGGCAGCCATCCTCCGACGAACACTTGCGCATCGACGCCGACATCCAGCAGGCCGGCTTCCTGATCCTGCGCCTTCGCCGCTATCCAGCGTGGCAGATTCGAGTCAACGGCAGTCTCATCGATGACCTGCCGAAGCGCGCCGATGGCCTCCTCGCCGTCCCGGTGCCCCAAGACCTCAATCGCCTCACCGTAGATTGGACGACTACTTCCGACGTCCGCCTCGGGCAGGCAATCAGCTTGCTCTCTCTTCTGCTCCTCACAGCTCTATCTGTCTTCGAACGCAGGCAAAACCGCGCTCGGTTATCATTGAGATGAATGCCGAGTGACGTCCAATCTCTGATTCAGGAAGGCGCCGAGCTCACCGACAAGGCGCTGGAAGCGCTGATTCCCGGCGCTGACGTTGTTCCTGCGTCGATCCACGGTGCCATGCGCCACTCCACCTTTGCCGGCGGAAAGCGTCTGCGCCCCGTGCTGGCCATGCAAGCCGCCGCGACCATCGCCGGTGAGGTCCCGAGAGGCATCGAACGGCTTGGTGCAGCGATCGAAATGCTGCACACGTACTCCCTCATCCACGATGACCTGCCCGCACTCGACAACGACGACCTGCGGCGCGGCAAGCCGACCTGCCACAAGGCCTTCGGGGAAGCCATCGCCATCCTCGCCGGAGACGCGCTGCAGACCCGCGCCTTCGAAGTGCTGGCTGGCCTTGATTCGCCGCCAGCCGCCACCGTGCAGCTTATTGGATTGATTGCGAACGCTGTTGGCACGGTGGACGGCATGATCGGCGGCCAGGTCCTCGATCTCGAAAGCGAACACAACAGGCCTACACCCGAGCTGGTCGAAGCCATTCATCGCGCCAAGACTGGTGCCCTCATCCGCGTCAGCGTGGTCGCAGGCGGCGTCTACGCAGGCGCCACGCCGGACGATGTTGCCCGTCTTGATATTTTCGGACGCAAGGCCGGCCTCGCCTTCCAGATCGTCGACGACGTACTCGATAGGACCGTGGACTCAGCGCATCTGGGCAAAACCGCCGGCAAAGATCAGGCGACTGAAAAGGCGACTTGGCCCGCGGTCTACGGCATCGAGCAGAGCAAGCGCGATGCCTCCGCCCTGATCGATGAAGCCTTTGCCGCGCTCGCTCCTTATGGCAGCCGTGCCGATGGACTCAAGTCGGTCGCGCGCTACCTGGTTGAGCGGAAGAATTAGCTGCGAGCTTCGAGCAACAGGCTGCCTTTCATGCTCAACGAATCCGACATCCTCACCGCATTGCGCGACTGCTACGACCCCGAGGTCAAGCTCAACCTCGTCGATCTCGGCCTGATTTACAAGATCGCCACCGGCCCCGATCCGGACTCAACACCCGCATGGCCACGGCAGTGGGTCAAAGTCACCATGACCCTGACTACGCCACAGTGCCCCGCGAGCGGCCTCATCTTTGAGCAAGTCAACAACCGCCTCGCCGGGATTAAGGACATCAGCAAGGTCGACGTCGAGCTTGTGTGGGAGCCCAAGTGGACACCGCACCGCATCAGCGAGGCAGGACGCCGCACGTTGGGAATCTGAGATTCACGCCGAGAAGAAAACTACCGGCCCGTGCCCGTCAGCACCTGGCGCAGGTTGTCGCGCGTCACGTTCATCTCTTCCATCGAGCTCTTCACGCGGCCGACCATGTTTTCGAGATGGCTCACGTAGTCGGGGACCTGCTCCCACCACGTGCGCACCGTCTCCTGCTCGCCCAGCAGCGTGAGCGCGGCGCCTGCGACCGACACCGCGATGCCCGTCCGCCGTTGACCAGTCAGAAGAAGAATGCCACCGGCCACCAACGCACCACCGGCGGTAAGCCTGACCAGATCGGGCGCCTCGATCTGCGATTCAATCGCCTGTTTCGCTTGCTGGACTTTGCGCTTGGGGAGAGACACGATGCCCATGAATGGCTCCTTCTCGATCTCGCGATCTCACTTAGTATGCGTCACAAAGCCTTGGATGCATACGGAGCTCATCTGAGGAAAAGCAGGCACAAATTCCTAATCGAGATCGAAGTCCCGGAGAGGCTTGCCCTCGGGCGCGTCCTTGGCTTTGCGCATGGCTTCGGCAAACTTCTTCTCCAGCAGATCTTCCTTGTTCCGCTCCGCATCGACGGACTGCCGGAAGATCGATTCCTTGCGCTGATCGGACTCGCGCATGGCCTTGGCCGCGGTCTCCAGATCCTCGAACATGCGCTTGCGCGGCGCAGAGGTATGGCTCACCACCAGGCCGGTGGCAGCATCGATCTTCAACATCGCCCCGCAGTCGGGACACGCTACCTCAAAGGTCTTGTCTTTCGTCTTCGCCATGACACTTGCATTGTACGGCGCTGCGTCCTCTGTTGCACTGCCTGTCGTGCTACTGATTCTCCTTCTCCGCCGGATGTACATGCAGGATCGCCCGCCGATACGATGTGAGCCTCGGTGACCCGTCGTCTGTCACCGCCAGAATCACGTGTGCAACCCCTAAGCCTCTGCACGGAATCATCGGCAGCCATAGCGCGTGGCACGGAGAGTCTACGTGCACGGTCAGCTTGGGCGTGTCAGCGCCGGTGAGCGATAGCGTCGCGAGATTCCCATCGGCGAGGCCGGCTTCCGCATAGTGGAACCAATGATACGTCAGAGCCTGCCCAGCGTCGGGATCCGAACTCTGGCTTGCGTCCAAGGTGACTGAGTCTCCGGCGGTGACATCCATCTCGATCGGAGCCGTACCCGCCTGGCCGTTCACCACGGCAATCGGATTGTGGTTCGTGTGGGCAAAGTCCGCAACCGTCCAGGTCATCCGCGCCGCGAAGTCGTTCTGAAAAGCCTCCCGCCAGCGCCAGATACTCGCCTGGTCCGAGATATGTTCTTTGACATCGGCCCCCATCACCGCATCCTGCGAGGTCACGCGCGCGAACTCGTCGCCACCCTGCGTCCAGATGGGATGGGTCTCCCCATACGGCTGGCGATAGACGTAGCGTCCGCCCCATCCTCCCCAGTCCGGCCGCCGATAGGCGTTCAGCCCGTTATCGATCAAACCAAGAAACGACGGCGTATCGCCTTCCATGATGAACATGAACTTCGGGTACACCTTGCCGAGTGGGCCCTTGCTGCGAATGTTCGCATCGAGCCACTCGTTGGTGACCGTCGTGAAATCGGCCCCATCGCCATTGCGGTAGTAGAGGTCGCCACTGATCCCTGTCCACGTCGCGTAGGCGTACTCGCCGCTCGTCGGCGTCGATGGCGTCACGATGTAGAACAGGTCGGGAAACTCGCGCCGAATCCATGGACCTGCATCATCCTGGTCCGAGATCGAATACACCCGCAGCTTCGCGACAATCTTCACCAACTGCTCCGGCGTGCGTGTCGCCCGCGCTTCGATCAAAGCCTGGGCCAGAGTGTTCGCGCCTCCCCAGATGCAGACCCATAGGGGCCGCGGATCGTCTTTCTCCGCCGCCTGCACGATCGCGCGCGCGCCGTCCGAGGTCTTATCGGGGCCCGTCGCCGCCAGGCCGTACGCCGATTGGCCGGCATAGACATGCGCGTCCAGATCTGAAGCCTCGGGCCAGCCCTTGGCATGCAGAAGAAGATTTGCCCGTACCTGTCCGTACGCCGCAACGAGTTGATGCATCGTTTCGGGATGCGACGCTTTCTTCTGCCACGTCGAGGTCGTCGCGATCGTCGCCTCAATGTCAAACTCATTGGAGTACATCAGCAGCCGCACAAACGACATCTGATCGTCCGGCTCGTTGCCGATATCGCTGATGATGACAACCCGCGGCTTGCCGGCAAAGTCGTCGACATGTGTGGCAGGCAAGGACTGCGCAAAGAGTGCCCCGTTTGCCGCGCCGCAAAACGCAAAGCATGCCAAAAACGCACATCTCCTCACAGCTTTCATCGAATCCTCGCTTGAATACGAAGAAACATTCTCCACCACCGAGCTTGACTCGTGCCAGCTTCGACGAGGGACCGGGTTCCGGACCTGGCTCTCCATCTGGTGCGGCGACGAAGCGAACATGACAAAACCGTCACCGGCTAGAAGTTTGATTTCACAGCGGATCGAACATGACCGAATCTTCATCGGATTCACGCTGGACTGATACCCGTCACACGCCGATAGGACCACTACGGGCCACATGGAGGCCTTTTCAACTATGGTCACAGGCGTATCCGCAAGCACCTCACCCTACAACTCGTCGATCGCTGAGCAATCCACCCATAAACCCGCTCCGGCCCCCTCGCAGTCGAGCGTTCCACAGGACTCGGTGACTCTGAGCAGCGCTGCGCCGAAGCCCCCTGCCTCTTCGGGTGATGTCGACCACGACGGCGACAGCCACTAAACCATTCCTACAACCTCAACTCAAGCAAAAGCCCTGCTCACGCGAGCAGGGCTTTTGCATTTTCTCAGACTGCCGGAACGATCAGTGCTTCTGTGGCCCAGCCGAGGCAATCTTGGCTTCGGCCTCTGCGATCACCCGCAGCGCCTCCGTGTAGGCCTCTTCACTCTCGCCCGCCTCTTTCCACTCCTCGTGCCCGCGATCGAGCTGCTTCTCCGCGCGCGCTACGTCGATCTCTTCGGGCTTCAGCGCATCGTTCGCCAGGATCGTTATACGGTTGGGCAACACTTCCACAAAGCCCCAGTTCACGTTGTAGCGCTGCCCATCCTGCTCGCCGCCGTGCACGATCACATCACCCGCGCCGAGCAGCGACACCAGCGGAGCGTGCGCATAGAGCGGTTCCAGGTAGCCGGTCTTGCCCGGCAGGTCGACCGAATCCGCCAGCGTCTCAAACAGCACGCGCTCCGGCGTCACCAGCCTCACCCGCAATTGATTGGTTGTCGTGTCCGCCATATGAATCCCTTCAGGATTCAAGGGAACAGGGACTCGAGAATAGGGAATAGAAAAAAGCCTCAGAATTCCGCATTCGCATGATCGTTACTGTTCCCTATTCCCTATTCCCTGTTTCTACGCAGTTGCCTTCAATTCCTCGGCCTTCTTCAGCACGTCTTCAATCGCGCCCTGCATATAGAACGCCTGTTCCGGCACATCGTCGTACTTGCCCTCGATAATGCCCTTGAAGCTGCGCACCGTGTCGGCGATCTTCACGTATTTGCCGGCGATGCCTGTGAACTGCTCGGCCACGTGGAACGGCTGCGACAGGAACTTCTGCACCTTACGCGCCCGCGCCACTGTGAGCTTGTCATCTTCAGAAAGCTCGTCGATGCCCAGAATCGCGATGATGTCCTGCAGGTCTTTGTAGCGCTGCAGAATCTTCTTCACGCCCTGCGCCACGTTGTAGTGCTCGTCGCCCACCACGCGCGCCGCCAGGATGCGCGAGGTTGACGCCAGCGGATCGACGGCTGGATAAATACCCAGCTCCGACAGCGGCCGGCTCAGCACCGTGGTCGCGTCGAGGTGCGCAAACGTCGTTGCCGGCGCCGGATCGGTTAAATCGTCGGCAGGCACATACACTGCCTGGACCGAGGTGACCGAGCCTTTGCTGGTCGACGTGATTCTCTCCTGCAGTTCGCCCATTTCCGTGGCAAGGTTCGGCTGGTAGCCCACAGCCGAAGGCATGCGGCCCAGCAGGGTCGATACCTCGGATCCTGCCTGGGTGAAGCGGAAGATGTTGTCGATGAACAACAGCGTGTCTGAGCCTTCGACGTCGCGGAAGTACTCGGCAACGGTAAGGCCGGTGAGTGCCACACGCAGACGCGCTCCCGGCGGCTCTGTCATCTGGCCATACACCAGGGAGCATTTCGAATTGGCGAAGTCACCTGGCTTGATCACGCCGGACTCAGTCATTTCCGCCCACAGGTCGTTGCCCTCGCGGGTCCGCTCACCCACGCCGGCAAACACCGAGAAGCCGCCATGGTTCTTTGCGACGTTATTGATGAGTTCCATGATGACGACGGTCTTGCCGACGCCTGCGCCCCCGAAGAGGCCGATCTTGCCGCCCTTCAAAAACGGCTGGATCAAGTCAATTACCTTGATGCCGGTCTCGAACATCTCCTCGCGCGTCGACTGCTCGTCGAACAACGGTGCCGGACGATGAATTGGCATGCGCGTCTTCTCGCCGACAGGTCCGAGCTCGTCGACGGGCTCGCCGATTACGTTGATCACGCGGCCCAGTGTCTCTTTCCCCACTGGTACGCGAATGGGACCGCCGAGGTCGAGCGCCTTCATGCCGCGCACCATGCCGTCGGTCGCTTCCATCGCCACCGTACGCACGCGACCCTCGCCCAGGTGCTGCTGCACTTCGAGAATCACGTTGATGGGCGTGGGCACCTTGAAGCCCTCGCTGGTGACGCGCAATGCCTGATAGATAGGCGGCATCGTCGCCTCTTCAAACTGCACGTCCACCGCCGGACCAGAGATCTGAATTACCCTGCCTGTGTTTTCTGCCATGTCTGCCTTCTTCGAGAACTAAACAGCGGCCGCGCCGCTGACAATTTCAATGATTTCCTTGGTGATGGCGGCCTGCCGCACACGGTTCATCTGCAGCGTGTAGGCGTCGATCATGTCCGATGCGTTGTTGGTCGCCGAATCCATCGCCGTCATACGCGCGGCCTGCTCAGCTGCCACCGACTCCGCCATCGCGTGATACAGCATGGCGAATACATACTGCGGAATCAGTCCGGCAAAAAGCTCTTCCGCCGGCTGCTCGTAGATATAGTCAACCTCGGACGTTCCGAACTTCTTCGATTCTTCCTCGGCCTCGTGAGTATCCGCAGGCTCCAGTTCGATGCCCGCGCTCAGCGCAGCTTCGGCCGCACGCTCGCGCTCTTCCTGTGTCGGCTCCACGGCTCCGGCAACCAGCGGTTTGCCGATCTTGATCAGCGGCAACAGCTGCTCGACCACAAGCCTCTGCGAGATCACCGACTTGAACTCGTTGTAGACGATGTACGCCGAATCGATCTCTTCGTGCACGTAGCGCGCAATGATGTCTTTCGCGAGTTCGTACACACGGCCGGTCTCGAGTTTCTCCAGCATCCCCGGATGATCGCCCGTGATCTCGACCGCTCCCTTGCGCTCGCGTGTCTTGTGCGTATGACCTTCGGCGTCCGTCGTCTCGCTGTAAACGGCGACAGGGTAGCGGCGGCGCATCTGGTCGCGACCCTTGCGCCCCACCGCCTCCACGTCGATCTGCTTGTCTTTGTTGCCGCCAATGAACTGGTAGGCGATCTTCAGAATGTTGGCGTTAAACGCGCCTGCAAATCCCTTATCGCCGCTCACAATCACCAGCAGCACGCGTTTCTCCGGCCGCGTAATGAACAGCGGATGGCGCAGGTTGCCCGTTTCTTCGTCGAAAACTTCGACGCGGCGCACCAACGACTCCAGCACGCTGATGATCATCTGCGCGTACGGCCGTGCCGTCAGCGCACGCTCCTGCGCACGGCGCAGTTTGGCCGCAGCCACCATCTTCATGGCCTTGGTGATCTGGCGCGTGTTCTTCACGCTGCGAATGCGTCGCCGGAGATCGAGTACGTTTGCCATAAACCAGTTCTCGGTTCGTAGTTCACAGCTCGTAGTTTCGTGAGTTCCGCCCGCTACTGCGAACCGAGAACTGTGAACTACGAACTGCCGTTAAGCTGTAACGGCTTCCGTCTTCTCTGCCACAAACCCGGCCTTGTATTCCTTCAGGGCGGCGTGCAGCCGGTTGCGGATGTCATCGTCGAGCTGCTTCTTCTTGGTGAGGTCTTCAACAAGACCGCTCTGCGCGGCAGCAAAGTATTTGTGCAACCCATCTTCAAAGGCGCGAATATCCGTCACCTTCAGGTCGTCAAGATAGCCCTGAGTGCCGGCGAACAGCACGATCGCCTGCTGCTGCCACGTCAGCGGATGGAACTGCGGCTGCTTCAACAACTCAGTCAGGCGCTGGCCGCGGTTCAGCTGCTTCTGCGTCAGCGGATCGAGATCCGATCCGAACTGGGCGAAGGCTGCCAATTCACGGTACTGCGCCAGGTCGAGCTTCAACGTCGACCCAACCTGCTTGACCGCCTTGATCGCTGCTGAGAAACCCACACGCGAAACCGAAAGGCCCACGTTGACGGCCGGACGCACGCCCGAGTTGAACAGGTCGGTTTCCAAAAAGATCTGGCCATCCGTAATCGAAATGACGTTGGTCGGAATGTACGCGGAAACGTCGCCGGCCTGCGTTTCAATCACCGGCAGAGCCGTCAACGAGCCGCCGCCTCGCTTTGCGCTCATCTTGGACGAACGCTCCAGCAAACGCGAGTGGAGATAGAACACGTCGCCCGGATACGCTTCGCGGCCCGGAGGACGCCGCAGGAGGAGCGAGATTTCGCGGTAGGCCATCGCGTGCTTCGACAGATCGTCGTACATCACCAGCGCGTGGCGGCCGTTGTCGCGGAAGTACTCGCCCATGGCCGTTGCCGCATAGGGAGCTAGATACAACATCGGCGCCGGCTCCGAAGCCGAAGCAGCAACCACGATGGTGTGCCCCATGGCGCCGGCTTCGGTCAGCGTCTGCACTACGCCCGCAATCGACGAACGCTTCTGCCCGATCGCGCAGTAGATGCAGATCAGGTCGTTCTTGGCGTTGTTGATGATCGTGTCGAGCAGAACCGCCGTCTTGCCCGTCTGGCGGTCGCCTATGATCAGCTCGCGCTGTCCGCGGCCAATCGGGATCATGGCATCGATGGCCTTCAGACCGGTCGCCATCGGCTCGCGCACACCCTGGCGATCGATGATGCCCGGCGCCAGGCGCTCCACAGGCAGAGTCTCCGTGGTGGCGATAGGACCCTTGTCGTCGATGGGCTGACCCAGCGCATCCACCACGCGGCCGATCATCGCGTCACCCACCGGCACGGACAGGATCTTCCCCGTGCGCTTCACCTCTTGGCCTTCTTTGAGCTCGGTGTAGTCGCCCAACACCACGGCGCCCACCTGGTCTTCTTCAAGACTCAGAGCAAGTCCGGCGATCCCATGGGGAAAGCTGAGCAGCTCGCCGGCCATGACCTTGTCCAGCCCGTGCAGACGCGCAATGCCGTCGCCGAGCGATGTGATCGTGCCGACCTCATCCACCTGGACCTTGGAGTCGTAGTTCGCGATCTGCTCGCGAAGAAGTTGTGTAATCTCGTCTGCCTTGATCTGAGCCATTTGCAGTTTCCTTGCTGTTCTTACTCGTTCTCAGTTCACAGTTTCCTGACTACCGATTCGTAGAGTCCAATTGCGGCGCGCGCCGAACTGTGAACTACGAACTGTGAGCCTGCTTTTATCCCACCAACGCTTCCTTCAGCCGTTCCAGCCGTCCGCGCACCGAGCCGTCATATACCGTGGAACCGATGCGCACCACCGCGCCGCCCAAAATCGACTGATCCAGCTTGAAGTCCGCCTGAATCTTCGTGCCTGCCAGCTTCCCCACACCATCGAGCAACTGGCTGCGCTCATCGCTGCTCAGCTCGCGCGCTGTCACAATCTCTGCCTGCCGAATGCCCATCCGCTCCTGCAACGCAGCACGGTAGGACGCAATCACTTCTCTCACATGCCCAATGCGGCCATGATCGATCAGCACCGCAATCAGGTTGCGCAGCTCCTTCAGCATTCCGAGCTTCGCATTCAGCTTGTCGAGGATCGCCACTTTTTGAAGCGCCGGAACCGCCGGATTCTGAAAGAACGTCTGCAGCTCCAGACTCCCGCCCCACGTGGCTTCAAAGTCGGCCAACTGCCTGTCAATCGCAGCTGTATCGAGACGAGACGATGTCACCACATCGAGAAACGCGCGTGCATAGCGGAAGGCAAACGCAGCCATCTAGTTCTGTCCTCCCTTGGCGGCATCGCCCATGAACTGTGCGATCAATGCGCGATCAGTCTCCGGCGTCAACACCAGCTGCTTCGCGGCCTGCTCAATCGCCAGATCGGCTGCAAAGTGCCGCAACCCACGCCGTGCCTGCGCCGCGGCCACTGCGATTTCCTGCTCGGCGGCTGCAACAATGCGGCCGCTCTCTTCTTCGATGCTGGCCTTGATGCGTACTTCGTCGTGCTTGCTGTCTTCATCGACCTGCGCGCGAATCGCCGCAATCTCCGAATCGAGCTTCGAGAGCTTTGCTTCCACAGCGCTGAGCCGTGTGTTGGCATCGGCAGTTGTTTTGCGCGCCGTCGCCAAATCGTGCTTCAACGTCTCCGAGCGTTTGCGGATTACCCGGGGCATGATGCGGGCCAGCGGAATCAGAATCGCCAGCGCAATAATCGCGAAGTTGATGAATTCGAAGATCCGTGCGGTCGTCTCGACGTCCAGATGAAAAACCTTCGCCAACGACTGGACCAGGGGCGTATACCGGTAGATGTTCTCGTCTTCTCCGGCGTTCTCCGTTGCACCGGCTTTATCAATTGCCTTCTCGACCGCTGCCTCACCACCCGACGCGCTTTGAGCCGCCGGTGTTGCCTGTTGCGCCGCCACATGGCCCGGCGCCACGACTAGGGCTGCCAATAAACCAAGGACGACAACGGGAAGGATGGTACGAAAAACGCGGATCCGGCGAACGGTCTGTTTCAACGGGTACCTCCGGCAGTCGCGGGCAGCACCGCACGCACCACCTGATTCGCAAGCTCGGCGACCGACGCCTGCACCACCCCGCGGGCCTTCTCCGCTTCCGCTTCCAGTTCGGCCTTCGCCTGGCTTACGCGTGCGCCGGCAGCCTTGCGGGCTACATCGAGAGCTGCATCGCGTTCCGCGCTCCACTTCTTGATGCGCTCCTCCCGAGCCTTGAATATCTCCGCCCGCGCCTGACGCAGCTTGGTGTCGTACTCGGCAGCGCGCGCTTCCGCCTGCGCAATCGCCTGGTGCGCCGCCTCGACAGCGCCCTCCGTGCGGGCGCGCCTTTCCTTCAGCGTGGCGCTCAGCGGCCCCTGGACCAGAAACTGATACACCAAAACCAGCACGATAAATAACAGGGAGGTGGGCACAGCGCCAACAAAGTAGCCCTGGAGTTGTTGGAAGATGTCTTGCATTCAGGCACCGAAACTGCGGGTGGTCAAAAACTCGAAAAACTGGAGTGGGTGGAACTCCTTTTTGTATCAGGCGGGAAACTCGCAAGTCAACGCGATGGACCTATTGCACTGAGGCTTGTGACACCGGTCACCTGAGAGGGAGTTCCACGAAAAAATGGCTTGCTTTCCCTTAGAACAGGCCTACACTGAAGTTACCACCTAGACCCGGTTCAGGGTCCAGCGGGCGCCAGTTTCGGGATGCCTCTCCACTACCGAAGCTGGTTGCCCGCCTCTTACTTTCTGGGCTACTTTTCCCGTCCTCATCCCTCCGCACTCATCTCCCTTGGCGCATTCTCCGTCTACCTCCATGACTGGCCGGTCTAGAGAAATATGGAGCCAAAACGGAGGATGTTCAACCCAATGCGAAGCCAATTCTTCACCCTAGCACTAGGCGGAGCGCTTGCACTCGGTGTTTCCAGCGCCGCGCTTGCCCAGGACAATGCCGCACAACCCCCATCGCAGCCGCAAGATCAGGGCCAACCGGGCCGCGGCCCCATGCGCATGGACCCCGACCGGCAGCTCGAGCGCATGACCCGCGAGCTCAGCCTCACCGCGGACCAGCAGAGCCAGATCAAGCCGTTTCTCGTCGACCGTGAGCAGAAGATCGGAGCCGTCTTCCAGGACCAATCCTTGTCCCGTGAGGACCGGCGCAGCAAGATGCAGGCGATCCGGCAGGACTCACAGACCAAGATCGAAGCGGTGCTGAACGACCAGCAGAAGCAGAAATTTGAAGCGATGCAGCAGGAACGCGGCCGCGGTCGCGGCTGGCAAGGCGGAGGACAGCAAGGCGCGCCTCAGCCGCAGTAGGAGATTTCCACACAGGCGGGGCTTGAGCCGAAGACTCCAGTTGAAGATGCCGAAGGAAATACAACTGTGGCGCTAAAGCCCCGCCGATCACTCACCCGACAACTGCGGCACATCCGGAACGTCACTTCGGCGCTGCGATCGATGCGTCCTTGGTCAGCAATCCCTGCGCGCGCAGCCAAGTTTCGAGCAAGCTGGGCCATTGGTCGAGCGCTGCATCGCCCTTGCCCATGCCGCTTCCGTGCGCTCCGTGCGGAAAGATGTGCGCTTCGGAAGGCACGCCGGCTTTCACCAGCGCCTCATAGAAGCGCAGGCCTTGCTCCACTGGAACCGTCTGATCGTCAAAGGTGTGATACCAGAAGGTTGATGGCGTGTCTTTGGTGACGAAGAGGTCTGGAGAGTAGGCCGCACGCAATGCTTCGCACTGATCCATCAGATTGAAGATCTTGCAGTAGCTCAGATGCGACGCGTCGGAGCTGATCGCGCCGATCCACGGATAGATCAGCACCAGAGCATCCGGACGGCTGGAAACGCGATCTGTCGGATCTTCTGCGTCGGGATTTCCTGGAACGAACTGTGTTCCGGCGAGCGCCGCGAGATGTCCGCCAGCCGAGGAGCCCATCACCACAATGCGATTGGGATCGATGAGGTAGTCGCGCGCCCGCGAGCGCACCAGCTGGATCGCGCGCCGTGCATCGAGCAGTGGAACCGGTAGCACATAGCCGCTGCCGGTCAGCCGGTATTGGACGATGAATGCGCGAAAGCCGCGCGCGGTGAACCAGTCCGCATATTGGCGGCCTTCGAGATTGGCTGCGAGGTTGCGATAGGCGCCGCCGGGAAAGATGACGACTGCCGAACCGTTCTCGGTGCCCTCGTGCGGCGCGAGAATCGTCAAGGTCGGAATGTCCTTACAGTCGTTTCCTTTGGCCTGCGGCGCGGTTCCCGCCCACAGGCGAATGGTCTGAATGCCGAGAAAGGCATTGTTTTGGCCAGGAGTCGCGCAGATCGACATTTGCGCACTTGCGGAAACAGAACCGACGAACGCCAGCAAGAACAGGGACAATCGCCTCATGCAAAAAGCCTCGCGTGTCTTCGCGGCGATTATAGAAGGCAGGGACTAAGGGACCAGGGACTAAGGGACTCGTTTGCAGAGATCGTGGCCGCTTGCGTGACCTGCGTGCCGCGGGATTGCCCTGCTTTCGATTCATTGCACGGTTTTGGGGGCACTGTTTCCGGTGCAGAGATGGGGAGGGGGTGGGTGGGGAGGGGGGTGGT
>Ga0181535_10000267_pt1 | contig 80442 bp, 55 predicted proteins | sample PEATcosm2014_Bin_44_FD_119774 | JGI IMG/M metagenome (GOLD analysis project Ga0181535, IMG submission 119774) | Peatland microbial communities from MTU Mesocosm Facility, Houghton, MI, USA - PEATcosm2014_Bin17_30_metaG | ecosystem: Environmental > Terrestrial > Soil > Wetlands > Peat | place... | reverse complement strand
CCTTATGGAGTATGCCGCCGGTCTGTTCGCAGGCGAAACAGGCGAGTGCGTGCACTTCGAAACGTACCCCGGGAACCTGGTCGAGCATTCGATCGAGACGGACGACTGCGTCGCGAATGGCATCGATGAATGGAGTCTCAAGACGGCTGCGCAGGGTGTCCCAGTCCGGCTCGCGCTGGAGGAGGAAGTCATGCATCCAACTATCGCGCTTGGCAAGCATCTTTACCAGCAGGTCTTCGAGCTCGAGCCAGTTGTTGTCGCGCCACAGGAGCAAGCTTTCGATGGCGGCTTGCAGTGCGGCGTCGTTGCCGCCGACGGTTCGCAGCGTCCGGCGTGCAGCGCGGCGGTAGAGCTCGGAAGGTTGTTCGTCCACGCGAAGATCGCTGCCGAAGCCAGACAGCAGCGGCTGCTGGATGGCGAGCTCGCGACAGAAGGAATCGATGGTGGAGATGCGCAACTGCGCGGGGAGGTCGATGAGCTGCCAACCGAGCTTGCGCGAACGGACGAGGGCACGGCGGGCGAGTGCCTCCATCGAGAAGGCGTCGGCTGGGGTCGTTAGCGAGCTTGTCGACGCTTTCTCGAGTTCGGCGAGAATGCGATGGCGCATTTCGGCGGCGGCGGCCCTCGTGAAAGTGATGGCGACGATCTGGCCTGGTTCGTCGACTTCGCCCAGCAGCGAGAGAAAGCGGCGCGTGAGCAGATCGGTCTTGCCTGAACCCGCTGGCGCTTCCACAAGGATCGATCGCGATGTGTCGAGTGCGCGCTCGCGCTCAGGCTGATCGGTCGGAGCGGACCGGCGAGGAGGCCTAGTCATAGGGCAGCTCCTCCTCTTCTTCGGGATCCGGCTCGATTCGATTTTCGAGAATGCGGCAGATGGCGTGGAGGCCGCATGCATCGCAGGTTTTGGGATAGTCGCGCGGGTCCGGAGATGCACGACCGGCGAGGAAGTCGCACGCGAGCTGCTCGATATAGTCGCGCCAGTCGGCGAGCTGATCGGGAGTGAGGGGCTTCCTCACGAGACCAGTGTTGCGCCCGAGATTGCCGAGCAGAGTGCCCGTGGCATCGGCAGTGCGGCCGGCAAATTCGAATTGGCCGGCGCGCAGCTTGGCAAAGACGAGGCCGCCCGGCTGTGTGCTGCACGCGAAGCCGGCATAAAGCGGAAGCTGTACATCATCGGGACGCGGAAGATCCCAATCGCGTGGGCTGACGTTGCCGGTCTTGTAATCGATGACGAGGAGCGAACCGTCGCTGAGCTGGTCGGTCCGATCGAGTCGTAAGTCAAGCGAGAGGCCGGCGATGTCCACGGTACATTCGGACTCGGTTTGTACGACGACGAATGGGTGACGTTTGGACTCGAATTCGAGCCAATCGGTGATGACTCGGGTGAGGCGCGTGGATTCGAGGGCCAGATACTGTTGCGGCATGCGGCGCTTGATTTCGTCGGATAGTTGCACGAGCGCGCGATCGACGTGCGCCACGACGAAGGACTGCAGATCTGTGCAGGCGAGCAGGTCCTGGAGAGTACTGAATCCATCCGGTGGTCCTGCCCAGACGGCGCGCATCACTTCATGAATCAGGAGGCCGCGCTGCGATGCGGAGAGGCCGAATTCTACGGGTTCCCACGGTTTTGCTCCGAGGCGCGCGGTGGCAAAGGCTTTGAACGGGCATTGCGATTGCGCGGTAAGCACGGATGCGCCGCCAGGCGCCCTGCCTGGCGCGAGAGGAACGTGGGAGGTGTCGTCGAATGCGATCGCGATTGGAGTAACGCTGGGCCGGACGGCGAGTTGTGCCGGGATAGGGCGTGGGGAACCGGCTTGCAGCGCGACGATGCGCGAGGGACGTGCTTCGGCTTCTTCTTTTTGGGAGGCGTAGCTGAAGTGCACGACAGGGGCCGAGGCGACCAGGCGGCTAGTGATGGAAGTGGCGAGTTCAGCGTCGTGCCGCGGCGAGGCGTGGGGCATTGCGAACTCGCGCTGAATGGAGAGGGGAAGCAACGGATGAGCAGCGCCGGAGGCCGGCCAAGCATCTTCGTCGGCACCGAGGAACCATATGCCGTCGGCATGGAGGCCGGCGGATTCGCCGGGGCCGACAATTCGGATGGCAGCATCGGTGGATTCAGGCGCGAAGAGTGTGGTTTCGAGAATGCCTTCGAGAGAAGGGAGGAAGTCGGACCACGCGACACGGCGGCTATCGAAGCCGAGAGAGGCGCTCACGTCGAGTGCATACCCCCAACGCTGCCAGGCCTGGAACTCGGCGCTCGATAGCGTCCGTTCAGCGGGTAGGCCGACTGCGTGCATCAGATCCGGAACGAGTGCGGCCCATTCGAGCGGGGTGCGGATGCGGCCACGCGTGGCAGAGAGCAGGCGTTGTGCGTGCGTGATGCGGTGGAGCCACGCAGAGGGCAGCTGGCCGGAGCGGAGGAAGGCGTCGAGGGTCCAGTCGGGGTGCGCGAGGTTGCGACGGCGCAAGGAGCGCATGTGCGATTGGAGGGCGAGAGACTCTTCGGAGCTAGTGGTGAGATAGCCGCAGGCGAAGAGCCAGTCGAGCTCGAATTCAGTGACTGAGCCATCGAGCCAACGCAGGAAAAGAAACGCAGCGCGAGCGAGCGGGATCTGGAGCAGGGGGACGCCGAGAGAGAACTCGAAGAGCAGTGCGGAGCTCGGAGATTCGGCCCGCAGGAAGGCGCGTTCGATTTCTCCACGGCGTTCGGCGATGTCCTGAGAGACGACGAGAAGGCGCGCGTCGGGTTTGAGAGCGAGTTGTTGAGTGCACCATGCGGCACAAGCGGCAACCTCCGACTGTTCGTCGCGTGCTGTATAGAAGTGAAGGTCGCTTGACTTCGGTCCGGGTTCTGGTTGCTGCGATGTTCCCCACTCCTCGATGAGCGCGGCCTGGGTGGGGAGCAGGCGATCGAAGCCGAGGAGCAAGAGAGGCGGGCGCGGGGCGGAGTCGCGCCGAAGGAGTGGAACGAGATCGAGCGCGAGTCGGGATTGGCTGAGGTACGAACCGAGCGCGCAAGCCTGGTCGAACGCCGTGAGCCAACGACTGAAAGAACCAGCGTCGCGATCCCAGGCGGTGCGCGTGGACTCGCGCAAAAAGCGTGGGGCGTAAGCAGCCAGTAATGCATAGGCATCTGCGGCGAGGCGGGCCATGCGGCGGCGCGGCGCTTCGAGGGCAGTGGCGAGGTGCCGTTCTCGGCCGATGATTTCGGACCAGAGTGCAAGCTCCTGCTCGGAGTTGAGGATCATGCGCTCGTCGTGCGCAAACTGTTCCCAAGCTGAAGCGACAAAGGGGGTCCACGACTGAATTAGGGGTGAGGGCCATGCGGTGGCGCCCTCGGCACGGCGGCGGCGATGGTAGTCCATCTGTGCAGCGCGTGCGGCGCGATCGCTGGCGGCGACGACCATGCCTCCGTCGCCAATCCATTGGTCAGCGAAGACTGGCCGGGAGAAAAAGCCCATATGTGGGTTATACGCCGCGCTATCCGCCGGGCGTCCGGGAGGAACCCGTGGGAAACGCGGCGGTACACTGAGTGGTGATCCGGAGACTTCTTACTTCCTCATTGTTTGTTGCTCTAGTCGGGTGTCACTCGGCTCAAATCGCGGTGCCTGCCAGCGAGGCGACGCCAACCTACAAGGTGTACCACCTACGTGGCAAAGTGATCGGGACAAACGCTGCGACGGGTGAGGTGACGCTGGATCATGAGGCCATTCCCGGCTTCATGGAAGCGATGACCATGCCGTACAAGCTGAAGGACCCGAGCATCCTGAGCGAATTGCATCCGGGTGATGTGATTACCGCGAATGTGCTGGTGTCGCAGGGTGCGGATGCGGACGTGCTGCTGGATCATATCGTCGTCGTGGCGCAGGGCAAGGCCGACTACAAGCCTGCGGTTGTCTACCATGTACCAGCGCTGGGCGATGCAGTCCCGGACTTTGTGCTCCGGAACGAGGAGGGGCGCGCGATCCATCTCAAGCAATTCCAGGGCAAGGCGCTGCTGATCACGTTCATCTATACGCGCTGCCCGCTCCCGACATTCTGCCCGAGGGTGACGCGTAACTTTGCCGCGATGGAGAAGGTGCTGGCTGCAGATCCCGGACTTTACGCACACACGCATCTGCTGAGTGTGAGTTTCGATCCGGAGCACGATACGCCAGAGCGGCTGCGGGCGTACGGCGCGCAATATCTCCCCAGCGATGCGAAGAGCCCGTTTGTGCACTGGGACTTTGCCGTGCCGACCAAGCCGGTGCTTGTGGAGATGGCACGGTATTTCGATGTGGGGATCACTCCCGGGCCAGACCAGACAATTACGCATACGCTGTCGACGACGCTGATCGGACGCGACGGCAAGGTGGTGCAGTTCTATCCCGGCAACGAATGGACACCCGAGCAGGTATTAGCAGACGTGAAGGCGGCCAGCGCTGGCGCATAGGTACCACCTTCTTTACCGCCAGAAACTGCATCGCGGCCCGCTGGGATTCATCCAACCAACTGGTACCCTAGAGACTGCCATGGCAAAGGTGACACTAATTTTCGCTCTTCTTTTGGTTCTGCTGGGACTGGCAGGATTCCTGGGAACGGGGAGTCAGCACCCAACGGCGCTGATCCCAACGTGGTTCGGACTGGCGCTGGGGATCTTCGGGCTTTTAGCGATCAGCCCCAGCGAGGCACGGCGCAAGCTCTTCATGCACATCAGCGTGACGATCGGGCTGCTGGGCTTTCTGGGCGGTGCGGTCGAGGCGATTCGTGGTTACCTGCACGCGAAATCGGCTGGGCTTGAGCCGGACCAGATCGCCCTGACTTCAAAGCTGACGATGACGGGACTTCTGCTGGTCTACGTGATTCTGTGCGTGCGGTCGTTTATCGCCGCGCGCCGTGCGAGGCTGGCCTAGCCCATGGGAACGATGCGCGGCGGCATGGGGATGGGGATGCGCGCAGAGCGCACGCCCCACGGACGCAGCGCTCGGGCCGGCCAGGCCGATCAGTCAAAGCACAAAGTCAGCATCAAAAAACTGTGGCCTCAGATCCGGGCATTGGTGGCGCCGCGGAAGGGACTGCTTGTCGTCGGCCTGTGCTTGATGGCCGTGAACCGGGTGGCAGGACTGGTGCTGCCCTACACCTCGAAGCCTCTGCTCGATAAGGTGCTATCGCCGCATGGGGACGCCGCGCTGCTGCCGCGGTTCATCTTGTATGTGTTCTCAGCGATGCTGCTGCAAGCGATTACGTCGTTTTCGCTGACGCAGTTGCTCTCGAAAGCGGGGCAGAGGCTGATCGCCGACATGCGACGGCAGGTGCAGAAGCACGTAGGGCTGCTCTCGGTGGCCTACTACGACGAGAACCGCACAGGCACATTGGTGTCGCGCATCATGACCGACGTCGAGGGCATCCGCAACCTGGTCGGCACGGGGCTGGTTGAGTTTGTCGGCGGCATGGTGACCGCGGTCCTTGCGTTCATCTACCTGCTGCATCGGAGCGTGACGGTTACGCTCACCGTTTTCTCCGTCGTCGGCTCGTTCGTCTTCGTTCTGCAATATGCATTCAAGAAGATCCGGCCGGTGTTCCGCGAACGCGCGAAGATCAACGCCGAGGTGACGGGCCGGTTGACAGAGTCGCTGGGCGGTGTGCGCGTGATCAAGGGCTACCACGCCGAAGAGCGCGAGCACAGCGTGTTTTCGGGGGGCGTGGATAGGCTGCTCGCCAACGTGATGAAGTCACTAACCATGACCAGTGCGATGTCGGCTGCGTCGACGACCGTGCTGGGACTGGTTTCCGCGCTGGTGATGTGGCTGGGTGGTCACAGCGTTCTTCGTGGTACGTGGACCGTCGGCGATTACTTCAGCTACAACATGTTTCTCGCGTTCATGATTGCTCCGCTATTCCAGATCGTGAACATCGGTACGCAATTGACCGAGGCATTCGCGGGGCTCGACCGAACGAGCGAGATCATGGCTGAGCTCGAAGAGAACAAGGTGGCGGGCAGGGCAGTGAAGATGCCGCCGATCCAGGGTACGGTACGCTTCGAAAGTGTCGAGTTCGCGTACGAACCGGAGAAGCCCGTGCTGCACGGCATTAGCTTTGTGGCCGAACCAGGCACAGTGACGGCTCTTGTAGGCTCGTCGGGCTCCGGCAAATCAACGATCATCAGCCTGCTATGCGCGTTTCACACGCCGTCGAAGGGACGCGTGGTGGTGGACGACGTCGACCTGGCGCTGGTCGACCTGCACACGTTCCGGTCGCAACTCGGCGTGGTCCTACAGGACTCGTTTCTCTTCGATGGTACGATTCGCGAGAATATCCTGTTCTCCCGGCCCGACGCGACAGAGGAGCAGTTCCTGTTTGCATGCCGCACCGCTCGTGTGGATGAGTTCGCTGAGCGCTTCCCGGATTCGTACGACACGATTGTGGGCGAACGAGGGGTGAAACTCTCAGGCGGGCAGCGGCAGCGCCTGTCCATTGCCCGAGCGTTGCTGGCGCAGCCCCGGATTCTGATTCTGGACGAGGCGACGAGTTCGCTCGACTCGGAGTCGGAAGCGATGATCCAGGCGGGGCTCAATCAGTTAATGCAGGGACGCACGACATTTGTCATTGCGCACAGGCTGTCCACAATTCGCCGGGCGGACCAGATTCTCGTCGTCGAACAGGGCGTGATCGTGGAACGGGGCACACACGCTGAGCTCTATGCGCTCGGTGGGCGCTACTACGACCTCTACACGCGGCAGCACGGGCTGGAGGCGAATCTATTCCTTGCACCGGGCGAAGGCGACGTTGTGCCAGCGTGAAGTTTCCAAACAAGGGAATTCGACAAGCTAAAACAAATGGTTCACGGGTTGACGGGGAGTCCCATATCTTGAGAAACTGGACTAGATCAAGGCGCGAAACAAAGGACCACTATGCGAGACGCTACCCCCCAAGGCACATATCGTGTGCAGGCCCTGGACCGGGCCTTTGCTGTTCTGGATTTGCTGGGTGAGAGCGAGACACCGCTCGGCCTGGCGCAGGTTGCCTCCTCTCTTCAGTTGCACAAGAGCACCGCACACCGCTTCCTGATGGTGCTGGAACGTCACCATATGGTGGAGCGCACGACGAACGGGAAGTTCCGGCTGGGGCTCCGCTTGTTCGATTTCGGCAACCGCGCGATTGAGCAGTATGACCTGCGCGAGCGGGCGCAGCCGCACTTGCGGCGACTGGTGGCGGAGACAGAAGAGACGGCGCATCTCTGCGTATTGGAGCAGGCACGCGTCATTTATATAGACAAAATTGAGCCGGCCCGCTCAGTGCGCATGATTACGCGGATCGGATCGAGCAACCCGGTGCATTGCACGTCGGTAGGCAAAGCCATCCTGGCGTTTTTGCCCGAAGAACGCGTGACCGAGATTCTGCGGCGAACAAAGTTCGAGCGGTTCACGCAACGGACCATCGGTTCGGCTGAGGCGCTGCGAGTAGAAATCGAAAAGACGCGTCGGCGCGGCTATGCCGTGGATGACGAGGAGTACGAAGAAGGGCTGCGCTGCATTGCTGTCCCGTTGCTCGATGCACAGCGGTTCCCGGTGGGTGCTGTGAGTGTATCGGGACCCTCATTTCGCGTGACGGCGCAGAAACTGCCTTCGATCGCGAATCATCTGGTGCAGTGCGTGCGTGGCATTTCGTCGGACATGGGGTTCACGTCATCGAGCAAGAACAGCCGCGTGGCCTGGACGGCGTAGCTGGATCGCAGTGCATCTTTGATCGATTCGAGAATCCGCGCTTCCAGATTAGTGACCCTACTCTCCATCGATCCAATTGGGACCGATCAGCTCGCGCAGCATCTGCGGCTTGGCCCACGGGGCTTTATCTTTGAAGCGATTGATCCACGCCGGTCCGGCGCCGATGTGCACGCGATCAGGCGTGAACTCGGGTGAGAGCGCATTGGCCATCAGGGCGTAGCTGACTCCTTCGCGCAACTTGAGAGCCTTCCAGCAGCCGCCAGGCACGGCGACGAGCGGTTGCTCGCCGTGTGCCACATCGCGGCCCAGTACGACCTTCTCGACATGGCCATCGGGATGAAAGATGAAGTAGTCGACGGGACCGCCTTCGATCAAGATGTGCGTGTCGTCGGGCGCGAGCCAGTGCAGGTAGTTGATGGGGCGATCGCGGGTGAGCAGGTAGTAGACCTGGCTCTGAATCGCGAGGGAGCGGCCGTCGATGATGGCTTTCTGTGCGGACTCGCCGATCAAGCCGAGGTAGCCGGACTCTTTGGGCAGGACGTGGAGGTGGAGCTCGCGCATCAGCTCCTGGGCGCGGGCGTCGGCACCTGTGGGAGCGGCGGTGTTGGTGGCCTGCAATGAAATGAGGGTGATAGCGGCGATGAGAGCGGGCTTCATCAGGAGAGAGTAGACGATCCGGACGCGGCGCGCCTGCGAATCTGGCTAGTCGCCTGAAAGTGCAGAGATCATCGATAGCGATTGTCGGAACGATGAATGAGTTCGCGGTCGGGGAACCAGCGGACGTGAGCGTACGGCTCGTTCAACAGAGTAATGGGCAGCAGCGGATTGAAGATGCTGCTCCATCCGGAGAGGAATGAAGCTGTACGGATCAATGCCGTACAGCGGGACAGGAGGAGGCAATTGACCAGCGCTTCGAATCCTTTCCTGTAACCGCTGCCCGCTGGGTTCGTATGGATGGCTTGCGCGTTGCGGCTGCGTTCCTCATCCGGATGCACGATGATCGAGAAGGTCCCGGTCGCCTCGCGCGTGAACCACTCGATAAACAGCGGGTCGTCGCTCGATAGGAAGACCTTTCTTAAGTGAGGCTGGTCGGCCGCTAGTCTTGTCACTGCTCTGAAGCAACTGGGCCAATCGACTGGCTTCGCCTCCAGCCGCTTGTCGGTCCCGCGGAAGTGTAAGCCGATAGCTCCGCCTTCGCCGAATTCTCTCGTCGCAAACTCCGTGACATACGACTCGATGTCAGGCTTGACGCGGCAGTACATGGTAATGAGGCGATGTGCCCATTCGATCGTCATCGACGGCGCATACAGGGCGGCGAACCGGGTCTCGCGAATGTGACGAATCGACAATGAGCTCGTTTGCACACCCGGTTTCGATGCCGGTTCCAGCGCATCTTCGAAGAAGTCATGGAGCCAATCATGATCAGGCAGGTCGCTGTATTGGGCTCCCGTCAATCGAATCCGGGGATGCAAACGGCGCTGCTCGCAGTAAGCAAGAATGTAAAGACACCAGTTCAATTGTGCAAAGAATCCGAGGCCCGCATTGATCTCCACGGCAAGCGTATCGGACCGCCTGCTGAGGCGGAGTTCGTTCATCATGCGGAGTGGAATCTGAAGGCGCGGGAATTGAGCCATAGAATCTCCAGGGTCCGAGATCGGAGAATGTTGACAGGTCGGGTGGTCGGCGCTAGCACCCATTCCATTCCGGTCGCCGGTGGCTACGCCTCACAGCACTCGTAGGCTGGATATCCATGTTCCCGGACAAGGGCCTCTTTCTCCGCTGCGGCAAAGTCCTCTGCAACCATCTCCTGGATAAGTTCTTCGAAGCTGGTTGTGGGCGTCCAACCGAGCTCGGCACGGGCACGGGATGCGTCTCCCAGCAGGGTTTCGACTTCGGTCGGGCGGAAGTAGCGCGGATCCACGGACACGACAATCTCGCCTCGATCATTGTAGGCGCGCATATCTATACCGCACCCTTGCCACGTCAAATCCAAATTGAGATGTCGCGCGGCTAAGTCGATCAGCTCGCGTACGCTGTGCTGTTCGCCAGTGGCGATCACATAGTCATTCGGATGTTGCTGCTGTAGCATCAGCCATTGCATCTCGACATAATCCCGTGCGTGTCCCCAGTCTCTCAGAGCATCAAGGTTACCGAGATAAAGCCTCTTCTGAAGGCCGGCCTTAATCCGAGCCAGCCCTCGCGTGATCTTCCGTGTCACGAAAGTTTCTCCACGTCTGGGAGATTCGTGGTTGAAGAGGATGCCGTTGCAGGCATAGATTCCATAAGCTTCGCGGTAGTTCACCGTAATCCAGTAAGCGTAGAGTTTGGCAACCGCATAGGGTGAGCGCGGGTAGAACGGTGTCGTCTCGCGCTGTGGAATCTCTTGCACAAGTCCGTAGAGCTCTGAGGTGGACGCCTGATAGAAGCGCGTCTTGTTCTCGAGACCCAGGATACGGATTGCTTCGAGGAGCCGCAACGTGCCGAGGCCGTCCGCGTTAGCCGTGTACTCCGGCTCGTCGAAGGAAACCTGAACGTGGCTCTGCGCGGCGAGATTGTAGATCTCGTCCGGCTGCACGCTTTGGACCACGCGGATCAAAGCACTCGAGTCTGTTAGATCCCCATAGTGGAGCTTGAATCGACTGTTGGTGACATGCGGGTCCTCATAGAGGTGATCGATACGCGCGGTATTGAACAAAGATGTTCTTCGTTTGACCCCGTGTACCTCGTAGCCCTTCGCCAGCAAAAACTCCGCGAGATAAGATCCGTCTTGCCCGGTAATGCCAGTGATGAGTGCTCTTTTCATGAAAGGCCTTGCTCCTTTTCAATCCGTTGGATTTGATCTAAGGCAGGTTCACTCGTTGAAGCGAGAGCTCTATAGGCCCATCCGCTCGCGAGCGAGAAGGAATAAAAAGTGCGAGTTATAAACCAAGTATCTCTTCCACAGCCTGCGTGGATTCGTGAGTAATCGATAGAACCATTCCAGCCCGCTGTCCCGCATCCAGGCCGGAGCCTGCATTACTCGCCCTGAATAGATATCGAACGCCTGCCCGACAGATGCGATGATTGGGACATGCAGCCGTGACCGATGATCGTATGCCCACTTCTCCTGCTTTGGACAACCCAGGCCGAGCCATAGGACGTCCGGATGCGCCGCATTGATCATCTCAACGACCGCGTCGTCTTCAGTCTGCGTCAGAGGTCGAAATGGCGGAGAATACATTCCTACAACATTGCTCCCCGGGTACTGGTCCTGGATGTTGGTGGCCAACTGTTCAGGCACACCTGGAGCGCCGCCATAAAAGAAATGACGATAGCCTTTGTGCGCTGCAGTCTCACAGAAAGCACGCATTAAGTCAGGACCGTAGACTCGACGCTCAAGGGCGTAACCCAACAGCCGGCCGAGCCACACCAAAGGCATGCCGTCGGGAACATTGAAGACTGCCGGGTCCGCGAGCATCTGCCTAAATGTTCGATCGCGCTGTGCTTCCATAACGACATGCACATTCGCGAAGTTAAGGCAGTGCCCTCGTTCACCCCAATCGATCCATCGCTCCATCCGGGACACGAGTTCGGGAATCTCCAGAGCTTTGAGTGAAACTCCAAGGACCGAATATTCGGGCTGTGCAAGGGTATAAGATCCTGCGGTAGAACTGCTCATGCGCACGATACCTCGTTGCCTGGTTGGCAAGAACTGGTGATGAAATTAATTGGGATTGCGAGAGGAATGGAAAGAGAGAGATGAAGTCTAGTGTTGCCAAAGACCGAGCACAATCCAGTGGTTAACGTAGTAACCGGGTTTGCTGCGCATACTGTCAACAACCGTACGGAACTGTGGGTCCATGGCGGCTGCGATACCGAGCGTCGCCAGACTTTCCCTGGGGTCCCACACTTTGCTGAAATGCGCAACTCCGGCTTGCATTCGCTCCCTGTCAAACTGAACTCCGGAATGCACGAACTCTTCGTGTTGCTTCAACCCTTCTGCGTAGGGAACCAGCCATGCCACAGCAGGGGCAAGGGACGAGCCTGTCGGGCTCTTCCAATGGAACCAATCCATATCATGCACATGTGCCGTGTCGGCTGCCATAAGCAGGGGATCCAGATCGTAAGTCACATAATGAAGCGCATCGCGCTGATGGAAATCCTCGAGAGTACCGTCCGGATACACATTCGCCGCGATCTGAGCCTGGTAAGCCGTCTTTGCAGCCTGGATCAGATTGCGGTCACCCAGGGAGAACGCACCCATTGTGATGAGTTTGACGCGGAGGCTCTGCCAATTCGTCGTGTCGGGCTTCTTGAGATTGGCAATCGACGTCAGGTAGCCTTCCACCATCCTGCGGATGAAGGAGTCAACTTTTTCTCTCAGTTCGGGCGAAAACTCCCCCCGGCATAGATCATTGGCGAGCATAAGAGCATCGAACCCGGTCTCATCAATGGGATTGTAGCTGAGCTGATAGATGGACACCCACGCATCCATGAAACGTTGGACTTGATTGAGATACTGCGGATCTCCAGTCAGACGATAGGCAAATGCAAAGTCGCGAATGAGACCTAACTCTCCAAGTGCTGCGATGCTGGCGTCAAATATCCCTTGGTGTGGAAGTGTTCCCTCCACATGAATTCTCGTAGGAGGCGCGGGAGCGCGGCCAAGATTCTTGCTTGCGACAGAAATCGCGTACCGACCTTCCACCGTCCCTGCGAGCTCAGGCATGCGCCGCACAGCAGATGGGGAAATTATCGCGAAATCCTGCGCGACGCCCGTTGCCGGGACGGAAAAGGGGCAAAGCAATATCAATAGGCAGAACCCTTTGAGCTGATTCATCTTTTCTCTCCGTCGGCGCCATTGCGGGTTTCCGTTGTTCGCATGATCACCGTGCCAGGCTATCGACGGCTGGCACCCGTGGTCCGAAGCCATTCCACTGTCTCGCGCACCCCGTCCTCCAGAGAGGTCATCGGCGGGCCCAATAGAGCATATGTCGGCTCCATAGGAGTTGGATAGTCTTCGGTCATGCTTCTTAGACGAGACGAGAAGATGGGGAACTTGACGCCTATTGCGACAAGGCAGTCACCCGTCCAGGCAAGGAGACGAAGCCAGCTTTGTGGGATTACGCGGGCCCGATGGCCGGTTAACTGAATGGAAAAGGCATTGACCCAATCGAGAAGCTTGATGGGTGGATCGCCGACATAGAGGACTTTTCGATTCACTGTCGTAGACGGCGCCTCAAGAAGCGCGCACATTTGCGTGACTACGTTTCCAACATAGCCATAGGAGCGTGTGACAGGTTTGGATCCGGGATGGAAGTACAGCCCGCTTTGCAGGACTTTCCAAAACTCTCGCGGGTAGCGCGGATGCCAGCTGCCCCAGACATTCGTGGGACGAACAATCGTCCAAGTGCACTCGAGATGGCTGTTCCTGACGGCCAGCTCGGCGAGGACCTTGCTTTCACCATAGGTGGTGTGTGCTCGAAAGTCCAAATCATGACGCGGCAAAGGCCCGGGCCCGACGACGAACTGCGTGGAGACAAACAATGCTCTTTCGATGGTCCGGGATGCAGCGATCGCGGCGATCACGTTCTGCGTGCCTATATGGTTGATTGCATAGTCGTCGACTGTCTTGCCGTCCATGTCGGTTCGGGCCGCAAGATGTGCGAGGAAGTTTGGACTGAAATCGGCGATGATCTGCTCGATATCTGGCGGCTGCATGATGTCACATCTAGCCCAATAGCGTAGATGGCTCTCTTTGCGAGGGGGCGCCAGGTCGAGGTTGACGATCCGAAGACTCGGATGGCGTTCGAGCGCGTCGATGAGATGCGTCCCTATAAAGCCGCTGCCACCCGTGACCACAATCGTTCCCTGCATTGGAATCTCTCCTTCGATCTCGATACTCAGTTCTGCTAGTGCAAACCTATTCCAGGATTTGAGCGACAAATAGCGTTTACGGTTCGCCCTATGTCCCGCTATCCTGGCTCAGAATGAAACCAGGCTTCTGGCATCGATACCTTGCGAAGAGCGAGCGCGCCTTCTGACGAGTGTGCTGTGGGAAGAGCCACATGCCCAGGTAGAGGGCAAGATGCAATGCGGTAGGTCGACCCTTCGCAATTGCTTCTTGTAACAAGAGCGGGAACGCGCCCCACTCGCGCTTGTCTGATGCTGCCGATCCAACGCTGGTGAGGACAAAACCGGCGTACGACCTAGGTCCGAGGAAGCTGCGAACGCTGCGGATCCAATCAAGCGACTGGCGCCATTCATAGGACGTGCTAATCCTGAGCCGTCCGACATCGTCATTGAACTTTATAAGCGGTTCGGGTGCGTAGATAAACCTGGCGCCACGGTCTATCGCGCGGATCACCCAATCGGTATCCTGGTGGCGACGCAGTGTAGTTGAGAACGGCATCTGATCGAATACGGCCCGGCGAACCAACAAGGTAGATGTGATAATTGCCGCCTCGCCGTTGAAGATGGAGCGCCGCTTGAACAGATAATCCCCAATTCTCTCTCCAACTTCAGGTAAGCGTTTAGGCCAGATCATCATGCCGTGCGAGGACTGGGAGAAAAAGCGAGAGCTCACGATATCTGCAGATGCGGCATGCGTAAGCTGGGTCTCAAGCTTCCGCGGCAGCCACTCGTCATCGTCATCAAGGAACGCGATCCACTCCGACGCGGCAGAGGCGGCGCCCTGATTGCGCGCAATGTTCGAACCGCAGGACGTTGGAAGGACAATTGTGCGCAGTCTTGGGTCATCGAGCGCCGCCAGCGCGGATACCGTGGCGTCATCCCGTCCGTCGACAACGACGATAACCTCCGTCAGTCTATGGGTCTGGGCAAATGCGCTTGCCACGGCACGAACAACCAATTGCGGACGATTGCGTGTCGGGATCACAATTGTGACATCGTTGTTCATAGATAGATAAGTGATGGCTCTTGAAGTGTAGTCAGGCCGTGCCAAGGATTGCCATGCCGGTTGGTATATTGCGGCGGCTTACTTCATGGAATATCTGCATTAAGAGGTTATGGCTCACTGCAGGGCAGTATTTAGTCTCAACAACTGCGCGGGCACGCGTTCCCATGCGGGATGCACGATCGGGAGAGCTATAGAGGCTCTCGATCTTCCGAGCGAGATCCAGCGGATTGGCCGGCTCAAAGAGCAGACCTGTGCTGCCGTCCTCGATCAGATCCGCCGTAGCGCCGAGGTTACTCCCAATCACCGGCTTGCCGGCAGCCCATGCCTCCAGCAACACCATTGGAAACATCTCGTACCATTCCGAGGGCATGATCGTGAACATGCAGTTGCGCAGAAACTCTTCTCTAGCGCTTCCGGTGACAAAGCCAAGCAATTGAACATTCTGGATGCCCTTCTTTTTGACGTAGTCACGAATCGCACCCTCTTCGGGACCAGTGCCGGCGATCTTGAGCATGGAACCACGCACGTTCTCCATCGCCTGGATCAGCGTCCAAATTCCCTTTTCGCGCGACAAGCGGCCGATATAGGCGACATAATCGCCACTGCCGGCTGAGGGTGCTACCGGTGTTGTATCGATGCAGTTTGGTCTGACAAACAGTCGGTCGGGTGGCACACCGGCGCTTGCTAGCTTGCGTCGTGCAAAGTCCGTGAGGCAAACAAACGCATCCACCTTTGCCAGTGCACCAGAATTGCGGACATACGCCAGGGCGGCCGCATAGAGTGCACTGTAGGCATAGCTGTCCTTATAGCAACGATGCCGAATCGCATGGAGATAGTTACCGCCCTTGCATCGTTCACAGACGCCCTCCTGGTTGTAGAACCATCCGTTTGTACATAGGGGGCGAAAATCGTGGATCACCTGCACAATCGGCACTCCGAGAGAATGGAGCACATGATAGATCGACGGCGAAATGAGGGGATAGATGTTGTGGAGATAGGCGACATCTGGCCGATGCTCGGCAACGAGCGCATGAATGTCCGTGCGCGTGCGGTTGGAATCCACGGTGGCGAAGAGGGCGTTTGCCTTCCCAATGGCCCCCAATTGGAGTAAATCGTTGTTATGACGGCTGTAGAAGCATACGTCGTGCTTCTGCTTCAAAGTCTCTAGTTCGTGAAGAACCACCTGGTCTTCTCCGCCAAATTGCTGATAGAAGTTATGAACGAGGAGAATTCGCATATGTGTCCGATCGTGACTTCCCTGAGGTTTAAACCTGCACGGGAATGGCTGTTGATGGGCCGCTGACATGAGCTTCGTCGCTGTCGTTTGCGTACTGGACCGACCGTTCACGGATCTCCGCCTGCTGCAGAGAGACGAAGACAGTCACAAAGATGAGGAACTCAAAGGTTGTTCGAGTCAGGAGAGTGCTCTCTGCTGTGTTGTGCAACGCGAAGAAACAGAGATAGGCAACGGGCCATGCTGCGACGGCGCGCCGATCGTAGCGGAGATACTTCAATGCCATTCGCATCGCGCGGACAAACAGGAGAAAATATGCCGCCATGCCCACCAATCCGAGACTGAGCCACAGGTCCAAATAGCCGTTGTGGGCCATCGGAACGAGCCATCCTGTCGCCTCGAGTATCCCTCTCGAGTCGCCCTTGAAGCCCTGCCAGAAGGCCTCGTACCCGTAACCGAAAATAGGGCGCTTCCAGATGGCGTCCATGACGAGCGACCAAAGCTGCGCTCGGCCGGACAGCGTCGAATCTTTCCCAAGTAAGGGCAGGAGATCGTCGGAATAGTTCACGACCAGACATATGGTCAGAAGGACGGTGCCGCCAAAGAGAGCGTAGGCGACGATCCTCTCCTGGATACGGAGTCGAGAAACGCGACGGAGCACGGGGATCAACAGAATGACAACGCCACAAGCAAGTGTAGGCGTGATGGAGTGTGCGAGATAGAGCAGAAGCACCGATGCAGCAAGAAAGACCGCGCGTAACACGCGATGTCCCTTGAGCTGCACAAGCATGAGGAGAAGAACGGTCACTGCCATGCTCTCGCCAAAGACATTCTTGTGAATCGTCAGGCCTTTCCAGGCGCCCACGTGCGATGGGTCAAGTACCTTTGCCGGCAGGATGAGGAACATTGCGACGGACCCGAAGATCAACCAGCACTGAGCTTCTGCGAAGAGATCTGCGAACTCTTCGATTGTGAATCGCTCGCCGAGATAGATCGCCATGATCGTCGAAAGAGTGAAGAATGAGCTGCGGCGAAGGGTCAGGAGTGGATCGATGCTCCAAAGACTCGATGCGATCGTGAGCGCGGGAAGAAGCAGAATCGGCCATGCGTTCCGCACCGCGCAAAGTGTGCTCCTCCAGCGGGGCAGCACAAGGAGTCCACACCAGAGATAAAGCACGATCTGCGCAATCACCGAAGGAAGATGGACCGCAGTCGAAACGATTGCATTGCTCGTTTCCGTGTCGACTTCACTCGAGCTCAGCAGGCCGCTGACGACGTGCATGCTAACGAGGATGAGCACAATCACAAACAGACGTTCAGAGGTGCGCTGCGTCATTCCACCTCCGGAGCTACAGGTCCGATACAGAGGCTTTCTGCGTCAGATCGATTCTGCTCTTGCCGCAGATAGAAGCGAATGAGCAAGTAAAGAATGATGGCGAGGAGCATTTCACTGGCGATGCTCGACCACGATGCACCGCGCCAAGCCCACGCGCGAATCAGCCAGAGATTGATGAGCACATTGAAGACGGCCACTCCAATCTGACACCATGACCGCTGCGCCTGGAGGTTAGCTCCCGTAAGGGCGTCGCTGAGAAATGCGTGCAGGCTCTGAATCAATGGCAGTGGACAAAGCCATCGCAGTGCAATCGCGCTGTCAGCGTAGGCCGATCCCATGACAAGAGGAAGAAACTGCGCTGACAGAAACAGAACGATGGAAGCGGAGAAGCCGTAAAGGACTGATCTGTGCAGGATGCGCCCAGCGAATGCAAAACTCCGCCTGACTCCACCCAAACCGCATCGAAAGAACTCTGGGTAGGCGGCGCTTTGGAGGGATCGGATCGGGAGCATCGATACTTCGATAAACCGATACGCAACGGCATAAATGGCCGCTCCTTGCACCGAACTTAGGCGCGCCAGCATCGTCTTATCGATGTCGTTATAGACCGTCTGCGCCGCGAGCGAGGTAGAGAAGTGAAACCCCTCCCGAATAGTTGCTCGCAGCATACGAACCGTAAATCGCGGTGTGGAGCACGTTCGGCAGATGACGATGGCGCCATGGACCGACGCGATAATGCTTGCCGACAGATAGAAACCAACCCATCGTGTGACAGATGGAGCGCCTGTAGCGATGAAGAGAACCGCAGCTGCAAGCCTTGTACATGCCGACACAACCATCAGGGAGGACGACTGGGGTGCCCTCCCAGTTGCGAGCAACGCCTGGGCGAATACGTAGGTCACCTGGGCGCAGATTAAGTCAGCGGTGCCCACAGCGAAGACCATAGCAATCGACACCGTTCCTGGAAGGAGCAAATGCCGAAGGATGGAAATGGCGGCAATAAGCATGAGCCCCATTCCTGACGTAATGATGAGGGCATTGCCAAGATATGTCGGCATGAGATGCTCGTCACGCGCTGTGTATTTCACCAAGACCTGCCCGGTTCCGAGCGGGGAAAAGGGTGCTAGTACGGCCGCCAGGGATGTACATGCCAGAAATGTGCCGTAACGCGTAGGTCCGAGCACGCGCGCGATGATGAGGAAGTAGCCTACCTGGGCGATCAATTGCATTCCGCGGCCAACCAGGATCCACGTGGCATTCTTCCCGATTTCGGACTTCGGGCTGGATGCGGTCCTAATCGGACTGGCTAGGGTACTCACGGAAGGATTCAAGACCTCAATTTGCTTAATGGGTTTTGAGACAGCACTCAGTTCTGCTGCAACTTGCGAATCGGAGCAAGGCCGGCGGGAATTACCTCACGCGGAGTCTCCATCGGTTTGTGGCTCCGTCAAGGTGTTCTTTCCGGGATCGATTTCTGGAAACTCTGCGTAGTGGCGCATCCTGTTTGTGTCCGCATCCGCAATGTGTTGAGATCGACGAAGGCGCGATTGGCGAAAACGATCGAGCGGTCGTTCTAGGAGAAGAACCGATAGATAGGCAGCACAACCCGAGATCACGACTCCTAATATCGCGCGGCTGGGAGTGCCGAATCGCGCTGAGTTGTGATTTAACATCTGAACGAAGTTGAAATGGCACAGATAGAACGGGTACGAGAGTTCTCCCAGCTGCCGATCGAACACGAAGGCTCCCGTCCATTGAAACAGAAACGGCACCGCGCAAATCACATAAAGGAAATACAAGAGTTTCGCTGTGCTGAAGAACAGGCCGTGGCTCCGATCGTAGAGTGGGAACAGAATAATGGCCGGAAAGACCGCAGACGCAAAGAGCTTCGATGCGAGAGATGGAAGCCGGTGACGCAAGCGGAGGTAAATCTGGCGATAAGAGAGACAGCCGGAAAGAAACATTGCGAGTTCGTTGGGGAAGAAGCGATAAGACCAGGGATCGGTACGAAGCCCCGCTTGCCAGAGAAGGAATCGAATCATCAACGACAAGACGATCAAGGTCACGAGCCACCGTGTTCGTCCTCGAAGTATCCACGGGGCCACCGCATAGAATGCCAACTCCAAACTGAGTGACCATGCTGGGGCGATCACCATAAAAATGGGAACGATTGGTGCACTGTGCCAAAAACTGGTCGTCCAGTGAAGTCCGTGAACATCTAAGGAGAGAAAGAGCGTCAGGTCCTGACCAAGAATCAATATGTTCGAAAGCACCAGAAACCATGACCCAACCGGCCCGAGCCCGGCGGCATTCTGTCTCCACGCGTCGAACACGCTGTGATGTACCGTCACGTGCCCGGCGAGTTGCATGAACAGAGCCGCTAGCAGGAAGAGCCAGTAGGTGCTGTAGATGCGCAGCGCGCGATTAGAATAAAAGACCCATAGTTGTCCGGGCTTATCGTACTTTGCGTCCAGGATCATCGCGATTAGAAATCCGGAAATGATATAGAAAGTCTGTACGGATGCTGCGCCGCCCGTCATGGCGTAAGCGCAACCCTGGGTGTGTTGCAAGAGCACTGCGATGGCCAAGAGCAGGCGGAACAGACCCATCGGATCCCCAGCAAGATTGCGTCGAACAAGGCTGGCGCGCTGTGCGCGGGTTGACGCAAGCTGGACCGATGGGGCCGGAACGAGAGCCTTTGAGGCCTGCAGGCGGGGAGAGACGCAGCAATCGAGTGAAGGTGTTAGATGAGCGGATCGGACGATCGTGCGCCGAGACGCGCCAAGCTATCGGAAGCTACAACACAGACTGGAAGATGAATTGTCAAGCTAATGCAGATGCGGCTGAAAATGGGTCCTCTAAACTTCCACTCAGACCAAATCAGTGTTGCCATTGTCGGTGTCTACCTTAGGGCCGAAAGTGTTTGATGTGTGTCCTATGCTGCCCCGGCGCCCTTGAGGACTGCGGGGACGGTCTTTGCCAGTATTTTCAAATCAAGCCAAAGCGACCATTCATCCATATACTGCAGGTCGAGAAGCATCCATTGGTCGAAGGAGATTCCACTGCGACCGTTCACCTGCCACAGGCAAGTGATCCCCGGTTTCACGCTGAACCGGCGCCGTTGCCAGTCTTCGCTGAAGCCATCGTAGTCCCGGACCGGAAGGGGACGCGGACCGACGAGACTCATGTCGCCTCTCAAAACATTCAGTAGCTGCGGTAACTCATCAATGCTACTTCGCCTAAGGAACTTACCGATTGGCGTGATCCTAGGATCGTCCTTGATCTTGAAGACAGGACCCTGTGCTTCGTTGCGGCTCTCGAGCAGGTGCATCACCCTTTCTGCGTCGGGAATCATGGTGCGGAATTTGTATATCTTGAAGCGCCTCTTATTCAGTCCTATGCGCTCCTGCAGGAAGAATACTGGCCCCTTGGAGGTAATCGTGATGGCAATGGCGGTTGCAATCAACCCAGGAGCGAGTAGAACGAGCAATGTGGAAGAGACGACAATGTCGAGTGTGCGCTTGACTGCAAGCGGCCATCCTTCTCCTGCTCCGGTGTAGGATGTAATGTAGTGTCCGTTGCCGTGCTCCTCGGCGAGCCAGCGGGCGTTGAGGCCGAAAACATCAGAATTGAGGCGAAGTCGAATTCCGTTATGAGCGCATATCCGTGCCGTCTCTGTCCAATAGCGGCGGAAGGACTCGAATGGGAGGTAGATGACCATCTCATCGACCACATTGCGCCGTAGGAACTCAGCTAGGCCCGAGTAGTCACACACCATGTGGAATCCGCTCTCACTGAACTGAACCGCACCAGGCCAGTCATCGTCGACAAAACCCAGTAGGCGATAACCGAGTTCGGGACGGGCGACGATTCGTTGTGCGAACGACACGGCGCGGCTGTTTGTTCCAAAAATCAGCAGGTTGCGCTGATTCCGCCCGCTGGCGCGTATCCGCCGAAGCACCTGCCGGAGCGCGAGCCGAAAGGCACATGCGATGGTCGCGTTGATGACCCAGAAACTCAGCAGGAACGCAGGTGTGAACATCCTGATCGAGAAAGTCATGCCTACTATGACGAGGGCTCCGAAGAAAAGCGTTACTGCCTTCAGGACGTCTGCAAGCTCGACCCCCGCTCCTGAGAACCGGCGAGAGTGGTAGAGACCGAACATGCGAAAGAGAAGATGGTAGACCAGGAGAGTAAGAAGAAAGAGAACAAGATTCGAGACCTTAATCCTCATCGATAGGAACTGGGTTATAGCGAGTTGGTGTTGTTCATGAACGATGAGCGCTGTTGCAAGTCCGAACGAAACCAGGGCCAGGCAAAGGTCAGCCAACCTGAGAATGGAGATCGAAAGATGCTTGTTCTCGTTCATTGAATCTCTCCACACGTTGGATGAGCGCTATTGGCGCTTAGGCCAATGGCGTGCTAGGTGATGACAAATGAGGAGAAGGTATCAGGTCAGGAATTGAGCAATTTATAGATTGGGGCTGGGATGGGGAACTCGCGTTTGTTGAGAACTGCGCCAAGAATGGGAATCTTCGCAGACCGTAGTGTGGATGCGGCCAGCTGAGCTGCTTCCCGGCGCGTTGTCTCTGCTTCCAGGACCAGGACCACACCGTCCGCGAGCTGGCCAATTGCGAGTGCGTCGGTATATCGAGTGAGAGGTGGGGTGTCGATGACAATCAATGAAAACTCATCTCTAAGTTCATCAAGCCTCGCTTTAATGCGCTCCGAACTGAGGAGATTTGCAGAGTCGAGAGCACGCGCGCCGCTTGTGAGAAGCCACAACGACTCCGAACCAACAGGCTTTGCGAACGACCGAATCGGGCCGTCCCGCAGGAGGGCATCCGACAAGCCCCGATGATTTGCCGTACCGAAAAGCGTATGTAAGGATGGCGACCGAAAGTTTGCCTCGACAATGCAAATTGGCCCAAGGCCGTTTTGTGCGAGGGTGCCAGCAACAGAAGCGCAGAATCCCGTGCACCCATCACCTGCATTGACTCCCGCAAAAACTACCATACGAGGCGAGGTATCACTCTGGGGCAAGAACACTCGCTGCGCAAGGCTAAGGGCCTCATCGCTCGTCCAACGGTTGCTTCCAGACCGGATGGGAATCTCTTCCAACTTGGTGAGCGTTGGGTCAACGGCATCGCTGACAGCCAGGGAAGAATCGATCTCAAGCTGCTGCATCAATTGGAAGTTCCTGCTCATTGGCTTAAGACCTCTTTGGTGCGGGGCGCTGAAAGGTTCGTGTCGGAGACGCGGTCATTTTTCGACAGGTCCCGATGCTGAGGAATGGAAACGACTCGACCCGCGTCGAGGCTGTTTGCGTTGAGCAACCATGGATTCAGGCGACGGATCGCGTCGAACTCCTTGTTGTGACACGGCGTGCCGAATGCTTCACCACACAGCCGCGAAAAAGTCATCCCGGGAGTGACTACGATTCTGTCTTTCGGCAAAGAGAGTGTCCCCGCCGCAATTGGTCGCGGAGAAGGCTCTGGGGTAATCGTAGTGGGCGCATCCGGCGATGAAACTGCCTGGCTAGGCTTGGATACCGCAGCTCCGTGGACTTCTTTGACTGTGCTTTCTGCGGTGGGGGTCGCGCTGGCATACATCGCGCCCGCTTTCGCTATCACTCGACCTTCTGTTTCAGGTGTAGCCGAAAGAACGAGCAAAGCCGCGGTCATTGCGACGGCGCGCAACATCCAGGTGTGACGACTTGGCTTAGCCAGTTCGAAGTCAAGCTGGGGTGAGCCTGCTCTTCCAGGTGAGATGGCAGCGAGCGCATCGAGATCAAAGTCCGCAATCACTTCACGAACGATGTCGTTGTCTATTGTCTTGTTCTTTAGAGCGCACCCGATTGACATTGCGTTGAAGCAGAGATTGTTGATGTTGCGAGGTATTCCGCCGCTGTGTTCGGTAATCAGTTTCAAGGCTGCCGGTGTAAACAGCGACTCATCGGAGCAATACCCTGCGGTCTGCAGTCTGTGATTGATGTAGAGAGTCGTTTCTTCTAAGGAGAGCGGCCGTAGATGCGCAATGATCGAGAGTCTCTGGCGCAGCTGCAAGAGCTCCGGCGACGCGAGTTTGCTGGCGAGTTGGGGCTGCCCCGACAAGATGATCTGCATCAGCTTATCTTTCGATGTCTCGAAGTTCGAGAGCATGCGGACAAGCTCGAGAACCGAATGGTCCAGGTTTTGGGCTTCGTCGATGACTACCACTAGCTTCTCGCCCCGTCCCGCTTGCTCCAGGAGGACCTGCGTCAGTTTCGCCTGCAATTCGACGAGGCCGCCCGGTTCGTTCTCGATTCCGAGATCGTTGAGGAACGTTCGCAAGAAATCGACCGGCGTTGCGATCGACTGAAAGAGAAAAACCGTTTTCGTGTTGGCTTTGATTTGGTTCAAGGTGCGAAAGAGGAGTGTTGTCTTTCCCATCCCCGGGCTTGCAATCAGGGCAATGAATCCGCGACCCTCCCTGATCCCGTAAAGGAGAGAAGCAAGTGCTTCGCGATGAGTATCGCTCGAGAACAGAAATGAGGCGTCCGGTGTTGCCCCAAAAGGCTGCTCGCGGAGTTGATAGAAGTCAAGAACCATGCTTCGCCTACGCTCTCTTTGGAACGGCAACGACTACCGGGATGTCGAGGATGTCGATCACCTGCGCGGGGGTATGGAAGGAGGCGTCGAGATAATCCGCGACATATGCAGCGACAACGCTTAGAACAACTGAGGCTGCAAACCCCGCTAAGAGCAATGTCGTGATGCTGTATACGGGCAAGGCGGGAACTTCGGGGGGATCGGCGATCGCGACGTTGGATATCCTCGTCCTATCCAGGGCATCGGATGTTTGCTGTTGTTGCCATTTCGATTGGTACAGCAGATAGTTGTCTTCATTGACCTTGACGTCGCGCAGAAGGTCCTGCTGCTGCAGCGCTTTTGCGTCCAGCGCCACCATCTGGGTCTGCATGTCCTTGATCCCGTTCTTTAGCGCAGCAATGCTTGCTCGCTGAGAAGCTGCATCTGCCTTTGTTTTCGCCAGATCCTGGCGGATCACTTCGTAGGTTGGATCTTTGTCGGTGGTTGCGGTCAGGTACTTCGTTTTCTCTCCGGCGTCGATCGCCGCCAGAATCTGGGCGACCTCATCGTCTGCCTCACGGACCAAAGGATACTGTGCATCATACTTAACGGCGAGTTGCGCACGCCTTGCCTTTGCGGCTACCAGCTGTTCGGTGAGATCTTCTAGAAGCTTGTCAGCTGGTCCAAGTTGTTGAATGGTCGGCGACCGCTCGGGCGTGGAGCTCAATTGTGCTTCATCGTTGCGGATGTGTGCCTGATCGGCGGCTGCCAGCTGCTCGGCCAGCTGCATCTGACCGATTGCGTTGGCTACCTGCTGCGCCAGATCTGTCCGTTCAACATCGGGGGCCGATAGGCCCTGATCACGACTGAAATCGCGAAGCCGCTGCTCAGAAGCGTCGAGCGCGCGCTTGTATTTGTCGGCCTCGCCAGAGAAGAAATCAGCAGAACCAAGAGGCCGATGAACTTCGACATGTTTGTCCATGTAAAAGTTTGCCAGAGCATGCATTACCGCATAGGACAGCCGAGGATCCGGGGACTTATAGGTGACGTCGATGAGATTGCTCTTTGTCGTCCCCGTCTCGACTTTCAACTTCTTCGCCAGCTTCCGGACCGCGTTCTCCAAGCGATCGGCATCGGTTTGGTTGGGTTGCAGAAGGGTCCCAATCTGGCTCATCGTCCGGTGTACCCATGTGTCGTCGTGCGACGTTTCTAGTCCGCTCGCGAGCACGACTTTTTCGAGAACATCATGACTCTGGAGCAACTCAACTTCAGAGTTAGTCTCCTCTTCTGTAACTGATGGGCTTCCTGTGATTACCTGCGTTGTGGCTTCGGTCGAGACGAGCGGGTCAAGGCGGTCTCGTTTCACGAGGACAGCCATATGCGCTTTGTAGGGTGCTGGCAACAGAAAGGCCACAAGCGCAGTCAGTGTGAGCAATGCCACGAACGTCACGAAGAGAATACGACTTCTTCGGAAAAGAGGCGACACAACTTCGCGAATGGAGATTCTAAAAGTCTCTTCGCTCTCCCGATGAGATCTATGTGCTTGTTGCATGCATCACCTACTGGATAACCGAAAGGTTGGTTGTCGTGAACTGTCAGGATCGACCTGCCTCTTTGGAACACTAGTCCGCGAACTGCTCCCAATAACTGTCTTAGGGTAGGAAGCTACGGAGTCTCACTCAGGTAGGACCCAGCGTTTGCGCTGTAGGGCACGTACTTCCTAAACTTTGTGATGGCGCTTTCTGGAACAAAAACCATATCCCCTGGCCTGATGAATGCATCCTCATCGACCTTCTTCCCGTTCAGGATGTCCCGTAGGTCGATTTTCTCCACTTTGAACCAGTCATTCGTGGATCGATGAAGCAGGAAGACCTGCTGCGTCTTGGCGGTGGCCAGCATTCCGCCCGCAACAGCAACCGCCTCCGCCACCGTGATATCGGACCGCAACTCGTATTGGCCCGGCTTTCCGACCTGGCCCGTCACCGTGAAGAACGGTTTTTGAAAATCCTGAAGGTCTACTGTAACGATTGGGTTGTTGAGCACGCCGGCATAGGCATGTTTTACAGCTGCTGCCACGTCCGGTACCGTCATGCCTTGCACGTGCACGCTGCCCGCGTTTAGCAAGTTGATGTACCCGTCCGGCTGGACAGTGATTGTCTGATTCATCTCCGGGGACAGGGGAAAGGAGAGCAACAGGACATCCTGCCGTTGTATCACATACCGGGGGTAGCGCTGTTCTAACTGAGGCCCGTTAGGCACTTCGACAGTGGCTCTGGCCGATTCCTGCTTGAGAGTGGCCTCCTGACCGGAAAGCGACCCTGCGTTGGAGAGGAAGGCAATGCTCGCGATTGCGACGCTACGAAGAAAGCAGATGGTCATTCGATATCCTCGGCCATTCGGAAGAGCGATAAGCGCTATCGACGGAGCTATCGATAGCTAGGTCCTGTATGAGGCGACAGGGATCGCCGGAGCTTCGGAAGCAATCTGCGCATGAGAGGGGGCTCCGATCGGCTCCACGTCCGAAGCGCAAATGCTCACAGCGACGGACTGGCGAATCATCTCCACTGAAAGCACGAGCTTGGAATCAGCATGGGCCCGTAGCAGCGTGCCCTCGACACCTGCGAGCGCGCCACGTATGACTCGGACCCTGTCGCCGATTGGGATTGAAGCGTAAGTGGAGCACTGCATCTTTTGTGTAATTACAGTCCGGATGTTTTCTATCTCATAATCAGGCAGCGGTAGAGGACCAGCCTGATTGCCAACGAGACCGGCTACGCCAGGAGTATTCAATACACGAAGCCGGGTGTCCTTGGTAGGATTGAGACGCGCAAATAAGTAGCCTTGGAAGAGGGGGATAGTAACCGCTTGCTTGCGATCGCTCCAACGATGGATTTCGGATTTCAGCGGAAGGAAGTGCACGACTTGGAGAGAGTCGAATATGGAAGCGACAAGTTTTTCCTGTCGCGATCGCGTCCAAATAGCGAACCACGCAGTGTCCGGAGAGTAGTGCACGTCTTCGGATGTCATTGTCCCCCTTCTCCTACAGGGCGTGACTGTACATAGCTTCGCCCTTTCGGTCCCACAACCGATTTCCTGCCTAATGTGGACCTTCGTAACTTGACGTGCGTACAGGTTGGGCGTCTCTTACCGCTCCATAATCTGTCCGTCTTCAAAGCAGCCCTGAATCCCAAAGACGCCGCGCTCCGGAGTCTGGGCAACCCGAGTAACTCGTGGGATGCATCCCACGCGCAACTCACTCCCACTCAGATCCGATAGCGGAATCAGAAGCTCCACGAGAACGACGGTTCCAACTGGCGGACACAGTCTGCTCTGAAGTAGTGCGCTTTTGAGCCCGACGTCGCTCGTAAAGCCTTTCTCAGTGCGCCTTCCCACGTGATCCCAATGAAAGGTGACCGGAGGCCGCAACCTATACCTCGCCGCATTTCTGCGCTCGATCAGGCGCTCGGAGATGGGGTCGTGGCACATCCGTGAGGGCAGAGTACGGCTTACCGTTGTCCCCTGCAAGCGGCCAAGAGTTTGAAAAGCGGGTGAGAAAGATGGCACTATCCTAGTCACAATCGTCTCCAGAGACTCACCCCAGAGCGCGAAAGTCGCAGCATCGCACGCGCAATAGCCCCTGTTGTTGCTAGAGACGAAAGTATGTGGTGGGCGAGAAACCTGTTGCAAAATCCCTGCATCTCTGTACATTGAGGGCAAGGCATTCGTCGGCATCTTGACTCCCCCTGCGTTACTTTGTCCAGATGCTGCCACCGGAGTTTGGTGGCTCAGAGGGGTGCTCCCTCAATCACACTAGGGCACGCGACTGTTAGCCCAGGGACGATCAGGAATCGATAACTAGTCATACATCCAATACTATGTCCGGGCCAACACGTGCCGGACAGTTATAGGAGGATCCCCTTGCTCCTGTCTTCATCAAAGCCCAAAAATTCGCTTCGAGTCGCCGACCAGCAGCAACACATCTCATCAAACCTAAGAAAGGGAGTTGTGCAGATTGCTCCGAAGGGTGCTGAATCGAGGTATAAGGTTCTCATCGTTGACCGGGATCCAATGAGCAGCGATCTGCTGGCAAATGCGCTTGTCCATGAAAGGCGCTGTGATGCGACCACCATCCAGCCATCAGAACTCATGCCTGCTCTAACCACAGACTCGATCGACCTTGTCGTTATTGGCGCCGAAGCACAGTCTGAGCTAGGCGATGGATTCGAGTTGGCTAATCTGCTCGATCGTTCCTTTCCACACGTCGGCATCGTGATGCTTCTCAATGTCAGTAATCAGGAGTCAGTCATCAAGGCGTTTCGATCAGGGGCACGTGGAGTCTTCTCGCGCCTCCAGTCCATGCCCGAGTTCTTTGACTGCATCGAGCATGTGCGGAAAGGCTACATCTGGGCAGGGCGGCAGGAGACTAGCTCCTTGATGGATGCGTTTAAGAGCATTCCGGCATTCAACCTGGTGTCTGCTCGCGAAGCGCAGAGCCTGACAGCCCGCGAGTTGCAAGTGGTGCATTGTGCTGCCAAGGGCAAGACGAATCGAGCGATTGCTAGCGAACTAAGCCTGAGTGAGCACACGGTGAAGAATTACCTGTTCCGGGCGTTCGAGAAGCTTGGGGTCTCCAGTCGGGTCGAATTGCTTTTTTACTTAGCGCTTCAAAACCAGAACCCTCCCGTGGCTAACGACGAGAACACGGCGATTAGTCGGGATCCGGATTAGGACAGGAAGGACCGGCGGTGTCGTCACTTCGGTTATCCTCGCTTGTTCCGGCGAGGATTGTCCGACTTAGAATCAGAAACCCGCAATGCCGGCTCGCCCTGTGAGGGGAGTTAGGGGGAAGCATGCGAATGCTGTTCCTTGGCCTCGTGTTTCTCGGAGGTCAGTTAATCGCAATGCAGTCTAGGCCCGTGATTCACTTGCAGCCACACAAAAACACGATCGAGGTCGGATTTGGGGGTAGTCTCGTGGAGCTCATCAATGCGCCGGCGGTCATCTATCTGCCGCCGTCCCCTCCTGAGACGGATGCACAAGGCAAGCCCTGGTCGGTCGACGTAAAGAACCTCGGCCCAGTCAGCGTGATGGTTACCAGCATCAAATCACATTTTCAAACAGTCGTCGGCACGGGACAGACCGCCCGTATTGCCTCGAACAGCATTTCCTATCTGCTGAAGCGCTAGTCTCGAAGGCCAGCTTTGAATAAGGGGGGCGACAGCGCTAGGAGCGCCGAACTATGGCGGAGAGGGTGAGATTCGCTCTCGAATAGGGTAAATGGAATCTGTGAGTTACAGAAAGCAGATGCCGCAAATGCCATCGATCCCGGGGGCCATGCCCGCTATTGCCCGCTGGCCTGTTTGTGCAGCTATAGAAAAAGTTTGCGCTCTGCAAGTCCGTGCTTTCCTAGTTGCGCGTCCACCGACAGGAACTCGATGGCCATGTGATTACTTCGGCGTCGCGTCTCGGTTCGCAAGAGCGAGCAGAGCCTTCATTGCTCGATCGAACGGCCCAACGTTCCCTGTTGCCGCCTGGAGCGTCAAGGCTCCCTGGAGACGAGCTACCCAATCCTCCGCGAAGTGATGTGCGCGTGCCGGCGGCATTCCGCCGTCGCCCGCCAGTGCTGCAATGGCGTCGATCCAATGGGCGAAGGCGTCGTGCAGTCGCTGCCGGGCGACCGATCCGACTGCCGCGGTGGCGAGATGCCCGAGCACGCAAGAGGTGCGTCCTCCTCCGTAGATTTGCTCGAGTGTCGCAACAGTCTTACGAACCCGCGCCTTGAGCGATTCGGGAGCCTGGGCCGTACCGACGATTGCCGTGTCAATCAAAGCCAAAGCCCGGTCGAGCACAGCTTCGGCCATCTGTTCTTTGCCTTGAGGGAAATAGTGGTAGAGGCTCGATTTTCCGAGGCCTGTTGCGCGGGACAGGTCGGCCAGTGACGCACCCTCGAATCCTCGATCTCGAAAGACTGTGAAGAGGCGATCGACGATTTCATCCTTTGACGCAAGTGCGGCTGGCATTCTCGCGAAACCCTCCGATACGATAGACCGTTCGTTCGGTAGATAGATTACACCCTCCCGGTAATGTCTCTGCAAATCAGCTTGACATGGAGTGACTAGTTCCACTATTGTACCGATTGTTCGGTACAATAATAGCTAACCGGACAACTTTAACTCTGGAGATTCCCATGTCTGCGCTGCCGACGTACCAATCAGTTTCCGTCACCGATCGCCGAAATGGATCGGCGCTCAACATCTTCTATCGCGAAGCCGGGCATAGGGATGCCCCGGTGGTACTGCTGCTGCACGGTTTTCCGACATCCAGCCATCAGTACCGCGGCCTCATCGACCGCCTCTCGCACAAATACCGCGTGATCGCGCCAGATCTTCCGGGCTTCGGATTTTCCGACTCGCCAGCGGCGAAGGATTTCGGCTACACCTTTGACCATCTGGCGGACGTCATTGAGGGCTTCACTGATGTGCTTGGGCTGACCCGCTACGCCCTTTATGTCTTTGACTACGGTGCGCCGGTTGGATTCCGGCTTGCAGTCGCGCGCCCCGTGCGGGTTGCCGCGCTGATTTCGCAGAACGGGAACGCGTACGAGGAAGGATTGAGTGACGGCTGGAATCCAGTCCGAGCCTACTGGCAGAACCCGACGGAGGAGAATCGAAGCCATCTGCGCGTATTTCTGCAATCCGGCACGACGCAGTTTCAATACACCCACGGAGAGCCGGACGTTGCGCTGATTGCGCCGGAAAGCCATACGCTTGATCAGCATTTCCTTGACCGAACGGGCAATGATGAGATCCAACTCGATCTTTTCGGCGACTATAAAGCCAATGTGGCGCTCTACCCTAAGTTTCAGGAGTATCTCCGCACCCATCGCCCTCCAACGCTTGCCGTATGGGGAAAGAACGATCAGTTCTTTCTACCCCAGGGCGCTCAAGCCTTCCGTAAGGACATTCCGGACGTCGAAGTGCATCTGATCGATGCCGGCCACTTTCCTCTCGAAACTCATCTCGATGAGATCAGCCGAATCATCCGCTCATTTCTCGCCCGCCATCTCGATGGCGCACAGGGAACAGCCTTCTTTGGGGAACTGAATGAGAAGTCGGTCCCGGATTCAGCGAAGGGAATCCTCGATCAGATGCGTGAGGTATTCGGCTTTGTCCCGAATCTCGGCTATGCGCTGGCATCGGAGCCATCCGTGCTTGGTGCCTACCTGAACCTTCTGGAATCGCTCAGTACAACCTCGCTGGATCCGATTGCCCAGCAGGTAGCCCTGGCAGCAGCGAGCCGAGAGAACGGCGCCGACTATGGCGTAGCCGTTCATGCGACGCTTGCGGCGAAGATCGGCGCGCCGGAGGATGTAGTTGCTGTACTGCGCAATGGCGGACGACTGCAGGACCCGAAGCTTGAGGCGGTGCGCCGGTTCTCTGCCGCGATTGCGGCAAAGCGCACACAGGTCTCTGACAGCGATGTCAACGCGCTGAGGGCGGCCGGCTTCGATCACCGCGCAGCGGTAGCGATTGCGCTGGCTGCGGCAGGTAAGACCCTTGTCAACACGGTCGCTCACCTCTCGCGCCCAGCAATCGACGAAGGTTTTCAAGCCGCGCCAAAGGTAGCATCTGCCAAATAGAGAACGGGCGAGTGATCGCCTTGGCGTGCATGGCCATCGGACTTGGCGAGCCTGATCTTGTCGTATTCCTTGGATTGAGGGAAGTGAAGGTCGCCGACGAGGCGGCCCGCGCTGAAGCAAGGGAATTGGGCAATGAAACCAGACAGATTACGCTGATTACTGGCACAAAGAAAAAGTCTGCCCACCAAAAACGCGGTCGTGCTCGCCTTGTGCCCGATCCGGAAGTGATCCGGTCTTGGATCTACTTCCGGGTTTCCGGTGATCTCGCTCGGCAACACCGGCGGGTTTTCCTGTGTGGTCCGCCAAAGAATGGACTGCTTTACATGCTACCGTGATCGCAAGTCGTTTGCAGAAGTTCGCCTGTGCACGAATCCCCATTTTCCCTGAGAGGAAATCGGCCGACGCCCATTTATTCCGGTAAGTCGATTTGGCTTTCGATATGGAACTTTCCGGCAACTACTGACGCTCCTGTGTCGGGCTGACCACCGCCGACGCTGATGGTGTAATCGCCTTGCGCGATGATTGGATTTCCTTCCTCGGTCACTATGCCCAGGTCGCGGTCCTTTAGGTCGAAATGAACCTTCTGGCTCGCACCCGCTTCGAGATGAAGCCTTTGAAATCCGCGGAGAGCAACCAGCGGCGCACCCTTCACGGCAGGGAACTTGAGATAGACCTGCACAACTTCATCTCCCGCAACTTTGCCTGTATTAGTCACGGTCACTTCGACACTTACTGGCTGACCCGCTGCCACCGCCTGCATCGGGACACTGAGGTCGCTGTACTTGAAGGTCGTATAGCTGAGTCCGAAGCCAAACCGATAGAGCGGCTTGTCGTTGAAGTAGCGGTAAGTCCGGTTAGCCATGCCGTAGTCCTCGAAGTTTGGCAACTGGTTGACGCCGGTGTAGAACGTAACCGGCAGCCGGCCCGCGGGATTATTCTTTCCGCTCAGCGTTTCGGCAACTGCCGCTCCGCCTTCTTCTCCCGGGTACCATGCTTCGAGAACAGCATTGGCATGCTCGTTGATCCAGTTCACGGCCAGGGCACTGCCATTCATGAGAACCACGGCGAGCGGCTTGCCGGTGGCTGCCACAGCTTCCACCAGTTCTTCTTCCGGCTGGGGAAGATCGATGCTTGTGCGATCGCCGCCGAGAAATCCCGGTTCACTCACCGGCATTTCTTCGCCTTCGAGCTGACTTGTTATGCCCACAACGGCAATCACGGCATCGGCATTCTTTGCAGCGGTAATGGTTTCCTGCGAAGGAGCGCCGTTGTACCTAGCCCAGATTAGTTCGGCATGGGGCTTGCTGTTTCTGGTTCCATAGGAGATCTCGAGCGCGACCTTGTGTCCCTTCTCGAGATGGACGCGCCCCACGCCCGATGAGAGTCCTCGAGTGCCGCCACCGAACGCTGTCGCTACCTGCTTGCCATCAACTGCAAGCCTTCCGAATCCTTCGCAGCGAATGCCGAGAAGGTAGTCTCCTGTTTCGGTGGGTGTCAGGAATCCTGACCACAGTGCACCAAATGCCTTCTTCCCGGCTACTTCTGCCGGCAGGTTATTTTCGGTGAGCTTGACATTGGTTTCCGTACGGCTGACGAGCGGTTTTTTATTCGCTTCCGCAGTCGACGGTCCCCGCCGCATTCCTTCGTTGTAGTCGGCCTTTAGGCCGGGCTTTCCATCGGGAGTAGTAAGAAGGCTGTCGGGCACAGCTGTTCCATCAGGGCGCAGGAACTGGGTTCCAGAGACAAACGTGATGGCTGCGCTGGGGAACTCAGCGCGAATGCCATCCAGAATGGAAACGATTTGCGTGGGCTGACCGGCGTAGTTTCCGATCAGCGGCCTGGTCTGGTCGGCGAGCGGACCGATGACGGCGATCTTCTTGGTTTCTGGCTTGAGGGGAAGCAAACCGTCGTTCTTGAGCAGGACCATAGACTCATTCGCGAGTTTGCGCGCGAACGCGCGATGTTCGGCGCTGTCCAGCTCCTTTTCATCGATCTTGGTGAAGGGAACCGAATCCGGCGGATCGAACATGCCGAGCTTGATGCGAGCGGTGAACAGGCGGATGAGCGCCGTGTCCAGAGTGCTTTCAGGAAGATATCCCTGCTGCACTGCATCGACATAGGCCCTTTCGACGGGCTCTCCAAATCTTGAGGTAAAGGTGACGCACTCGTTGTCCATGCCTCTGATTACAGAAATCGCTGCGCCCTGTGCCTGGGTAGGGCGGTAACGATGATTGGCTGCCACGTCGCGAACCGCGTCGCAATCCGAAACTACATACCCTTTAAAGCCCCACTTGCCGCGCAATTGGTCCTCAAGCAGGTATTCGCTTGCGCATGCGGGTTGGCCATTGATTGCGTTGTACGCGCACATCACGGAGCCGGCTTTGCCTTCGACGATGGCAGCGCGGAATGCGGGCTCGTAGGTATCGACCTCATCGTGCTTGCTCACGTCTACATCGGCAAAGTGACGCGTTGGCTCGGGGCCGCTGTGAACGGCGTAGTGTTTCGGGGTCGCAATGGCGAGATAGTATTTCGGATCATTACCCTGCAATCCGGTCACATAAGCGACACCCATGCGGCCGGTGAGGAACGGGTCTTCGCCGTAGGTTTCCTGACCGCGACCCCAGCGCGGGTCGCGAAAGATGTTCAGATTCGGCGACCAGAAATCGAGTCCTCCCATGATGCCGGTGTGCCCTTCGCGCACATTCTGCACGTGCTTGATGCGTCCCTCAATCCCAATCTGGGCCGCCATGGTGTGAATTCCCGGCGCATCGAACGTGGCGGCAAGACCGATGGGCTCGGGATACTCGGTTACACCCTCATTGATCACTCCGTGGAGTGCCTCGCTCCACCATTGGTAAGCGGGAATATTGAGCCGAGGAACTTCCGCGGAGTTGTTCTGCATCTGCGTTGCTTTCTCCGCAAGGGTCATTCGCCCCACCAGGTTGGCGGCCCTTTGTTCAGGCGTCAAATTGGTGTCCAGATACGCAGGTGTTGCAGCACTTTGGGCGACCGCAGTCTGTAGGTCAAAGAAACAGAAAAGCGCTGCCGTTCCCAGGCCAAGTGCCTGGATGATCTGAATCATGTATCTGCTCATGTGAACCCTCAAGTTGGAACCTGGGCTTACGAACTTTCGCTCGTCTTCTTTTAAGCAATGGCGCGGATCTGAATACCCAACACAGGCCAACGCCGCGTCTTACTTCGTCGGCCTACGGCAGGGAAGTGGCTGGGTGACTAGGCGCCTGGAACAGTCGCGGTGCAAAATCCTTCAAGTCGCGGCGCCATGTCTGCCATTCGTGATCGGTGCCTGGCGACTTGTAAAAAACGTGCTGAATCTTCCCTTCATCAAAAGACGCGTGCAGATTCTCCAGTCCAGACTTCATTCGCTCAGGCTCGTTGGTACCCACGCCAATCCACAGCAGGTGCACCCGCCTGGCAAAGTCTGCCGGATCAGCCATCGCTCCATGGAACGCCGTCTTCGTGTCCAGTTTGTTATTGCCCATCGCAAACACGTTGGCCGCTCCGCTGAATCCGCCAATGTACGAGAAGAGATCAAGATGATCGAATGTCACCTGAAAGGTCTGCATGCCGCCCATCGAAAGCCCAGCCATGGCGCGGTGATCGCGATCGGGAATTGTTCGGAATGTCCTGTCGACAAACGGGATCAGCGCTTGCGTCATGTCGTCTTCGAATGCGCCCATCCGTTCCTGCATCACCTTGAGGAACTCCGGCGAACCGAACGGCTTTCCTGTCATGTCGGGAACCTGATACCCTGCGCGGTTGGCATAGCCATTCGCCATCACGATGATCATCGGCTTCGCGCTTCCGCTGGCAATCAGGTTGTCGAGAATGAAATTGGCTTTGCCCTGCCTGATCCATCCGGATTCGTCCTCTCCCCCGCCGTGCTGCAGATAAAGCACCGGATATCGAGACTTTGCCTGCGCATCGTAGTCCGGCGGCAGGTAGACCAGCGCGTGCCGCCACGTGTTCGTCACACTCGAGTGGTACCAGACTTCGCGCACCTGCCCGTGCGGAACCTCCTGCGGCAGGTAATAGTCCGCTCCGGCTTCGGGAACCTCGACCGCGCTGGCCCACTTGCTCCCGCCAAAGTACGCAGTGCTGCCCGGATCGCTTACTTCCGCGCCATCCACGACCAGCGTGTAGTAGTGAAGCCCCGGAGCCACGGACGGCGTGGTAAAGGTCCAGAATCCATCTGCCTGCTTCTCCATGTCCGCCTTGGGTCCGCTCCAGAAATTGATCCTGACCTTGATTGCGTCCGGTGCCTTGAACCGGATCTGAACCCGCGAGTTGCTGTCTACCCGCGGATACTGCGCATCCAGAACATTCGACGTTGCGGGCTTGAAGTCGCCCGAATCCTGCGCCAAACAGAAGCTTGCCGCCAATAGCATTGCGATTCCAAACAGTCTCATATTGCACCTCCGTGCGAGGCATATCTCGAGGCAGAGTTTCTTGGAGCCGGGTCGCCCGGCTCTCTCTTCGACCATGGGCATAGTAATCCCACGCCCCGGGAAGAATAAAGCGATTTATTTCCTCTTGTTCGCCGTAGCTCAACCTCTGTATATTCGAGGATTCCGGAACGGGACACGAAAAACGGCGGCCGAGAATTCCGCTCTGAAAACAGTCGCGCGCTTCGGTCGCACCCTTGTTTGCCGCGGCTCAATGGAGGTATCTGTGGCGCGTCGCGTTCTGGTGTTTCTTGGTTTACTTGCGCTGGTTTCGGTTGCGCCTTCGATGACCGCCGAAAACATTCATCTGTCGATCGATGCGTCGAAGCCCGGTGCGAAGATCGATCGAAACATCTTCGGCCAGTTCGCTGAGAATCTCGGTCACGGTCTCTACGAAGGCATCTGGGTCGGGCCCGATTCATCCATCCCGAATACCCGCGGAGTCCGCAACGACGTAGTGGACGCACTCAAGGAACTCAAGGTGCCGAACGTTCGTTGGCCGGGTGGCTGCTTCGCCGACCAGTATCACTGGCGCAAGGGAATCGGCCCGGTGGACAAGCGCCCTGCCACCGTGAACTCGGCATGGGGCGACGTCATCGATACGAATGCCTTCGGCACCGATGAGTTTATGGATTTCATCCAGCAGATCGGCAGCACGCCGTACGTGTCCATCAACCTCGGCTCAGGTACGCCGCAGGAGGCGGGCGAGTGGCTCGAGTACATGACCGCCGCCGCACCTACAGCCCTTGCCAAGGAGCGAGCCGCCAACGGTCATTCCGAGCCCTACAAAGTTGGATTCCTAGGCCTCGGGAATGAGAGTTGGGACTGCGGCGGCGCGATGACGCCCGAATACTATGTGAGCCTGATGAAGGTGTACAGCCGCTTCGTGCTCAACATGAATCCCGCGCAGCGCGGTAAGGACCAGATGCTGAAGATCGCCGTGGGGCCGGGCACGCCTGACACCGAGTGGACCGAAGCCGTGATGAAGGCCTGGAAGAAACACACCTGGGCCTGGGACGTCAACGGCGTCTCCCTGCACTGGTACACGGTCCCGAATGGCTGGCCACCTTCGACACCATCAGATAAATTCGGCTTCGACGACTATGTCAGGACATTGAAATCGACGCTCTTCATGGACGAGTTCCTGCGCAAGCAGGAAGCAGTGATGGACAAATACGATCCTGAAAAGAAGGTGACATTAAGTGTGGATGAGTGGGGCGCCTGGCATGCGCCCCTGCCCGGCTCCAATCCGGCATTCCTCGTCCAGCAGAACAGCATCCGCGATGCTATTCTCGCCTCGGTCAATCTAAACGTTTTCGCGCGTCACGCCGATCGCGTACGAATGGCCAACATCGCCCAGATGATCAATGTGCTCCAGGCGATGATCCTCACCGACAAGGAGAAAATGGTCCTGACGCCCACGTACTACGTCTTCAAAATGTACGTTCCATTTCAGGACGCCATGTTCATTCCCGTCACGTTCGACGCGGGGACCTATACCCACGGCAGCGTAAGTTTGCCGCGCATCGACGCCATCGCCGCAAAAGCCGCAGACGGGAAACTGTTGCTTGAGATCACCAATCTCGACGGGGAAAACTCAGCGGCCATCGACGCAAACCTGGCAGGAATAAAGGGGAAGTCGGCCAAGGCGGCGACGCTAACGGGAGCCGCCGTGGACAGTATCAACACCTTCGAATCTCCGAACTCAGTTGTGCCGCAGCCAGCAGCAGTCAAGATTCAGGACGGCAGGCTCTCACTCACAGTAGCGCCTCGATCCGTGACCGTCATCTCGATTGAGCCGTAATCGCGAGCTGCACTCGATTGAGAGGCGTGGACGATCCTCGCTTTCAAGAGTGTTTCAATGACGACCGCCGATCCACACATCGGCATTTTGCTCCATCTAGTATTGGGAGAAAACAGATCATGCACTCGTTCCTCAAGCCCGCGGTCGCGAAAACGCTTTCCCGGTGCCCCGCAGTGTGTCTCCTGTCTCTGCTTGCGCTGCCGGGCATCGCTTCGTCTCAGCTTCGTGTTGTCAGTGCCACCATCGATCCCTCGAAGACCGGCGCGCCCATCTCGAAGTACATCTACGGTCAGTTCCTCGAGCACGGCGGCGACATCGTCAACACCGGCGTCTGGTCTGAGATGCTCGTCGATCGCAAGTTCTTCTACCCGGTCTCCGCCGGCGCACCCACGCCACCTCCCGTGATGGGCAACGCGGCAGGGAACCCCCGCTTCCGCCGCACTCCGACACGCTGGTGGGCTCCCATTGGCGGCGACGACGCGGTCGCCATGGACACCAAGGATCCCTACACTGGCGATCATTCGCCCCTGGTCAAACTCGTCGCCAAAGAGCCGCACGGCTTCAGGCAATTCGGAATCGCGGTTCGCAAAGGCAAAGCGTACACCGGGCGCATCCTGCTGGCCGGCACTCCCGGCGCGGTGGTCAATGTCACGCTCATCTGGGGCAAGGATGCCGGAGACCGTCAGGCCGTCACCATGCGCACGCTCGGCGCCGCGTATCGCAGGTTCCCGCTTCGCTACACAGCCGCAGCCGACACCGATGACGCCACTCTCGAGATCACCGGTACAGGCACCGGCTCCTTCCATGTCGGCACGGTTTCGCTCATGCCCGCCGACAACATCGAGGGCTTCCGCCCCGAGGTCATTGGCGCGCTCAAGCAGTTGCGCTTCGGTGTACTCCGCTTTCCCGGCGGGAATTTCGTCTCATCGTATGAATGGCGCGACGGCGTCGGCGAGATCGACAAGCGCCCGCCTGTCTTTGATCCGGTGTGGCACGCTGTGCAGCCCAACGACGTGGGCACCGGCGAGTTCCTCACGCTGTGCCGTCTCCTAGGCGTCGACCCCTACATCACCGTCAACGCCGGGTTCGGCGATGCATGGTCCGCGCGCGAACTGGTCGAATACACCAACGGCCTGGCCACCACTCCCATGGGCAAATGGCGCGCACAGGGTGGCCATCCCGAACCATATCACGTAAGGTTCTGGGGGGTTGGCAACGAGCCATGGGGCGACTACCAGATGGGCGCGATGTCGCTTCCGCAATTCGAATTGAAGCACAACCTCTTCGCCAAAGAGATGCGCAAGGTCGATCCGTCGATCAAGCTCATTGCGGGCGGAGCGATGCCCGACGTGATGGAAGGAGCCGATCAGGCCAGGCGCATCAACGGTCAATATGTTCCGGACTATCTCTCGGCAGCCGATTGGACCGGCCAGATGCTTCTCAACTGCCTCGACAACATCGACATGGTCAGCGAGCATTACTACGCATCCGGCACCGAGCACACCGACATGAAACTGCAAAAGAAGGTGCCTATCGATCCTCCTCTTTCGTTCATTGAGTGGCAGCGCGCGCCGGCCGTCCAGGTCCGCGCTAAGTACGAGCACTACCAGGAGTACCTCCGGCGCATTCCCGCTCTCCGCGCCAAGCCCGTTCCCATCGCCATCGACGAGTGGGCGTACTTTGGCGGCGGACCGAACTCCTACAAGACCGTCCCGGCCTACACGTGGGCTTTCCATGAAATGTTTCGCCATTCGGATATCTTTCAGATGGGCGCATTCACCTTCGCAACCGCAATGATGAGCGAGAACCGCACCGAAGCCGTGCTTAATCCAACCGGAATGCTCTTCAAGATGTATCGTGATCACTTCGGTACGATTCCCGTCGAGGTGACCGGAGACTCGCCGCAGCCGAAGCCGACGTTCCCGGCTGGCGGCGACCAGCCGGCGGTCAATCCCGGAAGTGATACTTATCCGCTCGATCTGAGTGCCGCATTGAGCGAAGACCGCAAAACCCTCACCATCGCCGTGCTCAATCCATCCGACTCTGAACAAAGCATCAGAATCGCGATCGACGGAGCGAAGCTCGCCAGCGTAGGCAAATTGTGGCGCATGGCACCTGATTCGATCGACGCAACCGTGCAGGTCGATAAGAAGCCCGAGGTGCAGGTCGAAGAACAGACGCTCGGCGCATTGCCCGGCGCCATTACCGTGCGTCCCTTCAGCGTGAACATCTATTCATATCCCCTGCAGTAGCCGGAGTGTTCGAGATGCGTCCTGGGGCAAAGAAAGGACAACTTATGAATCAGTCCAGAATCGTGATTTTAGTTGCAGCAACATCGTTGGTGGCTCTTGCTTCCCGCGCACAGTCATCGAACTCCTGCGCCGACCTCAGAGGCTTCAAGCTCGATGACGTCGAAATTACTCGGGCCGAGTTCGTTCCCGCAGGCACAACGGTGGCGCCGCCTTATCCGAACGCTCCCGCCATCGGCCCGTTGCCCGCGCACTGCCGCGTCGATGGAGTGATCCATCGCCGTAAGGGCGTCGATGGCGAGGAGTTCGGCATCGGTTTCGCAATCGCTCTGCCAGAAAAATCGGGCTGGAACGGCGACTTCATGATGCAGGGTGGAGGCGGAGGCAACGGCGTCGTCGCCTATCCGACCGGCGCCTCGTTTACGGGCGACAAGCCCGCCCTTGTTCGCGGCTTCGCGGTCGCCAGCACCGATACAGGCCACAAGGCGAAGACCGGCCCCTTCGACTTCTCCTTCATGCGCGACGAGCAGGCTTACCTCGACTTCGCCTTCCTCGCCAACGCCGAGGTCGCCGGAGTCACCAAGCACATCATCGCGCAGTTCTACGCAAAGCCGGCCGCGTACTCCTACTTCGTCGGCTGCTCCACCGGCGGGCGCGAAGGCATGATCCTTTCACAACGATTTCCCACAGTGTTCAATGGAATCGTTTCCGGCGATCCGGCGATGCGCACAGGATTATCCAATCTTGCCATCGGCCAGTGGATTCCAGTGGCGTACAACCAGGCATCCCCGAAGGATGCTTCCGGCAAACCGCAGATTGAGAAGTTTCTGACCGACGACGATCGCATGCTGTTCATGGATGCGCTGATGAAGAAGTGCGACGCGCGCGACGGCGTAGCGGACGGCATGATCTCCGATCCTCTCGGCTGCCATTTCGATCCCGCAATCCTGGCCTGCAAGGCCGGTCGGAACGACGCATGTATCGCGACGGAAAAAATCGCCGCCGTCAAGAAGGCCTTCGACGGGCCCAAGAATGCCTACGGCACGCAGGTCTATCCCGGCTTTCTCTATGACGCCGGCATCGCGATGAAGGGCTTTGTTCCAGGACTGTTGGCCTTGGGACCAAGCGGCATCTTCGGCCCCTACACCTCCGCCACCGAACTCGACGTCGACAAGGCGGCGCTGCACGCATCCGATCCTCTCGTAGATCCCGCATCCACTAATCTCTCCACCTTCTCTCTCAAAGGGGGCAAGCTTATCTTCTTCCACGGCGACAGCGATCCGTGGTTCTCGCCGCTCGACACGCTCCAGTACTACAGGTCGCTCGCCGAAGCCAGCGGCGGCGTGGACAAAGGTGCCGAATGGAGCCGCATGTTCCTCGTGCCCGGAATGGCGCACTGCGGCGGCGGGCCCTCTCTGGATCACTTCGACATGCTCACTGCCCTGGTCAACTGGGTCGAGAAGGGCACGGCGCCTGATTCCGTAATTGCCACCGGCGCAGCGTTTCCAGGCCGCAGCCGCCCGCTCTGCGCCTATCCCAAGCACGCGCAATACAACGGAAGCGGCGACACCCAGGACGCCCGCAACTTCCAGTGCATGGACTCAGCGGCTCGTTAGCGAGAGGTTTGCAGTCATGAGTTTCAGAACCATTTATTCTGCCGCTCTCGCCACTGGGTTGTTGTTTGCTGGCCCTGGCGCAGGCGCCCAGCCCACACCTGGTCAGGCGGCATCCGTTTCAGTTGCCAAGCCTCTTCCATTCGTCAGCCCCATCTTCGGCGACAACATGGTGCTGCAGCGCGGCAAGCCCGACACTATCTGGGGCTGGTCCGACCCTGGCGACGAGGTCCGCGTTCAGATCGGCGACCAGACCGCCTCAACAACCGCAGGCGCCGACCGCCGATGGCAGGTCAAGATTCAGCCGCCTGCGCCCGGCGGCCCGTACATAGTAAAGGTCACTGGCCACCAGACCGCCGAGTTACACAACGTCCTGGTGGGTGACGTGTGGCTCTGCGGCGGCCAATCAAACATGGGGCTGCCTCTCCGGTTCACCAAGGATGCCGATGAGGAAATCAAGACGGCTAACTACCCCGACATCCGCTTCTTCACCGTTCGCGGTCACCCCGCCTATCACCATGTAGATGTGATCGAAGGCGACTGGCGCGTGGTCTCCCCCGAAAGCGCAAGCTGGGTCTCGGCGGTCGGTTACTACTTTGCCCGCAAGGTCCAGCAGGAGATGCATGTTCCCATCGGTCTGGTCATCGATTCGGTCGGTGGAACCCCCGCCGAGGCATGGACCAGCGGGGCAGCGCTTCATCCGCTGCACGATTTCGATATCCCCCTCGCCGAACTCGACCGGCTCAAATCTGAAGGTGCGCCCGAATACGGCAACTACGTCATGCACTGGTACGACCAGTACGACCTCGGTGAGAAAGGCAACTGGGCTGCTTCCGACTTCGACGACTCCAGTTGGAAACCAGTCGAGATTCCCGGCGGTTTCGCCGAACTCGGCGTGCCCGACACCGCTGCCCTCGCCTGGTTCCGCAGGAAAATCACACTGCCTGAGCCGCTTCCCCCCGGCCGCTCCATGTTGTACCTCGGCGAAATCGAGCGCATGGACACCGTCTACATCAATGGAAAGTCTGTCGGCGGCAGTGCATGGGTCGAGAACCCGCGTGTCTATCCAGTGGGCGACGCCCTCAAGCCCGGCCGAAACGTAATCGCCATCCGCGTTCTCAAAACCAAACCGGATGGCGGATTCCTGTCGAAGCCCGCAGACCTCCACCTCACTCTGGGCGACCAGACCAGCATCCCACTTGCCGGCCAATGGAACGGCAAGCTCAGCATCGACGCTCGTCCGCCGCAGCCGTTGCCCATCGCCTACGAGAACTGGCCCGTGATGCCGACCGTTCTTTACCAAGGCATGCTTGCGCCTATCGCCCCGCTCACCATCAGCGGCGCCATCTGGTATCAGGGCGAGCAGAACTCTCCGCGCGGCTATCAATACCGCAAAATCCTTCCTGCGATGATCGCCGACTGGCGCGCGCTCTTCGGCCAGGGAACTTTTCCCTTCTACATCGTCAGCCTGCCCGCTTTCACAAAGCGCAGCCCCGTTCCGGTCGACGGCGACGACTGGACAGAAACGCGCGAGTCGCAGTCCATCGCGGCCGCCACAGTTCCCAACTCGTGTCTCGCCATCACCATCGACACCGGCGATCCCGACAACATCCACGCCAAGGACAAGCAGCCCGTCGGCGATCGCTTGGCCCTCTGCGCACTGGCGCAATATTACGGCAAGAACGTCGTCTACTCCGGTCCTACTCTCGAATCCGCTGAACGCCTTCCCGACTCGATCCGCCTGCACTTCGCGCACACAGACGGCGGACTTGTCGTCAAAGGCGACAAGATCGGAGAGTTTGCCATTACCGGAGACGACCGCAAATGGGTGTGGGCTGAAGCTCGCATCGACGGCGACACCGTCATCGTCTCATCGCCTGTCGTGCCCCACCCCACACAGGTGCGCTACGCGTGGCAGTCTAATCCGTCCGCAACGCTCTTCAATGGTGCTGGCTTGCCTGCCGCTCCATTCCGTACCGACTCCTGGCCGGGTAAAACAGACAGCGCGCGACCTTACTGATGCCTCGTGGCGGGATGGATCTGCTTTCGCATAATGCCTCTGCTGCACGGTCATAAAGAAGGGTGTAGCCTTTGAGGCTTCGACCGCTATTAAGCATTGAGAGTCGATTAAAGAGGAATTCGTTTACAGGATTGCTCGAAAGGCCGGTCTTAGACGCGAAGGATCCACATCAGCAGAATCCATCTGGTAGCAATTGCGGCCTCTTGCTTTGGCTTTGTAGAGTGCTGCGTCGGAATTCCGCAACAGCGTTTTCACGTCGCTTCCACTCGCGGGATAGGTTGCAACGCCGACGCTCACCGAGACTTCAACTCGAATTCCATGGAATACCATGGGTTCGGATATCTTTGACACTAATTGTGAAGCGATCTTCTGAGCCTCTTCTGAATTGTTCAAGCCCGTGAGAAGCACAGTAAATTCATCTCCACCCATCCGCGCGACTGTATCGGTCGATCGCAACGATTCTTGAAGGCGAGCCCCAATTGTAATCAGCACCTGATCGCCAACGGCATGACCCATGGAGTCATTAATGTGCTTAAAATTGTCGACATCCACCATCAATAAAGCCAGCGAGTTTGTATGCCGCTTGATCTCATCCAAAGCCTGTTCAAGCCTTTCCAGCAGAACATTTCTCACCGGGAGCCCCGTGAGGCCATCGTGCTCGGCCATATGTCGGAAACGCGCTTCGCTCTTACGGATGATCTCGGTTTGCCGGTGGACTTGGCGACGAAGGATTCCAACCCAGCCGAGAACAGCAAACATGGTGAGCACAACTAGACCGAGAACCTCGAGGGCATGCTCGCCGTTCCACCAGGAGGGAGTGCTGACGACATGCACATCAGAGGGCGATCTCAATAGAATCTGAAACGATTCGACGCGCGCAATGCCTTCCTGCCGAACTGCCTGGCGTTCATCCACTTTCCCGACAAAAACACCCGTCACGGCCACCACGCTTCCGTCGATCCACGAGGAGTTCTGTCGCTTCTCGTCTTTCATCGCTTCTGCAGGGAACACGGCAGGAAACAGGATCCCATCGGAGGAGAGGAGCAATGTCGAGCCGTTCAGACCTCGATTCTTTCCGACCAGCCTGCCTTGAATGCGGACGAGTTCTCCATTGCGGTCCGTGTCAAATGAGTTTGCCTCCGAGACGTCAGTATGCGCGGCTGATGAAACCGTGCGGGCATTGTTGTTTCCGATGTTAAAGGCGCTCGCCGCGGAGATTTCGATCGGCGTCATCGATTGGCCGCTTTCAACCAGTTTCAGCGTCGCGGCGGTCATGCTGGGCAGGTAGTCCTTTCTTTCAAGAAAACCGACGACATCGATCAGGTCACCCTCTCTGAGGTGAGCGGGATCGGCGGTCTGAATACAGAGGCCGGCGGTCTTGTCCACGATACACACGGTTTGCCCAGGCCATGAGAGTGTCACGCGGCCGCGGACATGAATCCGATGTGAACTGGCAGGGTGCGGCGAGTATTGCAACAGGCTGCTCAGAGGAAGAGCAGGCAGCAGAAATGGATCGGCGGGAGCGGGCCTCCTTACGGAGAGGGTCTTCATTCCTGGAAACAGGAGACGGACTCCTGTCAATTGGCGCCTGGCATTGACCAGTGGCGCGGCAACGCCATGAATGACGATCTCAGAATCGACCAACGCAGTGTAATTCGCTCCCTCCTCTCTATCCGTCGTTGCCGAAATATAACCGTCCGGTGTGGCCACGGTGAGCACAACGTGCATTCCGTCGAATTCCACGGACTGCACAACTCCTTCCAGAGCTACCCAATAAGAGTCTTTTCCGCCGCGGAGGAGCTGAGAAACTGTGACCGCGGGGGCGGCTGGGAGCGGCTTGGAACCTGGAAGAATCCGGATGCTCGAATGTGAAACGATGGGTGAGAACCCACCCGGATCGGTCTCGCCGGTGACTTCAACGGACGAGCCGGTGTGCAGCGGAAGAAGGGGTGTAAAACCGGGTGCGATGAAGACCTCGCCGGTGCTGTCGGCAATGAAGAGCGCCCTGTGCCCTTCCTGATATGCGTCGTAGAACGTGACGACGCCGCGTAAGCGAACCGGATAGCCAAGAGAGGCCTGGTCGGGGCTCAGATCGTGGACTTGGCGAGCCGTTGTGAGAAGAGGCAACTGCTGTGGCCGGGTATTCGAAGCGAGGCAGATCGATTCGGCAAATCCAGATCCGATAAGTGCGACGCATGCGAGGATTGCTGCGCGGCCGACGGACACCGGACCCGTGCCTGGGCTCCTGATTCCTCTCAAATGGGTCATGATGACCAATCTCGCCAGTTTTCGGGTCCTGCCGGACCGCAAGCAGGCATGCCACACCTCGGATTCCCACAAGTCATGGACTGGATATCTATCGGCAGAACTCTGCAAAAATATCAATCACGCGGCAATTTGCTGGGCCGTTCCACCCTTATCCTTGCCGGATTGCCCCCCGCCGAGCCCTGCAAACGAACCAATCCCATTCCAGCTAAATTCAATGCTAGTAAGCACATCACGCTTGTCTGCTTCGTGCAATTTGCCGCTTCTATGAAATCTAGGCCTATTTCGTGGATGGTTTGTTGCGCCGACCTGCGCAGCAGGGTTACTTAAGGGGTCGCTGATCGACCCGCGACTTCGACTGCCTGAGTCAGAGTCCAAACATGATCTCAATCAGGCACTGCCTCGGAGCGAACTCAGACGGAAACCAGACAGGCCATTTTGGTTCTGGGCGGCCTCTTGATTTGGCCTTGTAGAGCGTCGCGTCGAAATTCCCGCATCAGTGTTCTCACCGGCTCCGGCGCAGCATATCGTATGTGACCTGCCGCGGACGAGTGCTGGCAGCCCCACATATCCCCTGGATATGGTGGCGGCGCTTAGTGCAGACCACAAATTCCTCACGGTCGCCGTCGTGAACGCGACCGACTCCGAACAGAAGTTCAATCTGGATGTCAGCGGGTCACACCTGACTGGCAACGCAACACTGTGGCAGATGACCGGCAAAACTTTTGACGCGGCGAACCACGTCGGGCAGCCTCCCCAGGTCGAAGTAGAGGAATCCGCGATCGGAGAAGCGTCTGCGACCTTGTCCGTTGCACCGATCAGCATGAGCGTCTATCGCTTTCAAGTCGCCGCGCAGTAGGGGCCTGCGTCAAGCAAAACCTTCGGTCCTTTAGGGGGCTGCGGGGTTCGCGGGGTGATTGGCGAACGAGCCTACCTGCCCACCACCTTTACTACCGACTGGTCGAGCCCGGTCCAAGCGGGGGCGCCTTCGTGCTCAAGTTGGCGCGCAACCTCGTTCCATGTCAGCTTCGTAACTGAGCCGCCGGTTTTTTCATAGGCATAGGTTTTCCCGTCATCCTGAAACACCGTAAAGCTTCCATTCGCTCCTGGGTAGACCTTGACGGAGGCAATCGTCTGCGGCTGATCCGCACTCTGCACCTCCGAGCCCATTGGAACAATGCTTCCTGCCCGTACAAAAAGCGGAAGTGTTTCAATCGGCGCGCTCACGACGATCGTTTGTCCACCTTGCACCCGCTCATCGGTCCAGTAGTTGTACCAATCGCAACCCGCCGGCAAATAGACCGATCGGTGAGTCTCCCCTTGTTCCGTTACAGGAGCGACCAGAAAAGCCGGACCGTACATGTACTCATCCGGTATATCCATGGCCTTGGGATCGGTTGGAAAATCCATGAACAGAGCTCTCATGTAGGGAGCACCGGTCTCGTAGCTCTGGTAAGCAATCGAGTAGGTGTAAGGCAGAAGCTGGTAACGGAGCTTCAGATACTTCGCGAGGATCGGCTCCGCTTGCTCTCCGTACGACCAAACCTCGTTGTGCATTCGCTCGCCATGGGCCCGCATGACCGGTTGGAAGGCACCCCATTCGAACCATCGCACGAACAGCTCCGGGTAGTCTTCGTAGTTCCCGATGTTTTCCCGTACGTCCGATCCATGAACCAGTGGGGTATCTGGCGCATGATAATCGGCCGGAATTGAAGGCGAGAAAAAGCCAGCGATGTCTGTGTCCCAATAGGGCAGCCCGGTCGCAGTGAAGTTCAAACCCGCGGGAATTGCACGCTTGAGCATGTCCCACGTCGATACGATGTCGCTCGACCAGAACACCGTCCCATTCCGTTGTGCCCCCAGATACGCAGCCCGAGCCAAAATCATGACCCTCCGGCTGTCTCCAAAATCGCGCCGGAAACCCTCGTACACCGAGGAAGTGTGGAAAAGCGGATATGCGTTGTAGAAGCGAGTTCCCGAACCAATTGACAAGACATCTCCGGCTGGGTCGACATCCGGTTCTGTCTCATCCAGCCAGATGTAATCGAATCCGTAGGGCTTCACATACCGGTCTCGAATCTGCTCCCAGAACCACTTCGCCGCCTCGGGACTCGTTGTGTCGAGGTTCGGACCAATGGTCTGCGTATCCCAGCCTGGATCCGGCTTTCCATCCGGCTTACGAATCAGCCAGCCTTTACTGGCGAGCATGTCGTAGAATCGAGTACCCGGCGCGAAGTGGGGCCAGACACTGAGCAACGTCTTGACGTTCATCGCGTGCAGTTCACGATTCATTGCCGCTGGATCGGGCCATCGCTTTGGGTCCAGGTCGAGTTCACCCTGCCTCGTCATGTTGAGAAAGTCGACCACAACCACGTCCAGAGGCAGATTTCTATTCCGATATCCTTCTGCTACATCGAGAATCTGGTCCTGCGTTGGGTAGATAGCCTTGCTCTGGATGTACCCGTACGCAGCCCTCGGCAGCATATGAGTCACGCCGGTCAGAGTCCGATATCCCCCGTAGATCTCATCGGTGGTCCTCCCTGCGATGATGAAGTACGAGACGCGGTTTCCGACCTCTGACGACCACAGGTTCTTACCGTTGAACCCCAGATCCACCGTGGTTTTAGACGGGTTATCCCAGAGCAAACCATAGCCGCGGCTGGACACCATAAAGGGCACGCACACATCCTCGCCGCCGATTGCGGAGTATTCATGCCAGCAGTGAATCTCGTGATCCCGCAGATCCATCCACCCCTTTTGCTGCTGACCGAGGCCGTAGTAGTGCTCATCAGACGGCGCGTCGAATTCAGCGGACACCCGGTATCCATGGCCGGCGAGGTCTTCTTTGGCCACTTCCGCGCTTTCCGGCGCCATGGTCCACCTGCGCATGTGCAGCAGCATCTTGCCATCCCCCGCCGCGACCGAAAGCGCATCCTGGTGTGGACCAGCCGGGTTCTCGGCCGGCGGGAAAAACCTGTCGCGTAATTGCAGGTTCAAGGCATCGAGCGGCATCGGCTGCGGCAGTTTGTCTTTCGGAAGATCGCTCGGAGATACTTTCACCACCATCCGCGACGATCGGTATACCTCAGTCCCTTGCGCATCCCTCTCTTGAATCCATCCCTGGGTTGATGGATTAGCCACGATCCCATAGCCCGGGGCGGCCGTTGCAGCAACCCCGCTCGTGCTTATCGTGACTCTCACGATGTTCGGACCATAAGGGACCAGCGAAATAGTTCGCCCATCGCGCTCTAAGGTCACGCCCTCATTCTGTGCGATTGCGAGTCTGGGAAGTACGATTGCGACGAGCGACGTACTCAGCAACCAAACCAGAGACTTCTGTGCCAATCGCCGATTCATACGCTGTCCTTCGGAAACATGCTCCGGTGCTACGAACTCCCCTGCTTCCATATCTCCCGACATATTCATCCTTCCTCCGCAGACACGACAGAATACTTCACCTGGCTTCTACTCCTGCTCTACTTCCTCGGGACTTTCGAAGTGTTCTGTTGGCCTTGAGAATTGCCGACAATATCTCTGGCAAAACCGATCTCAATTCGAGGTCATAGGGGTTCTGGGTACGCAATCTCGATGCTCTGCTTCCGAATGCAGTCGTTGGAAGAGTAGGACATGCGAGTCATCTCGATTCAGTTTTGTGCAACGCGCTGCCGTGCAATTGCCGCCCTGCAGTTGCAAGCACGCGCCCTAGGTCGATAAGCAGTTGCCGAGCATACTTCACGCAGTCTGATCTTTCTCTCCATGTAGGTTCCAGTAAACCGAATAGCGTTGATCACGAATGTGATACAGAGGCATGAGATTCAGCTTCGTGCGTCCACCGTCAGCGGTGAAGCGAAGATCTGCGGCGGAGTCCACATTGATCCAGTTGGCGGGATCAGTCTCAGCTTTGGCGGAAAGTCGCGGCAGGGGATCTGCGGGAGGAATGATTTTGGGATACGGCTCGTACAGAGACCGCGCCGCTTGGTCCGTCGGCCCAGGTCCAAGATCGGCAGCCAGAGCGAGTGGACCATAGAGTGCGGCACTGACGGATTCATCCCCGGGGAGCGGTTCCGTCCATAGGTGCATCGGGAGATGTATATTGAGGGTGTCGCCGTCCTGCCAGGTTCTCCGGATTGCCAGATACGATCCCGGATCAGCCACAGCTTCGAGTGAACGCCCGTTGATCTTGATTTCGGCGTCGTCTGTCGTCCAGCCAGGGATGCGAATGTGAATCGTGCGAGTCGCGGGACGAGAGACTCTCACCGTCAAGCGAGTAACCTGCTCTCGTGGGAATTGTGTTTGTTGTTCGAGGGCGAAGCCCTCTTCTTTCCAGTCCAGCGTGGAGGCTAGGAACTGATTGATGTAGACGTCGGCGCCACGATGGAAATAGATCGTGTCGGCAAGCTTGGAGAACTCCTCGGCGCCTGTGCCGGTGCAGCACAGGAAGGACTCTTCGGGAGTGTTGTAAGCGCGCCAGTAGCCGGCAGCGAGAGGGAAAAAGTACTGCTTCAGTCCCTTCTCATTTTGAGTGCCCAGTCTGCAATTGAACAGGGCTCTCTCGTAGGCATCCATCCAGCGGGCGTCACCGGTCCAGCCGAAGACCATGCGTTCGAGCTTCATCAGGTTGTATGCGACGCAGCACTCCGCGTTCTTCCACTGCAACGTGCCCTGCAGGTGGCCCGGCGGTGTCTTCCAGAATTCTTCGACGCTGGTATTCCCGATGACGTAGCTGCGCGCCGAGAGCACCTCATCGAGGAAATATTCGGCGATCTGCCGGTAGCGGCTATCGCCCGTCACCTCATACATGCGAGCAGCACCGATGATCTTTGGGACATGGGTGTTGGCATGCAGGCCTTGTAGTTCGTCGCCTCGCGCGGCGAGCGGTTCGAGGAAACTCGGCTGTTCGAACAAGTGAGCTGTTTCGAGATATCGATCCTTCTTTGTGACACGGGCGAGGTTGACGAGAACTTCATTCATGCCTCCGTACTCATCGCGAAGCATGCGTTGGCGCTGCTCGGTGCCGATCGGCCAGAAGAAGTCGCCAACCCATCGAGCCATGCCTTCCGCAGTCTCCAAAGCGTCGGTATTCCCGGTCAGAACATACATGTCGAGCAATCCGGCCATAATCTTGTGGCAGGTGTAGAAGGGCGCCCAAACCTGCTTTCCTTCTGCGAGATGCTCGAACAAGTCAGGGGGGAAGGCGCTGAGGTATCCCGTCCCGATCTTCTTCTGGCATAGCGCCAGACCCGCGACGACTTGATCGCCTTTGGCCTTCAAATCCGCGTTGCCCGAAGCTGCCGACGCGAGTGCGACCGCGGACAGAAAGTGTCCGCCGTTGAAGTGGCCTCGTAACTGGCAGGTCGGAGCCTCCCAGCCTGCATAGGGCGTCGCCCTCGAAGAAATGCCGGCCGTCGCATGGAAGCTATAGAGGAGACGGTCCACCACGAGCGAGTCGAGATACCGTGTGTTGATTTCTTCCTGCGCCTTGAAAATGCCGGATGCGAGGCGCACGGAACTCAATGGAAAAGGCGTGATCCGACCGGAAGGCAGCTCATGGTTCTCAGCGGCGAGACCCTGCAACACCGCCGACGGTCCAACAAAGAAAAGGCCTGCGGCTTCAGCGCCCGCTTTCAAAAAAGAGCGACGTGAATGAAAGAGCATCGAGGTCCTCCTCGTTGGGTTGTCAAGAACCTGGGTTGGCCCGCCGGACAGTGTGCGCCCGACGGCCCAATTCAATGAGCAGGCTCGCAATCGCACATTGGATTTCCCGAATCCGTCGTGATATCCGGATTTATCTTCAGACCTGCGACTTTGAGAACAAATGCTTCTTTTCGCTCGCTCGCGTCAGGCAGCGTGACCGTGAGCCCCGCAGCATCCTGTTGGTAGCGCAATGGTCCACCGCCGAGTAGCATCACCGACTGCACCGGCCCCGCCTCTCCCCCACGGGCCAACGAGTGGATTGTTATCTCTCCACCGGCTCCCTTCCCCATCACGATTGCATACAGATTCTGCTTCATTACGGTGAAGTAGATGTGGTTGTCACCATTCTCTTCGAACTTCGTCCACGCGTGGGTATCGTAGATCGCGTCGCCATTGACTTCCAACCACTTGCCGATCGCGAGAAGGGTATCCTGCTGATCCTGAGGAATCGTTCCATCCGCCATCGGTGAAACATTCAGCAGCAGGGTTCCGTTCTTGCTCACTGTGTCCACCAACCATCCGATCACTGTTTCCGGCGAGTTGGCCTTCATTCCGTCGATGTATCCCCAACTTGATCCGATGGGCCGATCCACCACCCATGAGCCGCCGCGAATGCCATCCGGCGGCGCGCCTTCGAAGTCGAGGATCGACGCAATGGTTTTGATATTCGTGCCGGAAGGAGCGAATGCCGCCTTCTTGGTTGTGAACGAAACCTGCTTCCCCCAACTATTGGCCCGGTTATAGTAATACGCCGCAATTTTGAGCTTCAGCGGGTCGAGGTATCGCTGATCGACGCCATTGTCGAAGTAGATGAGATCCGGCTGGTACTTGTCGATGAGCTCGACATTGCGCTCGTACCAGTTCACCAGAAAGCGTTCCATCGCCGCATCACTGCGGTCGGCATAGTTATAAAAATCCGCCCATTTGGGATCGTAGAGATCGGCGTCTTCGGACTTCATCTTCTCCTCGAGTTCCGGGGGTGGATTGATGAATTGAAAATTCTCGATCCCGTGATTCGCGACTCCAACCTTCATGCCCTGCTTCCGCACCGCGACAGTCAGCTCGCCGATGACATCTCTCTTCGGGCCCATCTGCACCGAGTTGAAGGGCGTCACCTTGCTATCCCACATGGCAAAGTTCTCATGATGCTGTGCACCCGGCATCACGTACCGCGCACCAGCTTTTTTGAAGAGCGTGGCCCAGACGTCCGCATCGAAATGCTCCGCCTTGAACATCGGGATGAAGTCTTTGTAGCCGAACTTATCGGGTGAGCCGAAGTGCTCCGTATGCCAGGCGCGTGTGCTTTGAGGGCCGTCATTGATATCGAGCGCCCTATCGTGGCCAAACAACACCTTTAAGACGTTGTCGTCCCCGCCGGCATAGAGGAACTTCTCGTACCACTCGCTGCCATGCGCGGGAACAGAGAAGATTCCGAAGTGCATAAAGATCCCAAACTTCGCGCCTTTAAACCAGTCTGGAATGGTGTAGTTCTCCTGGAGCGAGGCCCAGGTCGGCTTCACCGGCCCCGGAGCCATTGGCGTGGGAATCTGGCTGACCGCCTTATCCACGACGCGCTGGTTCGTTTCCGGAGCCATATCGAATCCGAGACTGTTGCCGCCTTCGCCCGCCACCTGCGCCGAGAGCAGTGTGGAGGAGGCGGTGAAGACCGTCAAAAGCAATGCTGGCGGTGCCAGCATCCTACGCAGGCCACGCATCGATCTTGTCGCGATAAAAGATCCAGTCATCTTCAATTCTCCTCGTGGCTTATGATCAGGTCTTGCTATGGAGACCGTCCGTTGGATTCGTCTGCGTTCGGCCCGATGTGGCATCATTCTCACCGACTCGCCTAGACGATCTTCAACGTAATTGCATAATCGCAGGGCTTCTGTTCCGGCATCACCACGATGAGGCCCTGCTCGTCCTGGGCCCAGGTCACTCTGTCCTTGTAACCCAACAGTTCGACATGGCTGATTTTCGGCGGCAAGAGCTTGCTGGTGGTGGCCAACGGGCGGATGAGCGCCTCCTTATCCGGCCAGCCCATGACGAAGGCATAGAGCGTATCGCCCTTCGTGGTGAAGCGAACTTCATCTGCAGTAAGGTCGGTGCGGCCCGCCTCATTGAACCGGGTTCCCTCGCTTGACGGCGGCGCTGTCGCTACCGGACCGTCCCCAAAGATCTTCCATGGCCGGGTTCCGTAAATACCCTCGCTATTGATCGCCATCCACTTCGTAATCGCATCGAGAATGACCATTTCTTCGTAGTCGAGTTCGCCGCTGTTGGGTAGGGGGAAGTTGAGCATGAGGTTGCCATTGCGGCTGACGATGTCGACGAGCAGGTCGATCACGTATTTGGGAGACTTATACTGTGCTTCCCGGTTGTAGTGCCAGTCTCCGATGCAGGTGTCGGTTTGCCAGGGATTCGCCGGAATACCCGCTGCGATGCCACGCTCCCAGTCTTGAACGCATGTGCCGGCTTCGCAATCGCTGGGCAGCTTGCTGGTGTATACCGCCTCGCATCGGCCGCCGTGGCGCCTGGCATCCACGTTGTAAAGATTCGCGACGAGCGCCAGCCCGTACTCCTCGAAGAAGATGTCGCCATCGGTGTACAGCAAATCGGGCTCGTATTTGTCGACGAGGTCCTTGATCCGATCGAAGTAGTGCTGCTCCCACCAAGTCGGCGCCTGACGGTCATTCAGCAGCCGGTAACTGTAGGGATAGTAGGACGGCAGTTTGTGATAAAGGTCGGCATAGGCGGGGTCGGCGCCATCGTAACGCTCGCCGGCGAGCGGACCGGTTTTGTCGCTCATATGCGACGTGCAGAACCAATGGTAGCTGGGGGCGAGATGCTCGCTGACGGCGAAGCGAAGCCCAAGCATGTCGGCGGCCTTCTTGAATGCCCCAACGATGTCTCTTTTCGGTCCTGTCGCAACGGCGTTCCAGCGCGGCTGATACTTAGAATCCCAAAGATCGAATCCGTCATGATGGACGGCCATGCTGCAGAAGTACTTCGCTCCAGCCTTCTTGTAGAGGCCGAGCAGATAGTCGGGATCGAACTTATCTGCTTTCCATGTGGGAATCACATCTTTGAATCCGACTCGGGTCGGATGGCCATAAGTCTTCACGTGGTATTCGTACTGTTTGCTGCCCTGGATATACATGTTGCGCGCGTACCAATCCCCGAACTCGACGGCAGACTGCGGCCCCCAATGCGCCCAAATCCCAAACTTCGCGTCGCGATACCAGTCGGGGATCTGCCATCCACGGAGAGACTCGCGTGTTCCCTTGAAGGGCCCCGGCGTGATTTCGAGAGCCGTGTTCGACAGTTCCTCTGCGGCCGCCCGAATGAGCCCTTTCCGCGATGAGAGGAGCGTGGGCAACCCCGCGAGCAGAGATAGCGCTGTTCTCCGGTTCAGCTTCATCTCATCACCACCATTCTCACCATTCTCCGCGTTGCTCGTTTTACCGAACTCCATTTCCGGTTGCCGCAGGCCGGAATAAGGCTTTCCTGAGGCGCTCTTCAGCGTCACGCGTCCAGTATCCGCAGTCCAACTCGAAGAAGACTGATGTGTAAGGTACGGCAAGGGAGGACTTGAGAATCAGAATGCGAAAGAGCTTCGCGCTCTCGTCCAGTTTCGCAATGATCTGATCGTGCGGGAGCACATGCGTTTCGCGATTGCCGATCAACCGCGCCAGCTTTTGCCTATAGACCGTAACCCCTCGTCCGTCCTGCTCTGCGACGAGCTTGAACTCAGCATCGAGGTAAATGTTTGGTCGCACATGTGGGCTGTTGTCGATAGCATCGAGGGTTGCCTTGAGAACGTGGAGGTGGTCAGTGTTGGTAGCAATAGTTTCTATGCCAGGATTCGATTGTGCAGGATATGCAGAATCGGCAACGACGATCCAGTTTCGATGACCCAACAATGGAAGCGTGTGGCTCAGCGAGAGTTCCCATGGGTCGGCTTGATCCGACTGTCTCTTAATCACCTTGGACCTCCTTACGTAGTACCACGGACGATTCGCGCGGCGAAACCAACTGGGATCCCCAAAAAGCGTATCCGGCAACGACGAGATAGCAGACCAAGGGAACAAACATGCTCAGGGCCATACTCCTTGTCACTTGGAACGCAAGACCCATTAAGGGAGTGAAAACTGCTCCTCCAATGATGGCCATGACAATCAGCGAAGCGCCCTCTTTGGTGTGGACGCCAAGGTCCTTGATGCCGAGGGCAAAGATTGTCGGGAACATCAAAGACATGAAGAAGCTTGTTAGCAAGACGGCGATCAGTCCGGTCCATCCTGGCAGGACGATGCCGATCGTAAGCAGCACGATATTGGCGATCGCGAAGACACCGAGCATGAAGCTTGGCCGTATCCGCTTCATGAGGTAACTTGACAGGAACCGACCTACCGCAAAGGCTGCCAGAGTCATGGTGAGCAGATAGCCGGCCGTCTTTTCAGGCACGTGTGTGTAATCCTGCGCATATTGGATGAAGTAGCTCCAGGTGCCCACTTGTGCGCCGACATAGCAGAACTGAGCAGCTACAGAAAACAGCAAACTCGGATACTGGAGCAGCCGAGAGTACCCTCCATCTTTCTTTCCTGCGACAGCAGACTGATCGCCCGCAACAACGGGAAACTCCGTCCTGAGGATCAGGGCAGCCCACAGAAGAACGACGACGCCGAGCACCAAGTAAGGCGTCAAGACACGCGCCGTTTCATGCCGCAGATACGCGTCGTAGATACCTCGTACCTTCATCTGCGCGATCTGGCGCGTTCCGGGCTCGATCCCGGAAAAGATGAAAAGCGTGCCGATCATGGCTCCGCAGATCGATCCGATGGGATTAAAGGCCTGCGAGAAATTGAGCCTTCGCACGGAACTCTCGGGCTCGCCAAGCTGCGCGATGAGCGGATTGGCCCCGGTTTCGAGGAAGCCGAGGCCACTTGCGATCACAAAGAGCGCCATCAAAAAGAGAGGATAGCTTCGTGCGGATGCCGCCGGTAGAAACAGAAATGTGCCGCTGGCGTAGAGCACAAGACCTGTGATGAGGCCGGTCTTATAGCCGAAGCGTCGCATCACAAGGGCTGCTGGAATCGAGAAACAGAAGTATCCGAGATAGAAGGCTGATTGGACCAGACCAGCTTGAAGACGTGAAATCTCGAAGGACTTCATGAACTGACGAATCAGTACGTCGTTCAGATTATTGGGAATCGCCCAGAGAAAGAAGAGCCCAGTAACGAGAAAGAACGGGATCCTGGCGTGCCGAGGGATGAGGCCCTGTTTTCCGGACTGCTCTTGATTGACGATTGGGGATGTGTACATGCATTAATCCCCTGTCGGGCAGACCGCGACTTTGCCGCAGCGTCCCGATGCCATTAAGCGATATGCCTCATCTGCCTGTTCGAGCGGGAAACGGTGGGTAACAATGTCCTCCGGATGCAGATTCCATCGCACCAGCCGTTCGACCAGTTCGTCCATGAGCCAGGTAGAAGTCACCCAGGAGCCGTAGATCGTCTTTTGGTCGTGAATGATATCGGGTGACGGATTGAAGGTCACCGTACCGCCCTCGCCGACCATCACCATCCTCCCCCACTTGCGGGTCGCACGAATGGCCGTGGCGCGTGCTTCGGAGTTGGCCGAACAATCAACGGCTCGCTCCACGCCCCGGCCGTGGGTTAGCGCTCGCACCTCGTCCACATTGTTCGGTCCGGCAGCGAGCACTGAATCGCATAGACCTAAACGCTGGGCAAGGTCACGGCGTTCGGCGGAAATGTCGATGCCAATGACCTTCTCCGCTCCCAGCTTGCGGCAGAGGGCTCCGGCGGCCAGACCGACCGGGCCAAGACCGGTAATGAGCACGGCGTCGTTGCCGCTGATGCCGACCTTCTGAAGCGCTTCGTACACGGTGCCAAACCCGCACGCCACCTGAGCACCGTCCAGATAAGTGAGCTGGTCGGGTAGAAGGACTAGATCCTTTTCCTCAGCCAGTAGGAACTCGGCCATTCCGCCATCACGCTGCCATCCGTAAGCCCGCCGATACTCCGAACTGGTGCAGGAGATCATGTAGCCGCGCCGGCAGTCGTTACACACCCCGCAGCCGGAGATGTGATACACAATCACTCGGTCACCTGTCTTGAAACGACGGCAGCCAGGGCCCGTTTCGACAATCCGCCCACATGGTTCGTGGCCGGCGATTACCCGCTGATAACCTTCCGGCCCCTTACCAAGATGCTCGTGATAGATCGCTCGGATATCTGAACCACAGATGGTGGAAGCCTTAACTGCAATGAGCACTTCGCCATGTGCTGGTTCGGGCACAGAGACAGTTTTCATCTCGACAGTGCTGTTTCCGGGAAGAAACGCCGCCTTCATCGTTCTCATGGAACCAATCTCCTCTTGCCTGGGTTCCTGCAGATCACTTTCTGCAAGGGCCGGTTTCTTCCGGACTGCGACGATCCACGAGGATTCCGAGAAGGCGAAGCTTTCAGGAGCTGCTCGCCTTCCCGGCCGCCTCACTCTACGCGGGAGTAACGACTCCGTCGATATCCCAAAGGTCTTCCCAGGACTGATTCTCTTTCCAGAGAAAGACCTGACCCTTGATCAGACGGCATTTCCGATCCAGCTTCTCGATCGCCTCCATGTCTTGTGGACTAAGTGGTTCTCCAACCACGCCTGACAGATTGCTGAGAATATTCTTCGGGTTCGTCGAGAAGGGGATAGGCACCTGCCCACGCTGAACCGCCCATTTGATGCAAACGACCGCCGGATGAATTCCCATCCGGTGCGCGATCTGCCGAATCGTCGAATCTTCCGTCGGAGACGTGTCTTCGGGGGTGCGATCACGTTCGGGCCGCGCCGGCGATCCCAGCGGCGAGTAGCCAATGGGCTGAATCCTGTTGTCCACCAGATAACGAAAGAACTCCGGTTGCTGAAAGTGCGGGTGGAGTTCCATCTCATTGGCCACGGGCTTGATCCGAGCGTCGCGCAGCAGTAGTTTCATCTTCGGGATCGTCATATTCGAACTCCCGATGTGGCGCACCAAGCCGCGATCGACGAGTTCTTCCATCTTCCGCCAGGTCCGCATGTAGTTTTCGTGGATGTAGGGCACCGCATGCGGATTGCGGGATCCGACGTCGCATCCAGGGGGATGGTGATTGGGGAAAGGCCAATGAACCAGATAGAGATCGAGGTAGTCGAGTTGCAAGTCCCTTAGTGATTTCTCGCACGATGGGATGACATCGTGCTCCCCGTGCTTGTCGTTCCAGAGCTTCGATGTAATCCAGACATCGTCGCGACGAAGGCCGCCTTGGAAGAGCTGCTTGAACACAAGCCCGATGCGGTCTTCATTGCCGTAAATGGACGCGCAATCAAAATGCCGGTACCCGATTGACGCGGCAAAATTAACTGCTTCTGCGACGGTCTGATGCGTGACATGGTCCGAACCGAATGTTCCCAGACCTATGGCCGGCAGCCTTGCTCCGTCGCTTAATGTTCTGTGGGGTACCTGGGCGGGAGTGACCACGCCGGGATTGGCTTGAACCGTCTGACCCAGACCTTCCATAGAATCTCCCAAAACCTGAAAGTCATCGCTAACTGAAACGTATCGATACTAGGCAACCTCTGTTGGGTTGTCAAGGAAAGTTGAACATCTGCTGGGACTGCGCAATCGGCTGAGGGCCTCTGAAGGCCGCTCAGATCAAGCCACAGCGAGCATTTCGCACCTAATCCTCGATGCGGGTTGGAGAATGGAGTAAATTTGAGCTATGGCGACCCGCTTGAAGGACATCGCTAACGATCTCGGTCTCTCGGTTGTCACCATCTCAAAGGTTCTTCGAGATCACCCCGACATCGCAGCCGAGACGCGGCGCCGCGTATTGAAGCGGATGCGGGAACTGAACTACCAGCCGAATTTTGCGGCTCGGTCGCTCGTTACAGGCCGCACCTGGACACTGGGACTCGTGGTTCCGGATTTGCTGCACCCATTTTTTGCGGAGATCGCCAAGGCCATCTCGGTCGAGGCGCGAAAGCATGGGTACAGCCTCCTGATCTCCTCTTCAGACGAGGATCCGGAACTTGAGGTGCAGGAGATCCAACAGTTATTGGCGCGCCGAGTTGATGTCATCCTTGTCGCCTCGGCACAATGGTCGGTCGACTGCTTTCGGATGATCGAAGAACACAAGACGCCCTACATCCTTATCGACCGAAGGTTTCAGGGACTTGCCGCGAATTTTGTTGGCGTCGACGATGAGGCAGTCGGCAGCCTTGCCACGTCTCACCTCATCGAGCAGGGATGCAGACGTGTTGCCCATATCCGCGGTCCCGAAGTCAGTACCGCCGTCGGCCGTCTCGAAGGCTACAAGCGAGTTCTGGCGTCCTACAATCTCACCCCTCTGCCCGGCCACATAGTTTCTTTAGGGACGTCGGGAGATCATCGCGGGGAACGAGGCGGCTACGAGGCGGCCAAGAAGCTGCTTGCTTCCGAACCACGGCCGGATGGGATCTTCTGCTTTAACGATCCGTCGGCCCTCGGAGCTATGCGTGCAATTTTAGAGGCGGGACTTCGCATTCCCGAAGACATTGCCGTAGTGGGGTGCGGCAACCTCTCCTATTCGGATTTTCTGCGTGTGCCCTTGTCTTCGGTCGATCAAGGAAGCGAGAGCATCGGGCGATCCGCCGCGGAAATGGCGCTCAGGATTGCCCGGAAAAAGGAGCACCTCAGGCCAAAGTCGGAGCTGATCCCGCCACGCGTGGTCGTGCGTGCCTCCAGTCAACGCGTTCCGGTCCCTCTGCGACCAGGTTCGCGCACCTGATTGCTTCGATCACTGGTTCCGAATCGCTGTTCGTTTCACCGGCTAGTTCGGATGCTTGAAGTCGATCCGCATCGTGTGTCCATCGTAGTTGACCATGCGGTCGACAGTAGAAGCAGGATCGTTGCCCACGCCATGCTCGGGTTTTACGAGAACGATCTGGAAGGTTCGTTTCGTGAGCATTGCAGGATAGATGCCGGAACGGTGGCCGATTGAGAGAGTGTTGTGGCGATCGTCCCATGCGAATGAAATCGTCGCTCTCTGTCCATGCTCGTAGGCGTAGCCATCGCCGCTGTCAGAGTACAACTCAAAGTGAGCGTCCTTGCCGCGGTAGACACGGATCTCCAGAGGATCCTGCGGCTCTGCTGCATACTGCACGACCGGTCCCAGGGGCACGATGCTGCCCTCTTTGACGAGAATTGGCATGCGGTCCAGTGGAGCATCCATGGTGATGGTCTGCCCGCCCCGATAGGTTTGTCCCGTCCAGAAGTCGACCCAGTTGTCGCCGTTCGGCAGGACGACTCTTCGGCTGGTCGCGTGAAGCTCGGTGACAGGGTTGATGAGAAGCGAGTCGCCGAACAGGAATTGATCGCTGACCTGTCGCACTGAGGTGTCCTGGGGATATGCGAACGGCAGAGCCCGCATGACGATTTCACCGCGATCGGTCACTCCCCAGGCGGCAGAGTAAATGTAGGGCAGGAGGCGATAGCGTAGCTCATCGTACTCGCGCAGCACCTTCTCCACGTCCGGACCGTAGTTCCAAATCTCTGTTTCCGAGTGGAATCCATGGATGCGGAAGATGGGACAGAGCGCGCCGAACTGGAACCAGCGAATCAGCAGCTCGTGATAAGCAGACGACGTGTACTGATCGGCGGGACGGAAGAAGCCACCGATATCGGTTGTCCAATAGGGGAAGCCGGACATACCGAAACTGAGGCCGGCAGGGATTTGGCGGCGCATGGTCTCCCAATTCGCCGAGATGTCGCCCGACCAGGAGATGGTTCCATTGCGCTGCTCGCCTATGTACGCCGACCGGCTGAGGATAACGACGCGCTTGTTTTCGCTTGTTGCGCGCTGCCCACGATAGACCGCAGAGGTCTCAAAGAGCGGGAATGCATTGCGCACCCCCTTTCCTGGGCCGAGGAAGGTGGTGTCCTCCTTGAGAGGATCGCCCTCCGGCTCGGAAGCATCGAGCCACCACCCATCAAGACCTGCACTGAACAGGTTTCGATTGATGTCGGACCAGAACATCTTCTGCGCCTGGGGATTGAACAGATCCGCCCAGTTCTCTCGTTCCTTGGCTTCGCCGGGTTCCCCGGTACTTGCTGCGGTTCTGAGCACCAGGTTTTTGGCGACCAATTCTTTGTCGACCTCGGTCTCTCCACCGAACTTGGCCCACACGGAGATGACCAGATGAAAGTCCTCGCGATGCAGAGCAGACATCATCGCTGCGGGATCAGGATAAGCGCTCTCATCAAACCGCATCGCGTTCCAGCCGTACTTGCCCCAGTACTGCCAGTCCTGCACCAGAGCGTCGACCGGAATCTTCCTCTTGCGAAACTGGGCTGCTGTATCGAGGATCTGCTGCTGGCTCGAGTAGCGTTCACGGCACTGCCAGAAGCCATAGGCCCATTTGGGCAGCAGGGGCGCGGCACCGGTGAACTCCCGATACTCCGCCACCACCCGGGCAGGCTCAGGCCCGTAGAAGAAGTAGTAGTCGACGGCATCGCCCACTTGGGAGCGCAAGGTCATCGTATCGGATGGAATGCGAAGGGCAAGCTTGGTGTCTCCTCCGGTCTCGGCGATCACCTTATAGGTCGTGTGCGCCGCCAAATGCATCTTGGCTCCAGCCGAGAGCGGAAGCCACATGTTCCCCAGATCGATGACTTGGTGCCCGTCGACCGACAGCCTGAGTTTGTTGCGATAGTTGCCGCTCAACAGGAATCCATACTCTCCCTCTGGTCCGGTCTCGAACGTCCCGGCACCGTTTGCGTCCAGCTGGATCTGTTCGGTGGCCGGATCGAAGTCTGTCAGCGATGGGTTGTTCCAGAGCAGTCCGTAGCCCCGGGTCGAGATCAGGAATGGAATGGCGATGTTGGTATTGGCCTGCAGCAGCTGCACCGGGATGTCGCGCAGGTTGAGGAACCCTTCCTGATGTTGGCCAAGGCCATAGAGCGCCTCATCGGCGCCGAGCTCGAACTCCTGACTGACATCTGCACTGGCTACGCTCGCATTGGCATCCGGTAGGACGCGCCCGTTCGGCTGTTCATCGAGGAGCGGTCGATCGTCGAGAGTAAAGAAGCCGACCGCGCCGGTCTTTTTATCGATCTCCGCCTTCACTTGCGCGGTTCGAAGCTCCACGCGAGTGCGATCGGAAGATACGGTAAACTCCGTGCCCACGCAAGGACGGATCACCGCCGGGACAACCGGCTGCTCCCCTGAGCCAGTGCGGCTTGCAACCACATGGATCACGCTCTTGGAACATGCCTCCACCCGCTCCACGCCGAGAGAAGAGTGAACCTCCACTCCACTTTCCGTTCGTTCGACGGCTTGCGCTTCAGCGCGATTGTGTCCGAAGTTCCACGCGAGAAGAACAAAAGCGGAAGACCAGACCAGCTGCGTCCGAGAGAGAAGGCACATGAAAGCAGGCTCCTGCGGTGCCAGCCTGGATCCCAATCTTGGCACTCGCTCATGAAATCACCTTGTTCCGTTTTGAAATCTTGGATCCTCAAAACCTGGTAGTACCGACGGTGAGGGTGTCATTGGATGTCTGTCCACTGCGCGGGATCGGATCCGAATCTTATGTCTGCGCAGCCGGCGCCGCCACTTTCTCAACTCGCCCCGCACCACCGACTCGAGCGATTCACTAAACCTCGGTTTTGTCCAATGCAACGAGGGACGTAACCCTCCTTGACCCCGAACAGATAATGTCGTGGCGCCAATCTTTGGCAAGGTGCTGTACGGTGCCGTTCGAGGTCATCGAGGCCCAAATACAGTGCTTGTCAGGGTAAATCAGTGGAGCGTAGAGTACTGTTTGCATCAGGTGATTCGGGGGTCGCATGGGAAATTTGGCTGAGGCGGTTCATCCTGCTGATCAGGCGCCAGAGGCACGAGAAGCCTTTGCGACTCAGGTCCAGAAGGCTCTCTCCGAAATTCTAAAGAGTGTGCCGTTTAGGGCAAGCAAGCAATCCCAGCAACTCCTGAGCTACATCGTCGATCAGACTTTGAGCGGCCACGTCGAGCGCCTGAAGGAGCGAATCATCGGTAAGGAGGTCTTTGGCCGCACCATCGACTACGACACCAATGAGGACCCCATTGTCCGGTCGCGCGCCGTAGAAGTGAGGAAGCGGCTCGCTCAGTACTACGTTGCGGAGGGCAAAGAAAGCCCAATTCGGATCGAGATCATCCCCGGTTCTTACGTTCCGAACTTCATGGATCTCGGCAAAGCAGCCGTAAAGGAAGCCAGTCATTCGGAGCAAGCCCAGGTCCTTACCCGGATCTCTACGGAGAGTAGTTTACCCTCCACTTCCTCATCTTCTCCAAATGTTAGGCCCCTTGTGGATCCAGCCCATGTTGCCGTCAGCCGGCTGCATCTCAAATTCTGGTGGGTTATTGCAACCTTGGTTCTTGCCGCAGCAGGAATCGCGGGTTACAACTTAAGAGCCCGAAACGTTGTCCAACTGTTCTGGTCCCCACTTCTCGAGAATTCGAAGCCGGTGCTCATTTACACCGGAGCCAACCCTGTTTATATGCCGAGCCCTCAGTTGATCGAGCGCTTCAAAACCACGCATCACTTGAGTGACTTAGATGCTGGGGGCCACGAGTTTCTGGTTCCGGTTTCGGAAGACGAAAAACTCGGAGCAGGCGATCTAATTAGCATGAAAAATGAATTCGTGACGGTTGGCGATGTATCCGCAAACGTTGCTGTTGCCTCTCTGTTGACGCGCTTCAATCACGCGTTTGATCTCCGCACGGGAGAGGATGTCGCCTTTGGTGATCTTCGGCAATCCCCGGCTGTTTTGATAGGAGCGTTTAATAACGAATGGACACTCCAGATGACGGGCGACTTGCCGTTCGTATTTGGAAGCGGACTCTCGATCAGGGATCAAACTGGCGCGGCACACGAATGGCATCCTGTCAGGTCTTCCGAAGACAAAGTGCAGGTGGATTATGCACTGGTGGCTCGCCTGCCTCATTCGAGGACCGGGGGAGTGCTCATCACGATTGCCGGCATCACCCAATGCGGCACTCGTGCCGCTGCCGAGTTCATCACATCGCAACAGGGAATCAAGGACATGATTCGCCTCGCGCCGAAGAGTTGGGCGGACAAGAATCTTGAACTCGTATTGCAGACGAAGGTGGTCAACGACATTCCAACCACCCCCTCAATCGTTGCGGTGCGCACCTGGTAATAGGTTTCGCGGGCGATTTGATGAGGTCGTCCTTTCCTCCGACACCCCTCCGGGTGTTAGCGCCCATCCTGAATCCTGAAAAGCTGCTCCGGTCCCTACCTTCGCTCTTCCCATTGGCCGCACTTTGCGGACCGAATGCTGCACAGAATGGCATCGGTGCGTTCCTCGCTGAACCCCGTCGAGGCTTCTGATTCACTCGCCCGCCTCACCTGCGACTTCCCCTGCTCCGTGCTCCACTTCAACTGAACAGTGACTGCAAGTGCCGCATTATGTGCGAATACACGACGAACAGTACCATACAGCACCTTGCAGATAAGCATAAAGTTATCGCTTACTTGCACCGCTTGTGGAAAGTGTGTCTTCCCGGCATTTGCTATGGGAGATCACCCGACGTAGCAGATCTGCGGAGGCGCTTGGCTCCGTACGGAAGGCCTTTGTGAAATCACGAACGAAATCGAGCGAAAAGATTCTAGGAGGTAAGATGACCAGGCTACGTCTTATGGTTTTGGCGGTCCTGATAACCACAATCGGATTAGCATTTCCCTCAAATCTCCACGCGCAATCGAAAAGCACGACAGCGTCACTGTCCGGTACGGTGACCGACCCGTCGGGGGCTAGGGTCCCGAACGCCACGGTGAAACTCACCGATCCTGAAAATGGAACTGTTCGCACCAGTGCCGCGAGCGCGACTGGAGAGTTCTCATTTGCTCTCCTTCTCGAGGGCAGCTATACGCTCGAGGTGAGCGCCCCTGGCTTCAAAACGACGAAGCAAAACGGGATCGTCCTCAGCCCCGGAGATTCAGTCGCCGAAAATTTGACTTTGACCATCGGCGCCAGCGAGCAGGTCTCTGTCAACTCGAGTGGACCTCTGCTCCAGACCCAGGACGCCGACATCAGCACCGAGATTACAAGCAAACAGCTTGAGGAACTACCGCTCAATCTCAGGAATGTGCTTTCTTTTGCGACGCTGGATTCCGCTGTGAACGTGCAGGGCGATCGACAGTTGTTGGGAGCTGGCGGAAGTGAGGATACGGCCGATCAGGATTACTCTTTCCTGAATTTTGGAGGCGGCTACTTCGGAACCAACCTGTTTCTCCTGAACGGGGGCTACGACACATCCCAGGACTGGGGAGGAATTCTGTATGTGCCTGCCCCCGAAGACACCGATGAGGTCAAGGTCACGAGCTATTCCTTTTCTGCCGAATACGGATTCAGCACCGGCAATGTGATCAGCATGACGACCAAGGCCGGTACCCACGATTTCCATTTCGTTGCAGACGAATACATCCGCAACCAGAACTTGGATGCCAATCTCTACTTCAACAATTTGGCTGGTACCCCCAGGCCGGACGACCATCGCAATCAGTTTGGATTCGCCGGCGGCGGGCCGTTGTATATTCCAGGCATCTATGAACAGCGGGACAAGACCTTCTTTTTTGCCAACTATGAGGGGCTTCGACTTAACGGGGGCCTCACCTATAGCGCACAGGTGCCCACCACGGCTCAATTAGGCGGAGACTTCTCATCGGAACTGACGACCACTCAGTTGGGTACGGATTGCCTGGGCAGACCCATCTACCAAGGTCAGATCTACAATCCTTATTCGCTGAGCAACTGCCCTGGTGGCGGAACCGCCCGCGACCCCTATCCAGGGAACATCATCCCTACCGCGGGCGTGGGGGCAATCGACGCTCTGGCGAACAAATTTGCTACAGGGAACTACTGGCCGGCGCCCAAAAATCCGACCGCTCAATTCAACTTCAATACCACCACGAGCGCGCCCACGACCTCCAATGAGTGGGGCATTCGTATTGACCACAATATCAACGCGAACAACCGTATCTACGGCCAATTCTCGAACAAGCATGAAGGGAAGGTCCAGACAGGAGCCTTTTACGGGAACGATGTCGCTGGACCTTACGTCTTCGACCCCAACAACCGCATGTTTGGAAGTTTGGGCTATTCGCGCGTCTTCACCCCGACTCTAGTCATGAACAGCACCCTGTTCTTCATTCGCAATCCTGGGGGGAACGTCGTCCAGGGCTACCCGTTCAAGCCCTCCTCGCTCGGACTGCCGGGCCAACTCGACGCGTGGACGCCGCAGTTTCCGCAGGTTGAGTTCGGCAACACCTTCAGCGGGAGCGGTTACTATGCACCGTTGGGTGCAACACAAAACTCCGGCGAAGCGACCTTCCCGAAGACGAATGAAAGTCTGAGCGTGGATGTCAGCAAAACCCTGAAAACACAGTCCGTCTCGCTCGGATATCTGGGTGTCCGGCAAACCGACGATGGCGGCAGGCTCACGCCGACGGTCTTCAGTTTCAGTAACCAAATGACTGCCGGTCCTGACCCATCGAATTTGAAGGCGGACAGCCAGGGAGACGCGCTCGCTTCGTTTATGGTGGGCGCCGGCAATCCGGGAGCAGGTTCGGCTGGCTCGACGGGCTTTACCGCCTACCCCGCGCCAACGTACTACCTGCATGGGATGTACGTTCAGGATGATTGGAAGGCACGGCGCAATCTCACCTTGAACCTCGGCTTCCGGTATGAAATCCAAATGCCTCCCACGGCCCGCCACAACGAGCAGGCCTACTTCGATCTCAACGCTCTCAATCCGATCAGCGCGGCAACCGGGATTCCGGTTTATGGGCAGATCGTCTACAACAACCCCGGGAATCGCTCCCTCTATAACCACAACTTGAGTGACTTCGCGCCCCGCGTCGGCTTCTCCTACGCGATGATGCCGAAGCTGGTCTGGCGAGGCGGCTATGGCCTCTACTATGCCAGAAACTTCTATGGCGGCAATGGACCGGACCCGGGTTATTCGACCTCGGGTGTATGGACTTCCTCGGCGGACGGGATCCACGTGACGGCACCGCTCTCCCAGGCGTTCCAGTCGGGACTGGTGCCTGTTACCGGGAACTCGTTAGCCGGTCTGACCCAAGTGGGGCAGAGCCCAAGTGTCGTAAATCCGCATCGCCCCGATCCGATGACTCAGCAGTTTAGCTTCGGATTCCAATACGCATTCACTCCGAACGATGTGCTGGATGTAAATTACGTCGGGAGCCGCGGAAGGCGCATCACCTTAGGCGGCATGAACTACGGCCAACTGAATCCAAGCTATCTTTCCATGGGCTCCTCTCTTAACACAGTTCTGCCCAGCAGCCCCTACGCCACTGCCTTGAGCAACCTGGGGCTCACTGCCCCGAGCTGCCCTTACACGGTGGCGCAATCTTTGATGCCGTATCCGGAATTCTGCGGTTCAGTCTCGGCCGAGGACGAGCCGGTCGGACTGAACAACTACAACGCGTTGCAGGCCAGCTTTAAACATCGTTTTGGCGCGGGCTTGGTGTTCACGGCCTCGTACACCTTCTCGAAATTCCTCTCCGATACGGGCGGCCCGGAAGAATGGGGAGCCATCAACGGGGATCAGGGAGGCTCGAGTATCCGCAACTTCTATGACCTGAAAGCGGATTGGTCGGTGGACGGCGACGATATTCCGCACTCCCTTGTTTTGAACTATGTCTATGACCTGCCGATCGGCCGGGGCAAGAAGGTCGGTGGAGGCATGAACAGAGTGGAAGACGCCGTTGCCGGTGGATGGCAAGTGTCGGGGATTACGACCGCCCAGAGTGGTTTCCCGATGTCCATCGGTGCGGGCGGGAACTCCGCGTCGGTGTTCGGCGGAGGTCAGCATGCAGACCTCACCGGGGCCGGCCTCAAGACAGGTCACTGCGGTGGCACCAATGGGATTCCCGAAATGCAGGTCGGGACCAAGTACTGCTTCCTCAACCCTGCGGCCTTTGCCGCGCCGCCGGACTTCACCTTCGGCACTGCTCCTCGCTACTTCTCAAATCTGAGAGCGCCAGGATACGTCGACGAAGATCTGACGTTTGGAAAATGGTTCAGTTTCACAGAGAGATTGCGTCTGCAGTTCGCCGTCCAGATATTCAACGCCTTCAACCATGCCAACTTCGGCATACCCAATTCCGGCGTCGGGAGCCCTAATCTGGGCTTAAGCTCGAGTACTCAGGGAGCGCGCCAGATGCAAGGAGTGCTGAAGATAACCTATTAGCGACCCTATGCGGTGGATCAAATTTCTCGCGCTGTGCTTAGCGATTCCGCTCATGATTTCGGCAATGGGCGGAATCGCCTCAGCACAGGATCATGATCAAACAATTCAAACCCTCCTGGCTGAAGCCCGCGCGTCTCAGGCCAGGGGGGATTTCGCTCAAGCGGCAGAAGCCTATCGAAAGGCTGTCGCCCTGGACCCGTCTATTCCTGAGTTATGGGCGAATCTGGGGTTGATGGATCACGAAGCGGGGAATCACTCTGAGGCCATCAGCAGCTTTCAGCGGGCCATCCGCCTGAATTCATCTTTGTTTGTCCCCCAACTGTTCTTGGGCGTCGAGTACCTTCAAGCGAACCGAGCCGAGGCGGCTCTTCCTCATCTCGAAAGTGCCGCCAAATTGAACCCCAAGGATATTCAAGCACTACGCTCGTTGGCAGAAACACACGCGACGCTCGGCGAGATCGACAAGGCCATCGATCTCTATTGGCAAGCAATGCGACTGAACTCGAACGAAGGAAGCCTTTGGTTCGATCTTGGATCGACTTATCTGCAGCAGGTCGAGAACGACGCGCGCCTCATGACATCGGCTTACAGCGACTCCGCGTATGTCAAATTGAGATCGGCCGAGGTCCTGGCCACCGAGGGAAAGTTGACCGAAGCTGAAATGGCATACAAAGGCGCGATCGCATTAACGCAACCATTGCCGTGCCCCTTCGCTGAGCTTGGAATCACACTCTTGCGTCAGCAGGAAACATCGGCAGCGCAGAAGCAATTCGAACGTGAACTCCAGGTGGGTTATCACTGCGAAATCGCCACGCTCGGCTTGGCGGTCAGCGACCTTGTGTCAAGCCGTCCCGAGGATGCTGTTGACAAGCTAATTTCGGTTGCCCACACCGATCTGAACTTCGTTCGTTCCAACTTGCCACTGTTTCGTAGCGTCGTAACTCCAGAACAGGTGAAGTCCTTGATCGCAGCGGCGCAGGCCAAGGAGAGTGACTCCTCTCCCATCGATCTCACTGGCTTGATCGAGAGTGCCTTCTCCTCCGATGACTTCACCTCTGCATGGCTTGGCACCGAGGAAGAACCATCGAGCAGCCTGGCGGCGCCATCATCCTCTGAGGCGCAACACCTTGCCATGGAAGGGAAGTATTCAAGCTGTTCTCAGGCCCTCAAATCAGATTTGCAAAGCGAGAACGCAAACCGTCTTCAACTTCTCGCGTTCTGTTCGTTTTACGCGGCGGATCTTCTGACAACATCCCGTGCGGCGCAGAAGCTCAAGAAGGATCCAGGGACGCGCCTTCAAGGTTTGTATTGGGAAAGCAGGGCCGACCAGAATCTGGCCGTTCAGGCCCTCGGGCGCGCGGGCGAAATCGACGCGAATTCACCACGCATGCATGTTTTGCTCGGAGATGTCTTCCGTCAACAGCACCACTGGGATGAAGCCGAAGCTGAGTACCGAAAGGCAATCGTCCTCGATCCCAACAGCCACAGCGCCCGCCTGAGTTTGGCCATCACTTTGTTCACCGAGCTGAAGTATGACGAGGCCCTGAGCCTCGACGAATCCCTGCTGTCGGAGAACGCCGCGGATCCTGAGGCGAATCTCCTCGCAGCTGAGATTCTCGTGCAGCGTAACCAGTTCCGAGAAGCCGAACCATACTTGCTGAAATGCGAAAGCCTCAAAGCAGAGCTCTTGCCCCGTTCCCACGCTCTGCTGGGAAAAGTCTATGCGGAGTCCGATCGACTTCCAGCCGCGATTGCCGAATACAAACTCGGGCTTTCGACCGATGCCGACGGCAGCATCCACTACCAGCTCGCGCGCCTGTATCAGAAGTCCGGCAACAGGGCCGCTGCGGTAGAGGCCTTTCGAGAATCGAAGCGACTCGTGGACAAGGCAAACAATCGTGAACGGACCGCGCTGGGACAGACCGGCACAGATGAGCGTCATCAATAGCACTAATCGCGGCAGTTTGTCTTGCGAGAAAACTAGGGTCCCCTGAAGTCGGAGAAAAGATCATGAATCGCCGATCGTTCGTCAAAAGCAGTGTCTCGATGTTAGCCATGACGCGCCTTGCGCGCGCGTCGGACAGTTCGCAATTGTTTGAAGGCGACGTTCCGCAAGGTCCCTTTCTGCCGTTTTGGGAGTCTCTTAAGTCCTATCGCTGTCCGGATTGGTTTCGCGATGCGAAATTTGGCATCTGGGCTCACTGGAGCCCGCAGTGCGTCCCGGAACAGGGAGACTGGTATGCCCGGAATATGTACATACAGGGCATGCCGCAGTACGAGTATCACCTCGCCCACTACGGCCACCCATCGAAGTTCGGGTATAAGGACATTTGCCACCTATGGAAGGCAGATCGATGGGATCCGGAAGCCCTCATCAGGCTCTATAAGCAGGCCGGGGCTGAATACTTTGTTGCCTTGGCGACCCATCACGATGACTTTGATTGCTGGAACTCGAAACATCAGCCTTGGAACTGCGTCAATGTGGGACCGAAGCGCGACATCGTCGGCTCGTGGGCCAAAGTTGCGCGGGCCAATGGATTGCGGTTTGGGGTCAGCTACCACGGCACTCCGCATCGCGTGTGGGACGAGTTTCTCCCGGTTCGTTACAAGAGCGATTCAACGGGGCCGCTCGCGGGCGTTCCGTATGACGGCGTGCAGACAAGCGCCGACGGTAAGGGCAAATGGTGGGACGGCATGGATCCCCAGATGATCAACGGGAAACCCCACCTGAAAGGCACGCCTTGTCCCGAGTTTGTGTCGCAGTTCCTGCTTCGCGTGCAGGATGTGATCGATAAGTACGGCCCCGACATCCTGTGCTTCGACGACAACGCGCAGTTTGATTTCGATAAGGGCGGCCGATTTGCACCGGACCTGGGCGTGTGGTTGGGGATTCCCGATCTCGCTCCGTCCATCATGGCCTACTACTACAACAAGAATATGCAAGCTCACGGGGGCCGGCTTGAAGGCGTGATCGATCTGAAAGTTGTCCCCGAGCCAGTCTGGGGCACTCTCACGCGCGACTTCGAAATGTCCCTGTCAGACCGGCTTCAAAAGGAGCCATGGCAAACCGAGGCCTGCATCGGACACTGGCACTACGACAGGTCGGTTTTCGAGAACCATACCTACCAGAAGGCCTCGTTCATCATTCCGTTTTTCGTCGACATCGTGAGCAAGAATGGCAATCTGCTCCTGAGCATCCCGCTGCCTGGCAATGGCGAGCCGGATAGCGATGAGCTCGCATTTCTCGCCGAATTTACCGATTGGCAGAATGTCAATTCCGAAGCGATCAAGGGAACACGTCCGTGGAATGTCTACGGTGAGGGGCCTTCGACCGAAATGCAAGAAGTCCCGTCGTATCAGTTGTCGAAGATTAAGTTCGACCACACGGACATCCGGTTCACCACGAAAGGCCAGACGCTCTATGCCATTGCTTTGGGTTGGCCGCCGGATGGAAAAGTGTTGATTAAGTCGCTGGCTGAGGGCAACGCCAACTATCCGGGGCGGATTGGGAAGGTGGAGTTGTTGGGATCGAACTCCACACTTAGATGGACGCGGGGATCGGCTGGCCTGGAGATTCAGGCCCCCGACAATCCACCGTGCAAATATGCATATGCATTCCGAGTTCTTCCGGGTTGATTGCAGGGTGCCGAGATTGATACATGTATTAGCCTTGACGGCATTCTGTCTGGCTCGTGCGCAAGGACCGCCCACAGATGGCATCAGTCTGACAACTGCGGACAGGCTCGCAGAGCCCGGCTGGTGGCCGACGAAAGGGAATCCGAAGCGCAACCAGTATTCCGGGAGCGCGATTTGCGCCGAGTGCCACGAAAGGATAGCGCTGCACCAGGAGTCGACACCGATGTATCACGCCAGTGTGCGTGTCGCGGAATCATATCTATCGACAAATCGTGGTTCGTTCCGATTTCAGGAGGGCGCCTTCAGCACGTCCGTGGCAACTTCTCCTGCAGGGGCAACTTTCAGCGTGACTGACGGAGTCAACACGGATACGTTGCCTGCGGTTTGGGCCTTCGGATTCAAGAATGGACAGACCTATGTCCTCGAGAAAGACGGCACGTACTTTGAGAGCCGTTTGAGTTTCTTCACAAAGACTAATTCGCTGGACATTACCCCTGGCCACTCTTCTGAGGTGCCGAAGGACTTGGAACGAGCTCTGGGACTGAAGATGGATACCGATCGAGCAAGGGGCTGCTTCAGATGTCATACGACCGCGGCTGTCACTTCAAACGTCTTCGAATCGGAGAAGGCTGTCCCGGGAGTATCCTGTGAGGCATGCCATGGGCCGGGAGCCGCCCACGTTGCGTCCATGACTCGGAACGATCTAGATCAGAGTGCTGCGCAGATCATGGATCCAGCCGGTCTTTCGCCTTCCGTTTCTGTCGACTTTTGCGGGGCTTGTCATAACACCTGGGCAGATGTGGTGGCGGCCGACGGTAGGCCGGGTCCCGGGAATATCCGCTTTGAGCCGTATGGCCTTGAACAGAGCCGCTGTTGGGGATCAAAGGGCGACGCTCGGATTACTTGCATTGCCTGTCACGACCCGCATCAGCCGCTTGTTCACGAACCGAGCGCCTATGACTCCAAATGCCTTGCGTGCCACGTTGTCCGCACGGAATCGAAGAAGTCTACGGAGGCCAAGACTGTGTGCAAGGTGGCGACTAGGAATTGCGTCACCTGCCATATGCCTAAGTATGAGTTGTCGCAAACACACGCCGTGTTCACAGACCACGAGATTCGCGTGGTCCGTGTGAAGGTTCTCGATGCAGGCAAGTTGACCCAATAAAAGGAATACGATCCAGTCAAATGAAGCAAACGTCTGACGGGGCACTCGAAATCGGCCTGTTTCCAGCCTTGCGATTCCCGTCCTGCGGCCGCGGGATTTGGCCACTGTAGCTTTTCGCTTCGCGCACGATGTACTTTAAACCTGGATCCTGAACCGAATTCGGAGGAGAAGGCGCATCAGAAATGTGAAGCCGTATCCTCTGAGTATGAACTACTCAGGAGGTGAGTCTCTGCGCTCGGGTTGGATCTCCGTGGTAACTGGAAGTGAGCCACAAAACGGGTCGCTGGCCGCGCGGTGTTTCAAGTCGCTCACACTTCTACCGGAGGTTTTGTTCCGCTTTCGCGTCTCTTTGCCCGCCTCCAACTGCGCTCATTGTTTGCGTTCGCGTTCCCTGTTCCCAAGAGCGAGAAACACGGGGCCCGCCACTCCATTTCAAAACCAGCCAGATTCCAATCTAAGGCGAATATGATCAACAGGGCATTTGTGAAGCACGAGGGAGAACGATGCGGGAAGTTCAAGATCCGAAATGTGCGCATGTCAAACTGGCAGTTTTTATAGTGTTCGCAGTCATGATCCTAACCATACCCGGAGCCCTGCAGGCCGCGAGTACCCAAAGACAAATTGCGGTGCCTCCTCCACCAATGGGTTGGTCATCCTGGAACAGCTTCTCGAATACCGTTGATGCCAAAGTCGTCATGGACCAGGCAAAGGCCATGGTCGCGACCGGCATGGCAAGAGCGGGCTATCAATACGTGAACATCGACGAAGGCTGGTGGCTGGGCCAGCGCGATGTGGAAGGCAACATTGTGGTCGATGCCAAAGCGTGGCCTGCGCTGGCTCCCGGTGAGCACGCCGGGGACATGGCCAACATCGTCCGCTACATTCACTCCCTTGGCCTGAAGGCCGGCATCTACACTGACGCGGGAATAGACGGCTGCAGCCTGTACCCGGACCTCGGCCCGGTCTATCAACACGTCGGCAGTGAAGGACATTATGAGCAGGACTTCCTTCAGTTCGCCAAGTGGGGATTCGACTATGTGAAGGTCGATTGGTGCGGCGGCGACAAGGAGAAGCTCGATCCCGCAGTTCAGTATGCCGAGATCGCCAGAGCGATCGACAAGGCCGAAACTGTCACAGGGCGGCGGCTCTACTTCTCAATCTGCGACTGGGGAAATAACAGCCCGTGGACATGGGCTGCCAACGTAGGCGGCGCGCCGGCGGATATATGGCGGACCAGCGGCGATATCGTCGCTCCGATCGTGCCGCATGAAAAGCACAGCGGCCGGCTGGCCAGCTTTTCCGGCGTCCTCTCGAATTTTGATCAGGGGAGTCATCCCGAAGCGCAACATACCGGTTTTTACAACGATCCCGACATGATGGTGGTCGGGATGCCAGGCCTTACAGATGCTCAGAACCGGGTCCATATGAGCCTTTGGGCGATCTCTGCAGCTCCGCTGCTGGCGGGCGCGGATCTCACTACCTTGAGTGATGCCACCTTGGCCACTCTGACCAATCCCGAGGTGATCGCCGTCGATCAGGACTCCCTTGGGCTGCAGGGAGTCAAGGCTGCGTCCTACGGCGATGGACTTGAGGTATGGACCAAGGCGCTCTCAACCCCGGGAGCGCACGCGGTGCTGCTGCTCAACAGGACCGGCGACCCCGCCGCTATCGCCGTGCATTGGAGCGATCTGGGACTCAGCGACTCGTCGCCCGCTTCGGTGAGAGATCTCTGGGCCCGGAAAGACCTCGGTTCCTTCGACTCTTCGTATTCTGCCACCGTTCAGTCGAACGAAGCGGCCATGTTGATCGTCCACGGCAGGGAAGGCAAGCTCACCTCATACGTTCCTGCCGGCGCCGATGGCGTGCGCCAGGATCAGGAGGTCAACTTTACCAATGTGTCCTCGCGGGTTCGCGTCGCCAGCGTCAGGATTTCGTATACCAATGCTGAGAAGGCCCCGCGAATTGCGGAACTGCGGGTGAACGGCCGGATCGCCACCCGAATCGCGTTCCCACCGACCGGGAGCGATAACGCCGCGGGGGTGATCTGGGTTGAAGCGCTGTTTGATCGGGAAGGCGCCAACAACGTGCTCAATTTCTCGTCCAACTCAGGTCCGGGACTGAGCATCGAGAAGATTGCTGTGGAGTAAGGAGTAAGGCGCGGCCTTTACGACCATTATGATCGATTCCATGCAGGGCTATCTGGATTAGTCGAAATTCGGCAGATGTGATCACCTTTACCCAAGTGGGCAAAGAAGAGGAGCCTTTTGTTGCGAATGTTGAAACTCAACATAGCCTCAATCCGGTTCAGCATCAGGTTCATGAGCTGAACTATTGTCGTCGCCTACAATCACAGGCACAACGAAGAAAAGGGCGAGGAGAACGCGGGGCGGATTCAGGCCCACCTGGACGAGGTGGTGCGGTCGACGATGGAAGAAACGCTGAACGCGCTGCTTCACGCCGGGGCGGATCGATTGTGCGGAGCTAGGAAGTACGAGCGATTCGAAAGGCACCTTCTTTCCTTTGCGCGCCGTTTTTCCGTGTTTGCAAAGTAGAGTGCGTCGGGAGTGGTGTCTTAATGTCCCGCGCTCCAGCCGAAGACCGGGCCTCGGCCACGGCAACTGCAGTCAGGCTTTGTGTTAACGTACATTGCGAGCATGGATAAAGAACGGCATGGTGTTCATCTCATCGCGGAGATTGCCCGAGTCTCCAGGGGCACGGTCGACCGGGCATTACATGGGCGCGGGGGCATCAACGAGACCACACGCCAGCGCATTTTGGAAATAGCCCGGCAAATTGGCTACAGGCCAAATCTAGCGGCCCGGGCCCTATCGGCACATAGGGCAACCGCCAAGATCGGTGTATGTATTCCTCGCGAGATTCATTTCTTCTATGACCAGCTATGGAACGGAGTCCAAGAAGAAGAAGAGCGTGCTTCGCGGTCTGGCGTTGAATTCATCAATCGCCCTATTCAGAATCTTGGTGAGGGAGATGTCGAGGTTTTCCAGGAACTGATGTCCAGCGGTGTTGACGGAATTATTCTCACTGCCGGCAATCCAAAGAATTTAAAGCCACTGATCGATGAGGCCGAAAGCAAGGGTATACACGTCGTTTGCGTAGATACGGATGCTTCAGAAAGTCACCGCTCCAGTGCTGTCTACGTGGAACCTTATCTGAGCGGGTGTGTGGCGGGCGAACTGCTGGGGAAGATTGTACCCCCAGGTTCGAAAGTAGCCGTCGTAGCGGGTATGCTGATGGCGGAAGACCATAGGAGGAAGGCAGAGGGTTTTTTGGAGACCTTCCCAAAACATTGTGTGGACGGGAAAACCGCAGCCGTTATTGAAGGTCATGAAGACGACGAAGAAAGCTTCCAGAAGACTCTCGATTTATTGCGGCACATTCCTGAACTTGCGGGAATCTATGTCAATACAGTGAACTGCCTGCCTGTCTGCCGAGCCCTTGGGGCAGGTGACCTTGAAGGAAGAGTGAAAGTGATTGCAAGCGACCTTTTCGAGGAAATGTCTCCCTATTTCGAAAAAGGCACTATCGCTGCATCTATTTACCACCAGCCGCACCGACAAGGACAGATCGCAGTCCGACTTATGGCGGATAATTTGATATCAGGAGCCCAATTTCCACATGTAATTCGCCTGAGCCCAGCAGTGGTGTTGCTATCTAATCTACGTCTCTTCAGAGAGATGCGCTCTAGCGACCCAACGGCTGCAAATGGAGTGGCCAAGGACTTCATCCCTCGGGGCGCGTCGAAAATGCGAGATTGAAACACCACGCTCGACTGACCGTCTGCGGTGAACCGAGTTCCAATTGTCAGGGGCAATAAGTCATTCCTAAACAACTTCGCGCACAGTCATGCGCTCGGGCTGCCTTTACCGAGCGTTGACGGCTCCAAGGTGCCATGGGAGGGGAATTCCATTCCCAATTCACAGGCCGGCACGAATCGAAATTCCATAAAAAACGCTTGACAAAGCGGTCACAAAGAGAGAATGTCTTCGCATACTCAAGACCGTGCACGTGCACGGTGACAACGTTCACGTGCACGTGGCTTCGAATCAGGTTGGCCAGTTGGCTTCGTAGGTCACTCTAGGCGGACAAGGAACCACCCGACTGTAGAGGAATGTGCGGCTATGCGATGCACAGAATTCTGGAGGAGGGCATATTCCGAATGTCTATGGCTTTTCAAGCAGATTCTCGAGAACTCGAAGTTTCGGGGATCGGGTATGGGGTTAGGAGGAAGGCGTTATGGGGATTCTGAGCTTTGGGTGCCGCAAGTCCGTAGCGGCTGTGACGCTATTGTTCGTTGGATTACTTGTCCCCGCGATTGTTGCGGCCCAAGTCGACATGGGCTCCATCTCGGGTGCTATCCGCGATCCGAGTGGCGCCGCAATACCCAAGGCAAAGATCAGGTTGACCAATCAGGATACCCACATCACCCTCTCAGCCACGACTGGATCAGAGGGGCAGTATAGTTTCTCGCCTGTGAAGATCGGGCGTTATTTCATTTCTGCCTCCGCCCCCGGGTTCAAATCCGTCCAGCAGAACAACGTAACCGTAGACGTGCAGCAGAAGGTCGAATTGGATGTCCAGCTGCCCCTCGGAGAAACGACAGAAACGATCATGGTCAATTCGGCTCCACCTTTGCTCCAGACTCTGGATGCGTCTGTGGGGCAGGTCATCGAGGAGCAGTCGATCGACGACCTTCCGCTCAATGGCCGGAATTTTACCTTCCTCGCACAGCTCTCCGCGGGAGTCACTCAAGGTCAGCAGGACTCGCGCGGGTTAGGCTCGAGCGGCAGCTTCGCGGCCAACGGACTGCGTCCCGCGCAGAACAACTATTTACTCGATGGTATTGATAACAATGCCAATCTGGTGGACTTCCTCAACGGCACGGCTTATTCGGTGAAACCGCCGGTGGATGCGATAGAGGAGTTCAAGGTTGAGACCAACAATTACAGCGCGGAGTCCGGCCGATCGGCTGGTGCGGTGCTGAATGCCACCCTCAAGTCAGGGACTAACAAGTTCCACGGCGCGTTGTGGGAGTTTGTGCGAAACGACATGTTTGATGCGGCCAACTACTTCGAAACCAAGAAAGGCGAATTCCGCCAGAACCAGTTCGGAGCCACGCTGGGCGGCCCGATTCGCCGCGACAAGACGTTCTTCTTCATGGATTACGAAGGCACGCGCATTCGACAAGCCTACCCTTATATCAGTACGGTACCCACCGCGCTGGAGCGCAGCAGCGGTTATACCAATCTATCCGAACTACTCAGCCAGGGCCCAATACCCGCGAGCTGCATGGCGATCCCAAACCAAGCCGGTTGCGTTGCGGATGTCATGAACCGGGGCTTCACGCTCGGACAAGTCTTTGACCCGTCTACGACGCGCGCCATCTCCTGTGGAGTGCTGGACCCGGTATCGGGGATTATCCCGCCGTGTCCAAGCGGAACCACGACCGGCAGCCAGATTGGATTTGCGCGCGAGCCCTTCGCCGGCAATACACTTCTCGCCAGTCGGCTGGATGCGAATGCGATAAAGCTCTTGAATCTGTACCCGGCGCCGAACAACTCAGGCTCATTCAACAACTACGCATCGGACCCCGTCGTTAGCAACGATACCGATCAATTCGACGTGCGCATCGATCAAAACTTCGGATCCAAGGACAACGCCTTTGCCCGTCTGAGCTATGTAAACAATCCGGTCTTCATCCCCGGGCCGTTCGGCGGAATCGCCGATGGCGGCGCATTCTTTGCCGGAAATCAGAACGCGATATCGTGGAATTCGGCGCTGAGCGAAACACACCAAGTCTCTCCGACGACGGTGAATGAGTTCCGCCTGGGATACAACCATTTAAGCGCCACGCGCACTCAGCCCAATGCCAGCACGTCGGGGATTCCCGCGCAGTTCGGAATCCAGGGGGTCCCGCAGGGGAGTTCGAACGGCGGCCTGGGCACGGTCTTTCTCTCCGGCCTGAACCAACTTGGCAGCAACGATTACTTGCCCTCCATCGAACTCAGCACCACATCGCAAATCACAGATAACCTGACTAAAATCTTCGGGCACCATACGCTCAAGGCCGGATTCCAATGGCAGCGACTGGGATTCGCCATTCTGCAGCCGATAGCCGCCAGAGGCAATTGGTCGTTCAGCGGTGATTTTACTGAGGTCCCGACCACAACTGGAGGCAATACTGGACTTGCGCAGATGCTTTTGACGCCGATCAAAGGGACGGTCCCGGGCGCCGCTGATTATGTGGGAGGGGCCGATAATGTCGGCGCTTCCAATATTGCCAACACGTCGATGAAGCACCTGTACTACGCCGGCTACTTCCAGGACGACTACAAGGCGACCAAAAAGCTCACCCTGAACCTGGGGGTGCGCTACGAATATTTCGGCCAGTTAGTTGAGAACAACGGAAACCAATCGAACTTCATCCTTACGGGGGCAAACGGACACTCGACCTTCTTGTTGACTCAGAAACGCTGCAATACGCCGCTATCGGCGGACTTCAAGGCGGCTGAAGCGACGGACGGAATCGACACGGTCTGTTCCAGCCAGCCGGGTCTTGGCGAATCCCAGAAAGCAAATTTCTCACCGCGCTTCGGCTTTGCCTACGAGGTTACTCACAAATTAGTAGCGCGCGGCGGATACGGGTTGTTCTACGGCGGGTTTGAAAACTCCGTGGTCGAAACCTACATCGACTTTCCCTTCCAATTCTACTTGTCCTATCCCTATCTGGTGCCCAATCAGCCGGTCACATTCGCCAACGGCTCCTTTGGCACGCTGGAAACCGGCCTCACCGGCATTCCCCTCACTCCGGCGGCTGTTGAACCCGGAGGAGTGTCCTTTACAGG
>Ga0181535_10000262_pt1 | contig 80739 bp, 70 predicted proteins | sample PEATcosm2014_Bin_44_FD_119774 | JGI IMG/M metagenome (GOLD analysis project Ga0181535, IMG submission 119774) | Peatland microbial communities from MTU Mesocosm Facility, Houghton, MI, USA - PEATcosm2014_Bin17_30_metaG | ecosystem: Environmental > Terrestrial > Soil > Wetlands > Peat | place... | reverse complement strand
GACCTTGATCTTCTTGCCGTCAATTGCGATGAAATCCGCGCCTGCGACGACTTCGTTCTTCAGGTTTCCCAGGATCGAGTCGTACTTGAGCAGGTGGGCCAGCGTTGCCGGGCTGGTCAAGTCGTTGACGGCAACGAATTCAATCTCATTATTGCCAAGCGCGGCGCGCAAAACGTTGCGGCCAATGCGGCCGAAGCCGTTGATACCAACCTTTACTGCCATGTTCGATTTCTCCTTAGTAGTCGGTGAGGCTATGGTTTGAGGTTAGGAAAATGTGCGTCTGGAGTATGCCAGAAGGCGAATCTACCAAACTCTTGATCGTACCATTACCGGCAAGGGCGCAGAGACGAAAAATAGCCACCGCTGCTGGTTTCCGAATCCCGATTCAGGATGCGGTTTCCCAATGCCCAACCGCTCATCGCTAGGATGCTTCTCTTGGTGCGGGAGTGTATGTGATGGAGTGCACAGCATTTGCAGGGCGCGGTGCTGGTGTGGTATTCCGGTATCACAACGAAGGTGTTCAAGCAGGCATGAGAAGACGTTCAAGACACGCTCCTAATACTTCGGAATCCACAGGCAAAATTGGCCAGGAACTCCCATCGAATCAACCAGCTCCGCTAGTTCCGTTCTACCCGGACGACCCGCCGGCGGCAGCGCCGGTGAGGCAACCGAGCGCCGCTCGACCTCAGGAAAGCCGGCCTGCGGCGGCTGCCAGACCCGCCGCGCCGCCGCGTGCGCCGCGACCGGAACGTCCAGCACGAAAGGAATGGAACGAGCCGGAAGGTTCGGGGCGCTTCGAGCTTGAGACCCAGCCAGAGATGCCGGTTGCGCATGCGCCGGAGGCCGAGGACGCCGAGCGTTCGCCGCTGGCTCCCAAGGGCTTTGTGGTGCTCGCGATCGGAATGCCGGGGTCGGGCAAGACGACCTGGTTTGGGCGGCGGGGCATTACGCCGCTGTCGAGCGATCTGCTGCGCAATATTCTTTTCGACGATGTGGAGGAGCAGCGCTACCAGGGGTTGGTGTTTTCGACCTTGCGGTCGCTGTTGCGGGCGCGGCTGATTGCGCGGATGCCGGCGAACTATGTGGACGCGACGAATTTGTCGACCCACGAGCGGCGGCAGTGGATCAAGATGGCCAAGAGCTTCGGGTACGAGGTGCAGGCGGTGTTTTTCGACGTGCCGCTGGACGTGTGCCTGGAGCGGAACCGGAAACGGGACCGGTCGGTGAGCGAAGAGATCATGCGCAAGATGGCGGAGAAGCTGAAACCGCCGGTGTTTGAAGAGGGGTTTGAGAAGATTACGGTGGTTCGGGTGAAAAGCGCCAACTGAAGGAAAATGAGCCCATGAGCACTTCCCCTGTGCCTGCACCGTACGTTGAGCCGTGGATGCGCGGAACCTACGCGGATGTTCCGGCGGTGGGGCGGGCGGTTCTTCATGCGCTGGATCTGGCGCTGGACGACATCACTAAATGGACTGAAGGGCTGAGCGACGCGGAGGTTCATGCGCGGCCGCTGGGGTTGCCTTCGGTGGCGGTTCATCTGCGGCACATTGCGGGGTCGGTGGACCGGCTGTTGTGCTATGCGGAGGGGAAGCAGCTGACGGCAGAGCAGTTGACGGCGCTCAAAAGCGAGCAGGGCGGGGACGAGACGTTGGCGGAGTTGCTGGCGGAGGTCGAGGTCTCGTTTAGCAATGCGGGCGACCGGGTGCGGGTGCTGGCTACGGCCAACTTCGATACGTTTCGCGGGGTGGGGCGGAAACAGTTGCCGACGTCGATTGGCGGGGCGCTGATTCATGTGGCGGACCATACGCAGCGGCATGTGGGGCAGGTGGTGACTACGGCGAAGGTGATTGGGGCGCTGCGGGGGTAGTCTCTGTCCAGCGGCTCTGGAAAGATGTGGGAGAGAAACATCCCTCAGGGGCTAAAGCCCATCTGATTTTGCTGTCTTTGCGGCACGGCTAAAGCCGTGCCCTTTCAAAACATTAACGACTATCTGTTTGGCTGACACCACTAGTTCGACTGCTTTTCGGTGACGAGGGCGTCGGGGTCGAGGTCCTGGATGTGGCCCATCTTTTCCTGCTTGGTTTTTAGGTAGGCGGCGAAGGTCTCTTGCGGTTCGACTTCTGCGGAGACGCGCTCGGTGACGGCGATGCCGGCCGACTCCATGGCGGCTACCTTTTCGGGATTGTTGGTCATCAGGCGGACGGCTTTTACGCCGAGGAGCTTGAGGACTTCGGCGGGGAGCTCGTAGGCGCGGCAGTCGGCGGCATAGCCTAGCTCGACGTTGGCTTCGACGGTGTCGAGGCCATGGTCCTGGAGTTCGTAGGCCTGGAGCTTGGCCATGAGGCCGATGCCGCGGCCCTCCTGCTGCTCATAGAGCAGGATGCCTGCGCCGGCTTCGCTGATCTGTCCGAGGGCCATCTCAAGCTGGAGGCGGCAGTCGCAGCGCAGGGAGCCGAAGACGTCGCCGGTGAGGCATTGGGAGTGGATGCGGACCAGCGGGGGGGCGGAGTGAATATCGCCCATGACCAGCGCTACGAGACCTTCGGGTTCAACTTTGCCGCCTGAGGGTGCCTCTTCGCAGGCGGGTGGCTCAACCGGCTGCCCTTCGAAGCCCAGGATGCGGAAGGCTCCCCAACGGGTAGGGAAATCCGCTTCGGCGATCTTCTTTACGCTCTCAAATGCCATAGGTTCATTTTACTTTGCGGGCGGTGGGAGTGCCGCGTTGTCTGTCACAGGATGGTACGTGCTGCGTATTGAATCAGAAGATCGTTGCATGAGTTGAGATCCCGAACCGCAGGTTCTTCGACTACGGTTGGCGCAGAAAACGCGCCAATCTACGCTCAGGATGACAGTCAACATTTGATGAGAGCTTGAGATTCTGGACACCAGAGGCCGGTGAAATAACTCCTTGTCAATTGGATGTTTAGGACGGCGGCGCGGTACATTGATAGGGTGACGGATACGCTCATTATCATCACGCTGCTGGTGAAGCTTGGGGTGGCCGCGGCTGTCGCCAGTGCGCTGGCGCGCTCGCGCGTCTTCCAGAAGCTGCTGTTTGCCGAGCACCGCAACCAGGGGCAGACGGCGGCGCTGGTGGCTTTTTTTCTGGTGCCGCTGACGCTGGGTGTGTGGGTGCGGACCAAGGTGCCCAATTTTCTGGCTGCCGATGTTTCGTTTGAGACCGTCATTCTGTTGGGCCTTCTGGTCGGGCCGGGATGGGCGATGCTGGGCGGGGCCGTTCTGTCGGTTCCGGCCGTGCTGCATCATGAGTACCTGGCGCTGCCGTTCAATGCCGCGCTGGGGCTGGCTGCGGGGCTGCTCGGCCGCTTTGTGGAGATGGACGAGATCTGGTCGTTTACGCCGTTCATCGACTTGAGCTTGTGGCGCTGGGTGCGGCGCAACCTGCGCAAGCCGCGCATTGACCGGCAGATTCTGATGCTGTTTTTGATTGTGGCGTTGGAGATTTGCCGCGAATGGCTGGCGCGCGTTTATCCGCACCGGCTGTTTGCGCTGAACACAAACATCGCCGGATTGCAGGTGCTGGTGTGGCTGTGCGCACCCATGGTGGTGGGGATCGCGCTGAAGGTGTGGAACGCGCTGCGCATCGAGCTGAAGCTGGAAGAACAAAAGCGGCTGCTGCTGGAGGCGCGGCTGGACGCGCTGCAGCGGCAGATCAATCCGCACTTTCTGTTTAATACGCTGAATTCCATTGCATCTCTGGTGCGCAGCAAGCCGGAACTGGCGCGAGAGATGACGGTGAAGCTGGCGAACATTTTGCGAGCGCTTCTGAAGGATCACGACACGTATGTTCCGCTGCGCGACGAACTGCGCTTTACCGACGACTATCTGGACATCGAGGTGGTGCGGTTTGGCGCCGACAAGCTGAAGGTGGAAAAGGAGATCGATCCACGGACACTGGAGGTGATGGTGCCGAGCATTCTGCTGCAGCCGCTGATTGAGAACAGCATCAAGCACGGGCTGGAACCCAGGATCAATGGCGGCACGGTTACGTTGCGGAGCCGGCTGGAGGGGGACCGCGTGCTGATTGAGGTGGCGGACGACGGCGTGGGCATGGGCAACCGGCCGGCTTCGGCGCTTCGGCGCGGCGGGGCGGGGATTGGCATGAAGAACGTGCAGGAGCGGCTGGAGGTTCTCTACGGTGCGCAGGCGCGGTTCGACGTGGTGAGCAGTCCGGGGCGGGGGACGCTGGTTTCGATCGAGATTCCGGCGGTGGTTACGGATGCCTTCTAATTTGTATCGACATATAGGGCAGGCAGAGCGTTCGAAAATAACGGCCCAAAAGAGCTGAAGACGCTCACTGGCGAACAACACCAGCAGATCTTTCGACTCCCCCAAGCTGAAAAGCGCTTGAGGCCCGTTCGCTCAGGATGACAGGCCTCTTATTTATCAAGTATTTACGCAATACCTATATGTCGATACAGCCTAGGGCCCGATGAACGGACTGCCTCCGGAGACAGAGTTGTTCCGGAGGCGATCAATTGGTGGAGGACTGGTTTTGAGCCAGGATGGCCCGGTATTGGGCGCGGGCGGCTTGCCATAGTTTGAATTCGTCCGCAACCGAAAGTCCGGGTTTGCGAAACGCCCGGCGCGGGTGGGTTAGATAGCGAATCCAGGCGGTGTGCTCGTCGGCTGTGTACTCGGCCTCGGGTGGGGCTGAGACGACGGTCGTGGATTGGTCCTGGTTGGCGGAGGCGGCTGTTGGGGCAGCGATTGTTTCCTGCGGGACTTGTTTTTTCGGCATGCCGCCGCTGAACAGCCACGTACTTTCAAACGGGGCCAAGGCCGGAATAAAGATGCGGATCAAACCGAAGAAGGGCACATAGTGTCTTCCAACGGCAAGGCCTACCAGGAGAGCCAGAAAAGCCGAGTGAGTGAGAATCGTCGAAAAGACGGGCATGGAAAAGCCCGCTCTGTTCTCCGCGGTGAAGACGAGAAAAGCGAGGTAGAGATGATAGGAGATGAGGATGGGAGCGTAGGCCGACCATGCGCCCTCGGGCAGATAGTGAGCGAGGAGAAACCCAATGAGGCTGCAAACTAGAAAAACGAATTGTTTCATGGTTTCCGTTCCGAATCTGGGACGAGATGCACGACTCTTCTCTCGATTGCAGATTGTGACTGGTCGGCAGACTCTTTTCTTTATTGAAGCGATGTTTCCATAGTCACAATGGCATGTCAATAAAACAGCGAACACGAAGCAGCATCTGAACCAACATTCCAAATGGTGGACGGACAGGCTTTAGGGGTATGCTCAAGGGATGGTGCGCTTCACGGTGCTGGCTTCGGGTTCCAAAGGCAACAGCACAGTTGTCTCGGGAGGACGGACGCGCATCCTGGTGGATTGCGGGCTGAGTTGCCGCGAGCTGTTCCGGCGGATGAAGCTGGCCGGCGAAGAGCCTGAAACGCTGGACGCGATCATCATCACCCATGAGCACATGGACCACGTCAACGGGGTTTCCGTGACGGCGCGGAAGCTGGGGATTCCTGTGTATTTTACCGAGGCGACGCATCGTGGGTGGATGCGCTGGCTGACGCCGCGGCGGCAGATGACGTATGCCCAGTGGCTGGAACAGTGCCGGAAGCAGGCGGCCGAGCGGCAAGCGGAAACGGACGCTGCTACTGCGGAAGGGGAGGCGGACGATCCGGAGGCTGACATGGGGCTGGATGGGGCTTCAGAAGAGCTTGCCTCAGGGGCTAAAGCCCTCGGTGATTCTATTGGCGTTATTGCCGGGACTAAAGTCCAGGCCTACCAAACCGGGACTTCGGTGTCCGAGTTGGCTTCAGACCGGGTGCCGTCGCGGAAGGAAGACCCGACCTGGCTGCCGCAAGTGGAGTATTTTCAGGCCGGCGAGCCGTTTGAGATTGGCGACATTGCGGTGAGCCCATTCACGATTCCGCACGATGCGGCCGACCCGGTGGGGTTTGTTTTTCGGGCGGAGGGGGTGCGGATGGCGTTTGCGACCGACCTGGGCTACATTCCGCCGAATGTGAAGGCTCAGCTTCAGGGGGTGGACCTGCTGCTGCTGGAATCGAACCACGATCTGGAGATGCTGCGCGACGGTCCCTACCCCTGGGCAGTTAAACAAAGGGTACTCTCGCGCGTTGGTCACCTTTCGAATGAAGCGGCAGCGGAGTTTTTGGAAAACGGCTACGATGGACAGGCGGCTTACGTGATCCTGGCGCATCTATCTGAAAGCAATAACCTTCCGGAGCTGGCGCGGGTGACGGCAGAACGGGCGCTGAACGGGCGAGCCAGCCTATTGGCGAACCGCTTGTTGCTGGCTGAGCAACATGAACCACTTTCGGGTATTTATTTTTGAGACAGGCGGGTTACAATAGTAAGAGACGAGTACCTCCCTCAAACAGGCAGGATTGGCACGGGAAAAGCCAAGACCGGGTATTTTTGGCGATGCAGAGCTGATCTGGCATCACTGGATCATTCAGGGCCGGATGAGCATCCTTAAGGGATAAACCCTAGTTGCCGCGTGAACCGCATTGTGAGAAAGCGGTTGAACAAATCCTTAGTAGGTGAGTCTTTATGTCTATGGCAAGAACACGTTGTACCGATCGAGTCGTAGGGGCCATTCTAGCAAGCTGGCGGTATGACATCTCAGGAATTCCTTCGGAGATGAGCAAGGACTACGAACAACATTTTGTTGAATGCGCCCATTGCAGAGCGCGTCAAAACTTCCATCGCAGTCTTGATGGAACCTTAGCTGTACTTACTTCGTTGTCGGCACTTTTCTTTCTTTTCGCACTTGCGGTTCTGAAGCACATCAAGCCGTTGGAGCATGTGGCTTTCAAAGTGCTGGGACTCGATGTTGCCGACACATATCACATGATGTTTTCGGCAGGCATTGCCGGGCTCGTGTTCTCTGTGATTGCACTGACGCTGGTGTTGACGGCCACTCCGGCGCCGTCGTACCTGGGCGGCATTGCTTCGGAGCGCGCCAGGCTGATTGAAGAGCGGCTACCGGCGGCGATCAGGGCTCTGCGGCCGCGGTAAGAAGAGGATCAGATAAGCAAAAGGGCGAAGCCATTGCGGCTTCGCCTTTTTTGTTTTTGCTGGCGGAGTTACTTGAGGATGGGCGTGCGCAGATCTCCGCCGGTCATCTCCTTGGGCAGGCCCAGCTTGAGGAGGCTAAGGAGCGTGGGCGAGATGTCGCGCAAGGACCCATCAGGGCGCATCCGGTAATGCGGGCCGTCTTCGGCGACATAGATCATGGGCACAGGATTGGTGGTGTGGGCGGTGTGCGGAGCGCCGGTGATGGGGTCGACCATCATTTCGGCGTTGCCGTGGTCGGCGGTGATCAGCCAGCTTCCGTTCTTCTCCTTGATGGCTTTGTAGATGCGTCCCAGTTGCGCGTCCACGGCTTCGATGGCCTTGATGGTGGGCTCCAGCTTGCCGGAGTGGCCGACCATGTCCGCGTTGGCAAAGTTGGCAACGACGAGGTCGAAGGCGGTGTCGTTGACGGCCTTCACAATAGAGTCGCCGATGGCCTCGGCCTTCATCTCTGGCGCCAAGTCGTAGGTGGCAACCTTGAGCGACGGAATCATGATGCGGTCTTCGCCGGGGAAGGGGACTTCGATGCCGCCGTTGAAGAAGTAGGTGACGTGGGCGAACTTTTCGGTTTCGGCCACGCGCAGGTTGCGCAGGTTGTGCTGGGCCAACACATTGGCAAGAATGTTATCCAGCGACTCCGGCGGCATGATCAGAGGCAGGTCGTAGAGCTTGTCATACTGCGTCATGCAAAGGTAGTAAAGGTTCTTGGGAATCTCGGAGCGCGGAATCTCCAGATCGAGCGCTTCTGATCCATCCAGATCGCGGCCGCCTTTTTTGTTCAATCCGCTTTCGCGCGCCAGCACGCGGGTAATTTCGCGGGCCCTGTCGGATCTGAAGTTGAAGTTGATGCAGACGTCTTCGTCGCGAATCTGCGCCACCGGCTTGCCCGCGGCATCCACGACGACGAAGGGAATAATGAACTCGTCGGTAACGCCGTTGTTGTAACACTCCCTCATGCGGGCCACGGGGTTGGGATAGGCTCCGCCCTCGGCCTTGCCTGTGACCATGGCGTCGAAGGCCTTGCGCTCGCGCTCCCAGCGCTTGTCGCGGTCCATGGCGTAGTAGCGGCCGCTCACGCTGGCCACCTTGCCAACACCGTACTCGCGCATCTTCTGCTCGAGTTGCGCAATGTAATCCGCGCCGGAGCAGGGCGGCGTGTCGCGCCCGTCCATGAAGCAATGCACAAAGACGCGATGAAGGCCGTACTCGCGCGCGGTGCGGAGCAGGGCGTAAAGGTGCTCCAGTTGCGAGTGCACACCCCCGTCGGAGCAGAGGCCGAACAGGTGCAACTGGCGCCCGCCCTCGCGGGCTTGCTGCATCGCCTTTGCGATGGCGGGATTTTTTTGGAATTCGCCTGTGGCGATTTGCATGTCGATGCGGGTGATGTCCATCTGCACAATGCGCCCGGCACCGATGTTGAGGTGGCCGACTTCGCTGTTACCCATCTGCCCGTCGGGCAGGCCGACGAAGTGGTCCGAAGCCTGGATCAGCGTGTTGGGAAACTCCTTGAGCAGCTTGTCATAGGTGGGTTTGCGAGCCAGCGCAATGGCGTTGTTGGCGGTTTCGGCACGATAACCCCATCCGTCGAGGATGGTGAGCAGGAGAGGATGCTTGGTACTGGGCACGAAGAGGACACCTCGAATTTCAACTTGATTTTCTACTCAAGGATAAACTGCCGGGGCGGGGCGGAGGGTCTCGGGCGGCTTACGGGAGCGGATCAAGGCGGATCTGATTTAGGCAACTGCCAGAGTGCGCTGCCCAACTGCTTTTCGCGCGGGACGCAATTTGATCTCGATATCGTAGCCCAGGCGATTCAAACACTCCATGAGTTTGCTTTCGGAGAGGTTGGCGAAATCGCCGCGCATGAGGCCGGAAACCTTTGCCTGTGAGATGCCCATTTGCCGTCCAGCTTCCTGCTGAGTAAGGCCAAGGCGACGGATGGCACGCGTGATCTCAATGGCCAAGCTGGACTTGATCTTCAGCTGATCGGCATCGGGAAGGCCGAGGTCCAGGAAAACATTTCCGGAGCTGACTTCGAAGCCGATACCGTTAGTTACGTGCTTGGCCATGCCGCATCTCCTTTGCTACTGCTTCGGCTACCTTGAGTCGAAGGTGAATGGTCTCCATGTCTTTCTTCGGCGTCCCGATTCCGCTCTTGCTCTTCTTCTGGAAACAATGCAAAACGAAGACAGCTTCCTGGAACCGGATGGTGTAAACGGCCCGATAGGTTCCATCCGCATCGTCTTCAAGCACCTCGAGTACACCAGCGCTGCCGAAACTTTTCAGAACTTTTGCAGCGTCGTGCCTTTCGCCATTCTGGGCGAAGTGTAGCGCATGCCCGAAGAATTTCCGCACCGGGATGGGAAGCGCCATCAGATCTTTCTTGCTGCTTCCAATCCAGATGAGCGGTCTTTCGGCGTTTCTTTCCATTTAATTATACCTGAAAAGGAATAATACATGTTGGAGTGTGGCCGATTCGGAATACAAAAAGGAGGGGACTGAATCCCCTCCTTTTTGGTGCTTCAAGACATGTTAGCGAACTTAGTCGTTGTAGTTGAGGCTTTCGAGGCCGAGGTAGACGGCGCCGGAACCGAGTTCCTCTTCGATGCGGAGGAGCTGGTTGTACTTGGCGATGCGGTCGGTGCGGCTTACGGAGCCGGTCTTGATCTGGCCTACGCCGGTGGCGACGGCGAGGTCGGCGATGAAGGTGTCTTCGGTTTCGCCGGAGCGGTGGGACATGACCGAGGTGTAGCCGTAACGGCGGCCCAGTTCGATCGTTTCCAGAGTCTCGGTAAGCGTGCCGATCTGGTTGACCTTGATCAGGATCGAGTTGCCAACGCCCTCTTCGATGCCGCGCTGGAGGCGCTTGACGTTGGTGACGAAGATATCGTCGCCGACCAACTGAATGCGGCTGCCCAGCTTGTCGGTCAGGATCTTCCAGCCTTCCCAGTCATCCTCGGCCAGACCGTCCTCGAGGGAAACGATGGGATACTGGCGGGTCCAGTTGTCGTAGAAGTTCACCATCTCCGCGCTCGACAATTCGCTCTTGTCGCTCTTCTTGAAGACGTATTTCTTCTTTTCCTTGTCATAAAACTCGCTGGAGGCGGGATCGAGAGCGATGGCGATCTGCTCGCCGGGCTTGTAGCCGGCCGCTTCGATGGCTTCGAGGATGAGTTCGATGGCTTCGGCGTTGGACTTGAGCGAAGGAGCAAAGCCGCCCTCGTCGCCCACGGCCGTGTTGTAGCCCTTCTTCTTGAGCACGCCCTTGAGGGTGTGGAAGGTCTCCGCGGCCCAGCGCAGCGCCTCAGAGAAGCGCTCTGCGCCGACGGGCATAATCATGAACTCCTGAAAGTCGACGTTGGAGTCGGCATGTGCTCCGCCGTTGAGCACGTTGAGCATGGGCGTGGGTAGCACGGAAGCGTTGACGCCGCCGAGATAGCGGTAGAGGGGAATCTCGAGGGTCTGGGCCACGGCGCGGGCGTTGGCCAATGAAACGGCGAGAATTGCGTTGGCGCCCAGCTTGGCCTTGTTGGGCGTGCCGTCGAGGGCAATCATGGTCTGGTCGATCAGGCGCTGATTGGCTGCGTCCATGCCTTCCAGTTCGGGGGCAATTATGCTTTCCACGTTGGCAACGGCCTGGAGAACGCCCTTGCCCATGTAGTGGGTCTTATCGCCGTCGCGCAGCTCCACGGCCTCATGTTCGCCGGTCGAAGCGCCCGAAGGCACAATGGCGCGACCCATCGCGCCGCTCTCAAGAATTACGTCCGCTTCCACGGTCGGGTTACCGCGTGAATCAAGAACTTCGCGGGCACGTATGGCAATAATCTCAGTCATGTCGCTCCTCATAATTCGGTGCTGCAGCCGGTCGTTGAGTTTGGGACGGCGATCGACGGCAAGGGCTTCTCCGGCGGCGCTTTGAATCGAGTTCAAAAGCTCGTGCACGCAGTCGATCTCCTCTCCGTCCATCGATCAGGCAAACGGCTATACCGTACCGATTCTAGCAAGTCTGGGTGATGCGCTCCGTGTGGCGGCGGTCACAGCCTGCCAAATCAGTTGAAAACGTTAACTGGAAAGCAAGTGAGGTTGGAACCGGGACGGGATGCACGTTTTCAGGAAGTGGTTTGATTTTACGGGTTAACTTGATTGATTCGTGTTCTCGAAGGCACATTGCCCGTGGCCCCCCGGCGGCGCCGTTGTCTGGGCGCGCTAGCCTTATCTTGGGTGAGTTGTTCCCCAGTCCCCCAAAGGTTCACGGGGATAAGCAACTCTTCGCTTCGGGCCGGGTCTAACAGGCTGGGGCGATTTTCGCCAGGAAGGGCATTGCCTGTGCATGGGCTTATGCACGGGAAAGCCCCGGAAATGGAGATATCGAGATGGAGAATCGCAGAATGGAGATTGGCATGAGCCGGACTGTTCTTGTATGCGCGTTGATGGCCGCGACAGCCGCGGCGCTGGTAGCCCAGCAGACGAGCCTGTCCGACCCCTACCAGGGGACCTCGAATCCACCTCCGAACGAGACGATTACCACGCCTGTGTCCGCGGCTCCCGCACCTGTGGCGGCCCCGGTGGCAAAGCCTTCGCCTGCGCATCAGGACTTCGGTGGGGCAGCACAGCCTTCGGCGGCGCAGTACCAGACGGAACAGCAACCTGCGGCTGGAAACTCCGCGCTGAGTGCGCCTGCGGAAGGGACCGACGACGGCATCGTGCAGATTGCTCCCGACCCGGCGCAGCAGCCTGTGCTGAACCAGCGCGCTGTGGCGAACGATCCTGACGGGGACATTGTGCATCCGGCCCCGCTGGGGCCTGGACAACTGGGCGAGGGAACCACGATTCGGGTGCGGCTGCTGGATAGGCTTTCTACAACCGACAGCCAGAATGGCCAGGCCTTCCGAAGCCGCGTTGCTTCGGACGTTTTGCAGGACGGGCAGGTTCTGATTCCTGCCGGCGCGGAGATTGACGGCAAGGTGACGAATATTTCCAGCGGCACCGTGGGCGGACACGGGTCGATGCACCTGGTTCCGGAGACGGTGATTCTTCCCGACGGTTCGCGTTACCATCTCTACGCCCAGGTGACGGGCGCGCCTGGCTCTCGGGCGCGTGTTGGAGACGAAGGCACGATCAACGCGGGCTCGCGGCTGAAGCGCGACGGCATTGAATACGGCGGCGCGGTGGGTGCGGGCGTCACAACCGGAGCGATTGTGGGCGGGCCAGTTGGAGCGCTGGCTGGCGGTCTGATCGGCGCCGGCGTGATCACGGCTCATCTGCTCATCAGCCATCCCCAGGCCAATCTTGAAGAGGGTACGGCGCTGCTGTTCACGCTGACGCAGCAGTTGAACCTGGTTCCTGTGGGGGCGAGCGGGAACTGATCGCAGTCCGTTTTTTGCATCTCCTTCCGAGAGTGGCCGGGGCAAGTCTCCGCCGGCCGCATTTACACTAAAAGGTCGGAAGTGTGCCGGCGATAGAACACCTTTCGCGTTGAAGCAACAGCTTGCGAGCGCTCATGCGCCGGTGGGCTATTCTGCTCGCGTTTGGAAGATCTGATTCCCGCCACAGGCCAGGGGGTTCCTCGGAAGTTATGGATAAATTTGTGATTCGCGGCGGCAATCCGCTGGTGGGCACTATTCGCGTTTCGGGCGCAAAGAACTCAGCGCTGCCGTGCATGGCCGCGGCCATCCTTACGGAAGACGAAGTTACGCTGGAAAACATTCCCCAGGTCCGCGACATCGAGACCGAGCGCAAGCTGCTCGCCTCGATGGGGGCCGAGGTTGGAGAGCGCGCAGGGCGCGCGCACGACCGCATCAAGATCAGTTGCCACAAACTTTCCGATCCGGTGGCACGCTACGAGATTGTGAAAACCATGCGCGCCAGTTCGCTGGTGCTGGGCCCGCTGGTGGCGCGCGCAGGGATGGCGCGCGTTGCCATGCCGGGAGGTTGCGCGATCGGCGGCAGGCCCATCGATTTGCACATCAAGGGGCTTGAAAAGATGGGCGCCACCATCACCCAGGAGCACGGCTACCTGGAAGCGCGCGCCGAGCGTCTGCACGGCGCACATCTGGTCTTCGACAAGATCACGGTGACCGGCACGGAGGATTTGCTGATGGCCGCGGTTCTGGCAGAGGGCGAAACCGTGATGGAGAATTGCGCGCGCGAGCCTGAAGTGACCGATCTCGCCGCGATGCTTACCGCTATGGGCGCAAAGATCGAAGGGGCGGGCACGTCGACCATTCGCGTGCAGGGTGCGACCAGCTTGCATGGGGCGCGCTACCGCATCAATCCCGATCGCATTGAGGCGGGTACTTTTCTGATTGCCGGTGCGATTACGAACGGCGATTTGATCGTGTCCAACTGCAAGCCGGAGCATCTGGGCGCTGTGATTGCCAAGCTGAAGGAAACGGGCGTGGAGGTGGATGTTCTGGGGCCCGACACAGTGCGCGTGCGCAAGGGGGATAAACTCCGCGCAGCCGATATTTCGACAGAGGAATATCCAGGGTTCCCGACCGACATGCAGGCGCAATACATGGCCCTGGCCACGCAGGCAGAGGGCGTGAGCCAGATAAGGGAAAACATTTTCGAGAACCGCTTCATGCATGTGCAGGAGCTGGTGCGCATGGGCGCGAACATCAAGGTGGATGGAAGCACCGCGACGGTGCGCGGACTGGCGCGTCTGTCCGCGGCCGCCGTGATGTGTTCTGACTTGCGCGCTTCGGCTTCGCTGGTGCTTGCGGCGCTGGTTGCCGATGGAGAATCCATTCTGGATCGCGTTTATCACATGGATCGCGGCTACGAGCGCATCGAGGAGAAGCTGCGCGGTGTTGGGGCGCAGATTCGCCGCATGGGAAATATCTTTCCCGATAAAAACGGTGAGGACACTGCCGAATAGAGTTTGTGCTTCCGGCGCGGCTTGCACGAGATTAAGAATCCGCCGACGCGTTTGTTTGGTAGGTCGACATTCCCTCAAGGGCTAAACAAGCTGCGGAAATAGCGCTGGATTTGGCTTTTGGGCGTGGAGGAATTTTGCAGGGGATAAATGGGTGGGTTGAAACCCACCCCTACCAGTCCTCATTCATTTTGGGGCATTTGCGGCCCGTGACCCAGAGGGTACCCCGTCGTGCACTGTTACAAAGCCTTCAGATTTTCACGCAACTATTCTCTCGGCTGCGCGTTGATATGAACAAGCGGTGGAACAGAGGACCGACTCCGGCGCTACCAAGTTTTCAGAGGAGATGATTTTCCATGAAGAAGATTGCAATGGCGGTATTACTTGCCCTTTGTCTGGCGCCTGCGGCTTCGTTTGCGCAGATTGTGGTACGAATTGGCCCGCCGGCTCTTCTTGTCGAGCGGCGAACGCCACCACCGGAGCGGGGCTTCGTGTGGATTGACGGCTATCACCGGTGGGACGGCGCGCGCTACGTTTGGACTCCTGGCCGTTGGGAGCGTCCGCCACATCCTGGGGCGCATTGGGTGGCGCACAAGTGGGTTCACCATCACGATGGCTGGGTGCTGGTGGAAGGGCATTGGCGGTAAAGCGGCAGGTCAAAAAAAAGAAGGCGAGGCTCACGCCTCGCTTTCTTTGTGTTCAGGCGGACTCGCCGACTAGCTGATCTCGATCACGTCGGAGGCTGAGGCGGCGGCTTCTTCGGCGCGCTCCATCAGCTTTTCGGCGATGGCGTAGAACTCAGCTGCCTGCGGGCTTTTGGGTCCGGCCAACGCGACCGGCAGTCCACGATCGCCTCCTTCGCGGATGGCAGGCACGAGTTCGATCGATCCCAGGAAGGGAACGTTGAATTGGCGCGCCGTGCGCTCGGCTCCGCCACGCGAGAAGATGTCGATCTCTTGGTGGCAGTGGGGGCAGGTGAAGTGGCTCATGTTCTCGACGATGCCGAGTACCTCGACGTTGACCTGGGCAAACATTTCGAGGGCCTTGCGGGCGTCTTCAAGGCTGACGTCGCTGGGAGTGGAAACGACGACGGCGCCGGTGAGCGGCACGGTCTGGACGAGAGAGATCACCACGTCGCCGGTGCCTGGAGGCAAATCGACGATCAGGTAGTCGAGTTCGCCCCATTCGACCTGCTGGAGAAACTGGCGGATGATCTGATGGAGCATGGGGCCGCGCATCACGAGCGGCTTGTCGCCGGGGGAGATGTAGCCGATGGAGATGGTCTTGATGCCGTGCGTGTCGTTGGGCTGAATCATGTTGCCCGTGCCGACGCGCGGCTGCTGGGTGGAGCCCATCATGAGCGGGACGTTGGGGCCGTAGATGTCGGCGTCGATCAGACCAACGCGCTGCCCGAGTTTTGAGAGGGCAATGGCAAGGTTGACGGCGACGGTGGTTTTACCCACTCCGCCCTTGCCGGAACCGATAGCGACGATTTTCGAGACGCCGGGTAAAGCGACCGGCGAAGGCATGGCAGAGGAATGCGCCATAGTGATTGATTGCTCCTTTTCCTGAAACCTTGTTTCTGTGATGTTTCTTCCAGCGTTGTATCTGTCTGTTTAACCCTTGCCGTCCGTGGTGTCTTCGAGAGCCGCGGTGGCCTGGCTTTCTTCTTTGCGGCGCGCGTGTTCCGACTCGCGGTGGTTGCGGCGGAGCAACGCATCGGCGTGGCGGCGGATTTCGTCTGGTGTCTCGGGCAGCAACTGCGGGACTTTCTGCAACCGCCCGTGTTCGTCGATGGCAACAAAGACCAGATAGGCGCTGGCGACATGCACCACTCCGCCGGTCCGCAGGTTTTCAGCCCACACTTTTACGCCGACTTCCATCGAGCTTGTAAATGCGCGGTTGAGGCTTGACTTGAGTACGAGCAGATCGCCGAGGCGGACCGGACGGATGAAGTCGATGTGATCCATGGCGGCCGTTACCACGTGCGTTCGCGCATGCCTGTAAGCGGCCATGGCTCCGGTCAGATCGATAAAGTGCATCAGGCGGCCGCCGAGCAGGTTGCCCAGCGTATTGGTGTCGTTGGGCAGGATGATCTCAGTCATCTCCGACTGGGTGCTGGCCACGGTGCGCACGATCGGGTTGGTTGCAAGCTCACTCATATTCTTGCTCATGGTGCAATGGCTCCGTTCGTCCGGCTTGTTCCGCGCCCGGCTACAATAGAATTTTCGGCGGGCGATGCGGCCAGAGGAAATCTGGCTGGGCGTACTGTTCCAGTTTCGGCAATCCCCGCCAATTAAGCAAATTCCCCCACGGCCTTGCCGAGAGAGTCACGGCCAGACACGAGTGAGATGGACAAGATTGCAGGACTAAAAGGAATTCTGGCGCTGGACCCGAAGAACAGTTTTGCGCGCTACGGCATGGCGATGGAACTGGCCGGGCGCGGCGAAACTGAGGCGGCTCTGGCAGAGTTTTCAACGCTGGTGGCCAACGATCCGGACTATACTGCCGGGTACTTTATGGCGGCGCAGACGCTGGCCAATGCGGGGCGGAGACCGGAGGCTATCGAACGTCTGAAGGCAGGCATTGCGAGTGCTGCTCGAACCGGGAACCACCATGCTCTCAGCGAGATGGAGGCGATGCTGGACGAACTGGACCGCTAGCGCGCCGTTGGCGGTTGGTCGTGAGCGATGTTTTTGGGTAATAACGAGCAGCTTTTTGGCGTAACCTGTAATCTAACAATTGGGGCCGCGGGTTCTGCTCTTTTGCGCGGCCGGAAGCACAATACTCGAAAGTGCGTCCTGCTTTATAAAACATTTACGAGTTTCAAAGTAGTCGAAGTAGTCTTCGTTCTGTAGTCGAGCGTCTAAGAGAGCATAATGGCGAAATACTCCATCGTCGTGCCGTTTCACAACGAAGAGGAAAACGTCACCGTTCTGTACGCACGCCTGAAGCAGGTTATGGAACAGGTGGACGACAGCTTTGAGCTGGTTCTGGTTGACGACGGCTCAAACGACCGCACCTACAAGCTGCTTGAGGAGATTGCCGCAGTCGACAGCCGCGTTTTGGTTGTGAAACTGCGCCGCAACTTCGGCCAGACTTCGGCCCTTTCGGCGGGCTTCGACCATGCCTCCGGCGAGTTCATCCTGGCCATGGATGGCGATCTGCAACACGACCCCAACGATATTCCCGCCTTCATCGAAAAGCTCGATGAGGGGTACGACGTTGTTTCGGGGTGGCGCAAGGACCGCATTGACAACTTTGTGATGCGACGGATTCCCTCGCGCTGCGCCAACTGGCTGATGTCGAAGCTGTCAGGGGTCGACATTCACGACTTCGGGACGACTTTCAAGGCCTATCGCCGCGAGGTGATTCACAACATTCCGCTGTACGGCGAGATGCATCGCTTTATTCCCGCGCTGGCAAGCTGGTATGGCGCCTCGATCTGCGAGATTCCCATTCGCAACATCAATCGAGAACGGGGCAAGAGCCACTATGGCATCGGGCGCACCTTCCGGGTATTCTTCGATCTGCTGACCATTCGTTTCCTGCTCAAGTACATGAGCAGGCCACTGCACTTCTTTGGCAGCTTTGGGCTGTTGGGCATGATGGCTGGCAGTTGCATGGCGGCCATCCTGCTGGGAATGAAGATCCTCAACCCCAGCATGGACGTGATGCACCACCACGGTCCCATGTTTGTGATCGGTTCAGTGCTGATTGTCTCAGGCATTCAGATGGTTGCCATCGGCCTGCTGGGCGAGCTGCAGGTGCGCCACTACTACACAAGTGAGCATCCCGCGTCCTACACCGTCGATCGCATTGTGCGCCTGGTGTCCTCAGACGAGCAGAGCCTTCTGTCGGAGAGCAAGGAAGACAACTTCTAAAGGCAGGGAACAGGGAATAGCAAAAAGTTTCAGCCCCGTCCGGCATCCTCTGGGCGGGGTTTGTGTTTGCTGGCGTCACCGGTGGCGGGCTGTTCTTTCAGATTTCTGTTCCCTGCTTTTATCCCCTTGCCCCAAACCACCCCGAGGGTTCATTCTTACCGTGATATGAAAGCTATCCAGATTCTCGAGGCGGGCGGCCCGGAGGTTCTTCAACTGGCCGAGTTGCCCATTCCCCAACCTGGCCCCGGACAGGTGCTCATCCGCATCGAGGCTACCGGCGTCAATTTCATTGAGATTTATTTCCGCAAAGGGCAGTACAAGGCTTCATTTCCGCTCATTCCCGGTAGTGAGGCTGCGGGAACTGTAGAAGAACTCGGTCCCGGTGTCACTGGATTCAAGGCGGGCGAACTTGTCGCCTCGACCTCTGTGATAGGCAGCTATGCCGAGTATGCTCTGGTGCCCGCAGCACAACTGGTGAAGGTGCCGGCCGGGCTTGCGCCCGAGAAAGCCGCTGCCGCGATGCTTCAGGGGATGACGGCGCACTATCTCGCCTACTCGACCTTTCCGCTCAAGGCTGGAGACACCGCGCTTGTTCATGCCGGGGCCGGTGGCGTGGGGCTGTTGCTGACGCAGATCGCGACGCGGATCGGCGCGTGTGTGATCACTACCGTTTCTACAGCAGCCAAGGCGGAGCTCTCGCGCGAGGCCGGAGCTGCTGAAGTGATTTTGTATACCGAGCAGGATTTTGAAACCGAGGTCAAACGGCTTACGAATGGGAAGGGAGTCGATGTGGTTTACGACTCCGTCGGCAAAACGACATTCGAGAAGAGCTTGAACTGTTTGCGGCCTCGCGGCCTGCTGGCCCTGTTCGGCGGGTCCAGCGGCGCGGTGCCGCCGTTCGACCTGATTCAGCTCAGCGGCAAGGGGTCGTTGTTCGTTACGCGCCCCACATTGTGGCACTACATTGCTACCCGCAAAGAGTTGGAGTGGCGCGCGGGCGACGTGCTGGGATGGGCTGCATGCGGAGAACTCAAACTGCGCACGGAGCACATCTATCCGCTGGCAGAAGCCGGGCAGGCGCACACGGACCTGGAATCGCGCAAAACTACGGGGAAGATTCTTCTGGTACCGTGAAGGACAGCTTCTAGCCTCTAGCTTCTAGCTTTTTGGTCATTCGCGGCGGTGCGGAACTGGGGCTTTGCGCAAGAGGCCAGACGCTCACAGCAAAGCTGAAAGCGAGTGAGCCGTACCTGAAGTTCATAGCATAAGTCGAGAGCCAGAACCGCAGGTCCTTCGACTGCGATTGGCGCAAAAAGCGCGCCAATCTTCGCTCAGGATGACAGCCGGTTTGTTGATAAGAAGATGAGAGACAGGACAATCGAAGCCAGGGGCTGAAGAAAATGACTACTATTTCCATTGCGCAGACCGACCGCGTTTTTGTTCTTACCGGCGCGGGGATCAGTGCCGAGAGCGGGTTGCCTACGTTTCGCGCCTCGGACGGATTGTGGGCAGGAAGCAACGTCGAGGATGTGTGCACGCCTGAGGCATGGGAGCGCAATCCGGAACGGGTTTGGAAGTTTTACTCGGATCGCAGGGCGGCGGGCGCAAAGGCGCAGCCGAATCCGGCGCACTACGCCCTTGCCGAACTGGAGAAGGGCATCGGCGATCGATTTTTTCTCTGCACCCAGAACGTAGACGATCTGCACGAACGGGCGGGGTCGGTTCGGTTGATCCACATGCACGGCGAACTGAACAAGGCCCGCTGCGAGCGCGAGTGCGGCGAGCCTCCGGTGGAAGACCACGCCATTTATTCGAGTCTTGCCGAGGTTGGGCGCTGCTCGTGCGGTGGACGGCTTCGGCCGCACATTGTTTTCTTTGGTGAGATTCCTCTGGAGATGGATCGCATCGAGGAAGAGATTGCAAAAGCCACGGTGATGGTGGTTGTCGGCACCTCCGGCTCGGTCTATCCGGCCGCGAACTTTGTTCACTGGGCGAATCAAGGTGGAGCGCGCACTGTTTACATCGGGCCAGAGCCGCCGCTGAACGCGCATGCGTTTACGCACGTTGTCCAAGGGAAAGCTGGAGAAGTGCTGCCGGGGCTGTTCAGGGTTGAGTAGGCCTGCTTTCGCAGAAGTTGAGAACCCGAACCGCAGGTCCTTCGACTACGATTGGCGCAAAAAGCGCGCCAATCTTCGCTCAGGATGACAGTCATTTCTTAGTGAACTTCAGATTCAGGACGCTACCGCCGCGGCTTGATGTACTCCGCGCGGCGGAAACGCAGGCCGGTCCAGTCCTCGTCGATGGCTACTTTGAGATGCTTGTTTTCCCAGGTCCCAGAAGCGGGACCTCCACCCCACGGACGAAGACCTGTCCGCGGGGACCCCGGATCTCCACCCCACGGACGAAGACCTGTCCGCGGGGACCCCGGATCTGGGACAGCCGTTGTGGATGTGCTCAAAAATGGAAACGGTAGCGCAGTTCGGCGGAGACGATGCGTGGGTCGTTCCAGTGGAAGCCGCCGACGGTGATTGAGTTATCCAGCAGCACGCGGTGATTGGTGACGTTCAGCACCGATGCAGAAAGCTTCCACCGCTCGCCCAGTGAGTGACCTGCTGAGATGTCGAAGGTGGTGTGCACAGGCAGCTTGTCTCCCTGGTACGGTCCCAGGCCCGACCCCGCGAGGCCGTTTGTGAACCCCGACCCGTAGTAGACATTGGTGGCAAACCAGGCGTGCATGGGGAGGTTCGCTGTGAATCCCGTATTCAGCGTATTGCGCTGGTCGTGATCCACCTCAAAGTAGTTGGGACCCTTGTTGCAGGCAGGGTCGGTGGGATCGCCGCATGCAAATCCGCCGATTATATTGCCGCGCTGCTCGGCGATCTGGTTCGAGTAGGTGAGGTGAAACTGCCCTAGTCGCGCTAGATTTGGAGAGCGCAATGTCATCTCCCAGGCGCGCACCAAAGCCCCATCGACGGCGATGGGGAAGTAGATGTTCGACTCGCCGACGTTGGCGTGGTCGAGGAAGTTGTTCACGCGATTCTTGAATGTGTCCACGTCCAGGACCCAGCCCCGGTAGGGAATCTGAATGCCGAACTGATGCTCCTCGTCGCGCTCGGAAGGCAGCGGCACAAAGGCGTTCTGCCCCTGCTGACTGGTCACGTAATTGAGGAATGAGTTCGAGACGGTCTCGAGCGGAGCGGGCTGGAAGAAGTGCCCGTACGACGCGCGCAGGACCCAGTTGAGCTTTGGAATTCTCACAGTTGCGCCGATGCGCGGATAGGCGGCGCTCTCATTGAATCCGGCGCGGTAGATAGAAAACCGCATTCCCCCCAGCAGGGTAATGTACTGACCCACGCGCAAATGATCGGAAAGATGAAACTCCGCCAAGCCGGCATTCGCTGTGGCCGAGGTGTTGGGGACACTGTTGGACGCATAGCTTTGGTCGTTGATTATGAGTCCGAACAGGTCGTTCTCGGTTTGGTAGAACGCGTACATGCCGCCGGAAAAGTTATTCGGCCCCACATCGGCGCGGACGTCCGCCTGGCCGCCAACGTAGTTCGACGCCTGGCGCCAGGTGGTTGCTACAGGGTAGTCGCTGGCGGGTGCATCGTAGTCGGCTTCATTGAAGTGATAGAAGGGCGCAACGGAAAACTCCGCTGTTGGCGAGAGCGTGTGTGTCCAGTTGGCAATCAGGAAAGAGTCGTGTTCGGTTTGCCTGTCGCGCAAGCCGTAGGACTCGTAGTATTGGCTGGCCTGCTCCCAGTCATTGGGGTCGGGGTCGTAGGGGATTTGGAAATAGTCCTGGCGGTACTGGGCGTTCACGCGTAATTGATTCTTTGCCGACTGGTTGCGGATCAGCGATGCGAACGCGCTCTGCGAGTTGGTGGCGTCATGATAGACGGATGCAACTGGAGTGGCGAGTCCGTAGTTGGCGCGGGAGCCGTTGAGGCTGGCGTACCAGGCGGTCTTTTCTGTGTGGTCGCCGAAGGAGAGCTCGGTTGCGCCGGTGAAGAAGTTTCCGGCCGATACCAGCAGTTCGCCTTCACGACTGCGCTCGAAGCCGTTGCGTGGCAGCACGTCGAAGACGCCATAGGTGCGGTCGCCTACATCGGCGGCGTAACTGCCGCGCTGTGTTTCCAGCGAGTCGATGTCCTTGGGATCGATTTGCGGGCCGACGTTCGAGGAGATTTTGGTGTTGGGAATGGCGACTCCGTCGATGAGCCAACTGGTCTGGTGCCCGCCGCGCATGTGCAGCATGTTGTGCGTCATGTAGGAGCCTGGCACGTAGTCGGTAATCATCTCCATGCCGATGGTGCGGCTGGCGCCGGGGGTCTGGTCGATCATGGCGCGCGTGATGAGCGTGGAGGGCGTCGCTGTATCGGCGGAGCTTTCAGTCGCCTGCACGACAACCGATTGTGTTGCGTCGGCAACTGAGAGTGGAATGTGCAGTACGGGATTGGTACTGGAAGCTACGGACAAGGTCTGGTTCACGGTTGCAAAGCCTGGTGCGGAAACGGTCAGGCGATATACGCCGATTGGGGCTTGCGGTAGTTCGAAGGAACCATCGGCGCCGGTCGTCGCGTGGAGAACAAAGTCAGAGTCGGAGGCTTGGAGCGTGACCGCCGCGTCCTTGATGGGACGGTGCTGGGGATCGTGGACAACGCCGTGGACGGTCGAGAATACGGTGGCGAATGCAGGAAGGGAAGTGGCCAGCAGCAAAATCGCCGCCAAACATGAATTAAAGTTTCGCATGTAGGAAAGGACCTCCAACTCAATCTTGCCGGGAACGCAGGAAACCATAAGTTGAAAGACAGACCCTACGCCTTGGCGGTCGATCGGCATCAGGCGCGTCACAACAATGGTCTGCTCAGTCAGGGAATGGACTGAGGCCGTCGCCTCTCAAAAAAACAGGCGAGTGGTTTTCAACGGGGATTCAGGGAACTTCTGATTAGGTCCTGTTTCACTTCGAGCATTCTCTCGGGGGCTAAAGCCCGGGTTTATTTTGCTCGATTTACGGCACGACTGAAGTCGTGCCCTTTCAAAACATCGACTGATTCAGAGGCTCCTTCGCTCAAGGCGGAGTCAGGAGGGTCGCGTCCGGCGTGCGTGCGGATGGGACTGAGGCGGGCATGTGCACGGCTTGCAGCAGGCGAATGCGCCTGCACTAAAAGAACGGGCAGGCTCGCTGCCGATGCAAGCAGTGCATGGGAAGCTGTGGAGGGCCCGGCCATGAAGCCGGGGAACCGCGGGCAGGCCATTGGCGCGGCCAGTTCAGGCGTTGAACTGGACGTGGTCATGGCCGCCATTCGCATTGCCATGGCGCAATGATGTGAACCGTGGCGGCGGCAGCAGGGCGGCAGACGCGAATCGTCGCTGGCTTCGAGCATCCCCGTCAAGGGGCAGAGCCCGAATAACAGAACCAGAAGGATCGAAATCCAGCGCCGCATCTGAATTTGATGGTACACGAACCGTGCTCCAGCTCACATGATGGTGGCTTGGTGTTGCCGGTTCATTGCTGTTGGTCAATTATCCCGCCACGTATCTCGGTCATTTATCATCAATGCAACCGGTATTTCCATCCCGTCAATTCAATACAAAGGAAGTCCAAGTGTCTGAAGCGCAAGGTTCCGGATCGTCCCTTAAGCATTCCACTCTGCCGGCGCAGGATGCCTCCGTCCGGCGCCCATTGCGCATTGCGCTCTTCGGCTTTGGAACGGTAGGCAGTTCGGTGGCTCGGATTCTGGTTGAATCGAAGCCGCAGGGGTTGGAGCTGACGCACATCTTCAACCGTGGCGTGGCCCGCAAGCGCGTTCCATGGGTGCCCACGAATGTGGTGTGGAGCGAGGACGCCGATGCAGTACTCGCCGCGGATGTGGACGTTATTGTGGAGCTGGCCGGGGGGCTCGATCCGGCAGGGGGCTGGGTACGCCGTGCTTTGGAAGCCGGCAAGAGCGTTGTGACCGCGAACAAAAAGCTGATTGCTCATCACGGCATCGAACTGGAGCGGCTGGCCGCGGCCAAAGGCGGGCACCTGAAGTATGGCGCTGCTGTGGCCGGCGGCATTCCGGTGATTCCCGGCCTGGAACAAGGTCTGGCCGGCGATCGGATTGAGCGCATGGAAGGCATTCTGAACGGCACGTGCAACTTCATCCTGAGCAAGATGGACGAAGGCGCGGAGTACGCAACGGTGCTGGCTGAAGCGCAGGCCAAGGGCTATGCAGAGGCCGACCCGACGGAAGATGTGGGGGGATTCGATGCGCGGTCAAAGCTCGCAATTTTGATGCGGCTGGCGTTGCGCGTAGTTGTGGATCCGGAAGAGATTGTGCCGCAAGCAATCACTTCGGTGTCGGCGGTCGACTTCAGTTATGCACGCGACCTGGGCTGCACGATTCGCCAGGTGGCGCGCGCGCAGCAGGTGAAAGGCCGTGTTGCCGCGACAGTGGGGCCGATGCTTGTGGATCTGCATTCTCCTCTCGCGTGGTCGCGCGGCACGGAGAACATGGTTGTCCTGACCGGCCACTACGGTGGCGATGTTGTCTTCTCAGGTCATGGGGCCGGCGGGCAGCCGACGGCGGTCGCCGTGGTCAGCGATCTGCTGGCTCTCGCCCACGGTTCGCGTCGCGTCGAGATTCCCTCGATCCCCGCGCGCCTCGGTGCCGAATTCGAGGTTCCCCACTACATTCGCTTCACTGTTGTCGATCGGCCCGGCATTGTTGCCGAGATTACGGGTGCGTTGGCTAAAGAGAAAATCAACATTCGCGCGATCGTGCAAAAGCCTGGCTATCCGCAGCACGCGTTGCCTTTCGTTGTCACCGTGGAGCCGTGTAAATCTTCGGCGATGCAGCGCGCGCTGACGGCTTTCCGCAGCATGGATTGCCTGATCGAAGAGCCGCTGGACCTGCAGATGCTTGAGTAGGGAAGAAGCAAGGAACAGGGAATAGTCTTGAAGGTTGGCGCGGGAGGCCGGGCAATGATCGACACGATTTATCGCTGTGAGATTTGCGGTGAAGAAAGCGTCAATCCGGTGCGCTGGCTTGTCGTGCACTGCAGCGAGGCGCAACTAACGGTCTTCAAGTGGACCAAGGAAGCCGCCAACGCGCCCCACGCGCGTCACTATTGCGGCGAAGCCCACGCCCAGGTCTACATCAGCCGCTGGCTCGAGTCTGCCTGCTCCTGAGGGACTTCGGTTATACCTTTGGCCTTACCGGTGCCACGCCTGTCGATTCGCGGACTACGAACTCCGGCGTCATTACGATCTCGGCGGGGAACTCCTTTTCGCGGTCGGCAATCCGTTCCAGCAGCACCTGCGCGCCGCGCCTGCCCATGCGGGTGAGAGGCTGGTGCACTGTGGTCAGCGAAGGCGTCGAGTAAGCCGCCGACTGAATGTCGTCGAAGCCCACCACTGAAACGTCTCCCGGCACCGAGATGCCGGCGTCCTTTAACGCGCGGATGGCGCCGATGGCGGCAATGTCGTTGAAGCAGAAGATGGCTGTAAAGTCGCGGGTTTTTTTGAGGAGCGTCTGCATCGGTTTGTAGCCGATTTCGGGCGCCATGGGGTGGTAGCCGGTCTTCATCGACCAGCCATCGGAGTCGATCCGGATCACCAGCGATGGATCGAGCTTGAGGCCTAACTCTCCGGCCACCTGCTGAATGGCCTTCCAGCGGAATTCGGAATCGGGAATGGCATGCGGGCCGCGCATGAATGCGATGCGCCTGTGCCCGAGAGCGTGGAGGTGGGTGAGGGCTAGTTCGACAGCCTGGTGATGATCGAGAACGATGTTGGTGACGTTTTCAGCCGCGCTGTGGGCGGAGATCGCGACTACTGGTACCGGTACGGAGATCTGGTCCGCAGGCGTGTTCAGCAGCAGAAATCCGTCCACGGCGCGCTCGACCAACATGCGGGGATACTTCTCGATCAGGTCGCGCTTCCAGTCGTGGCATGCGGTGAAGTAGAAGTAGTGGGCGGCGGTCAGCTCTTCGACCACGCCGCTCATGACGCGGGTGAAGTAGCCTTCGCTGAGGTCTGGCGCCAGAACGCCTACGCTCATGGAACGGCTTTGGCGCAGTGAGCGCGCAAAATAGTTGGGCCGGTAATTGAGGCGTTCCGCTGCTTCCCTTACGCGTTTGCGCGTCGCCTGTGGAATCGACTTGGCAGAGGGCGAGTCGTTGAGAACCAGCGAGATTGTGGTTTGCGAGAGCTGTAGATGCTCCGAGAGCATCCTCAGGTTGACATGTCCCGAGGGTTCCGGCTCTTTACTCTTTGCCATGTTTGAGTTTTAACACGTTTTCCTCGTATGGGTAAACGGCTGCTTGGCCTTAACTACATCGATTTTCTTTTGATCGGGACTGACGTCCAATCCAGGCCGCATCATTGTGGATGCGGCCTGGGTTCAAGTTAGCGTGCCGATTCATCCTAACGCGCCTTGATTGAATTCTCTCCAGCTTTGAGTGGCCAGATTTTTCCGTTGAATACGAAGCTGCCGCTCAGCTTGCCGGGCAGCGTGATCTTTGCATTCAGGCCAGCGCCTTCGCGGGTGTACTCCACCTTGATTTCGCCTTGCGGGTGCGGGTACGTCGCCGTCAGCGAGGGCAGTGCGCCCATGTGAGGTGCGATGCGTATAGTCGCGAATCCGGGACTGGCTGGCTCGATGCCCGCTACCAGCGTCAGCAGATCGTAGATGGGGTGCGAGGTCCACGCATGAGAATCCGAGCGCGTGTCGCCGGGGATTTCGGGCCAGGTGCTGAAGTGCAGCGGCAGCAGCTTGCGCCATGGATCTATTGAGTTCAGGTACTCGTTCGCCATGCCTGTGTGTTCCAGCGCGCGAGAGAGGTAGAAACGGAAGTAGTAGGACGCGCTTAGTACGCCGTTGGGCGTGGTTCCCGGCTCGACGGCGAGCATGGCACGCAGCACTTTCTGCTGGTGGTCTTTGGGGACTACGTCGTAGAGGACACCGAGGATGTTGGCTTGCTGGCTGAAGTTTTTCTGGTCGGGTGTATCGGCCAGGAGGCCGCGCCCGGCATTCCAGCACTTGGCGGAAAGGCCGCTGCGCACATGCGCTGCACGTGCCTCGTAGCTTGCGGCCCGCAGCGGATCGCCGAGGCCTTTTTCCAGAGCCGCGGCGTCTTCGAGAGCGCCGAGGTATTCGAGCGTGGTCACGCACGACTCGCCGTTGGCGTCATAGGTTGGAATGGTTCCGGAGGGAACCCAGTCGATGAAACTCCACCAGGGAAGCTGCTTGAGCAATCCATCCGGCTGTTCGTAGCGGGCGAACCAGTCCATGACCGTGCGCGTTCCAGGGATGGATGCCTGCGCGGGCTGCGGATCGGGCCGGTACATCCAGTAGTCGCGCACCATGCCGACATAGAGCAGCGAGAAGGTGGGAATCGTCTGCGGCAGGGAACTGGGATAGCGGCTGCGCGTGATGCCATCGGAAAAGCGCGAGTCGTCGAAGGCCTGGAGGGCCTGGCGCGCGAGGCGGTCGTCGCCCGCGACTGCGTAGGAGATGAGGGCCTGGATGCGGGTGTCGCCGACGTACTGGAGCTGTTCGTAGTAGGGCGTGTCCATGTAGGTCTCATGGGCGTCGAGGCGTGCTGTGCGCCAACTGATCTCCCAGATCTTTTTTAGGTCCTGGTCGTTGGACTGAAAAGTGGCAAGCTCCTTGAATGGATAGGCGGTGAATTGCGCCTGCAGAGACTCAAGGTTCAGCGGTTCGCCAGCCGTTTCAATGTCCAGGTCGAGGTAGCGCCAGGTCCGCCACCACAATGACTCGAAGGCGCGGTGTTCTCCGCCGTCGGGAAGGAAGCTGTCATTGAGGCCACGCGCTACGCGGTCGCTTACGTCGTCGCGGTCTCCCTTGTGGTTCTGCTTATCGTAGAGGGCCTCGGAGTAGGTGAGGCGGATTTGGGCGCCCTTGCCGCCGGAGACCGTCAGGATGGGATAGGCGGTGGTCAGCGTTTTGCGGTCAAGCAGAATGTGGATATGGCTGCCGGCAGGCACTGTCACCGGTGCGGCAGGGAATGCGTGCACTTCGGGCACTTGAGGTCCGTGATTCAAAACATCCACGCGCACTGTTTCGCCTATGCTGGTGGGCACATATTCCATGCGCGGAAGATTATCCGGAATCAGATCCCAGAAGTTGTCGCCTTGCGTGTCGGCGGAGTGGGCCCTGTTTACGCCCCCATGAATGCTGTCCCGCATCGGTGTAGCCACTGTGACCCAGTTCGGGCTGGCGTCCGATTCCGATTGCCAGTTCCAGTCATAGAGCGCCGCGTTGATCTGCTCGCCGGGGCCAGCGGCCATATACGTTATCAGGTTGACGGAACTGCGATCGAGCGCGCGGTGGCCGGACTCAATCTCAACCTGCCAGCCGTCGGGGGTGCTGATCGACTCCGTTCCCGCTGCTTCGCTCTCCAGCAGAAAGGCTGTCCGGTCGCTCACCTGCGCAATCGGGGCAAAGATGCCCCAGTTCCATACCGTCGCGGTGATCAGGTTTTTGCCGGGGTGCAGCATGGGCGCCAGGTCGAACCGTTCGTAGCGCCAGTGGGCCAGGTCGCCCCGAGCCGGCCCGTCGCCCACGCGCTGGCCGTTGACATAGAGCACAAAGCGGTTGTCCGCACTGACGCGCACCGGGTAGCTGGAGGGAACCGCTCCGAGCGAAAGCGCGCGCCGGAAGTGCAGCACCAGGGGCTCCCGCAGCGGCGCCGTTGGATGAGTGACCCACGAGGCCTTCCAGTCACGGTGCTGCCCATCGGACGGTGCAGCGTTCTGGGCCCGGGTTTGGGGGTGAATGGCGAGGACGAACAGTGCAAGGGCAATTCCTCTAAAAATAGCGCGCATCATGGGTGCCTTCCGTTTTCCAATCAACCAGCTTACCGGAAACGGGAACCCTCGCAGGTCATCTTTTCCCTAGGGACAGCCTTCCTGCCCGGATTTTTCTCATTCTATGCACTGTATTTAGCACACTTGTAACCTCCCGTTCACAATTCCCGGTTAGCCTACTTTTGGTGATCTCCAACGTGCCGGATATACATATCTCTCAGGCTCAGTTTCAGCCGGAACCCGGATCCCTCGACAGCGAGGCGCTGGTCGTGGCCCCCTCTGCCGAAGTTTCGGAGGTACGGAGCTTCCTGCTTTCGCGCGGAAGCTCGGTTATTGCGGATCAGAGCTTCGCATGGTTGATGCGGCTGTGCGCGCTGAGCATTTTTGCGATTGTTGCGCTGATTGCGATGGAACTGGTGCAGGGTTCCCAACTTACGTGGCACAAGTTCGGTCTTTCCTTCTTCTACAAGGTCTTCACCGATCCCATCACGAACATGCCGTTGTACTGGGATCCAGTGAACGAGCAGTTCAGCGCGCGGCCGTTTGTTTATGGAACGCTGGTCTCTTCGTTTCTGGCGCTGCTGATGGCCGTTCCGCTTGCCGTTGGCCTGGCGATCTTTTTGACCGAGATGTGTCCGCGCGTTCTGCGCAGTCCGCTGGCATTTCTCACCGAATTGCTGGCCGCCATTCCCAGCGTGATCTACGGGCTCTGGGCCGTTTTCGTACTGGTGCCCCTGCTCCGCGAGCACGTGAATCCGCTGCTGATTAAGTCACTGGGCTGGACCGGCATGTTTAGCGACGACAACCCAACCGGGCTGGGGTATCTTTCCGCCGGGGTGATTCTCGCGATCATGATTTTGCCCATCATTTCCTCGCTGACGCGCGAGGTGATGACCGCGGTGCCGCACTCGCAGCGCGAGGCGGTGCTGGCGCTGGGGGCAACACGCTGGGAGATGATCCGGATGGGCGTGTTGCGCAATGCGCGCATCGGCATTGTGGGCGCCATCATCCTTGGGTTGGGCCGCGCGCTGGGCGAGACCATGGCCGTCGCCATGGTGATTGGCGCGACGCCGGAGATTCACCGCTCACTGCTTTCCAATGGCAGCTCGATGGCAACTGTGATTGCCAATGAATATGCCGAAGCTATAGGCGAAATGCATTTGAGTGCATTGACCGAAATTGGACTTGCGCTGTTTATTGTCACCATCATCGTGAATGCCCTGGCCCAGGTGTTGATCTGGATGGTGACCAGGGACACGCCTGCGCAGGCGCAGTGAGGAGATTGCGTTGAGGACCGAGAAATTCAAGCTGAGAGCGCAGATGCGGACGCTGACTGACAGCCTGATCACGGCGCTGGCAATCGTGGCTACGCTGATCGTGATCGCTCCGCTGGTGGCTATCTTCGCGTATTTGCTTTACAAAGGAGCGAGCTCGCTGAACCTGGCTTTCTTTACGGAGATTCCGAAGCCGGTGGGTGAATCCGGCGGCGGCATGGCCAACGCGATTCTTGGCTCCGGAATTCTGCTTGCAGTCGCGAGTGTGATCGGCATTCCCATCGGCATTGGCGCTGGCATCTTTCTGGCGGAGTTTGGGCGCGGCACGAAATTGGCGAATGCAGTTCGCTTTACGGCCGATGTGCTGAACGGCGTGCCTTCGATTGTGATGGGCCTTACGGCCTATGCGCTGTTCATCAGCCACAAGACCCCGTTTCTTCCCTTCACGGGGCATTTCTCGGCGTTCTCGGGCGGCGTAGCGCTGGCGATCATGATGATTCCGACGGTCTGCCGCACCACCGAAGAAATGCTGCTAATGGTGCCGCATGTGATTCGCGAAGCGGCGTTGGGGCTGGGCGTGCCGAATTGGCGGTCGGTGCTGTCGATTACCGTGAAGACCGCTTCGCCGGGCATTATTACAGGTTGCATGCTGGCGTTTGCGCGCGTTGCCGGCGAGACCGCGCCGCTGATCTTTACGGCGCTGGGGAACCAGTTCTGGAGCACCAGCCTGAATGGGACCATCGCCGCGCTGCCGTTGCAGATTTATGTGTACGCGCTCTCACCCTACGACGATTGGCACAGGCTGGCGTGGGCGGGATCGCTTGTTTTGATTGTCTTGATTGTGCTCGCTGTTTCGCTGGTGCGCTTTGTGACCAGCCGCGGCGTTTTGAAAGGGGCTAGCTAAGTGGGCGTTGGCATCGAGGTCGTCAACCTGAACGCGTGGTACGGCACCAATCACACGCTGCAGGACATTAATCTGAACATTCCGGCCAACCATGCCACGGCCCTGATTGGCCCTTCGGGCTGCGGCAAGAGCACCTTTGTGCGCTGCCTGAACCGTATGCATGAAACGAACCCCATTGGCCGGGTTACGGGCACGGTGCGGATTGGCGATCTAGACATTTACAAGGACGCCAAACCGGTGACGATTCGCCGCCGCGTCGGCATGGTGTTTCAGCGGCCTAATCCATTTCCGACTATGTCGATCTACGACAACGTTGCAGCGGGGCTAAAGCTCAATGGCTATACGAACCGGCGCTCTCTGGATGAGATTGTGGAACGGTCGCTGAAGAATTCGGCGCTGTGGGACGAGGTCAAGGACGACCTGAAGAAGAAATCGGGCGCAAGCCTCTCGGGCGGGCAGCAGCAGCGGCTATGCATTGCGCGCGCACTGGCTGTCGATCCTGAAGTGCTGCTGATGGACGAGCCGGCTTCCGCACTTGACCCTGTTTCCACATCGAAGATCGAGGACCTGATCTTCCAGCTCAAATCGCAGTACACTATTGTGATTGTGACGCACAACATGCAGCAGGCTGCCCGCGTGGCCGAGAAGACGGGATTCTTCCTCAATGGGCGCATGGTCGAGTTCGACTCCACCCACAAGATCTTTACCAACCCCAGCGACAAGCGCACTGAAGATTACATTACCGGCAGGTTCGGATGACACGCATACGCTTTCAACAGAGTCTGGACGACCTGAAGGAGAACCTGCTGGTAATGGCGGGGCTCGCCGAGCAGGCGATTCAGCGCGCCATCGAGGCCTACCGGGTTCGCGATCTGTCCATCTGCGACCTTGTGAGCCGCAGTGAGTTGGCCATCAACCGCCTGGAGCGCGACATTGACCAGGCCGCTCTCGACTTGCTTGCGATGGAGCAGCCCATGGCCATCGACCTGCGTTTCATTCTCAGCGTGATCAAGATTAACGCTGACCTGGAGCGCGTTGGCGACGCTGCCAAAAGCATCAGTGATCGCGTGCGCCACATGGATAAGATGGCCGCGGTCGATTTGCCTGTCGATATTCCGCGGATGGCCGCGCTGGCCTCTGAAATGGTGCGCAAGAGCCTGCAGGCGTTCATTGAAGCGGATGCGGAGCTGGCGCGCGGAGTACTTTCGATGGACGATGCCGTCGATGCCATGAATCGCGCCGCCTACAAGGCGCTTACCAAGGTCATGGAAGAGGAGAGCCATCTCGCTCCCCAGGCTCTGAATGCGCTGATGATCAGCCGCAGCCTTGAGCGCGTGGCCGACCACGCGACGAATATCGCGGAGGATATCATCTTCTGGGTCCAGGGCTCCGATGTGCGCCATCACAAGAGCGTGATGCTTGGCGCCAACGATCCGCACGCCATGGGTTGAGTCCGGCTGGCGCCGATTGGTTTGCCAACAGAAAAGCCCCGCGCTCGGCGGGGCTTTTCTGTCGGCAATTAATTCATGCTTATCGTGCAGTGACTACCTTAACGCCCATGCTGTTCAGCTTGGTGCGCGCGCTGGAGGCTTCAGGCGTCCGTGGATGCCGCTGGATGAGCAGCCGCAGCTCGTGAATGCCCGCGTCGCGCTTGTTCATTGCCAGCAGGGCGAGCCCCTTGTGCAGTTGCGCGGCCGGTGCCTTGGCGTTACCGCTGAAGCCCTCCAGCACCAGGCTGTAAGCATTTACGGCTTCTTCGTAGTGCTTCTGCTGGTAGGCAATCTCGCCCAGATAAAACTGCGCCGCTCCGGCCAGATCGTCGAGCGGATAGTAATGCAGGACGTCCTGGAACTCTCCGGCCGCCAGCGGATACCTGCCGGCGTTGTAGTCGCGCAAACCGCTCTGGTAGGTTTCCTGCAGCGGCGGTGTCTGGCTTGTGGCCGGAGCACCGGGCACCATTGCGCCCGGTGCCTGGCCCCCACCCGGTAATGCGCTTCCGCCAGCCGGTGCGCCATTCGGCATTGCGCCGGGTTGCGCCGGATTCTGGACATTCTGCAACTGTGCCTGCAAATCCTGAACCGTCTTATCCAGCTTGGCAACGCGCGACTTCAACTCATCCACCGAATCGTTGAGCGACTGGACCTGGCCACTGACCGTGTCGACTTTGCCGCTGACGGCATCGTTTTGAGCATTGATTTTTTGCTGCAGGTCGTTGACGGCCGTGCTCATCTGCTTGGCTTGGTCCGCGGTTTGTTGCGCCAGGTTCTGCAAGACGCCAAAGCGCGTGTCGAGTGTGGACTGGAGGCGCTGCACCATATCCAGCAGTTGCTGCACCTGCGTTTGCAGTTGGATAATCTCCTTCGAAACCGCGTGTGCCCGCACCGGCGCCGAAGCAAGAACGACGGCGAAAACTGCCGCCGCAATAAGACGATTGCGAAGTGTGCTCGCTCTCTTCATAACCCTTCCATGATAACAAGAAGATGCGGCAGCCCTTCCATCTAGAGGGACTGCCGCATGGATTGTTACAGCTTTCTACTCGCTACGCCTGTGTCGATCTGTGCAGTCAGGCGGTCCGGATCTCAAGCTGTTTTACCGGTCGATTGTGAATCCGGCACGGCGATTCTGCTGCCAGCAGGCTTCGTTCGACTCGGAACAGAAGGGCTTCTCCTTGCCGTAGCTGATGACGCGAATCCGGGTAGCAGCAACGCCCGCGGTGACCAAGGCACTCTTGGCCGACTCGGCGCGCTTCTGGCCCAGGGCGAGGTTGTACTCGTCGGAGCCGCGCTCGTCGCAGTAGCCGCCGATGACAACCTTCACGTCAGGATGGCTCGCCAGGTAGCTGGCGTCCTTTGAAAGCGTAACCTGCGCATCGCTGCGGATGGCATCGGTGTCGTAGTCGTAAAAGGCGTCCTGCACATTGGCCTTGAACTCTTCTTCAGCGCTCATCGTGTTGGTGGGGACCGCGACGGCTGGAGGCGCATTGACGGCTACGCTGGCCGATGCATCGGCCGAACCGCCTTCGCCGCGCGCGACCAGGTGATACGTGGTGGATGCGGTTGGGGTTACCGTCTTGACGCCAGAAGAAGGCACATCGCCAATGCCTTCGATGGACACGGAAGTGGCGCCGGTGGTCCGCCAGGCCAGTTGCACCTGGTCGCCCGCCGAAATCACGGTTGGCGTGGCTGTCAGTTGTGCGGTGGGAGCTGCGGCGGTAACTTGCGGAGCCGCCTCTGCGGGCGGCGGTAAAGGCTGTTTTTTCTTACATCCTGAAACAGCAACCAAGGCGACAAGCAGGACAACAGGTACAAAAATCCGATGAAGTAATCTCAATTTAGTGCTCCTTCCGAAACTCAAAGTCCCAAACCCTGAACCCTCGGGCAACGAGTGCCGGAGAATTTCGTTAACGCTAAAATCATAGTTCATTTCGATGGGGTTCTGCGTTCGCGCCTGTGATCTGACTCACAATTGCTGCCGTCATTCCCAATTTCACTTCATGCTCCAATTCGGCATCGAGTTGTCGCCGGCGCGTGTCAGTTGCTGCTGATGCGTGCCGTCGGCCAGCATTGTCCATATCTGCGGGTGCCGTCCGACTGTCCTTTGAAACACGATGTGCCGTCCATCAGGCGCCCACGATGGAAAATCGTTGCTGCCCGATTCGTGCGTTACCTGCAGCCAGTGCATGCTTGCGATTTCGAATACGTAGATGTCCTGTCCGCCCGGATCGCCCGGCCCGTACTTGCGATTCCAACTGAAGGCAAGCAAACCGCCGTTGGGCGCCCACGACGGAGAAACAGCGTAGCCACTGTCGGTGATGCGCTGTACGTTGGAACCGTCCTGATCCATGGTGTAAATCTGCGGCTCGCTCGTGCGCCCGCCAACAAAGGCAAGTTGTGCGTTGGTGCGCGGATTCCATACAGGCGCTACGTTAGGCCCTTGCAACGAAGTGACCCTGTGCACGTTACCTCCGCTCGCGTCCGCCACCCAAATCTCCGAGTCTCCCGATCGCGAGGAAGAGAACGCGACCCTGGCGCCGTCTGAAGTCCATGCGGGAGAGAGATTGCTACCTCCCGCCGAGCCTCCGGGAAAGTTCACCATGCGACCCAGCTCCAGCGAATACATACGAATCGCCCATCCATCGCGAACCAGCGATGAAAAAGCAATGCGCGAGTTATCAGGTGAGATGCGCGGCGAGAGGGAAATGCTGCCCAGGTGCGTGACCTGATGCTGATTTTGCCCGTCGTAATCCATGGCCCAGATCTCTTTTGATCCGCTGCGCGTGCTGACGAAGTAGATTTTGGTTTCCGCGATTCCGTTGATGCCGCCGCCGAGCCGGTAGATGATCTCATCCGCGAACCGGTGCGCCACGGTGCGCGCCATGTCCGTGTTGGCCGCTTCGTTGTACTGCTTGCCCAGCACCTGCGGGCTGGCGGCGTTGGTGGTGTCGTCGAGCCATCCGTAGACGACCAGGCGCCCATTGCTCGCCGAGAGGGCGCCAAAGGCCACCATGGCAGCGTTGGCCGGCGCAGCAGACCACTGGCTGAGCACAATCTCTTGCGGCGCGCCCGGCATGGCCTGCGGAGCCAGACTCTTCGACACGAGTTCGAAGATTCCCGCATTGCCAAGGTCGCTATACAGCGTGGCGTCGAAGACTGCCTTGAGGGCCGGCGTCTGCGGATCGTTGCCGACCGGCTTGAAGTCCGCCGCCGCCACGCGGACGGTTGAATTTCCCAGGTTGGTTCCGGTGTGAACCCAATCCTGTGCTGTCAATTGAGGTCCACGCAAAACCGGTAATGCAAACAAGAGGAGGGGGAAAAGCCTTGAGAATCCCTTCATGCGATCTGTAATCCTTCCTTCGCCGGAGTGGAAAAGGCGCGTAAAGTTCCCGAGCGCCCTAAGTTAATAGATGCAATCGTAGGTCACATCGAGGTATTGAACGCCTGCTCCTGCCGGCAAACTCCCAAAAGTATCGACGCGCTGGGTGGCTAAAAGGCATGAGCGGTTAAGGGTCGGACTGCTGCTGGCAGTGTTGATCTTGAAGTTGGACGGAACCCCCTGCGCATTGATGCGGAAATAGATGGTTGCGGTGGTTCCCTTGGGGGTCCGGGGATCCACCTCGGGCCGATACCAGTTCTGGCCAACCTTGTCTTTGATGACTTTTACGTACCAGGGGAAGCGGCTGCCGAAATCGCCATTGCCGATGTTCACTGGGCCATTGGATGCCGATTGCATCGACCGCTGGATTGACGTGCCGGTCTGCTCGCCGTAGCGGGCCAGGTTGTCCTGCTTCGGCGTTTGCTGGTGCTGCTGCGTCTTCGGCGTGGTCTGCTTCTGTGGCTTTACCTGTTTGCCGAGGATGGGAATAGCCTTCTCGTCTACGGTCTTCTGTTCCTTTGGGCTGGGCGCTTCCGGCGCTTGGCTGGGCTTCTCCGTGGCCAATACATTTTGATTGAGCGGCTGATTGTTCGGCAGAGGCAGGGCGCTGCTTACAAGGCTGACCTGCATCGCGCCCCCGGAGCCGCCGTTGCCCCAGAAGTTGTGATGAAACAGGCCGCTCAGAGTTCCGTAGATCAGCAGCGCCGCAAGCAGTACCCCGTGCAGCACAAAGGAACCCATCGCCGGCCCCACAATCGGTTCCAGCGTCAGTTCCCGTTCCAGGTGCGCGGCGCCTTCCAGAACACTGCTCATGCTTAAGCCCAACGTGCTTCCTTCAAACAAAGCCCGGTCAATTTCCGCTAGCCGTCGTACTCTTCGAGTCCAGCGGTTGCGTCACAATCGACACATTTGTAATTCCTGCCTGCTTCACAGCGTCCATCACGGTTGCAAAGGCCCCGAAAGGCACCGTCTGGTCGGCCCGCAGATAAATCACCTGGTGCTCCGGGTCGGTCCCGGCCTGCCGCAGCTTTTGCGGCAACTCGTGAACGTTTACGGGCTGGTCGCCGAGGAAAATCTTCTGATCGTGGTCGATGGTGACCACCATCCGCTGCTCGGTGATTTCCTTCACCGTGCGCGTCTTGGGAACGCTGACTTCAATGCCCGATTGCAGCACCGGCGCAGTAATCATGAAGATCACCAGCAGCACCAGCACGACGTCCACCAGCGGCGTAATGTTGATCTCCGCGAGCGAACTCCGTGTCTGGCCGTTGCTACTTGTAAACGCCACGTTCAGCCTCCCGCGGCGCAGGCGGAGCGGCCGCCCGCACTGGAATCTCCTCCAGCGAGTTCAGCAACTCACGGCAAAAATCGTCGGTGGCAGAGGCAAAGACCCGGATGCGCCCCGACAACTGGTTGTAGGCCACCACGGCCGGCACAGCCACAAACAAGCCCGCCGCCGTGGTAATCAGCGCCTCGGCAATGCCCGGCCCAACAGCGCGCAGCGTGGCCGATCCGGCGTTACCGAGGCCGAGAAACGCGTCCACGATGCCCATGACCGTACCAAACAATCCGACAAACGGACTGCTGGAGGCGATCGTTGCCAGCCAGGTCATGCGCCGCTCCAGGCCGGTGACAGCCTCGCTGGCCGCAGTCTGCGCCGTGCGCTCCAGCGGAACCATGTTGCGCGGCGGCCCCGAGCCCCCGGTCTGCCGCCTGTAGGTCTCGTAGACATCCTCGAAGACCTGCGCCAGCGGGCTGGCCGGGCAGTCTTTCGCGATCGTGGAAATCTCTTTCAGTTGCGTGGCTTTGCGGAACGCGCGGATAAAGCGCCGGCTCTCTTGAGTGGCCTTCTTGAAGGTCGAAATCTTGCCCAGGATTACGGTCCACGAGTACAGGCTGGCAATCAGCAATAGCACCAACACTCCGACCGCGATCGGGCCGATATTGCCCAGCAGGGTCGCCAGCGCGGTGAAGCCAGTGATTCCGCCGGGCGAGGCCACAGGGCTGGCGCCGTTGTCAGATTGCAGAAAATAGACAAATGCAACAGTTAAAATCGGCATTTCACCTCAATATCAACGGTAACAGACCTCAGGTCGCCCTCCCAAGTGATTGCTCTGGTCCCTATGCACGTGTTTGGGACGTCTCCGCAGCCCCGCAACCCCGCCAATCATGCTATGCTGCGCTCGGATTCTCTTCGTTGAAGTTATGGCCTGCCATCGTCGTTATCACTGAGTGAGTTCCAAGAGGTTAGCTCCAAGATGCTCGTCGAACTGCGCGCTGAAAATTACGCTGTCATCGATCATGCGATCGCCCAACTCGGGCCCGGCCTGAACCTGCTCACCGGAGAAACCGGCGCGGGCAAGTCCATATTGGTAGATGCGCTTGCGCTGCTGATGGGAGGTAAGTCGTCGGTGGAAGTTGTGCGCCACGGGGCGGAAAAAGCTGTGGTGGCCTGCGTGTTTGAGTCCACGCCGGGTGCTGAGACCATTCTCGAAGAAAACGGCATTGACTCGGAGGGCAACGACATCATTTTGCGCCGCGAGATCCTTTCGACGGGCAAGGGCCGCGTCTTTGTCAACAACCAGCCAGCCACCGTTGCTGTTCTCAAGCAACTTGCGCCAGAACTCGCCCTGGTCCATGCGCAGACCGAGACCCACACCAGCTTCGACCAGGCCCAGCAGCGCATCCTTCTGGACCGCTTCGCGGGCATTTCGCACGACGCTGTTGCAGCGGCCTACACGAACTGGCACGCAGCCAAAAACAAGCTCAACGACCTGCTGCAAGGCGAGCAGGATCGGCTGCGCATGGTCGATCTGTGGAGCTATCAGCGCAAGGAGATTGAGACCGCGCATCTGGTGGCGGGCGAAGACGAAGCTCTGGAAACGGAGAAGCGCGTTCTGGGCAACGCGGAAAAACTCTACGGCGCGGCCATGGGCGCGTTCGAGCAACTCTACGAGGGCGGAGCGTCTGCAGAAGTTGCACTCCGCGCCGCCCTGCGCAATGTCGAGGAACTGGCGCGCTACGACGCGCGGTTCGCGGATGCCGTTCAGCAGATTATTTCGGTCCGCGCCACGGTTGGCGACGTTGCGGCGACCTTGCGCGACTACTCGGAAGGGATTGACGCTTCCCCGGAGCGTCTGGCCGAACTCGAAGACCGCCTGGCGCTGATCGACCGGCTGAAGCGGAAGTACGGACAGACCGTAGCTGAAGTCGTTGCATTTGGCGCGGATGTGGCGCAAAAGCTCTCCGAAGTTGAGGATCGCGACGAGGTCCTCAAAACGCTTCGCACCGCTCTCGAATCGGCCGCATCGGAGTATAAGAAGGCCGCCTCGGCGGTCTCAGCGCAGCGCAAAACCGCCTCCGCCAAGTTGGCGAAGCTGGCCGAAGTCCAGATCAATAGCTTGGCCATGAAGGTCAAATTCGAAGTATCGACGACGGCGAACGAGAATCAATCCGCCTGGACATCGACGGGCTGGGACACGGTCGAGTGCCGCATTTCGACCAATCCTGGCGAGCCGCTCAAGCCGCTGTCGGAGATCGCCTCCGGCGGCGAAATGTCCCGCGTGATGCTGGCGCTCAAAGTGGCTGTCGAAGAGAACTCATCCAAGGCGAGCAAGAATCCCACGCCACGCACGCTGGTCTTTGACGAAATCGATATCGGCATCGGAGGCCGGGCGGCCGAAGCCGTCGGCCAAAAATTGAAGTCGTTAAGCCGTGGTCAGCAAGTCCTCTGCGTCACCCATCTGTCTCAAATCGCCGCCTTCGCCGACCAGCATCTGGCCGTAGAAAAGCGCGAGTCCGACGGCCGCACCAAAACCCAAATCCGCGTCCTCGACGACCGCGCCCGCACGCACGAAGTAGCCAGAATGGTCTCCGGCGCAAAAGTCACCGATACCAGCCTGCAGCACGCGGCGCAGATGATTGCCGCCAGCCGCTAGTGTCGCGTCCCTAATACTCGTTTCATCATTGAAGCCATGCGGCTACTCCTCCACGAGAGGCTGTCATCCTGAACGGAGCGCGTCTGGGGCCCCGCGTTCGCTCTTTGAACGTGGGGTAAGCGGAGTGAAGGATCTGCTTTTGTTCTTGACTACTCATTTCACGGACTTCAAGGACAGGGCACTTGGAAATGCCGGCTCCGAGAGGCCGTCTCCCATCCCTAGAACAGCATCGAAAGCCTCTGCTTTGTTCGTGACCACTGCCGAAAATTACCTCCAAAAAGCGCACAATCAACTCATGGACATCTCCATCCAAATCCATGCAGCCAACCCGCGCAGCTCTTCTAGTCCCTATGTCCCTGGTCCCTCAGTCCCTGTTTTTCCCCTACCCCCCCTATATCCTGTGAAACTGTGTGATCTCAAAAAAGCCATAGAAAATAAACCACTTACACGCCGAGACCCCGTTACCACCTAGCCAATACCAGCAACCAGGATTCATAGCTTAATCGACACAAACAAAAAGGCTTGCATGCAAAACAAGCCTTTTTGCCAACTACGGATTTTCGCGAAAAAATGCCCTTAAAACTGAGCCTCATCGCCCCCAAACCGCCACCAAACCACAAATCCGTGACAATTGGCTTTGATCTCGTCTTTGAGCCCTGGTTTGCAAGTGCGGAGGGGTGCGTGCAGGCAGCTCTTACCCGATGATGGCCATGACGATGTGATTGACGGCGAAGGCGGCGGCATAGGCTAGCGCGAGCATGTAGAGGAACTGGACGGCGGGCCACTTCCAACTGTTGGTTTCGCGGCGGACTACGGCCATGGTGGAAGTACACTGCATGGCGAAGGCGAAGAAGATCATCAGCGCCAGTGCGCCGCCGAGCGTCATGTCGTGGTGGAGAGCGGTCTGGAGGTGCATGGACTGCGTGCCGGGGTCGGCGCCGTAGAGCGTGCCCATGGTGCTGACCATGACCTCGCGCGCCAGGACGCTTGAGAGCAAGCCGATGCCGATCTTCCAGTTGAATCCAAGCGGCGCAATTGCCGGCTCGATAAAGTGGCCCAGGCGGCCGATGAGGCTGTTGGCAAGGTCGGGCGCGGCCAGGGCGCCGGTTGCTGTATGAATCACCGGCAGATGCGCCAGCACCCAGAGCACCAGCGTGACACAGAGAATGATGGTGCCTGCCTGGCGGAGGAAGATGCGGGCGCGGTCGAGCAGGCGCAGCGCGAGGGAACGCAGAGTAGGCATGCGGTACTGCGGCAGTTCGAGGATGAAGGGCGTCTCGCTGGACTTGAGAATGGAACTCTTCAGCAGCCAGGCGGTGGTCATGGCGCCGACAAAGCCGGCCAGGTAGAGGCTGAGCATGACGATTGTCCGCAGGCCGAGAAATCCGTCCAGGTAGAAGGTGTTGGGAATGAAGGCGGCAATCAGCAGCATGTAGACTGGCAGCCGCGCCGAGCAGGTCATGAACGGCGTCACGAGAATGGTCGCCAGCCGGTCGCGCTTGTTTTCAATGGTCCGCGTGGCCATGATGGCCGGCACCGCGCAGGCATACGCCGAAAGCAGGGGAATGAAGGCCTTTCCGTTGAGGCCGATGGTGCGCATGACGCGGTCGGCAATCAGCGCGGCACGGGCAAGGTAGCCTGTGTCCTCAAGAACACCGATGAACAGGAACAGCAGCAGGATCTGGGGCAGAAACACCAGCACCGAAGAGATGCCCTTCCACGCTCCGTCCAGCAGCAGCGACTGCAGCCAGCCTACTGGCAACAGCGGCCGCACAAGTTCACCTAGAAGCGCGAGAAAGTTGCCAAAGACGTCTGAGAGTGGCTGCCCGATGGAGAACACCACCTCGAAGACGCCGACCACCACGATAAGGAACAAGAGCGGTCCCCAGATACGGTGGAGCAGAACATTGTCGATTTTGTGCGTATTCTCAACCGACAGAGGGGCGCGATAGCCTGTCCGCCGGCTGACCTGCGCCGCCCACAAGTGCGTGCTGGCTGCATTGCCGATCACCGGCAGCCCGAGCGGCTTTGCGGCTTTGCGCTCGGTTTGCTGGTTCAGGAAGAGCGGGACAGCATCGATGCCGGTTCCATGTACGGCGCTGATTTGTGCCACCGGCGCGCCCAGTTCCCGGGCCAGTTTGAGCGTGTCGATGTGGCCGCCGCGCTGCTCCATCAGGTCGCTCATGTTCAGCAGAACCAAGGTGGGCAGTCCGACGGCAAGCACCGGCGCGGCCAGCATCAGCTGGCGTGTCATGTGGAGCGAATCCAGAACCAGAAGAACCGCGTCCACCTTGGGAGTGCCAGGCATTTTGCCGCGGAGGACGTCGATCGAGACGCGCGCGTCTTCGGAATAGGGAGTGAGCGAGTAGATGCCGGGCAGATCAATGAGCGTAAGGTCTTCGCGTCCGACACCTGCCATCAGTCCGAGCCGCTGTTCGACGGTGACGCCGGGGAAGTTGGCTACCTTTTGCCGGAGGCCGGTCAAGCGGTTGAAGAGTGTGGATTTACCTGAGTTTGGCGGACCGATGAGCGCAACCGTCTTTAACGCCCCATTGGGCGGAGGAACGGCAGGGGGAACAAAAGGGGGAGGGGTGCAGCAAGAACTACTCATCCAGCAGCCTCGGCCAGTTCAGCCACCTCGTGGGATTCCGGGGATTCAGTATCTTCGGCCACCGGTGGCTTTACTCGGATAGCCTCGGCCGTCTCGTGGCGAAGAGCGATCTCCATCCCGTCCACGCCGTAAACCGTGGGGTCGCCCGCCGGGGCGCGGCGCAGGGCCGTTACCAGCGCATCGGGGACAAAGCCCATATGCATCAGGTGGTTCTGGACGGATTCAGGCAGGTCGAGGGCCACCAGGACCCCACTCTCACCCACGTTCAATTCGCTAAGTACACTCACCTGCCGGACTCCCGGGGGCTGCTTGAAAGTCAGCAGCCTGGAACTACGACCGTTCTGGTCGTAATTTAGTATACGGCCTTTTGCCTCCGGCCCGCAAACTCTGGGTATGAAGTCTCTTGTAGGGAAGATTTCCACCGCCTGACCTCCAGGAGGGCACAGCTTTCCTGGCATCGCCAGTTTCTCGATTTCCCCCCTGGCGGGTCCTCTGTGCTTTGTATCGGAACGATGATTCACTTTTATCAGGGCGTGTTTCTATTGATAGTGACCCAGATCACACTAGTCGAACGCTCGTTCCATTGCGATTCGCCTCAGAGCAGTGCTACAAACGAACCATGAACGCCAAGGAGTTCCGTGCGTCGCTGGTCGAGGAAAACCCTCCCTTGGGGTTGTCCGCTCCGCTCACTGCGCTCTGGTGGGACGCGAAAGGGGACTGGACTCGCGCGCATGGCCTGGTGGATTCCCTTGAGACACCGGAGGGCATGGCGGTTCACGCCTACTTGCATCGCAAGGAGGGTATTGCGTGGAATGCCGACTACTGGTATCGGCGAGCTGGCCGTGGTTTCTACCGGCCCGAGCTTGAAGGGGAATGGGCGGCGCTGGTGGAGAGTCTGCTCGGAGGGTAGGCGGCACCTGGATCAGCTGACAGCATATGCCTCACCAGCCATGCAGGCATTGCCGTTTGTGTTTTTTCGCCTTCAATCCGAGGGGGAAATCGAAGGCGATTGGGCGGCTGCTGCCAAGCGATTTTGTACGTGGCGGCAAACTTCCGTTGTTTCGTTTGGGAAATAGAGTTCATTATATGAAATACATTTCATAATGTGGGAATAGCAACCCGCCCTGTGTCCCGCATCACTGCCACTTTCTAGCGCCTCAATCGACACTCACCCTAGCGGTTGATCAACCCTGTGCCGCGCTATGAGGCAAACGGAATGAGTGAAGAAAAAGCAGCGAGCAAAATGGTAATTCTTGATGGGAACGAGGCTGCCGCCTCGGTTGCCTATCGTCTCTCCGAAGTGGTCGCCATCTACCCCATCACCCCATCGTCCCCGATGGCCGAGTGGGCCGACCAGTGGCGCTCCGAAGGAAAGAAAAATATCTGGGGCGCATCGCCCATTGTGGAAGAACTTCAGAGTGAAGGCGGCGCCTCGGGCGCGCTTCACGGCGCATTACAGGCGGGTGCATTTGGAACCACTTTCACCGCCTCCCAGGGCCTGCTGTTGATGATCCCCAATATGTTCAAGATTGCCGGCGAACTGACCCCGGCCACCATGCACGTGACCGCCCGTACGCTGGCCACGCATGCGCTGTCGATCTTCGGCGACCACTCCGACGTAATGGCCTGCCGCTCGACCGGCTGGGCTATGCTTGCCTCGAACTCGGTCCAGGAAGTTCACGATCTGGCGTTGGTCGCACAGGTCGCCACGCTCGAATCGCGCATTCCGTTCATGCATTTCTTCGATGGTTTCCGCACCTCGCATGAAGTAGGCAAGATTCTTCCCATTTCGGATGACACGATCCGCGCGATGGTGGACGACAAGTTTCTTATCGATTTCCGGCAGAACGCTCTTAGCTCCGACCGCCCCATCCTCCGTGGCACGGCGCAGAATCCCGACGTGTTCTTCCAGGCACGCGAGGCCTGCACTCCGTACCACAATGCCGTGCCGGCGATCGTACAGTCGGTGATGGACCGCTTCGCCGCACAGAGCGGCCGCGCCTATCACCTTTTTGACTACTACGGCGCACCCGATGCCGAGCGCGTGATCATTCTGATGGGTTCGGGCGCGGATGTTTCCGAAGAAGCTGTCGATCTGATGGTGAAGCAGGGCGAAAAGGTTGGCCTGCTCAAGGTGAGGTTGTTCAGGCCCTTCGATGCGAGCGCATTTATCAAGGCGCTGCCGTTGACCGTCAAGTCCATTGCCACGCTCGACCGCTGCAAGGAGCCCGGCGGTGCAGGCGAGCCGCTCTACCAGGACATTCTGACTGTGCTGGCCGAGAATGCCTCCAACCTGCCCTTTGCCGCGATGCCGAAGGTGATCGGCGGACGGTACGGCCTCTCCTCCAAGGAGTTCACTCCCGCCATGGTCAAGGGCGTCTTCGACGAGCTGACAAAGCCGGCCCCGAAGAACCACTTCACGATCGGCATCAACGACGACGTAAGCCACTCGAGCCTGGACTACGATCCGGACTTCTCGACCGAAGATCCGAAGACCGTTCGCGCGCTATTCTACGGTCTTGGTTCCGACGGCACAGTGGGCGCCAACAAGAACTCGATCAAGATCATCGGCAGCGAAACGCCGAATTATGCGCAGGGCTACTTCGTGTACGATTCGAAGAAGTCCGGTTCGATGACCACGTCGCATCTGCGCTTCGGGCCCAACCCGATCCGGTCGAGCTACCTGATCACGAAAGCCAGCTTTATCGCCTGCCACAACTTCAGCTTCCTGGAGAAGATGGACGTTCTTGAAGCTGCAATGCCCGGCGCGGTCTTCCTTCTGAACTCGCCCTACTCGGCTGCCGAAGTCTGGGACAAGCTACCCAAGAGCACCCAGCAAAGCATGCTGAACAAGAAGATCGAGTTCTATGTGATCGACGGCTATTCCGTAGCTCGCCAAGCCGGCATGGGCACGCGCATCAACACCATCATGCAGACCTGCTTCTTCGCGATCAGCGGCGTACTGCCTCGCGAAGAGGCGATCGCCCAGATCAAGAAGTCCATTCAGAAGACCTATGGCAAGCGCGGCGAAGCAGTCGTTGCCAAGAATTTCGCCGCCGTCGACCATGCATTGGCCCATTTGGAGAAAGTCGAGTTGCCGACCACCGCGTCGTCGAGCTTCGATCTGATTCCATCCATTTCGCCCAATGCGCCCGAGTTTGTCCGCAACGTGCTCGGCCAGATTGCGGCCGGCAAGGGAGATCTGCTCCCCGTCAGCGCAATTCCTGCCGGCGGCACCTTCCCGACAGGCACGGCACAGTGGGAGAAACGCAATATTGCGCAGTTCATTCCCGTGTGGGATAAGGACCTCTGCATCCAGTGCGGCAAATGCGTGATGGTTTGCCCCCACGCCGTGATTCGCGCCAAGGTGTACAGCGCGGAGCTGGCCGAAAAGGCGCCCGCGACGTTCCAGTGGGCCAAGCCCAAGTGGAAGGGCATGGAGCAGGATCACTATACGCTCCAGGTCGCGCCTGAGGATTGCACCGGCTGTACGCTTTGCGTCGAGGTTTGCCCGGTGAAGAACAAGAGCGACGCCAGCAAGAAGGCCATCAACATGGCTTCGCAGCCACCGATTCGCGAGTCCGAGCGCGACAACTGGGACTTCTTCCTTTCGCTGCCCGAGGTTGATCGCTCCAAACTTTCGCACACGCAGGTCAAGGACCTCCAACTTCTGCAGCCGCTCTTCGAGTTCTCCGGCGCGTGCGCCGGCTGCGGCGAAACAGCTTACATCAAGCTGCTTACCCAACTGTTCGGCGACCGGCTTTACATCACCAACGCCACCGGCTGCTCGTCGATCTACGGCGGCAACCTGCCCACCACGCCCTACGCAAAGAACGCCGAGGGACGCGGGCCGACGTGGTCCAACTCGCTGTTTGAAGACAACGCGGAATTCGGCTTCGGCGTCAGGATTGGACTCGACCAGCAGAAGGAATTTGCCGAGTTGCTGGTTCAGCGTCTTGCCGGTGAGATCGGCGTGGAACTGGTTTCTGAGTTGATTCACGCTTCGCAGAAGACTGAGACCGAAATCAACCAGCAGCGGCAGCGTGTCCTTGCGTTGCGCGAGAAGCTGGCCGGTAACAGCTCTTCCGACGCGCGCAATCTGCTAGCTATTGCCGATGCGCTGGTTCGCAAGAGCGTCTGGATTCTGGGCGGCGACGGCTGGGCGTTCGACATCGGCTTCGGCGGACTGGATCACGTCCTCGGCTCCGGCAAGAACGTCAACGTGCTTGTCCTCGACACCGAGGTCTACTCGAATACGGGCGGCCAGATGTCAAAGGCCACGCCGCGCGGCGCGGTTGCCAAGTTTGCCGCAGCCGGCAAGCCCAACAGTCGCAAGGATCTCGCCATGGAAGCCGTGAGCTACGGTTCGGTTTATGTGGCGCAGGTTGCTATCGGCGGCAACGACAGCCACGTGATCAAGGCCTTCCAGGAGGCTGAGGCGCACGAAGGACCGTCGCTGATCATCGCTTACTCTAGTTGCATCGCCCACGGCTACGACCTGATTCATGGCTTGGAGCAGCAGAAGCTCGCTGTCCAGTCCGGCTACTGGCCGCTGATGCGCTACAACCCCTCGCTCCGCGAGACGGGCAAGAATCCCTTCCAACTGGATTCGAAGGCGCCGTCGATCCGGCTCAAGGAATACACCTATCGCGAGGCTCGTTACACCATGCTCGCGCGTAGCAACCCGGAGATGGCGGCTAACCTGCTCAAGGAAGCTCAGGACGACGTCGAGCGTCAGTGGCGTGTCTACTCCGCGCGGGCTGGAATGCCTGGCCGTGGCGAAACACCGCACATTGCGCCCGAAGAAAAGCCTGAAGAGAAACTGGCGGCCACGACTGCCGGAGGAAAACAATGATCGATATATCCATGCAGTATCTCGGCTTGAAGCTGAGCAGTCCCATCGTCGTTGCATCCACGCCGCTCTCGGAGTCGGTTGACAACATTCGGCGCATGGAGGATGCGGGTGCCTCTGCCGTCGTGCTCACCTCACTTTTCGAGGAGCAGTTGGCGCTTGAGTCAGGCGCTCTGGACGACGATTTATCTCGCGGCACGGATTCTTTTGCCGAGTCGCTCGGGTATCTACCCGACCTCAAGGACTACCGCATGACGCACGAGGTCTACCTCGAGCACCTGCGCCGCGCCCGCGAGGCGGTTGCGATTCCGATCATGGCCAGCCTCAACGGCGCCACGACCGGCGGTTGGGTTCGCTTTGCCAAGGAGATGGAGCAGGCCGGAGCCCACGCTATCGAGCTCAATACGTATGCGCTGGCTACAAACACCAGTCAGACGTCGAGCGAGCTTGAACAGCAACTGCTGGATCTGGTATCGAGCGTTTGCCAGGCGGTCAAGGTTCCTGTCGCAGTCAAGCTCTCGCAGTTCTTCACCAGCATTCCGAACATCGCCGCCCGGCTTGAGGCCGTGGGAGCAGCCGGTGTTGTACTGTTCAACCGGTTCTACCAACCCGACTTCGATATCGAGGCTCTTGAGGTGCGGCCGACGCTGCACTTCTCGACACCTTCCGAACTGTTGCCTCGCTTGCACTGGGCGGCCATTCTCTTTGGCCAAATCAACATAGATATCGCCATCACGGGCGGCGTTCACTCCGCCGAGGATGTTCTGAAAAGCATCATGGCCGGCGGCAACGTCGCCATGATGGTCTCCGCACTTCACATCCATGGCATCGATCACATCGGCAGGGTGCTGGCTGACCTCTGCTACTGGTTGGAGAAGCGCGAATATGCTTCGCTGAGCGAAACACGCGGCTGCCTCAGCCGCCGTTCCGTTCCCGACACTTCACCATTCGATCGTGGCAACTACATCAAGACGCTCAGCTCGTACAGCCTGCGTCAAACCGTAGCTGCCTTCTAACAACACAGTTTTTCTGGACGTCTGACGGCGGCTGCACTTCGGTGCTGCCGCCGTCGGCGTTTGTGCTTCACGGTTTTGAGAAAACCCAGAAGGTGGACTGTTATCAGCGAAAATCTTCCGGCCAAGCTTGGAGTTGATATTACCCACCCAGGCGATAACAACGGCCTTCGTTTGAGAGCACAGATGTAGAAAACGAGAATCGTTTTGCGAACTCGTTTGCAGGGAGAGTATGCCTGCGTCTTCAAGCTCGCAGGCTACGCACGCGAGAGCAAGTAGTATTACGCGTCGGCTAGCAGCCGCGTTATGGTCTCTTCTACCTTTGCGCAGGCCAACGGAAGAGCGTCGAGGACTGGCTGGCTGAATGTCTCGCCCAACTCGATCGATCCCGCGCCAACGGTTAGTAGCTGTGCGGTGCGGGGCATGGAATTGTAGAGGTCGCGGGCTAGTGCGAGGAGTTCTGGTGCGCCTTGATGGTGCGTGTCGATGCCCTGCATCGTCGCAGTGGGCTGGACTTCGACGATGGTGACTGAGCCAGGCGACGAAGCGGTGGAACAGTCGAGGAAGAGTACCGACTCGACCGCTGCAACCTCTTCGGCGAGCTCCAGGGTCCATTGCTGGCGGCTGATCACCCGTAAGGCGGCTTCGGCGTGGAACCGTTCGGCGGACCATGCAGCAAGCCAAGGCCCGATGCCGTCATCCCTGCGTAAAGTGTTTCCGCAGGCGAGAACGAGACATCGGGCCTTGGTGAGCTTCATTGTTCTATCGTACTTTAGCGTACGACTTGATCTACAACTTCGCCATCGGCCGACACCAGCGTCATGGCCAGTGGCATCTGCCCAAAGGCATGGGTGGAGCAGCTGAGGCACGGGTCAAAGGTGCGAATGACAGCTTCGACGCGGTTTAGAGCGCCTTCGCTGAACTTGCCATCCTTCACATAACGTCTCGCGACCTGCAGAACGCCCCTGTTCATCGCGTTGTTGTTGTGGCCCGTGGCGACCACCAGGCTGGCCCACGTGATCTTGCCGTTCTCGTCCACTTTGTAGTGGTGATTCAGCGTGCCGCGCGGCGCCTCAATCTGCCCCGCGCCTTCGAGGCGGTTCACTCCTGCGGTCGCGCGGACATGCGTGTCGAGAATCTGCGGATCGCTCAAAATCTGCTCGATCTTCTCGATGCCGTACATTGCTTCGACAAGTCTCGCGTGATGATAGTGGAACGAGCTCTCAACCGGTCCAGCAGAGATTTGCTTGAATTCGGCCAGTTCTTTGTCGGCCTTCGGCATGCCCATGCTCTTGACGATGTTCAGCCGGGCGAGCGGACCGACGCGGTAGCTTCCTTCCGGATAGCCGAGGGGCTTGTAGTACACAAACTTCGTGTAGCTGAAGTTTTCAACGGCTTCGCCGATGACCTCGGTAAACCGGGACGCTGTCATCCCGTCCTCGATGATGGCGCCCTTGGGATCGATCAGCCGCAGCGCGCCGTCAGTGAATTCAATCGACTCGTCTTCGTTGATCAGGCCCAAGTAGTTGGTCGGGAAGTTGGCAAAGACCTCGATCTCCGGCTTGAAGGTGTCGGCAATCTGCTTGTAGGCTTTCAGTGCCTTGTCCAGGTTCGCATACGCCTCGGGCAGCATCGCCAGAATCTCGTCCCGGTGCTCGGAAGACAGCGGCTCGGTGACGCCTCCAGGAACCACCCATCCGGTGTGGATGCGCTTGGTGCCCAGCAATTCGATGATGTGCTGGCCGAAGCGGCGCAATCCGATACCCGCCAGTCCCAGGTCCGGCCGCGCAGCAGCCACGCCGAAGATATTGCGCTTCACCGGATCGGACTCCATGCCCAGCAACAAGTCGGGCGAGGAGAGATGGAAGAAGCTCAGAGCGTGCGACTGCACCATCTGTGCCAGGTTCAAAAGCCGCCGTAATTGCGCTGCAGTGTAGGGAATCCGCACGGCCATGATGGTTTCGCAGGCCTTGGCGGAGGCCAGAAGGTGCGAAACGGGGCAGATGCCGCAGATACGCGCGGTAAGGCTCGGCATCTCATAGAAGGGCCGGCCTTCGCAGAACTTCTCAAAACCGCGCACTTGCGTCACGTGGAACTGCGCATTTTCTACCTCGCCTTTATCGTCGAGGTAGATCGTAATCTTGCCGTGCCCTTCAAGGCGCGTAACGGGATCGATCGTGATGGTCTGGCTCATGGTGCAAACTCCGAATCTTCAGGCTCCAAAACGGGTAAGCGCCGAAATATCAAGCGGCGCGCCGGTTAACAGCGCAGTCAGCGCCGTGTGAAAAGTGTCGGCCGAGGGCGGACAACCAGGGAGAAACACATCCACCTTCACAAATTCGTGAATGGGGCGCACAACCTTCAGCAGTTTGGGAACAACCACGCACGGAATCTGCTGTTGCAGGCTCGCATTCTCAATGTAGGCCCGATCCAGGATCGCTTCCGGCCCGAAAGGGTTGCGCATCGACGGCACGTTGCCGGCTATGGCGCAGTCGCCCATGGCGATCAGCATCTTCGAATGGGCGCGGATCTTCTTGATCTTTTTTTCGTCGTCGACCGAGGCAACGGCGCCCTCAACCAGCGCGATATCCACCTCGTCGGGAAACTCCTTGGTATCCACGACGGGGCTGTATACCACGTCGACGAACTCTGTCAGTTCGAGCAAGCGCTCGTCCATGTCCAAGAACGACATGTGACAGCCCGAACAACCATCAAGCCACACTGTTGCCAGTTTCAGTTTGCTCATTGCGCTTCCCTCATCAGATTCAGAAAGGGCAGAAAATCAGGATACTTCGGATGATCGGAGCCAACTTTGCTCTTGTCGAACAACGCCCCGGTCGGGCATACCTGCACGCACTTACCGCAGCGAGTGCAAGCCGAGTGACCCCATTCGTCGTGCAGGTCTGTGATTACGATGGAGTTGATGCCACGCCCCATCACATCCCAAATATGGGCTCCCTCGATTTCCGCGCAGACACGCACACAGCGCATGCAGAGGATGCAGCGATTGTGGTCCACGGTAAACCGTTCGAGCGAAGCGTCTACTGTCAGCTCGGGATTGCGATAGGGCAGGCGAATGTGCGTCAGCCCCAGTTCCTGGCCCAACGCCTGAAATTCGCAGTGGCCGTTCGCCACGCATACCGAGCAGATATGGTTGCGTTCGGCAAACAGCAACTCGAGAATTGTGCGGCGGTGCTTCCGGAGCCTCTCGGTGTTGGTGCTAACCTCCATGCCCTCGAAAACCGTTGCCACGCAGGCCGGGAGCAGTTTGTTACTTCCCTTGATTTCCACCAGACACAGCCGGCACGCGCCTATGTCGCCCAACCCTTCCATGTGGCAGAGCGTGGGAATGTTGATGTCGTTCTCTCGCGCCACATCCAAGATGGTCTGGCCCCTGAGAGCGCTCACTTCCTGCTCGTCGATGATGAGTGTTTTGACTTCCACTGGGTCACTCATGCCAACACCTCCACGGGAGCTTGAATATTGCAAACGCCGGCCGGACAGCGTTTGTTCACGATGTGCTCAATGTACTCGTTGCGGAAATACTTCAGCGTACTCAGCACCGGATTGGGCGCCGTCTGGCCTAGGCCGCACAGGCTTGCTTCTTTCACAGTCAAGCACAAATCCTCGAGCAATTCCAGGTCATCCATTGTCCCTGTCCCATCGCAAAAACGCGACAGTAGCGTATACATCTGCGCGGTTCCAGCACGGCAGGGGATGCACTTGCCGCACGACTCGGTCATGCAGAACTCGACGAAGAAACGCGCCACGTTCACCATGCACGACGTATCGTCCATGACGATCATGCCGCCCGATCCCATAATAGAGCCAGCCGCCATAAGGGCGTCATAACTGACCCCGAGGCCCAGCATCTCCGCGGGAATGCAGCCTCCGGAAGGACCGCCGGTCTGCACCGCCTTTAACTTGTGTCCGCCTGGAACGCCGCCGCCGATGACATCGATGATCTCCCAGAGCTTGATGCCGAGAGGAACTTCGATCAGGCCGGTGTTAGCGATCTTACCCGTAAGGGCGAACACCTTTGTTCCCTTGCTGCGCTCCGAGCCCATGTTCGCAAACCACTTGCCGCCATTGCGAACGATAGGTGCGATGTTGGCGTAGGTTTCCACGTTATTGATCAGCGTTGGTTTGCCCCACAGCCCGCTAACGGCCGGATAGGGCGGCCGCGGCTTGGGCGTCCCGCGCCGGCCTTCGATCGACGCGAGCAGCGCCGTCTCCTCGCCGCACACAAACGCTCCGGCACCCAGCCGGATCTCCACATCAAAGCCGAATGTAGTTCCACCGATGTTGCTGCCCAGCAGGCCCCGCCGCCGCGCCTCGCGCAGCGCCGTTGTCAACCTGGCTACTGCAACCGGATACTCGGCCCTGACGTAGATGAATCCTTTGCTCGCGCCTACCGCGTAGGCTGCAATTGCCATGCCTTCGATGACGCGATGTGGGTCACCTTCCATCACGCTGCGGTCCATGAATGCGCCGGGGTCGCCTTCGTCGCCGTTGCACACGACGTACTTCAAGTTGCCGCCGGCCTTGGCCACCGTACTCCACTTGAGGCCGGTCGGATAGCCGCCGCCGCCGCGTCCGCGCAGTCCGCTTTCGGTGATGCGATGAATCACGCCGTTCGGCGTCATCTCCATCAGCGCCAGCATGAGCGCTTTGTAGCCATCGCAGGAGATGTAATCGTCGATCTTCTCCGGATCGATGTGACCGGCATTCTCCAGCACCACGCGCACCTGTTTGTCGAAGTGCTCGTTCAAATCGCACTGAAGCGACGGGACGGGTTCGCCGCCGAGGCTCGATACAATCGCCCCCGCGTGATCCGCATTTACGTGACTATAGAGTATTTCTTCAGGATCTACCCTGACCAACGGTCCGGCCGAGCAAGGCCCCATGCAACCGGTACGGCGCACCATCACCTTTTTGCCCGACGCCTCGGCCGCCTTCACCAGCGCATCGCGCAACTTCTCTGAGCCCTGGCTTGCGCAGGCCAGGTCCATACACACATTTACCTCATAATCGAACTTGGCGTTCTCTGCCCGCACACTCTCGACTATCTGTTCGAGCTCTTCGATCGTCATTCCACAGCCCACCTTTCCAGTTGCTCGAGCATCTGCTCAGTGGTCACTTCGCCAGCCACTTCGCCGTCGCATAGCATCACGGGGGCGCGGCTGCATGCGCCAACGCAGCGTGCCGTCGTCAGGCTGATCTGCGAGTCTGTCGTCGTCTGCCCGGGTACAATCCCGAGCCGCTTTTCGGCTGCGGCCACCAGTTTGTCGGCACCCTTGATGTAGCAGGCGGTCCCGGCGCAGATTGTGACCGTGTGCTTGCCCGGGGGCTTGAGGCTGAAGTAGTGGTAGAACGTCACTACGCCATAGGCCTGGCTCAGAGGCACTCGCAAAGAACGGGCCACAAACCGGATCGCGTCGTCGTCCAGATATCCGAACGAGGACTGCACGGTATGCAGCGTCTCAATCAGCGCGTGGCGGGCGAACCCATTCTTCCGCATGGTGCCGTTCACGATCTTCCATCGTTTATCGTCGCTTGGTAGCGGCGGAGGTGTGAATGCAGGCACGATTTCCTCCCGGAGTAAAGACGCCGCGTCAGGGCACGGTTACTCGATCACCCTGCGCGATGCCTAGCACTGTTGTACGCGTAAGGGACCGGGCAAACCGTGACAGTGGTCACGGCGGTGTGTGGCTATGTCGTTCCAGATCACTAATATCGGGAGGGCATCACACAGTTGAGTGACCCCTATCACCAAGCGGATTTTATTGTAGTTTCGAACTATTTATTTTTTTGCCTAGCCTAACGACGGAAGCCGATCCGAAATCCCGAACAGGAAGATGAATCCGATAATGCAGCTGTAAGCCGCGCCGGTCCATGCAATGGCGTGGTAAAAGCGTGGATGATGCCCGCTAGCCCGGAATGCCCCGCCCATCGACGCCGTCATCAGGGCATTCATGGCCACCAACCCCACGGCAAACGCAGCCAGTCCCATCATGCCCCGTGAAGTTCCGCCGAGATTGGCGGTTAGAAAGAACAGGGCCAACTGGCTTGGTGTTTCAGCTCCCACTCCGTGCAGAACGCCGATCGCGAATACCGACTTGCCGTTGTACATCCACTGGAAGCGCTCCGGTTTTGGCGTCTCCCGATTCCATAGCTTACGCACCCGCCAGGAGATCCAAAGCACTCCGTTGATGGCAATCGCCAGCCGGCTCTCGATGCGGCCATGTTTGTGTCCATGCGCGTCTTTGCGCAGGATTCCAGCCACCACCCCAATGCCCAGCACGATCAGCGTTAGCCCGATCAGCCGCTCCGTCCAGTGGTCTAGTCCCTGCGGCAGGCCCATGTGCAGTTCCAGAACCGCAACGCCCAACGCCGCCACCGTGAACGCGTGCCCCAGGGCATACGTCATGCCTAAGCGTAATCCGCTCTGCCAGTTGCGCTGCACTGCCGTGATGTCGGAGATAGCGGCCAGGTGATCGTAATCGAAGCCGTGGCGGAGTCCGAGTAACAGGCAGGAGCCCAACGCGGCATCGACTTTCCAGTCGCCCAAGATAGGTGTCACGAAGCTCAGTATAGAGCAGAGGCGGCGCATTTGGCGCGGACACTGCTTCGCAACGGTTTCAAGGCTGTTGCCGAAGCTGAACCTGGTAATCCCGGTAGTCGATTGTGACCACGGTCAGCCCAAACAGAAAGCTGTCAGACTGTGCCCGGGCGTGAGTGGCCTGCGCAAAGCCTTCGACGTCCGCATACTGGCGCGTCATTTGCGTAGGCCCTGTAAATACGGAAGAACTCTTCGATGCTTTTCCCTCGACGCGGACGATCTTGCCATCCTTTGCATCCGCCCAAAGCGTTCCTTCGAGAAGGTAGGGCTCCTTCCGGCGTGGCGTCAGTGAGAGAGCAACGCAATCGTGCCCATCCACCTTCTGGATGCCGCCCGGTTTCACCTGCATCTGATAGTTGGCCGTGGTGATCCACGCTCCCTCCCGGACGCCGGGCTCGTTGACATGTTTCTCATTGTCCAAGATCGCGTTTAGCACCATGCTGCGCATTACCGACGAGCCGCTCTGGGAAAGGATGTCGTAGCTTTTACCGGTCTCACTTTTATAGGTTGTCTTTACGGTCATTTCGGCCACGGGGTGGGTCTCGTCGTTGTTTCTGAAGACTGCGTAGTGCTCGGTAACCGTGTAACCCTCGATCCCGTCAACGCGCGCTTTCACAGCCGCGTCAACCTTCTGTAGTATCGTTGCGGTGTCCACTTGCTGGCCTGAGACCGCGGCCATCCCGGCGCACAAAATGCACCAAGCTGCCACCGCTCGCGCCGTCATCAGTTGCCGCATCCTGAACCTCCTCGAAATCCCTTGTCCGGCCGATCTTCTAGTGTATTCGCTTCGCCCATACGCTATGCTGGACTCCAGAGCGAGGTCCAGAGTTGTTCCAGGAAACCCATCCAAAACGAGAGCCGCAGGAAATACAGCGGCGCCAAGTGGCTGTCCGGGGCGTCGTGCAGGGGGTCGGCTTCCGACCATTCGTCTATCGTCTCGCTATCGAGGAGGGGCTGGCAGGCCTGATCGGAAACGACACGGATGGAGTAACCATTGAAATTGAAGGCTCTTCTGCGGCGCTCGATGCGTTTATTGAGCGTCTTCAATCTGAGCCACCACCGCTTGCGCGCATTGACTCTATAGGGGTGCGCGCCATTGCACCAGTCGGTGAGATCGGTTTTCGTATCGTTGCGAGCGAAGTGCTGGGGCGCGTGTCTACGGGAATTCCGGCTGACGCTGCTACCTGCCCTGATTGCCTCCACGAACTACTTTCGCCCTCCGATCGCCGCTACCGCTATCCGTTCCTGAACTGCACAAACTGCGGTCCGCGGTATACCATTACGCGCCGGATTCCCTACGACCGGCCACAGACTTCGATGACTCGGTTCAAAATGTGCCCGGCCTGCCAGGCCGAGTACGACGACCCGGCCAACCGCCGCTTCCACGCTCAGCCTAACGCCTGCTGGGATTGCGGGCCGCAGCTTTCGCTTGTTTTCGCCGACGGTAACCCGATTTCCGCAATCGATCCGATCGCAGAAACCATAGCCCGGCTTGCCGCCGGCGAGATTCTTGCAATCAAAGGTATCGGCGGCTTCCATCTCAGCGTCGATGCCACCAACGAGGCCGCTGTCATGCGCCTTCGCCAGCGTAAGCGCCGCTATGGAAAGCCGCTCGCCGTCATGGTGCGCGATCTCGATGCGGCGCAAGCAATCTGCGATCTCACTGAAGCCGAAGCGTCGCTGCTCACAACACCGGCTCGTCCTATCGTTCTTGCCCGCCGCCGCGATCTTGGCCTGATCGCACCTTCGGTTGCGCCTGGCATTCCGTGGCTCGGTCTGTTTCTTCCTTACGCGCCATTGCACCATCTCCTCTTCGCGGATTCGCGGATTCAGGCTCTGGTGATGACCTCGGCCAATCTCAGTGAAGAGCCCATCGCCATCGACAACGACGAAGCGTGTGCGCGCCTCGGCGCAATCGCTGACGCATTTCTGATGCACGACCGCGAAATTCTCCAGCGCTGCGACGATTCGGTTACGGCAGTCGTGGATGGCGCTCCGCAACTCATCCGGCGCGCGCGGGGATTCGTTCCGCTCGGTGTTGCGTTGCCGTTCGACGCTCCTCCGCTGCTTGCCGTTGGCGGACATCTGAAAAATGTTTTTGCTCTTGCTCGCGGCCGTTTCGTTTATCAGAGCCAGCATCTCGGCGATCTCGAAAACCTCACTGGGCTTAACTTCTTTCGCGAGTCGCTCGATCACTTGATGCGCACCTTTGAGATTGAGCCTGAGACGGTGGTGCACGATTTGCATCCCGGCTATCTCTCGACGGAATGGGCCAAAGAGTGGGCGAGCGAGCGCGGGCTGCGCCTCATCGCTGTACAGCATCACCACGCCCACGTGGCCGGATGCATGGCGGAACATGCGATCGACTCTGAAGTGATCGGCCTCTCCCTCGACGGCACCGGCTACGGCACTGACGGCCGCATCTGGGGCGGGGAAGTGCTGATTGCACGGCCTGATGGCTTTGAGCGCTTTGCGCATCTTGATTACGTGTCAATGCCGGGAGGTGAGGCTGCCATTCGGGAGCCCCGGCGCATGGCTCTAGGCCATCTGCATCATGTCGGATTCGATCTGGAGTCGCAGGGAATCTTGACGCTCGTGGGAGCAAAGCAGAGTGAAGTTCGCGTCCTTCGCCGCATGATTGAGCGGGGCGTGAATGCGCCGCTCACTTCCAGTTGCGGAAGGCTCTTTGACGCCGTGGCCGCCGTGGTCCTGCACCGCTCCAATGTGGACTACGAAGCCCAGGCAGCCATCGAACTCGAGGGTCTGGCGGTCGATGAGAATTATGGGATTGGCGATGCGCCCGCATATGAGATGGAATTAGTTGGTGGCAACTGGCCAGCGCGCGAGCCTGTGAAGATTTGTGCTGGTTCCTTGTGGGGCGGGCTTATCGAAGACCTTCGTTCAGGTGTAAGCAAGGCGCGTATCGCGGCTCGATTCCATGCAGCCGTGGCCTCGGCCTTCGTGCGCGCATCCGTTCAAGCGCGATCCACGACAGGCATCAAGCAAGTCGCGCTTTCCGGCGGATGCATGCACAACCGCCGCCTCGCACACCTTCTCCGCACGGGGCTTGAGGCTGAGGGATTTGAAGTCTTTCAACATCGCAACGTGAGCCCGGGGGACGGCGGCCTTAGCTATGGACAGGCTGCTGTGGCCGCGGCCATCCTGAGCAAACAAAGCTAGCCGGAGATCCTCACCAGTTCCTGCGCCTCTTCGCGCGGTCCTAGAATCGAGATCCGCGGAATCCGTCCGCGCACCATCGCCACTTCGTCGCAGCGATGCAGCCGCGGGCAGTTCTGACAGTCCTTGAATATCTTGTCGGGCAGTTCCGCTTTATCTTCTACGGTTCTGAATCCATATTTGAAGAAGAAGTCTGGGATGCGCGTGAACAGGCACACGGACTGAATGCCGTGCTCTTCGGCCTCTTCGATCAACCCTTTCAGGATTTTTCCGCCAGCCCCCTGACCCTTGCCTTCAGGCTTCACCACGATCGAGCGTACCTCGCACAGATGCGGCCCGTAAAAGTGCAGTGCGCCGCAGCCCAGGAACACGCCGCCATCGGATTCGGCAACCGTGAAGTCGCGGATGTTTTCGCAGATCTCCGCAAAGGCGCGCTTGAGCAGCGTGCCGTCAGTGGAGAGCGAGTTCACCAGGTCGTAGACGTTTGAGGCGTCCTGAAGCAAGGCCTTACGCACCAGCATGGACAGCCTCCCCAATGTTGCGTGTTGTCAGCTCAGCAATACGTTTTTCCGCGATGTCGAGGGCCTTGCGCACGCGGCTGCGCGCGGTTCCTCCCGTCACGTCGTGGCAGTCGAGCGTAGCGTTCAGGGTGACTGCCGCGAAAAAATCTTCGGCGAACTCAGGCCCGAATGTGCGCAGCTCATCCAACGTTAGTTCTCCAAGTTCCACGCCTTTTTCCAAGGCAAACCGGACTGCGTGTCCGATCTTCTCGTGCGCCGTGCGGAAGGGAACACCCTTGTGTACAAGGTAGGTCGCCGCCGCCATCGCATTCAGATAGCCTGTCTCGGCCGCCTCGTTCATGCGTTCGCGATTGAATGTGAGCGCAGCTGTAAAACGTGCCACCAGCTTCAGCATCGGCGCCACAAAGTTCACAGCAAAGGCCGGCTCCTGGGTCTCCTGCATGTCTTTATTGTAGGCTAGAGGCAGCCCTTTCAGTTGCAGCGTCACCGCCTGCGCCGCTCCGTGAATGCGTCCCACCTTGGCGCGAATCAGCTCCGTCAGATCGGGATTCTTCTTCTGCGGCATCGCGCTCGACCCCGTTGAGAAGGCCTCTGGCAGCACAACAAAGCCGTACTCCGCCGTGGCAAACAGCGTGATCTCTTCCGCAAACCGGCTCAGGTGCAATCCGACAACGGTCAGCGCCTGCAAATATTCGAGAATGAAATCGCGATCACTGGTTGCGTCGATTGAGTTGGCGGTCGGAGCAATGAATCCCAACTCTTTCGCAGGAATCGTGCGGTCCAACGCCAGCGTCGCGCCGGCCACCGCTCCCGAACCCAGCGGGCAGTAGTTCAACCGCGCCGCGCAGTCCTGCAAGCGTGTTGCATCGCGCAAGACCATCTCCACATAAGCCAGCATCCAGTGCGCCACCAGCACAGGTTCAGCGCGCTGCAAATGCGTGTAGCTCGGCATCACAGCGTCGCCAACCTTGCGCGCCTGCGCTACCAGCGCGCCCGCCCATGCAGCCAGCCCGTCCACGACAGATTCAATTTCATTGCGCACGTACAAGCGCAGATCGGTCGCAATCTGCTCGTTGCGGCTGCGCCCTGTGTGCAGCTTGAGTCCGAGGGAGCCGATGCGCTCGACCAGCTTCAGCTCAACAAAGTGATGGATGTCCTCGGCTGTCTCGTGATCGCGCACTTCTGCTTTGCCTGCATCGGTTGAGTGCGCCGCGGCAATTCCGTCCAGCGCCGCGCGCAGCTCTGCTGTTTCACCTTTGGTCAGTATTCCGGCGGCGCAAAGTGCCGATGCATGAGCTTTGCTGGCGGCTATCTCTTGCTGCAAAAGCCGCCAGTCAAAGACAATTGAACGCTGCCACGCTTCGAACTCGGTATCCAGCGGTTCGCGGAAGCGGCCCGACCACATCTTTACGGATTGTTGTTCGTTCAACATTGATTTAGGCGTACCTCAGGCTATTCCTTGCCCTTATTTCTTTGCAGGGGCGCTGCTCAACAGGGGCATTTCATTGCCCGTACTGAGGGTGATGAGGCCGGTTGCGGCGTAGGTCAGGAGCTTATCGCGCGTGTCGGTGATGTCCAGATTGCGCATGGTGAGTTGCCCGATGCGGTCACGCGGAGAGAATGTGGATTCGGTCTTCTCCATGCTGAGGCGCTCGGGATGAAAGGTGAGGTTAGGCGACTCGGTGTTGAGGATGGAGTAGTCGTTGCCGCGGCGCAGCTCAAGGGTGACTTCGCCGGTGATGGGTTTGGCGACCCAGCGCTGGGCGGATTCACGGAGCATGATGGACTGGGAGTCGAACCAGCGGCCCTGATAGAGCAGGCGGCCGAGTTTGCGGCCATTGTCCCGGTACTGCTCGATGGTGTCCTCGTTGTGAATGCCGGTGATGAGGCGTTCGTAGGCGATGAAGAGCAACGCGAGGCCGGGCGCCTCGTAGATGCCGCGGCTCTTGGCCTCGATAATTCTATTCTCAATTTGGTCGGACATGCCCAGCCCATGGCGGCCACCTATGCGATTGGCTTCGAGAAGAAGTTCGACGGCGTCGTCGAAGCGGCGGCCGTTGAGGGCGACGGGAAAGCCTTCTTCAAAGCGGACGGCGACCTGTTCGCGCTGGATTTCGACATCGTCGCGCCAGAAGGCCGATCCCATGATGGGGACGACGATCTTGACGGAGGTAGAAAGATGCTCCAGGTCTTTTGCTTCGTGGGTTGCGCCGAGCAGGTTGGAGTCGGTGGAGTAGGCCTTCTCGGCGGTCATCTTGTAGGCGAAGCCGGAGCGCTGCATGTACGCGGACATCTCGGCGCGGCCGCCAAGCTCGTCGATGAAAGCGGCGTCGAGCCAGGGTTTGTAAATCTTGAGGCTGGGATTGACGAGCAGGCCGTAGCGGTAAAAGCGCTCGATATCGTTGCCTTTAAAAGTGGAGCCGTCGCCCCAGATGTGGACGTCGTCCTCCTTCATCGCGGCGACCAGCATGGTGCCGGTGACAGCGCGGCCGATCGGAGTGGTGTTGAAGTAGGGGACGCCGGCGGTGCTGATGTGGAAGGCGCCGGCCTGGAGCGCGGCTATGCCTTCGCGAACGAGCGGGCCGCGACAATCGATGAGGCGGGCCTTTTCGGCGCCGTATTCGAGGGCCGCGCGCGGGATGGCGTCGTAGTCTGTTTCGTCGGGCTGGCCCAGGTTTGCTGTGTAGGCGTAGGGAATGGCGCCCTTCTGCTTCATCCAGTGCAGGGCGGCAGAAGTGTCGAGCCCGCCGGAGAAGGCAATGCCGACTTTCTGGCCGACGGGCAGGGATTCGAGAATTGCGGACATGCTTGGGAACCTCAAAGAGCATCCAGCTTCTGGCTGGATGCGAATGGTTATGAAACGATCCAACCGCTGACTACTGAAACTTCTCCACATTCGCGAGCCCGCCGAGCAACAGCAGTAGCAAGGCCTTCTGCGCGTGCATTCGGTTCTCTGCCTGGTCGAAGACGATCGACTGCGGGCCGTCCAGCACCGCATCCGTCACTTCAGCATTGCGGCGCGCCGGCAGACAGTGCATGAATACCGCGCTCGGTTGGGCCTTCTGCATCAGCTCTTCATTGACCTGGAACGGCCTGAAGATCGGCGCTCGCTTGGTCGACTCGTGCTCCATGCCCATGCTCACGCAGACATCGGTGTAGATGGCGTCGGCACCCTCGGCGGCGGCGGCCGGATCCTGCAGCAGACGCACCTCGCAGCCGTTGGCTTGAGCTATATCCCGCGCCAGCGTGACGATTTCGATATCCGGCGAGTAGCCGCGCGGCGTCGCGACTGTCACGTTCGCGCCCAGTTGTGCGCCGGTGAGCATCAGAGAGTGGCACACGTTGTTTCCGTCGCCTACATAGGTAAAGTTTGCGCCGTTCAACGAGCCGAAATGCTCTTCGAGTGTCATGAAGTCGGCCAGGGCCTGGCACGGGTGTTCGAAGTCGGAGAGCGCGTTGACCACAGGCACGCGTGAATTGGCCGCCATCTCGGTGATGGTGTCATGTGCGTATGTGCGCAGCACGATAATGTCAACCCAGCGCTCAACATTCTTGGCCACATCGGCGATGGATTCGCGCTCGCCAAGAGGCGAATTCGTCTGATCCACAAAGATGGCGTTGCCGCCCATCGTGTTGATGCCGGTCTCAAAACTGAGCCGCGTGCGCAGGCTCGCCTTTTCGAACATCAGCACCATCTGCTTGGCGTCGAGCGCATGGCGGTACTCGCGCGGATTGAGCTTCACGTCGCGACCCAGCTTGAGAATCGCGCGCACTTCGGCGCTGGACAAGTCGGCGATTGAACAGAGATCTTCGCCGGCCAGCCGCGCGGCCGCGGCAAGAATATCTGGGTCTTTCTCGACAGGGATTCCTACTTCCTGGCGTTCCATTATTTTACTAACCACGTTGATGTCCTCCTGCAGTTGCGGCTGCACCCTGACTGGATGCATATTGCCCGGCCGCATATTCGGTAAAGATTTCGTCCAGCGCCGCGATTGTGGTGTCCACATGCGCTTTCTCCAAGATGAACGGCGGCAGGAACCGCAGCACTGTATCGCTGGTGCAATTGATGAGGATGTGCCGCTTCAGCATCTCCGCCACGGTCCACTTCGCAAGTTCCGCGGAATCGAGTTCGGCAGCAACCATCAGGCCCTTGCCACGCACGTCCACAATCGCCTCATGCCGCTTTGCCAGCTTGCGTAACTGCTCCTGGAAGTAATCGCCCACTGCCGTAGCGTTGGCGAGTAATCCTTCCTTCTCGATTACATCGATCACAGCCACGGCAACCGCACATGCCAGTGGCCCACCGCCAAACGTCGTTCCGTGCATGCCGGGGTGGAACGAGCGCGCCACCTCTTCGGTGCACAGGACGGCTCCCATCGGAATTCCCCCTGCCAGCGGTTTCGCCAGCGTCGTGATGTCCGGTTGGATGCCGTAATGCTGATAGGCGCACCACTTGCCCGTGCGGCCCATTCCGGCCTGAATCTCATCCACAATCAGGAGCGCCTCGGTCGAGCGTGCCAGCGCCTGCGCCTCCGAGAAAAACTCCTGCGTCAGCGGACGTACGCCGCCCTCACCCTGAATCGCTTCAAGCAGAATTGCGCAAACTTCGTTGGAAAACTTCGCGCGCAGATCGGCAACGTCGTTGAACTTCACAAACTCCACGCCCGGAACCACTGGAGCAAACGGCTCGCGGTACTTGTCCTTGTACGTGGTTGACATGGCGCCGAACGTGCGTCCGTGGAAGCTCTGTTCGAGCGCCAGGAATTTTGTGCCGATGTTCTTGCCTTCACTGCGCAGTACGCCTGCATGAGCCCGCGCGAGCTTCAGCGCGCACTCCCATGCTTCTGTGCCGGAGTTGGCGAAGAATGCGCGATCAAGGCCCGTACGCTCGGTCAGCTGCAACGCAAGTTCAGTCTGCCCCTCGTGGTAGTAGAGGTTCGAGGTGTGAATCAGCTTTTTGCTCTGTTCGGCAATCGCATTCACAATGACCGGGTGGTTGTAACCGAGCGCATTCACGCCAATACCGCTCAGCAGGTCGAGGTAGCGTTCACCTTTTTCGTCCGTGATGTACACGCCTTCGCCGCCCACAAACAGAATCGGGTTGCGGTCATAGGTTGAAAGCAGAAGCCGCGCTTCGGCGGCACGAATTTGATCTAGTTTTGTCAATTCCATTTCTCCTCAGGCCACCATCACTTCGGTGCCTTGGGCTACGCGAGAGCTACATAGGTCGGGAAGGGAACCGGCCGCCTCGGCGGGTAAAATCCTTACGCGCTTCACGCCGTTCAATAGAGCTTCGCGGCAGGCGCCCAGCTTGGGCAACATGCCGCCGGTAATCACGGCGCTCTTCGCCATCTCGGCAATCTGATCGATGCTGAGCCATCGGAGTACCGCGCCGGTCGCATCTTTCACGCCGGGCACATCGGTGAGGAAGACGAGCGCATCGGCGCCGCACGCAACCGCACAGGCCGCGGCCATCTCGTCTGCGTTGATGTTGTAGTACTCGCCGTCAAACCCGAGCGCCAGGGAACAAAGCACAGGCACGCCGTTCAACTGCCAGATAGCCTCAAGCCAGCGCGGATCGCTGGCGGCAATCTCGCCGACAAAGCCAAGATCCGGCGCGGTGCGCTTCTTGCGCGCGCGAAAGAGAAGTCCGTCGCCGCCGGATATTCCCACTGCAGGCTGGCCAAGAGCGCCCAGCGCGGCCACCAGTTTCTTATTCACCTTGCCGGCCAGGACCATCAGCGCAACATCCCGCGTCTCGGCATCGGTGACGCGCAGCCCATTAATGAACTCACTCTGCTTGCCCAGGGCCTTCAACATGCCGGTCAACTGCACGCCGCCGCCATGCACCACGGCTACCTGGTTGCCGTCGCGCACCAGTTCGGCGATGGCGCGCGTGCAGCCTTCAAGCAACACCGGATTTTCAAGTCCCACTCCGCCCAATTTGACGACGTACTTCATTCGCGACCCTCCGCGGCGATTATCATTCGAGACCTTCTGATTCCGGCCAGCCCTGCATGACGTTGAGATTCTGCACGGCCTGCGACGACGCACCCTTCAATAAATTATCGAGGCAACTTACGATGACCGCGCGACGGCCGCTTGCGTCGATCTGAAAGCCGATGTCAGCATAGTTGGTTCTCGCCGAGTGCTGAATCTGCGGTAGCCCGCTTTCATGCAGCCGCACCATGGGACTGCCCGCGAAAAACTTGCGGTACACATGCGTAACACTGGCCCGCGTTTGAGGCTCGTTGAATTTTACATAAATCGTTGACAGAATTCCGCGCGGAATCGGCAGCAGATGCGGCGTAAAAATAATCTCGCTTGATTCGAGGCCGATTTGCTCCAGCAGTTCTCCGGTATGGCGATGCGTAAAAACTCCGTACGCGGAGAGATTATCGGCCGCGTACATGTAGTGTGTCTTCGCCGTAGGCGCCTTACCAGCGCCGCTCACGCCGCTCTTGGCATCGGCCACAATTCCGTGCTCCAAATCGAGCAGGCCCGCGGAAACCAGCGGCTTCAGCGGCAGAATCACCGAGGTTGCGTAGCAGCCGGGGTTCGCCACCAGCCGAGCGTCCGCAATCTGCTTGCGATGCAACTCCGGCATCCCGTATACAGCCTTTGCCTGCGTGGCAGCAGCCAGTTCGGTGCCATCGTCTTCAAACGCGTATACGGCGCGGTTGGCCGCTTCGGTCAGCCGCCACGCTCCGCTCAGATCGATCACCTTGAGCCCGCGATCGAGTGCCTCGGGAACCCACTCCCGCGACTGCTCATGCGGCGTGGCCAGGAACAGAATCTCTACCCCGCGTTCAGCCAGCAGTTCCCATGAAAAAGGCTCCTGCTTCAGGTTGTCGCTTCCCTTGCTGTCGATCAATTCGGGATGAATCTCGCCCAGCGGAACTCCGCCGCGCGCAATGTCTTTCGCATCCACGCGTCCGGCAAATACCGGCGGATTGCCCTTCAGACGGGGATGGTGGTGCAGGAGCCGCGCCAGTTCCGCACCTGCATACCCCGTTACGCCAATAACCGCAGTTTGAACTGTCTCTTTCATGACTCCAGCATCGTCCTTAGCCTTGTTTCCACTTCTGTTGCACGCCGTATGTCGGCGCAGATTACCAGTACCGTATCGTCGCCGGCCACGGTGCCGACCACTTCAGGCCAGCCTTCGTGGTCCAGGGCCGCGGCCACGGGCTGCGCTCCGCCCATCACCGTTCCCACAACCACCTGGTTCATTGCCTGCCGCACCCGCAGGACGAAGCTCTCAATCATCTCTTCGACAGAGGGAGGGCTGTCGTCTTCCACGGTTGCCACCGGGCTTGTCCCCCGGTGTCCATTCGGTAGAGAGTAGCCGCCGGGGCCTTTGGAAAGCTGCAGTTCGTGAATGTCGCGCGAAAGCGTAGCCTGGGTTACCTCGATGCCGCGTCGTCGCAGCTTGCGCCGCAGCTCGTCCTGGTTGGCCACAAGTGACTTCGCCAGCACTTCCCGTATCGCGTCCAGGCGTTGATGTTTCATTGCGGCTCTCTGAGTCAGAAAAATCGAATGCGCGGTCCGTGAAGCGGAAACCGCGCTCGTATAAATATACAACTCGCATGTATAAGTATGCAAATGCGGCTTTACCACCGGTTGAAGGCAAGCCCATCTAAAGATACAGGTTGCACTCCGGGCCCTCCGCGCTGATACACTCTCGTGAGGTCGCGTTCTTGCTTGCCGCGCTCCCTGAGCCAAATCCAATGACCAAGATTGCTCCCATCTCCACTATCAATGACCTGTTTTGCCGCGTGACTGCGGTAGCCGACCCGCACGCCGTTCTCTGGCAGGACGAGTTTGGTCAATGGCAACCGATCTCCTCCGACCAGATCTATCAGCGTGTCCGGGCGCTTGGTGAGTCGTTGCTCGGATGGGGAGCGAAAAAGGGCGACCGCATCGCTATCGTCGCCGAAAACCGCTGGGAATGGGCGGTCACGGATTTCGCCACGCTAGCGATCGGTGCGGCCGATGTGCCTATCTATCCCACACTCACTGGCGAGCAAATTGCGGCCCTGGTCAGCGACGCAGGCTGCCGCATTGCGTTTGTATCCACTCGCCAGCAATTCGACAAACTCAACTCTGTCCGCGCCCAGACGCAGCTTGAACGCATTGTCATCATGGATGCCCCAGCGCCGGAGGGAGCCATTGCCTTCAACTCTCTGCTTGAGGGCGCGGATGCCCGCGGCACTCAGCACGATCCGACCTTTGATGCACTTGTCCGCTCCGTCGAGCCAAAGGACCTCGCCACCCTTATCTACACCTCCGGCACCACCGGCGAGCCCAAGGGCGTAGCGCTTACGCATGGCAATATTGCCTCAAACCAGAGCTACGCCGCGTGCGATTTCAGCTTCGACTCGACCGACGCCTGCATCTCGTTCCTGCCTCTTTCCCACATCACCGCCCGTGCCCTCGACTACGTCATGTACTACTCTGGCGCACAGGTCGCCTACTGCTCGCACTTCGACAAGCTGCCCCAAGCCATGCGCGAGATCAGGCCCACGGTCATTGTTGGCGTGCCCCGCGTCTACGAGAAGATTCGCCAGGAGGTCGAGCGCCGCGCCTCGCTCTCTCCTGTGAAGAAGCGCCTGCTAGCCTGGGCTCTCGGCATCGGCTACCGGCATGCGGACACTGTCTACGACGGTCGCAAGCCCTCGTCGCCCCTTTGGAACCTGGCGGCAAAGCTGGTCTTTTCCAAGGTGAGGGAAGCCTTCGGCGGCCGCGTTCGCATCTTTGTTTCGGGCGGCGCGCCCTTGGGAATCGATACCGCGCGCTGGTTTGCCGGGGCAGGAATCGCGCTTTGGGAGGGCTATGGCCTTACCGAAACCTCGCCGCTCATTGCCCTCAATACGCCTCTCCGTCATCGCATGGGCGCCGCTGGTTACCCGATGCCCAATATTGAGTTGAAATTGGCCAAGGATGGGGAGTTGCTGGTCCGCGGGCCTTCAGTTTTTACCGGCTACTGGCACAAGCCGGAAGCTGACGCTGAGTGTTTCGACGCGGAAGGGTGGTTCCGAACCGGCGACATTGGACGCTTTGACGCGGATGGTTTTCTCTTCATTACCGATCGCAAGAAGGAACTGCTGAAGACTTCGGGCGGCAAGATGGTTGCGCCCCAGCCGATTGAGAACAAGCTCAAGAACAACCAACTGGTCGCTCATGCCGCTCTTGTGGGCGACAAGCACAAGTTCATCTCGGCCCTCATCGCCCCCAACTTCGTTGCACTGGAAGAGTGGGCCCGGCAGCAAGGCATCGAAAGCAAGTCCCGCGCCGAACTGGTTGCCGACAGCCGCGTCATTGCTCTCTACGGGCAGATCGTGCGCGAGGTCAACGGTACCCTCGCCAACTTTGAAACTCTCAAGCGTTTTCGCGTGGTTGCCGAGGAGTGGACGCAGGAAACCGGCGAACTTACGCCATCCATGGAGCTCAAGCGCCGCGTGCTTACTTCTCGATACGCGACGGAGATCGCGGAGCTTTATGAGGACGAAGCAACCTCACGAGGCGAATAGGCGAACCCCATCGTCCCAGTCCTTTGCCGAACAGCAGGCCCATGCGCCCCAGTTTCTGGAGCGCGCTGAAAAACGGCGCCCCCCAGGCCCCCATAGCTAAAAGGCCGCCGAACAGGATGATGGCGTCGATACTGAGCCGGCCCTCGCTGGACCAGTAGGCATCGGGTTCCAGGTTCAGCCATAGAGCAAATTCATCCAGCGTCAGAGCCGCGCCCGCCCCGTAGCCGACCGCCATCAGGCGGCTGAGGAAGATGGAAGTAGGCGTGTGCGAGCGGCCTAAGTCCATCAGCCACCCGTAGCCGATCAGCAGGAGGATCAGGATGCCCCACACCAGGTGGTGAATGTGCATTCCGCGCACCACCACCCACTGGAAATGGCCCTCATGGTTTACGATCCGGTGCACTAGTATCCGAACACCGACAAAGGTAATCAGGAACGAAATAGAGGCAATGAACATGCGCCTCCGCGGCCGGTCCGGGATTGTGGTGCGGATCAGGAATCCCAACCGGGTCAGTTGCAGCAAGACCAGAAGAACTATGACAACCAGGCTGACAAAAGCCAGCAACAGCAGTGCTCCAATACCGGGCATATCTTCTCATTGAACCATTACGCCCCCGTTCCCAAGAAGGAAATCCTTTTGGGGCAGAATCTTTATGGGATTTGGTGAGCGCGGTCACGATTCTCCTTTACAACTCCGGAGTACACTGAATAAGGCGTTGAAGCCGGGCATTTCCCTGTTTTAGGCGCCAGTTGTTTGGATAGTCATTTTTCAAGAATAGGTTCCCGGCCCGGCCCGAGCGGCCGCGCCAATTTTCACGAGGAGATTTTCAGATGCGAGTTGCTTTGTTAACCGGCGGCGGCGATTGCCCCGGACTGAATGCCGTAATCTATGCCGCTGTGAAAAAGGGCATCAACCACTACGGAGACGAGTTCATCGGTTTTCTCAATGGCTGGCGGGGCGTGCTGGACAACAACTTCATTCCCCTCACTCTTGAAAACATCGATGGTATCCAGTTGAAGGGCGGCACTATCCTCCACTCCTCGCGCACCAACGTGAAGAAGATACCCGGCGGTATCGAGAAGGTACAGGAAGTCCTGAAGCTGAACAAGATCGACGCGCTCATCGCCCTGGGCGGCGACGACACTCAGTCCGTCACCCTGTTCCTGAGCGAAAACGGCGTGCCTTCGGTCGGCGTTCCCAAGACCATCGACAACGATATCAGCGGCACCGACCAGACCTTCGGTTACGACACCGCCGTTATGATCGCCACCGAGGCAGTCGACCGCATCCACACCACTGCCGACTCCCACAACCGGGTTGTTGTGGTTGAAGTGATGGGCCGCGATGCCGGCTGGATCGCCTATGCTTCCGGCGTTGCCGGTGGCGCACACGTCATCCTCGTTCCTGAGAAGGAAATCGACATCGACCACGTCTGCGCGCTGCTCAAGTACAACTACGATCACGGCAAGCACTATGGCGTCGTCGTTGTTGCCGAGGGCTGCCACCTTCCTGAAGTTGGCCAGGTCATTGGCTCCGCGCAGGTCGATTCCTTCGGTCACGCCCGTCTCTCGGGCATTGGCGAAGCTCTCGCCGAGCTTATCGAGAAGAAGACCGGTTTCGAGACGCGCGCGGTCAACCTGGGCCACACCCAGCGTGGCGGCGTGCCGACGGCCTTCGACCGCGTGCTCGGCCAGCGTTACGGCCTCCACGCCATCGACATGGTGCATGACAAGAAGTGGGGCCGCATCGCCGTTCTGCACGGCACCGACATCACCGACATCACCATCAAGGAAGCCATTGCCACCAACCGCCGCCTCGACCAGCGCTTCTTCGACGTGATCGCCGATCTCGAAGCCAAGGTTTAGTCCGGCCAGCGCTTAAGCAAAAAAGCCATCCTCCGCCGAGGATGGCTTTTTGCTTTCTAAATCGAATACAGTTGCCTTGTGAACTACCGCCTCTACCGACCGGAAGACTTCACCCAGCTTTATGCCATCGAGCGGGTCTGTTTTCAGGCGCCCTTCCGTTTTTCCCGCCACTACATGCGTGAACTTGTAGAAAGTTCCAACTCGGCGACATGGATCGCCGAAGGAGACCACCAAATGGCCGGCTTCGCCATTGTCGAATGGACTGAGGAAGAAGGCCTGGCTATTGCCTATATCCAAACCATAGAAGTCGCCCCCGCCAAGCGCAATCGAGGCATTGCAGGCGAGCTTTTGCGCCGCCTCGAGACTTCCGCGCGTGCCGCCGGCGCTCAAGTGCTATCGCTTCATGTTGCCGAAGCAAATGATGCGGGCATCCACCTCTACATCGCTCACGGCTATCTGCCTCAGGGCAGGGAAGAGAACTACTACGGATCAGGCATCCCCGCCCTCATTTACGCCAAACCGCTCTCCCCCGCGTGACGTTCTGAAACCTGGGATCGGCTCCCGCTTCCGGCTCAGATATTTGTTTTCTCGCGACACCGGCTCAATACTTCCAACTGGTCAGATCTGCCCCTGCCGGCGCCGTCTTCTCGATCTGCTCCAGAATCTTGGGCAGATACTGCGTCTCATAGTGCAGCCGCGAGTAAGCATTCGGAAGCGTGGGGTCGCCGTTCCAGCAGTGCTCCGCGCGTGGCCCGTAGGTCACTTCGCCGCCGTACGCCGGATTCTTCGCCGATTTCAAGAAATCTTCCATGCGGTATACGGCGTTGTTCAGGAAGTAGGTATCGTCTGACCCCACGTAGATGTGGATTTTTCCGGCTAGCACAGGCCCGAGCTTTGCCCAGTCCCGATCCAGAATTGCTTCCAGGTCGTAGTGCTGCCGCCAATAGTCCGCAACCGAGTGGTCGATCTCGCCCGTCACTTTGTCGAAGATCTGCGCCGGATACCCATCCTCGCCAACCGGGCCGTATACCGCCTGCCAGATGTCGAACTGCTCTCCGCTGCGCCCATGGTCTCCAAGCGCCAACTCATACGCGTTGTTGTCCTCGGTCGTGATCAATGTGTGCCCCAGGTAATCGCGCATCGCAGGCTGTGGCACGCGCTTGTGCGCGCCCTCGAGGTAGAACGCATTCTTGTCGTGGTACAGATCGATGTTCGTAAACTCATGGAAGTCGACCGGGTCGGGGCAGGACGCAAACGCGCCGTTGTAATGGTCTGGATAAAACACCTGCACCGCCAGCGCCTCCCATCCGCCGGTCGAGCCGCCATAAGTAAACCTTGCCCACCCCTGCCCGATCCCATGAAACTGCTTTTCGATTGCCGGAATCAGTTCATTCTCAATCGCATCCCCATACGGGCCTACGTTTGCCGAGTTCACAGCGTATGAGTCGTCGTAGAACGGGTTCGCATGCTGAATCTTCACGATCAGAAACCGCGGGAACTCGGGCGAAACCCACTTTTGGTAGAACTTGTAAGCCTCCTGCTGCTGGATGCGGTTGTAGCCCGCGAGATGGAAACGTTCGCTATAGTCCGGCTTCAGATCCGGGTCGGGGGGCGTGGTGCGGAAGTCGGAGAAGTCCGCTGCAAAATGGTCGTGAAAGATCATCAGCGGGAAGCGCGCACTTGGATGCTCGTCGAACCCCTCGGGCACAAGTACGATCGCGCTGATAAACATTGGCTGCCCCCAGAACTTGGTCAGAGCCGCGCTCTGGATGCGGATGTGGCGGATGTATTTTGTATCCGCCGGCACTACGATCGGCGGAATCACCTCAGTCAGCGAAAGCGCAATCGGCGCGCCGCCTGCCTTCACGGTGATCTTTTGCGGCTTTGAGTAGAGGTTTCCCGGCGAGCTGTTCCAGTGCTGCCCCTCGCCCTCGTCCATGTGCAGTTTGACGGTCTTGCCATCGCTGCGATGGAAGGTCGTGTACTTGTTCAGGACCACCTGCACCGTGTACTCGCCCGGCGGCACGTCTTTCAAGCTGCGGACCGGATAACCCCAAGCGGCGGCATCGACAACCGCCATCTGGCCTGGCCGCCAGCCATCTACCGTCAACCCAAAGACCATCTGCGACCGTGGAGTGTCGTCGATCTGGTTGCGCGGCTCGTCGCTCTGGTCCGTCGAAAGAACCAGCAGGAGCCGTCCATCGAGCGCCTGAGCGCTCACTTCTTTCGGAAACGAGACCGAGAATGATTGTGCGAATGAGCCGAGAGGAAGGAGCAGAACGAGAGCGAGAGAAAAGCGTTTCATGGAAGCTAGTCTATCGCGTTGCGAGTGGCCAAGGGCAATCTGCAAACCGTGCAGGATGTCCCAGATCTCGCTGCCGGGACCTGGGACATTGCTTCAAGTTATTTCAGCTACTTTGCGCCAGCGCCTGTACTCGTGATGAACGCGGCAACCCGGTCGTGCAGTTGCTTCAGGCTCTCGTCGCGCACATAAACCATGTGCCCTGACTCGTACCAGTCGTACTCGATGTTCTTGGCGAGGGACTTGGGAATCGGCAGGTGTTTGTCTTCATACTGCGCAGCAAAGAAGGGCGTAGCGAGATCGTAATAGCCGCCATTCACCATCACCTTGAGGCGTGGATTGGTCTTAATCGCTTCAGCCAAATCGGGCGCCACATTTACGCTGACCGGATTGCCGCGATGCTTGAAATCCCATTGTGCGGTTCCGAACAGCGCATCGGGTAGATAGGTCTGACCCTCGCCATACTTAAGGTCGCGCCGCACATAGTCGTTGAACAGGGACACATACGCAGACGAAATCGCCGAACTTTGCGGGTCGTATTCCGCGAACTGGCTCAATGGGTCAAGCGTGGGACCGGAGAAGCGCGTATCGAGCCGGCCCGTTGTCATGTCGTTATCGTCCTGCAGGGTCTTCTCGAATTCCCCGCCGCTCACGCGCAGGTCGGCCTTCAGCAGGTAGGCTACAGGCAATCCGGTATAGGCGCGAAGCTTCTCGGCTACCGCCTGCTTCTCGTCTGCGCCGATATCCGTTCCCAGCGCGAGCGCGTGCGCATAAGGTCCGTTGGTAAACTCTTCGACCTCTTGCAGAAATGGCTCCAGGGCAGGCGGCTGTGTGGGCAGTTTCTTGTGATACCACGCGGTAGCTGCATACGTCGGCAGAGCCAGCACGTAAGGCAGATCCACGCCCGGATTCCCCATCGGCATATCAATATCGGTCGTGAAGTTGAAGATCTGCGACAGCAAGATCACGCCGTTCAGATCCATGTTCTTGTTGTTCTCAAGGATGTCGGCGAGTACCGCCGAACGCGTGGTTCCGTAGCTCTCGCCGAAGAGGTATTTCGGCGAGTTCCAGCGATTGTATTTGGTAGTGAACCGCGTAATGAACCGCGCAAATGCGTTGGCGTCTTCGTCGATCCCCCAGAAGGCCTTTTCCGCATCCTTGCCGGTTAGCCGTCCGAAACCCGTTCCTGGCATGTCGATAAAAACCAGGTCGCTCACATCCAGCAGAGAATAGGCGTTGTCCACCATCTTGTACGGGGCAGCGGGCATGTGCGTATCCGTGTCTGTCACCACGTGCTTGGGGCCGAGCGAACCCATATGCAGCCACACGGTCGAGCTTCCGGGGCCACCGTTGTAGAAGAACGTGATGGGGCGGTCCTCAGCCTTCGCGTCCTTCTTGAAGTAGGCTACGTAGAACATCCGCGCTGTCGGCTCGGCGTCTTTGGCTTCCTTGGGAACTGCGAACGCGAGTTGGCTGTCTGCCTGCGGCTTGCCATCCATGCCCAGTTGCGCATCCTGCGTATCGGTGGCGCCCACCGTGATGGTTCCCGCGATAGCGTTGTAGGCAATGTGTTTTCCGCCGGCATTCACCTCGCCCTGCGTCGTCACTTCGGCAGGCGGGGCTTTTACAGCGGGTTTTTCCGCTGTCTTGTCCGCGGCCGGCTTGGCTGCGGCCGAATCGTCCATGGCGCGAATCGTAACAGGCAGAGCCAGTAAGGCCGCGACAAGCGCAGCTACAAAAGAACGTTGAATTGTTTGCATGTACAAGTCTCCAGAAAGGGAATCCGCTAACAAGTCAGTTTAACGCGGTGCGTTTCCTGTCCCCTATTCGCCACTCCCAGCTTTTTCAAAGGGCTGCTTCACGGTGATCCTCGGCCGGTTCTCAGCCTGCAGTTGCTTTGAAACCTGTTCAACTTCGCGAAATACGCGCAGCAGATTGCCCCCGAGAATCTTTTTGCAGTCCTCGGCCGAGTAGCCCCGCTCCATGAGCGCCGCGGTGATCTTCGGCAGGTCCGCTGCCGAATCAATTCCCTGCGGCAACTGGCCGCTAATCCCGTCGAAGTCCGATCCCAGGCCCACGTGTTCTACACCCGCCACCTTGGCGATGTGGTCGATCTGGTCGATCAGCGCCGAAAACGGTGGCCGCGGAATCCTGTCCGCATACGTTCGCTGCAGTTTTTCGATCTCGTCCTGACTCGCGGTTTTGCCCTCCGCTTTGGCCTTATCTTTCAGCTCCTGCACGGCCTTCTTCATCTCGGGCTCGATTGCCTTCTGCGCATCGCGGTACTGCTGCGACACAAAGCCGGAGTAGAAGTTCACCTGCACCACGCCGCCCTTCGAGTCGGGCCCGCCAGAGTTCGCGATGGCGCGCAGCATGTCGTCGGTCATATTGCGTGGGGAGTCGCACAGCGCCCGTGCACCCGAGTGCGAGGCAATGATCGGCGCCCGGGTAATAATGAGCGTCCGGAAGAATGTTCTGTCTGAAACGTGCGACACGTCCACCATCATGCCGAGGCGGTTCATCTCGTAGACCACGTCTTTGCCGAACTCATTCAAGCCCTCCTTGGTATGGGGGACGGTAGTGTCGTCCGCATCGCCGGAGCTGTCTGCCCAACCATTGGAGTTGCTCCAGGTGAGTGTCATGTAACGCACGCCCAGCGCGTAATACTGGCGCAGCAGGCCAAGCGAATCTTCAATGGAATGCCCGCCCTCAATTCCCATCAGCGCTGCCACCTTATGTTCGCGGTGCGCGCGTTCGATTCCCTCAGCCGACGTCACCAGTTCCATCTGGTCCGGATGCTTAGCCACCTGCAGCTTGACGGCGTCAATCAACTCCAGCGTGCGCCGCGCATAGCGGCCCTTGTACTGCTCCGGGTCCACCCAGATGGAGAAAAACTCCGCACCAAGGTTCCCTTTGCGCGCGCTCTCCAGGTTGAACTCGCCTCCCTTCAGCGGGTCTCCCAGGTCGAAGTGCTCGTCCAGGAAGCGCTGCGGCGTGTCAGCATGGGTGTCGATCACAATCGCCGACTGGTGTACGGCTGCCGCCGACGGCTTCGCTCCAGCGGGTTTGCTTGTCATGGTCTGTGTAGGCCTCGCTTGGGATTGGGCGCTCGCCGGCCCCGCCGCAACCGGGAAGATCATCGCCGCACCGGCCGCCAGAATCAGCGCCGGTACACTGATAAAAAGTGGGAATTTGGAGTCGTATGCGCGCATAAGCTTGCCTGTGAGTGTAAACCCTTCGCCGCCCGGCAAGGGCAATCGCATGAACGATATGTTGATGACAATTTCGCCGTTTGCGCCGCCCCTACGGGGCTGAATGGCTAATGCTGGCCTCCTTCCCCACGCTGAAGCGCGGGGCTAACGAACTTTGCGCCTCCGGCGCGGGGAATTGGAATACGTCCCATCCACAAAATTCGTTCATGCGATTGCCCTGCCGCGCGGGAAACCTGCAACCTCGCGGTCCTTCTTTTTGCTATACTTGTTAGGTTCACCTCATGCGGAGGTGGCGAAATTGGCAGACGCACTAGCTTGAGGTGCTAGCGCCCAAAAGGCATAGGGGTTCAAGTCCCCTCCTCCGCACCAAATGATCTTCAGTCCGGGATAGCCGGATAGTTCAGACCCGGCGTGTCCGGGCAGACTTGGAAAGCAGCTTAGAAATGCAGATTCTCTTCTACGTATTCGTCGTTGTTCACCTGATCGTGTGCTTCTTCCTGATCGGTGTTGTCCTCATTCAGCAGGGCCGTTCGGCCGATCTGGCCGGCGCCTTTGGCGGACAGGGTTCGCAGACCGCCTTCGGGCCGCGCGCTGCCGCCAACGTGCTCACGCGCCTCACCACCTGGTCGGCCATCATCTTCATGTGCACCTCCATTGGCCTGGTCGTTCTTTATAACCGCGCCAGCACCTCGCACTCCGTTCTTGAAGAAACAAAGCCCGCCCCCATCAGCACTCCCGCCAAGTGAGGCCGAACTTAGAATTCGTTTGATCGAGGATAGTCACACATGCCCCTCTCCGGAGAAGCCATCCGCCTCATGAACTACATCGACGACGTCGCAGTGACCCTGCGCCGCGTCCTGGCTACCATCCCCACTCTCACCGTCGAGGAGCGCGCGCGCGTCGCCGAGCATTTACTCCAGGCCCGCCCCAACGCTGAAGACGTAGCCCAGGCCCTCTCCGCCAAGTAAGCCTCTCCCTTTGAAGACAGTCGCTATTATCGGAGCCGGCCCGCTAGGCCGTTGGCTGGCCATGGAGGCGGCGCGTGCCGGCTTCTCCGTTCTGCTCGAGGATGTGATGCCGGGCAATCTTCACCACGCCCAGGAAGCCCTTCGGGCGGCACTCGGTCCAGAGGCCTTACCAAACATCAATTTTGTCTCCACAATTGAGGATGCCGTACGGCAAGCTGATCTGGTTATCGACTGCGTGCCCGACGAACTCGAATCCAAGCTTGAAATTCTGTGGCTTCTGGACCGCATGGCCCCACCCCACGCTGTCTTTGCTACGCCAACCACACGTCTCTCCATCGGCGACCTGGCCAACTGCACCTACCGCGCGGAAAAGTGTATTGCTGTCGTTGCCGAAGCCTCGGCTCTTACGGCCAATCGCAGCCGCAACATTCTCCTCCGTACCACTGCCCGCACCAATCAGGAAACCACGGACCTGCTCGACGATTTCTGGCGCCGCCTCGGCTTCAACCCCACATTTGAGCAAGAACTGCCACCGGCCTAACCCCGCCAGCCCAAAAGGGAGAGCGAGCCGTTGGAAGCAGTTCAGCGGTCCCTGGCCTGTGCTCCCTGTTTTCCAAGCACCTTTTCGTAGTAGCGCACGTATTGCGGAACGACCAGCGACGAGCAGAAGCGTTTTTGCGCAGTGCGGCGGCCGGCTTCGCGCATGGCGTTAAGGCGCGCTGGGTCGCTGAGCAGGCTCAGGGCTCCCTGGGCCATGCCTTCAACATCGCCCACCTCGTAGAGCAGGCCCGTTTCGCCGTCGTCGATGAGTTCGGGGACGCCGCCTACGCGCGTGGCTATCGATGGGACCTTGCAGGCCATGGCTTCAAGCGCGGCCAGGCCGAAGGACTCGAGTTCGCTGGGCATCAAGAAGATGTCGGCCAGGGGGAGGAGTTCGTTGACGCGGTCCTGCTTGCCGAGGAAGTGGACGCGGGATTGGATGCCGAGGTCGTGAGCCAGCCACTCGGCTGCGGAGCGGTCGGGGCCGTCGCCGATGAGGATCAGTTGCGCCGGCATTTCGCTGGCGACACGAGCGAAGATCTTGACCACGTCGACCAGACGCTTGACCGGCCTGAAGTTGGAGAGATGCATCAGGATCGCCTCGTTGGGAGCGGCGAGGCGGAGCCGCGCTTCTGCCCGCAATGTGTCGTCCTTGATAGGCGTATAGACATCGCAGTTGACGAAATTTGTGACCACCTCAATGTCTCGCGTGACGTCAAAGCTCTCCACTGTTTTTTCCTTGAGGTAACTGGAGATGGCGGTTACGCCGTCGCTCTCCTGAATGGAGTAGCGGGTGATGGGCAGGTAGCAGCGGTCGAGGCCTACGAGTGTGATGTCGGTGCCGTGCAGGGTGGTGACAAACGGGAGCTTTCGCCCACGGCTGGCCAGCATTTGGCGCGCGAGCAGAGCACTGACGGAGTGGGGAATTGCGTAGTGGACATGGAGCAGATCGAGTTCGTTGAATTCGGCAACTTCGGCCATGCGCGAGGCGAGAGCCAGATCGTAGGGCGGAAACTCGAAGAGCGGATAGCTGGAGACAGGAACCTCGTGATAGAAGATGCCCTCTTCGCGGCCGTTGAGACGGAAGGGCTGCGAGTAGGAGATGAAGTGCACCTGGTGACCGAGTGCCGCCAATTCAATGCCCAGTTCGGTGGCTACGACGCCCGATCCACCGTACGTGGGGTAACACGTGATTCCGATCCGCATAGGGGCTTTCTCAATCTGTTCTGCTGGGATGAGTTCCAACTGGTTTGACGTTCGATGGGGTTGCGAAGATGCATAGCTTTGCTAGGGCGATGGTCTGGCTTCGATGCGCAAGGCGGAATAGGAGATAAGGTCGAGGGCGGGGAATTCCTTGATCGTATGGAGAGCAGTGCGCTCGGTGTCGCGTGAGGCGCGCAGGCGCGTGCGCACCTTGTCGAGATCGGCGTCGTTGTATCCGGGATGCGTGACCAGCTCCCATGTGCCGGGAGGAAGCTGCTGGAGAAGTGCGCGGACGGCGGCGGAATTGAGAATTCCGGTGCCTACGACGGCGATGGTCCCATCCGTAGTGGAGAAGCCTTCTGCCGCAATGATCCGGCGGCAGGCAGCGTGCAGGTTGTGCAGGACGTTCACCTCGGCGACACGCGCCCACGAAGCGCCCGCGGTGGCGCGGACGGCCCACGATGGCTCGAAGGGATTGCGGACGGCGTGAATGCCTGCCGCATGGGCTGCGCGCAGAACAGGCCGAAGCACGGCGGGAAACATGTGTGTGTGCTTGTGGGTGTCGATATGCGTGAGAGCGAGGCCTCTGGATTGCAGCAGGCGGATTTGCGCCGCGGCTTCAGCCTCGATCTCGGCGGAACTGATCCGGCCCGTGAAGAGGCGCAGCAGGAACGCGGTCAAAGAGGTCCGGAAATTGCCGGTTTTGGGGTCAATGAGCGTGGGGATCTCGCGGGCTGGCAGGGCCGGCTCTCCATCGACCAGAACCACATGGCAGCCTACGCCGAGCGACGGCGTGGCCAAGGCCAGTTCGATTGCCTCATCGGTGGCTGTGGCGCGCGCCATCAGAGTTGTACTGGTCAGGACTCCGGATCGATGCAGCTCGACGATGGCCCGGTTAACGCCAGGGGTCAGCCCAAAATCGTCGGCGTTGATGATGAGACGGTTCACGGGGTGAGTTTATCAAGATGTGGGCAGGAGTTGCTGTGCCGGCAAACTGAGTTGGGCATACGCTCGGGGCCGAGTACGCTGGTATGATGACAAGAGGCCGTTCTGGCCTTGCCGCCGCGAGTGGGCGGTTAGCTCAGCTGGTTAGAGCGCCTGCTTTACACGCAGGATGTCGGGGGTTCGAATCCCTCACTGCCCACCAAGTACCTATTTCAACACTTCCAAGGACATCCAAGACTCCGCAGATATACCCCAGTAAATACTGGGGGTATCGTCTTTTCGCGTCCAGAGGCGTACCATGAGAGCCAAGTCCCGCAGGGGGTACTTTCCGGGGTATTGAGTTCTTGGTCGGGGGGTACTTCTCTGTGAGGGATTGGAGAGCGTTAAGATGCCACTCACAGACACAGAAGTTCGGAAGGCCCGGCCAACAGAGAAACCATACCGCCTGAGCGACGGCGGGAGCCTCTATCTATGGGTCACCCCAGCTGGCGGAAAGCTGTGGCGTTGGGCCTACAAGCATGAGGGCAAGGAAAAGCTCATGTCCTTCGGCAAGTACCCGGATGTCTCCCTAGCGCTGGCCAGAGATCGCCACGCCGATGCCCGGAAGCTGCTGGCCCTCGGCCTTGACCCAATGGCACAGAGGAAACTTGCAAAGACTGCCAGCAAGACAGCCGCAGAGAATTCGTTCCAGACCATCGCCGGCCTCTGGTTCGAGCACTGGCGGGCAGAGAAAAGCCGTCAGCATGTGGACGCGACGAGGTGGCGCATGGATGCCAATATCCTTCCATTGCTTGGTGCGCGACCGATTGAAGAGATTGAAGCGCCTGAGTTGGTGGCAATGGTCAAAGCGATCGAGGCGCGAGGAGCGGCGGACTTGGCCAAGCGGGCATTGGAGAATACAGGGCAGATTTTTCGCTTCGCCATAGCGCACGGATTCGCAAAGCGCAATCCGGCAAGTGAGTTTCGCCCTTCCGATGTTCTGAAACCAGCCCACAAGACAAACCTTGCCCGCATCGATGCCAAGGATTTGCCGGGGCTTTTGAGAGCGATAGAGGTCTATCAAGGCACACACGTTACCCGACTTGCCATGAAATTGATGGCCATGACCTTTGTACGCACCAGTGAACTGATCGGGGCCAAGTGGTCAGAGTTCGACCTGGAGGCTGCCCGTTGGAACATTCCCGCAGAGCGCATGAAGATGCGAGACCCGCACATTGTTCCATTGGCGACACAAGCCATCGAAATTCTGGAAATGCTCCGCACGTTGACCGGGGCAAGCGAATGGCTCTTCCCCGGTGATCGCATCGCTACAAAGCCGATGAGCAACAACACAATCTTGCAAGCGTTGAAGCGCATGGGCTACAAAGGCCAGATGACAGGCCACGGCTTCCGAGGGCTGGCGTCCACCATTCTGCATGAGCATGGCTACGCGCATGAGCACATCGAGCTGCAACTCGCCCACGCGCCACGCAACGCCGTGAGCGCCGCCTACAATCACGCCCTCTACCTGGAGCCCCGCGCCAAGATGATGCAGGACTGGGCCGATTTTCTGGAGCGGACGCAGCGCGGGGGTAAGGTGTTGCCCTTCCGTGGAACAGCGGCATAGCCAGTCGGTCAACTCGGCCGGCAGAGAATCAGGCCGTGCCCTACAATCCAATTCAAGACGGACGCCAAGGCGGAATCCCACTCCGGGCCTCATCTTGACGACAGCGGATTCACGCCAGT